>ERZ791834.27-NODE-27-length-124726-cov-7.34567_pt1 | contig 124726 bp, 133 predicted proteins | sample MGYA00510293_ERZ791834 | MGnify/ENA primary metagenome ERZ791834 (study PRJEB30046, sample SAMN00715253) | human gut metagenome | study: EMG produced TPA metagenomics assembly of the A metagenome-wide association study of gut microbiota in type 2...
AGGCAGCCGCTCCAGTGGCAGGGCAGGATAGTGCCGTCTGACAGGAGGTGTGGTCACGCCGCCAAGATTTGCTGCCGGGTTCGTATCGATTAACCCCTGATGAACCGCATGGCGCATTATGTTACTCAGGTGCTGCCGCGTGCGGGACGCAACTTCCAGCAGACCTTTTTCCTCGATCCTTTTCAGCAGGTCAATGAAATGACGGGGTTTAAGTTCTGATACAGGCAGGTTGCCAATGACCGGAAAGATGTGATTGTTCATGCTGGCAAGCAGACGGTCAGCGGTGTTCTGCGACCATTTTCGGTTACTTTTATGCCACGCCAGCGCCACGTTTTTAAAAACTTTATCCGGTGTTCGTGAGCCACGTTCAGCAGCCCGCTGCTGTACCGGGTTGATATTCAGCGCCAGCATTTTACGGACACCTTCACGCTGCTGTCGCGCATCAGAGAGGGAGACGGCAGGATAGGCACCCAGCGCAATGCGCGATTCTTTACCGTTAATACGGTACTTGAGATACCAGTGACGTGAGCCACCCGGCTTGACCAGCAGATACAGACCGTGGGAATCGGAGACTTTAAAGGGTTTATCAGAAGGCTTGAGGGTGCGGATTTTTGCGTCGGTAAGGGACATATGGGGGTCACTCCATTATCGAACTAACCTGACCCCAGATTTGACCACCAATTTTTCCCGATGCGGAGGGTAAAATCAAAATGCACCGGGAAGAGTTTTCACGCTAACCTGTTGAACCAACATCATATAATGATTCGCAAGGATGCATGAAAACAGCAAATTGGCTCCTCTGACTGGACTCGAACCAGTGACATACGGATTAACAGTCCGCCGTTCTACCGACTGAACTACAGAGGAATCGTGTGAACGGGGCGCATGTTAGCGAGTGTGTTACGGGATGTCAAAGGAGAATACGTCTTTTTCGATCGTTCGCTGGTTAATTCAGCAGTAGCGGTGATTTTATTACTATTTAAGCGAAAATTTGAGCGAATTCAGAGGGATGAAAAGCTAAAGTTGTGGAAATAAAAAAGCCTGCTCGTAAGCAGGCTTTTTTGAATCTGGCTCCTCTGACTGGACTCGAACCAGTGACATACGGATTAACAGTCCGCCGTTCTACCGACTGAACTACAGAGGAATCGTGTGGAGTGGTATCTTAGCGGCGAAAAAATTTTTGTCAAACATCAATTCAACTGCAGCGTCACGCCTGCCGCATCTATCAACAATTTGTCGTATTTGCCGACAATTTACCAGGAAAAATACTTTGCAGGATTAGCATTTCTCAATCATCATTTGAAATGTTGTTTCAACTCTTCTCACTAAGGTCTCCCTTGAACGTCACTTCAGCAGTACGCCAGGCCGTAGCGCGCACGTCCTGGTTTAAAAAGCGCAAGAGCTATCGTGTGCTCTACTGGCGTGAAATCAGTCCCCTTGCCGTACCGATCCTGCTGGAAAACGCCTGCGTATTATTGATGGGCGTGCTGAGTACTTTCCTTGTAAGCTGGCTCGGCAAAGAAGCAATGGCCGGGGTGGGGTTAGCCGACAGCTTTAATATGGTCATCATGTCGTTCTTTGCCGCGATTGATCTTGGCACCACGGTGGTAGTGGCCTTCAGCCTCGGCAAGCGCGACAGAAAACGGGCGAGGGCGGCTGCGCGGCAATCGCTGGCGATCATGACCTTGTTCTCAATCGTGCTGGCGGCGGTCATTCACGCCTTTGGTCAGCAGATTATCGATATCGTTGCCGGCGACGCCACGGTTCAGGTTAAAGCGCTGGCCCTAACCTATCTCGAACTGACCGTGCTGAGCTATCCAGCGGCTGCCATTGCCTTAATTGGTAGTGGCGCGCTTCGCGGCGCGGGGACCACCAAAATACCGCTGTTGATTAACGGCGGGATGAATATTCTCAATATTATTATCAGCAGTATCCTGATTTACGGCATTTTCTCCTGGCCGGGGCTCGGCTTTGTCGGCGCCGGGTTGGGGCTGACTATTGCCCGCTATATTGGCGCGTTGGCAACCATTTGGGTATTGATGACAGGTTTTAACCCGGCGCTGCGTATTTCGCTGAAGAGTTACTTTAAGCCGTTTAACTTTGCCATTATCTGGGAGGTGATGGGTATTGGTATCCCGGCGAGCATCGAATCGGTACTGTTTAACGGCGGCAAGCTGCTGACGCAGATGTTTGTTGCCGGTATGGGGACCAACGTCATCGCCGGGAACTTTATTGCCTTCTCGGTGGCTTCGTTAATTAACCTGCCGGGTAACGCGCTGGGATCGGCTTCTACCATTATTACCGGTAAACGGCTGGGGAAAGGGCAGGTTGGTCAGGCGGAACGTCAGGCCTGGTTCGTGTTCTGGCTGTCGACTATTATTCTGACGCTTATTGCCTGGGGCACCGCGCCGTTCGCTGGCCTGATCGCTTCGTTCTACACCAGCGAAGAAGACGTAAAAGTGGTGGTTAAAGAGTTATTGTGGCTCAATGCCCTGTTTATGCCAATTTGGTCGCTCTCCTGGACCTTGCCCTGCGCCTTTAAAGGCGCGCGCGACGTGCGTTACACCATGTGGGTGTCGATGCTGGGTATGTGGGGCTGCCGGGTGGTAGCTGGCTATACGCTGGGGATCATGCTGGGCATGGGCGTCATCGGCGTCTGGCTGGGTATGGTGCTCGACTGGGCGGTGCGTGGCTTGTTGTTCTATCGCCGGATGATCACCGGGCGTTGGTTGTGGAAGTACCCGCGATTAAAGGCTCGGCTGGAAGAAAAGTCATGAATATACTGGATAAGTGTTACTTTTTAGACGAAGTGAAGAATAAATCGGCAAACGAACACCATTATAAAAAACATCTTTGACATGGCTGAGCGTGGTCGCTAATATTCGCCCCGTTCACACGATTCCTCTGTAGTTCAGTCGGTAGAACGGCGGACTGTTAATCCGTATGTCACTGGTTCGAGTCCAGTCAGAGGAGCCAAATTCAGTACTTCATGAAGTCACGCTTCGTGAAGTCATCAAAAAGCCTGATGATGCTAATATATCATCAGGCTTTTTTGTTTTACTGGTCAGATGGGGTCAGCCTAGGGTATTGAGACAAACCACATAGTCAGGTTTGTCTCAGCAGGGGATTAGGGTTTTAGTAACCGGGTAACCAGCGCGGCAACTTTATCGTTGTGGCTATGGGCGATATTAAAGCGCATATAGCGTAGCCCTTCTGCTTTTTGACAAAACAGCGTACCTGGCGCCAGAGCCAGACCCTGCGCTAATGCTCTTTCAGCCAGCGTTTCACTATCGATATGTTCAGGCAATTCAGCCCATAAAAACAACCCGTAAGAATGGACGACCGGGAAACGACAACCTGCTTCCTGAAGCCAGCTTTTTACCCGCGAGGAGACGTCACTCAAATTACCAATAAGCCGGCGCTGATGGCGATTATAGCTACCGTCACGGAAGAATTGATGTAATGTCTGCTCGGTAAATTCACAGGTGACGCCGCCAGTCTGCTGTTTTAGCTGTACTAATTTTTCAGCCAGCAATGGGTTCGTTGCAATATAGGCAACCCGCATATTGGCGCTCAGCAATTTTGAGAAGCCGGATATATAACTGGCATTAGTGAGCCCGGCAAGCGCCGACATTGGCTTGGTTGCCGGTTCCATCAGGTCATGATACAGGTCATCTTCAATGAGATGACAATCGTAGCGGTTTAATACGGTGATTAAAGCAAACATCTCTTCCAGACTATAACTTTGCCCGGTGGGGTTGTGCATTAGTCCGGAGGTGAGATAAGCCCTGGGCCGGGACTCTTTTAATAAGGTTTCAAGCTCATCAATATCAACCCCTGTATGGCCGCGAGGGATAAAGACAACATTGGCCTGATGCTGACTCAGACTGGCGCGAAAATTGAAATAGCAAGGGTCGTCAATCAGCACGGTATCGCCAGGTTTGATCAGAATACGGAACAGCATGTCGATGGCATTCATGGTGCTATTCGCCATAATAATCTGCTCAACCGGTACGCTAATTCCCGCCTCATTCATTTTCATCTGCAGTGTTTTTCTCAATGGCAGGTATCCTCGTGGATTACCGTACTCAGAAAATTTTAGCTGCGGTTTGCGGATAATTTGGCGTAGCGCTTTACGGAAAAATTCAGTATCCAACCACTCTTCAGGCAAAAAACCGCATCCAGGACGAAGAATATCGCTACTTTTTGCAAAAGCGTGTTTCAGTCTTGAATGCAGATCGGGGCTGACTAACGAAAGAGGCTTGTCGGCGTCAATCTCAGTCGTTTGCCGTGCATGGCTGACAAAATATCCTCTTCCCTGAATAGAGGTGATCAGTCCTCTGGCACGCAAGCGTTCCAGTGCTTCCACAACGGTAAATTTACTGGTTTCAACCTGGTCGCAGAATTCCCTCAGGGAAGGTAAACGACTGCCCGGTAATAATTGGCCGCCGATGATTGCCGCGCTGATAAAATCAACAATCTGGGTGACTTTGGCAGTGCCATTCACCAGTTGTAGTTGGGATAAGCTAAAAATGGGGCTACCTCTGATACTTGCCTTGACTCTTCGAACTGTACCGGAGATTTTACCTGTAAGGAAAGCGAATATTTCGCTAAACATTCTATGAACAGTACTACACTAACGCGATATATCTTTAGCCCATCAATTGTGGTTCTGAAGATGAGTGTATGACAGCGGCAAAAAATAACTTTTATTTATTATTTATCAAAAGGTTGGGAGCGTATTCCGCCCAGCTATTGTTACTACGGATGGTCTCTGCAATTGCCCTGTTTTCCCTGCTCGGGCAGGCCAATGTTTGGTTAGACACGACCAGTAATGCCTTACTGGCTTTTGGTTATCGGTTTCTGTTGATATTGACCCCATTGACGCTAGGTTTGTTTGGTCAACGTGCATTAATAGTTACTCTGTCGGTCTCGCTGCTGGGAATAGTATTATTAGCACTAAATGTTGCAACGGGCGTCAATTGGCTGGCGGTGGTCCTCTTTAGCTATGGTGTCGCCGTGCTGGGTTATATCGTGAAGAATGATGCGGCCAGAACCCCGGCAGGAGCGGCTAATAATAAAATTATGCTTAATCTCGGCAGTCTGTGTGCCGGGTTATTATTACTCTATCCGCACTGGAGTCCATTATTATTTTATATTGTAATTGCTGCTTTATTGCTCGTTTGTTTACCAACCGCACGCCATTTTAGTTTATCAAGTGACCTGACGGCGCAGACGCTACTGACGAAGAACTTTGCCAAATCTGGAAAGTTGAAATGGGTATTAGCAGGGATTGTTACTGGGGTTAAATTATTTGCGGTATTCTCTATCCTGCCGCAGGAAATTCTGGTTCATCGACAGACTCTACCAGCCTGGTATGGCATGATGATCATCTTTAACAGCGCAATTGTTGCATTAATACAGATACCATTAATGGCGCTTATTAATCGCAGTGGCGATAAAGCAATGCTGATGTCGATAGTGATTATACTTCTTGGCTTGATCGTTTTGGCAGTACCTGGCATTTTCCATGTTTATAATTTTTGGGGAGCAGCGGTATGGCTAACAATACTATCAATTGCTGAATGTGCATTGAGTTATATTGACTATTGTGCAGCGCAAGAAAATTCTCTGTTAATAAAAGAGTTGTCCGTCAGTCTTGGCGCAGGATTAACGGTTCTGGTTATGCGTTATTTTCCGGTGGCGATTAACACAGAAGTGCTTTCTTTAATTTCTATTGTCGCGTTATTACTTTGGCTGTGGAAATATAAGTACTCATCAAATAAATTCTATAAGGAAAATATAGATGCCGTCAGTGATGTTTGTGAAAAGTGAAACTGAATTCACTTTCAGGGATGTGGTGAGCCTTTTAGAATGCAGGGAGAACATGAGGTTTGGTTGTAAAACTGGAAACTGTGGGTTGTGTCGAGTCAAGGTATTATCAGGGATGGAGAATATCACCGGCAAGACTTTAAAAGAGAAACGTTTATTCAAATTGCTTGGTATAGAAGATCAAACGGTGCGGCTGGCGTGCCAGTGCAAAATCAGGATGTCTCCTCGCGCGGCACAATTTCTTACTCACCGACAACCTCGCCATTGAGTGGTGTTGTCTTTGGCGAGCAAACGAAAATCGCAAGAGTCATTGAGTCAATTTTTAATACCTGCACAGTGGAAGCCTTATCATGAATACGCCATGCTTTATTGTCGTTGGATATAATAACGTCAGAATTTATGATGTTGCTAAAATTCGTGTTGAGGCACAAAAATATTTTGACGCCAAAGTTGTATTAATTACTGAGAAAAAAACAGCAAGCGATGAGCAATTTGCTGATCTGGTGATTGAAACAACGCTTGAAGTTACACAACTCCCGGCCTCAGCGGATGTCGTTCATCAATATCTGGCAACCGAATCACTTTCTCCCATCGGTATTTTACCATTTTCCGATCGAGGTGTTCCTTTGGGGGCGCTGCTGGCGCAAAAGAACAGACTACCCGGCGCGCTGCCAGAACAAGCAAAAGCAGGGCTGGATAAGCAAATATTCCGTCAACTGGATGCCAGGGCTTCATTCCATCCCGCCGGTTATCGGACGGTAACCAGCCAGCCGGTAACATCATTGAATGAACTTAAAGATCTGGTCGATTCGTTAGGCGGTAAGGCGTTTATCAAGCCAGCGAAGGAGGGCAATAGCCGCGGGTGCCAGGTGATTGAGTGTATTGAGCAATGCGAGTCTATCTGGGCTTCACTGGCGCCTTATCGCGAAGCAGGGATCCTGGTGGAATCTCTTATCGAAAATGCGAAAGAATTTAGTTGGGATAGTGTGGCGGGTAAGCAGTGGATCACGGAAAAGCATACTACTGAAGGCCACTACCGTGCGGAGTATCAACAGGTGGTGCCTGCCTGTTTGACCCCGGCGGATGAAATACTGCTGCGTTCTGCAGGCGAACATATGCGTGAACTGGTGTCGCCGTCGAATGGCGCCTGGCATAACGAAATATTTTTACTTCCCGGCGCGACGGCCGCTGTTGAAACCAATATGCGCCCTGCCGGTATGCATATTTGGGATCTGGCGATGTTGAGCTTTGAAAATTTCAATCCATGGCTGCTGTGGCTACGTTGGGCTGCGGAGGGTAAATATACGGCTGAGCCGCTCAAACAGAACTATTACTCTGGTATCCGCATGCTTCGGGCCCGCGTATCAGGAACCTTGCAGGCATTACCAGATGTTGAGCAATTGGCATTGCAGGCGGGTATTACGCTTCATGAAGCCAGCTTTTCAGCCAAAATCGGCGACATCCTTAATGGCGAAATTAAGACGAATGCCGATTTTATTGGCCATATCATTTTGCGCGATAGTAGTCATGAGCAGTTACTCAATTCATTAGAGACGCTGGCGACGGCTATTGAGTCTTCCGCTGAAATTAGCTAAGCGCGTGGAGCACAAATGAAATCCTCTTTTATCTGGCACGATAAACGTAGTCTGAACTATTTGCTGTCGTTGTTCATATTCAGCCTCGGCAGCTTTATTATCAATCCTTACTATGCCATTTATGTGTCAGATAATTTAGGTTATGGCGTGGCATTTGCCGGTGTGTTGGTCTCAATTAAAGTCATTTCACAGCGCGTTTTCGCTTTATTTGGCGGCAGCATGGCTGATATTTTTCCTGCCGTTTATGTTGCCCTTGCCGTGGTGGGGGTGCGCGCGCTGTCGTTTGCGCTTCTGGCTCTGAATGCGAATCATGAGATCCTGCTCGTTTCTGCGGTGATGAATGGTATTGGCGGGGCGCCGGTCGCTGATAGTCGAGCTCTCGGCTAGCCTGTTTAATCCAGCGTTATTCCCCGTTTTGCCCTGCAATTTTTCTTTATGTATTTTTACTCTCATATTGAGTACCTGTTGCCAATATTTATCACCCACCAGTATAGCGAGTATTTTGTTAGCGTGGTTTTCTTCGTTAATACCTTGTTCGTTATTTTCGCACAGACGGTATTTAGCCGTATTTTTAATGAATTACGTGCCGGTATTGCATGGGGCGCGATGGCGCTATTTCACTGGTGGCGGCTGGCGGGTTATTTGCGGCCAACGCCATCAACAGCGTCATACTCGAGCACTTTAATTTTGCAGCTGTCTGGCTGGTGAATTCGGTAATTGCCGCAGCCCTGGGGGGCTTCTCATTGTATCGATATTATTTATCCCGAACGCTGGCTTATTCTCGCTAGATTTGCGGTATACCCGCTTTGCATGATGCCATACAAAGCGGGTGGGCGGATTAACGGAACGGCGGTTCGTTGAAGGTACGCAGCTTGCGGGAGTGCATGTGGTCGCCCTCGGCGCGCAGCAGATCGATGGCGCGGATCCCTATCTGCAGATGCTCGGAAATCGCCCCTTCGTAGAAGCGGTTCGCTTGTCCCGGTAGCTTAATCTCGCCATGCAGCGGCTTATCGGAGACGCACAGGAGCGTACCGTAAGGTACGCGGAAACGGTAGCCCTGCGCGGCGATGGTGGCGCTTTCCATATCGATGGCTACCGCCCGGCTGAGGTTAAAGCGCAGCGCCGAGGCGGAATAACGCAATTCCCAGTTGCGATCATCGGTGGTCACCACCGTACCGGTACGCAGACGTTGTTTGACCTCTTCCCCCGGCATGCCGCTAACCTGTTTAGTGGCGTCATACAGCGCGCGCTGCACTTCGGCGATACTCGGGATGGGAATATCCGGCGGCAGCACCGCATCCAGTACGTGGTCGTCACGTAAATAGGCATGCGCCAGTACATAGTCGCCTATCGACTGGCTCTCACGCAGACCGCCACAGTGACCAATCATCAGCCAGACGTCAGGGCGCAGCACCGCGAGATGATCGCAAATATTTTTGGCATTGGCCGGGCCGACGCCGATGTTGATCAATGTAATGCCCTGACCGTCGTTAGTGATCAGGTGCCAGGCCGGCATCTGGTGTTTTTTCCATGCCAGATCGGAAATCGCCTCTTCCGGTGCCTCCGTGTCGGCGGTGATCCAAATCCCGCCCGCACAGGAGAGGGCAATGTACGGGCTATCCGGATCGAGGATCTGGCTACAGCCCCAACTGACGAATTCATCGACGTAACGCGTGTAGTTGGTAAACAAGACATACGGCTGGAAGTGTTCAACCGGCGTGCCGGTGTAGTGCTTCAGGCGTGCCAGTGAAAAATCGACGCGGCGGGCGTCAAAATGCGACAGCGGATAATACTCGGTGGCGTGGAACAGACCATCGGCGGTTTCATCGCCAATTTGTGACAGTTCGGTGGTCGGAAAATAACGCGTTAATCCGGCGCTCATCGAGCGATCCAGCGTCAGCGCAGAGCCATCAATCACGTAAGGGAAGGGAATTTCGTGCTGCGAATTGCCGACGCTAATATGCGCGCCGTAATCCTGATACAGCAGAGTTAATTGTTCCAGCAGATAAGCGCGAAAGAGTTTTGGATTGGTAATGGTGGTGGTGTAGCAGCCTGCATGGGTGAATCGCCCCCAGGCTCGGGTTTTTAAGGCTTTGTGCTCGGCGCCATCCCACGAGACAGACAATTGAGGATAGACGAATAAGCCTTCAGCACGGGCTATTTCATCAGGAAGAATATTGTGGTGAATGTACTCGCCAATGGCCTTACGCAACGCGTTAACCGCTCTTTCATACTGCGCTTCCAACTGGGAAAGCGCCTGCTCCGGGGTCAGACTGACGGCCTTCTGGTTCATCATTCGCTCCTTGTTTCAGGTCTGCTGATACTGACGATAGTATGCTACAGCGTGAAAATGGCGAAGGAAAATTACTGTCCCGGATAAATATTCAAACTCGTTGATAATAAAAGCTTAGCCACCCAGGATCAGGCTGTCTGTGCCCAACGTTCGGCGCTAAAATTACTTGCGCTTATCACTCTTAATGTCGCCGCGCCGTTATTGTTGATGTAATAAAGCGCATTAGGGCCAGGCGTTAACTTATCGCCTTCCTGCAGTCTGCATCGGCTTTCGATTTCAGCAATCACCACGAACTGACCGCTCTGTAGAACCACGCAAGTCGTTGCTGTAGAGGAATTTTTCCGTACTTTCTTTACCCACCACTCCATGTTTTCACCCAGGCTTGTTACACTCAGAATGATAATTGCCGTGTTATCGTTTTAAAGACAACTGAAACTACCCATTGGTTTAATTTACGTTTAGCTGACGTTGTTAAATCTTAACTCGGCGATGCAGCGGGACAGGCAAATAACACCTATGGCTTTGATGCGATTTAACAAGATTCTGAATCAATCTGGATTAAGGATAGTCTCGCTGGCGAAAAAAGCGCTGGTCGCCGCCGCTATTGTTGTGGTGGTGTTTTTCATCGGACGAATCTATGAATCGGAACGCGGCCCCGCGTTGCAGCGCTGGCATACCTGGTCTGGGGATGAGATGACCGCCGGTGAAATCGACCGCGCCAGCTTTGCCAGCTATCTCAAGCGGGAAGATGAAATATTTGCTGATTTGCGGCGTGAGGTCAGTGACCAGCTATCAGCCGCTGACAAAACGCCGCTAAATCGCTTTTATCGCGACAGCCTGGTCTACCCACAACGCTTTACGCCAGACTGGAATCGCTCCTTTATCCTACTGCCATCCGGCAAACCGCGTGGGGCGGTGGTGTTGCTGCATGGATTAACCGACTCTCCCTACAGCGTGCGCTATCTGGCGGAAGAGTATCAACGGCAAGGTTTTGTCGCGGTGGCGCCGCGCTTACCCGGCCACGGTACCGCGCCTGGCGCATTAACCCACGTTGATTGGCAACAGTGGCTGGCGACAACTCGCCTGGCGGTACGAGAAGCGACGCGACTTGCCGGTGGGGATGTGCCGCTGCATCTGGTGGGATATTCTAACGGCGGCGCGCTGGCGTTGAAGTATGCGCTTGATGAACTGACCGATAAATCGCTGGTCAGGCCGCAGCAGATTATTCTACTTTCGCCGATGATTGGCGTCACCGCTTTCGCCCGTTTCGCCGGGCTGGCTGGCCTGCCTTCGGTGTTTCCCGCCTTTGCGCGCGCGGCGTGGCTAAACGTCATTCCGGAGTTTAACCCTTATAAGTACAATTCATTTCCGGTAAAGGCAGCGCGCCAGTCGTGGCTGCTGACCCAGGCCTTACAAAAACAGATTATCCAGGCGGCGCAGAGCCAGCGGCTAACTTCTATCGCGCCGGTGTTAACCTTTCAGTCGGTGATTGATTCTACGGTCAGTACTCGAGCAGTGGTTGATTCGTTATACCGCTATTTGCCGGACAACGGCAGCGAACTGGTGATTTTCGATACTAATCAGGCGGCGAACCTGCGGGCGCTGTTTCGCCCGGCGACTTATTCGGCGGTGAATACCTTGTTACCTCCGGCGCCGCGTCCGTACTCCACGACGATCGTGACGAATGCGACTCAGCACACCCTCGATACCGTCGCGCGCCTGACGCTGGCGGGGCAAACCGCCGAGAGAACCCAGGCGCTGCATTTGTCCTGGCCGCAGGATATGTACTCGCTTTCGCATATCGCGGTGCCGTTCCCCATCGCCGATTCGCTGTATGGCCGCGAGCCGACGGAGAAAAACCTTAGCGGTATTAGTCTTGGCACCATTTCGCTACGCGGCGAGACCGCGACGCTGAGCGTCGGTCTTGATACGTTAATGCGCGCCACCTCTAACCCGTTTTTCCCCTACCTGCTGCAGCGGATTGATCAGCGTCTACCGTTGGGCTCAGAACACCAGGATGTGCAATACCGTCCGCAGCGCAATACCGATGAGGGCGGCAGGGGCGACGAAGCGGAAAAGACGCACAAATCTTGAGCTGACGCCAAGGAAAATGCCGATGCCGGGTAGGTCGAAAGTCTGGATGAGCAGCCCCGCGGAGGCGTTAATCTGGCTGAGCGTCACTTTTCCCTGCTGCGCCAGCTCGGAGATAACCCCAAAATAGGCGGTACCGCCCGCCACACATTTCACCAGCGCGGGCAGAACGAAGTTTTCCGGGATATGTAGCCATTGCAGCAGCGGCATCAGCACGCGCTGCAGCATTTCGATGACGCCAGCCGCCTGCATCAGGCCGACGATGGTCAAAGATAAAATCAGCATCGGCACGGCGCCAAGCGCCAGGCGGATAGCGTCGGCGCCGGCGCTATTGATCACCGCAATCAGCCCGTGATTATTTTGTTCGCTTTCCGGGAGTACTTCTGCCCGGCTGCTCTCGACAATGGATAACTTACGCCCGGTGGCGTACCAGCAGACCGCTGCGGCGCAGAGTCCACCGACAATAGAAATGGTGATTGCGGCCAGCCAGTGCAGGCCAAACGGCGTTAAGGGGTAGAAAACGTTGCCCTGGCCCATGGCGAACACCATCGCCAGGGTGGCGGCCATTTGTCGGTCGGAAACACCACGTTTATCCATAATCGCCAGCGTGGCGAGCGGGGCGGCAAAACTCACAAAATTTATCTGAATCAGCGCGAAGGCGCTCATGCCGGTCAACCCAAAGGGTTTTAGCAGCGGCGCCAGCCAGCGCACGATGATGTCGAGAATTCCGCGGACTTCGAGATATTTCATTATGATCAGCATGACGACCATAATGGGTAATAAGGTATAAAGCGCTACGTCGACGGAGGATTTCCCCGCTGACATAATGATGCCGATGACATCCATTTATCTATCACTGTATGCAGGTCAAATAGTTAGCGCCATCATAATCCCGAAGGGGCGAAATGAACAGCTAGCACAGGTAGGTAAGAACGGTGCCTTCACTGAAGTGATATTCGCCGCTGAACGGGCTACCTGCGGCAAAGGCGTCGCTGAGCGTTTTATTGAGGCGTAACGTGAAACGCTGTTTTGCCGGGTCGACTGCGACTATGGCGGCGGCATCAAAATCAAACATCTGCTGTACGCGCGGATATAGCGCTTTGAACAGGCTCTCTTTGGCTGAGAAAGCCAGCAGCAGTGCCCACTCCATATCCAGCCCACAACAGGAAAGCAGCGCCTGTTCCGTTTTCGAGACAAACATATCGGCGCTTTCCAGCATGACCCCCGGTTGTAGATGCTCGATATCGACCCCGGGATACCGGCCGTCGGCCTCTGCGGCAACCACCGCGATGGCTATATCTTCGCTGTGCGAGACGCTTCCTCGCCAGCCTGCCGGCCAAACTGGCGCGCGATCGGCGGCGCTTAACACCGGCTCTAAGCAGCCGGCTTGTCGAAGCAAATAGTGCGCGCAGATGCGCCCGGCCAGATATTCGGCTTTACGTTTTACGACGGCGCCCGCAAGAGAAGAAGGGAACGGGACGGCGTATTGGTTGAAAAGTGCGTCCTGTAATTGTGTCCTGGCGAAACGTACCCGACAAAATTTTAACGCCGGGTCAGCGCGAAGATAGCCGAACTCGGCATGCTGAATAAAAGGTAAATCGCGGAAGGTGTCGGTAACGATAAACATGCAGGATCATCTGGTGAAACGAACGATGACGCTACCTTAACGCAAGTGATAATCAAAGCAGAAGGTGTATAAAGCAAATAAAAGCAAAAAGCCTGCTCGAAAGCAGGCTTTTCTAAATTTGGCTCCTCTGACTGGACTCGAACCAGTGACATACGGATTAACAGTCCGCCGTTCTACCGACTGAACTACAGAGGAATCGTGTGAACGGGGCGCATATTATCGATGACTTAGGGTGTTGTCAAAGGCTGAATCGCCATAAAGCGTTCGACTGCTGACAATTTCAACAATCAAAACCCTTTTAGAGTAAACCCCGGCGGAAACGCACCAAAATGGTGCGTTTATACCCCTAATGGGGCATATCATGCGCTCATGGAAGCCAGCAGTATTATCACTAACCCTTATTTTACCGCGCCAGCAGGGCGGTGAGCGGCTACGTAAAACCTGGCAAGCATCTTGCAAAATCCCTGTAACTTAATGGCCAGTAGTGGCATTCCCTTACAGGAGGCAAAATGAACTTAAGACGACTGAAGTATTTTGTGAAAATCGTCGATATCGGCAGTCTGACCCAGGCCGCTGAAGTCTTGCATATCGCACAACCGGCGCTGAGTCAGCAGGTAGCGACCCTGGAAGGTGAACTGGAGCAGAAACTGCTGATCCGCACCAAACGAGGCGTTACGCCAACCGAAGCGGGGAAAATTCTCTATACCCACGCGCGAACCATTTTGCGTCAGTGTGAACAGGCGCATCTGGCGGTACATAATGTGGGCCAGACGCTGAGCGGGCAGGTGGCGATTGGCCTTGCGCCGGGAACGGCGGCTTCGGCGATCACCATGCCGTTGCTGCAGACCGTGCGTAATGAGCTTCCCGAGGTCAACGTCTATCTGCAGGAATGTAGCGGCAGCGTTTTAAATGACAAGCTGCTTGGCGGCCAACTGGATATGGCGGTGTTGTACGAACGTTCGCCGGTAGCGGGAGTGGTCAGCCAGCCGTTGCTAAAAGAGGATTTGTATCTGGTCGGCACGCAAAACTGCCCGGGACAAAGCGTTGATCTCTCTGCGGTGGCGGAGATGAGTCTGTTTTTACCGCGTGACTATAGCGCTGTCTGTGCCAGGGTGACGGAAGCCTTTACCTTACGCCGCCTGTCGGCAAAAGTGATCGGCGAGATCGAATCCATCACTACATTAACTGCCGCTATCGCCAGTGGAATGGGCGTTACCGTACTGCCGGAATCGGCGGCGCGTTCGCTGTGTGCTACGGCAAATGGCTGGATGGCGCGCATCAGCACGCCGTCGATGAGCCTGTCGCTCTCACTGAATACCTCGGCGCGCGGCGGTTTATCTCCTCAGGCTCAGGCGGTCAAAGATATCCTGCTGTCGCTGGTCAGCCGTCCTTCGTTGGAGAATCGTGAATTACAGCTGGTCAGTTAGGTTATATTCTTTTAAGGAATAAGTTGCTGGTTTTTATTATTTGTTTGCCGGGTAAACAGACTTTAACAATAGACATCATGTTATGTCTGAAGACCTGGGGGAAAAGGTGAATTTCCAGCAACTAAAAATTATTCGCGAGGCGGCCCGTCGGGATTACAACCTGACGGAAGTCGCTAATATGCTGTACACCTCGCAATCTGGCGTCAGCCGCCATATTCGTGAGCTGGAAGAAGAGCTGGGGATAGAAATCTTTATCCGCCGCGGTAAGCGTCTTCTGGGGATGACCGAACCCGGTAAAGCGCTGCTTTCCATTGCCGAAAGGATCCTCAACGAGGCCAGCAATGTTCGCCGGCTGGCCGATCTTTTTACCAATGACGCTTCAGGCGTATTAACTATTGCCACCACGCATACTCAGGCGCGTTATAGCCTACCGCCGGTAATTAAAGCTTTTCGCGAACTTTTCCCCGAGGTGCGTTTGGAACTGGTGCAAGGGACGCCGCAGGAAATCGAGGCGTTGTTGCACAACGGCGGGGCGGATATTGGTATCGCCAGCGAGCGCTTAAGTAACGACCCGACGCTGGTGGCATTCCCCTGGTTTCGCTGGCACCACAGTCTGTTAGTGCCAAAAGATCATCCACTGATTGAGGTTGCGCCGCTCACGCTCGAGGCTATTGCGCGCTGGCCGTTAATTACCTACCGTCAGGGGATCACCGGGCGCTCGCGTATTGATGAAGCTTTCACCCGTAAAGGGCTGATGCCGGATATCGTCCTCAGCGCTCAGGATTCCGATGTGATCAAAACCTACGTGGAGCTGGGCTTGGGCGTGGGGTTGGTGGCGGAACAATCCGGCGATGCTCGCGAAGCGGATACCTTTACCCGGCTGGAAACACGCCATCTCTTTGATGCCAATACCGTTTGGTTGGGGCTCAAACGCGGTCAGTTACAACGTAACTACGTCTGGCGTTTCATTGAACTGTGCAATGCTGGACTATCGCTGGATGAGATTAAGCGGCAGGCGATGGAGCCGGAGGAAGTGGCGATCGATTATCAAATCTGAGTGCTGCCAGCGGGCAAGCGGGAGGCGACAAAGCAGCTATAATTCATTCACGTGAGTCGCGACTGAGGAAGGGAAAATGATGGTGCGGCGTATGAAGTTGCTTTGCTCTCTGGTGATGATGTTGGCCAGCCACAGCGCATTGGCGGTAAGTTATCCGTTGCCGCCGGAAGGGAGTCGTCTGGTTGGCAGCCCGATGAAAATTAACGTGCCCGAGCGTAATACCCAGCCGCTGGAAACCTTTGCCGCGCAGTACGGGCAGGGGCTGAGCAATATGCTGGAGGCTAACCCCGGCGTCGATGTCTATCTGCCCAAATCGGGAAGCTCGTTGATTATCCCACAGCAATTGATCCTGCCTGCTACCGTACGTAGCGGTATCGTGATAAACGTCGCCGAGATGCGGCTTTATTATTATCCGCCTGAGGGCACTACCGTCGAGGTCTTACCGATCGGTATCGGTCAGGCGGGGCGCGAGACGCCGCGTAATTGGGTGACGGCGGTGGAACGTAAGCAGGAAGGGCCTACCTGGGTGCCGACGGCGAATACCCGTCGCGAGTATGCCAAAGAAGGTAAAACCCTGCCGGCGATGGTGCCCGCCGGGCCAGATAATCCGATGGGGCTGTATGCTATCTATATTGGCAGGTTGTATGCCATTCATGGAACGAATGCCAATTTTGGCATTGGCCTGCGGGTGAGCCAGGGCTGTATTCGCCTGCGCAACGATGACATCAAATACCTGTTCGATAATGTGCCCGTTGGCACGCGAGTACAGATTATCGATCAGCCGGTAAAATACACGACTGAACCGGACGGTAGCCGCTGGCTGGAAGTGCATGAACCGTTATCGCGTAATCGCGCTGAATTTCAGTCAGACCGTAAAGTACCGCTGCCGTATACCCCGGCAATCCGTGAGTTTGTACAGGGCGCGGGCGTGAATGTCGGGCGCGCGGATTCAGCGTTACAGAGGCGCTCCGGGATGCCGGTGAATATTAGTCGTTCAGCGGTGGAAAGCAGTTTTTAACTGGCGTAGATGTTAAAAAGCAAAAAGCCTGCTCGAAAGCAGGCTTTTTAAATTTGGCTCCTCTGACTGGACTCGAACCAGTGACATACGGATTAACAGTCCGCCGTTCTACCGACTGAACTACAGAGGAATCGTGTGAACGAGGCGCATAGTAATGGCCTCGCATTTTAGTGTCAACACTAAATTTAACCAGCTGATTCAATTGGCGATATTTAGTTCAAAGCGGGCTTTTAATGAACAACGCGCGCGTCGTCTTCATCCAGTAGATCGTTTTCCCGTAAACGCTGTAGCGGATCCTGACGATAGAACTGGCAGAACCGCTGCCATAGCGCCGGGAAGCGAGGAGCGAATAGCTCCGGTGCGCTAAAGAAATATTCTGAGAGCACCGCAAAGCACTCAGCCGGATCGGTTGCCGCATAGGCATCAATGCTGGCGGCGCTTTCGCCGACCAGATCGATTTCATCCTGAATGTTGTTCATCGCTGCATGCAGGTCGTGTTCCCAACCAGCGACTTCACGCAAGGGAATAAAAGGGACGCCGCTGGCACGATCGCCGTTACGTGAATCCAGTTTGTGCGCGACCTCGTGCACCACCAGGTTAAAACCTGAAGCATCGAAAGAGTCCTGAATATCTAACCAGTTAAGGATAATGGGACCCTGCTGCCAGCTTTGCCCGGATTGCACAACGCGTTGATTATGCACCAGGCCGATGTCATCTTCCCATTCGTCATCGACGACGAAGGGCGCTGGGTAGATCAGGACTTCATGGAAGCCATCTAACCACTCAAGGCCAAGCTCCAGCACCGGCAGACAAAAGAGTAGGGCGATACGCGCGCTATGTAATGGGGTTAACTCAAATCCCTGTAACGGCACCAGACGTTTTTGCTGTAAAAAACGTGCTGCCATTTGGCACAGTTGTTGCTGTTCCTGATGAGTGAGGTTTGCTAAAACCGGAATGGCAACCGCTTGTTCCCACGGGATTTCGCCATTGCCTGTCTGTTCTTCTGCTTTCCACGGCCATTTAAACATCATATCGCTCGCAAAGTCGTCACTTGAACTCAATTTAAGGGACTGGAACTATTAAAATGCCAAAGAACCTGGCATTATAGCAACCTCAACAGCGGAGAGATGCCGGAGCGGCTGAACGGACCGGTCTCGAAAACCGGAGTAGGGGCAACTCTACCGGGGGTTCAAATCCCCCTCTCTCCGCCACTATTCAATCACTTACGCTTATCCTTTTCAGTGATGCATATCCCGCTGAGACAATCCCTTTACAAAAAAGCATAGCGCTGAAGCAGACAAGGGCGCCAAAGAATCTTCTCATTTTTTGGCTCAGACCAGGACTAAATTTCAGCGTTTCCGCTTTCGTGCGCTAGCAAGTATCCCTTCCGCTGCTGAAGTGCTATTGAGCCACTTCCCTGGCGAAATTTAAATGAATTCAGTGAATTGATGCCGACGTCGCGCGAGGCAGTATTGGCTGACCGTTAAAATAAAAAAGCCTGCGCGTGGCAGGCTTTGGTCATGAGGGGATCTTAGAACTGGTAGACCAGACCCAGCGCGACAACGTCATCGGTGGCGATGCCGTTTGCGCGGTAGAAGTAGTCATCTTCGTCCAGCAGGTTGATTTTGTAATCAACATAGGTGGACATGTTTTTGTTGAAGTAGTAAGTCATACCCACATCAACGTATTTAACCAGGTCTTTGTCGCCGCTGTTGTACAGGTCTTTACCTTTAGACTGCAGATATGCAACGGATGGGCGCAGCGGTAAACCGTAATCATCGAACTGATACTGGGCTACGACTTCGAAGTTCTGCGTCTTGTTGGCAATACCGCCGCCGAGGTAGCTGGTGGATTTACCGAAGGATGTCATGTTGCGGGTTTCCGCGTACATCGCCGCGAGGTAGATGTTGTTAGCATCGTATTTCGCGCCCACGGTCCAGGCATCGGCTTTATCGCCACCGGCGTATGCGCTGCTGGCAGATGCGGCCACCTGATTGTGGGTACGATCGGAAGAAGCATATGCCGCGCCGAAGCTGATGCCCATGCCAAAATCGTAGGAAGTAGAGATACCGAAACCGTCGCCATTTTCACGCGCCAGTTTACGATCGCCACCGTTATTGGTGCCTTCGCCAGAACCCGCGTTTTCGTTATTACCCTGATACTGCAGGGCAAAGTTCAGACCATCTACCAGGCCGAAGAAATCGCTGTTGCGGTAGGTCGCCACGCCGTTGGTACGGCCGAGCATGAAGACGTCAGTTTGGGTGTAGGTATCGCCGCCGAATTCCGGCAGCACATCGGTCCAGGCTTCAACATCATAAATAACACCGTAGTTGCGGCCGTAGTCCAGTGAACCGTAATCAGCAAATTTCAGACCCGCGAAACCCAGACGGGTCCAGGAGTTAGCGCCTTCACCTTCAGTGGTGTTAGCCTGAATATTGTATTCCCACTGGCCGTAGCCGGTCAGCTGATCGTTGATCTGCGTTTCGCCTTTCAGGCCGAAACGCACGTAGGTTTGGTCGCCATCTTCAGAAGCATCGTCAGAGAAATAGTGCAGGCCATCAACTTTTCCGTAGAGGTCCAGTTTATTGCCGTTTTTATTATAAATTTCCGCAGAGTGCGCCGCGCCTGCTGCTAATAACGCTGGCAGCATAATAGCCAATACTTTTCTTTTCATTATGTATTCCCTTTAATCATAATTAATATGAATTGTCTAATTCCCTGTGGAATGACAAATCGATACTAGCCGCTTAAGTTCATTTTTAATTAAATAAAAAATGTAATAAAAGTATATTAAAATATTTCAAAATATTTATTTTATATTCAATATATGTATTTTCTATTCTTTGGGTAATTAGTATTTCTGAGGTTTATTGGTGTTTTATTTTTATTGTTGATATTAAACTGTTTTTAATTTCCTACAATAATGATATGCGCATTGTAAATGACATAGCAACATCATCAGTTATAAAGTAATAAATTATTATTTGAAATAATTTTGTTTGATAACGAACATCGCTGAATTTCAGCAAATCGTCTTATTTAAAAGCATGAACACAGCCGTAATATATAGGGGAGTACCGCTCCTGCGTTCACGGATGACCAAAAGCGCTCAGTACTACACTCATGCTTCCAGATAAGCATGATAATTGTATAATGTGACGAGCATCACAATTGTGTGGTCGAAGATGATGCGTTGTGGTTGATGTATGGAGAAGGATTTAATGGACACGAAAGCGAAACGGGGGACCGTTGGAAAGCTGGCGTTATGGGCTTTTTACGCTTTTTGCGCTTACTTTGTGTGGGCGATGGTACGGTACTGGTGGATAGTGGGGCGGATTCAAAGCGTTCCCGGCGCCAGCATTGATGGTGAATGGGGATCAACGGCGGGCAAATGGATTGGCGCGCTGCTGGGTTTTTTGGTGCTGGGGGCTGTGGGGTTAATCCTTGGGGCGATAGCCTGGTACACGCGTCCCCCTATTCAGGTACATGAACAACGCGATTAAAGTTGCTATGCTCGTGGCTAGTCCCAGGCATCAGGAAACGCTCATGTTATTAGCTGAATGGCAACAACGATTTGAAAACTGGTTAAATACGCATCATGCACAGGAAGATGCGGCGCATGACATTTCGCACTTTCGCCGCGTCTGGAGTACCGCGCAGCAACTGGTCGGCGAGAGTGGCGCTGACGAGTTGGTTATCCTGACGGCCTGCTACTTTCACGATATTGTCAGCCTGGCTAAAAACCATCCTCAACGTCATCACTCTTCACGGATGGCGGCGCAGAAAACGCGGTCTATCCTGCAAAGCGCTTTCCCCGACTTTCCAGCCGACCGTTATCCTGCTGTTATGCATGCCATTGAAGCGCATAGCTTTAGTGCGGCTATACTGCCACAAAGCGTAGAGGCAAAAATTGTCCAGGATGCAGATCGTCTGGAAGCTTTAGGCGCAATTGGCCTGGCGCGTGTCTTTGCTGTTTCCGGCGCGCTAAACACGATTTTGTTTGATGCTAACGACCCCTTTGCTGACCAGCGCGATCTTGATGACAAGAAATATGCTCTCGACCATTTCCAGAGCAAATTGCTCCGTCTGCCTGAGACCATGCAAACGGAGCAGGGAAGAGCTTTGGCGTCGCATAACGCTCAATTTCTGGTGCAATTTATGGCGAAGCTGAGCGCCGAACTGCGTGGCGACCCGTTGTCGTTGGATGAAGCGGTTTTGCGCCGCTTTGCGCCTGCGGTTTAAATCCGTTGCGACTATTTGTGGTACTCTCTGCAAAAATTGTCCGTGCTGGTTGAGGTTATGCCGCAAAATTTATCCCAAGAAAACCTCCTGTCTTTACCGTCAGGGGAACACGCGCAGGCGTTATTGCGCCAGCTGATGACGATATATGATGTCAAAACCCTGGTCGCACAGCTGGTCGCGGTTGGCGACCAGCACTGGAGCCCGGCGATACTCAAACGGGTGGCGACGGTGAGCCGTGCGGCAAGTAGATTGACTAACGCGGAGTGCGCTCATCTGGCGAGCCTGTTACCGGCTCCGCCGCGCCATCATCCAGACTATGCCTTTCGTTTTATCGATCTCTTCGCCGGCATCGGCGGCATTCGTCACGGCTTTGAAGCTATTGGTGGGCAGTGCGTATTTACCAGCGAGTGGAATAAACACGCCGTACGTACCTATAAAGCTAACTGGTATTGCGATCCGCAAGAGCACAGCTTTAACGCCGATATCCGCGAAATCACTCTCAGCCAGCGCGCCGATATCAGTGATGAAGAGGCGGCAAAGTCTATCCGTGAGGCGATCCCGCAACATGATGTACTGCTCGCGGGCTTCCCCTGCCAGCCTTTTTCCCTCGCCGGAGTATCCAAGAAAAATGCCATGGGGCGCGCTCATGGTTTTGCCTGTGAAACTCAGGGAACGCTGTTTTTTGATGTCGTCAGAATTATTGCCGCCCGCCGTCCGCCGATCTTTGTGCTGGAAAACGTCAAGAATCTGAAGAGCCACGATCAAGGAAGAACCTTCCGTATTATCATGCAGACGCTGGATGAGCTAGGCTATGAGGTGGCGGATGCCGATCATGCGGGCGTCGATGATCCAAAAGTTATCGATGGGCGTCATTTCTTACCCCAACACCGTGAGCGTATCGTGCTGGTGGGTTTCCGTCGCGATTTACAATTGCATGAAGGATTTACGCTGCGCGATATCGCCAGCCTGTACCCGCCGCAGCGGCCGACCTTTGGCGAGTTATTGGATCCCACCGTCGATGCTAAATTCATCCTGACGCCGGTTTTATGGAAGTACCTCTACCGTTACGCGCGTAAACACCAGGCGCGTGGCAACGGTTTTGGCTACGGTCTGGTCGACCCGACCAATCCAGGCAGCGTTGCGCGAACGCTTTCGGCGCGCTACTACAAAGATGGCGCTGAGATCCTGGTCGATCGAGGTTGGGATAAGCCATTGGGCGAAAAGCACTTTGACGATCCACAAAATCAACAGCGCCGCCCGCGGCGTTTAACGCCGCGTGAATGCGCACGGTTGATGGGGTTCGAAGCCCCGGGAGAATACCGTTTTCGTATTCCGGTTTCCGATACCCAGGCCTATCGCCAGTTCGGCAACTCGGTGATTGTTCCGGTGTTTGCCGCGGTAGCGAAGCTGCTGGCACCGCGAATTTCCGAGGCAGTAAAGCGGCGCGTTGCAGGAGATAGCGATGGCGGACGTTCATGATAAGGCCACACGTAGTAAAAATATGCGCGCTATCGCGACCCGCGATACGGCAATTGAGAAGCGGCTGGCGGCGCTGCTAACGCAGGCCGGATTCACTTTTCGCGTTCAGGAGGCATCGCTACCGGGGCGGCCTGATTTTCTGCTGTCTGACTACCGCTGCGTTATTTTCACCCATGGCTGCTTTTGGCATCATCATCACTGTTATCTGTTTAAAGTACCGGCGACCCGTACCGATTTCTGGCTGAAAAAGATTGGCGCTAACGTGCAGCGCGATCGCCGCGACCTGGCGATGTTGTTAGCACAAGGTTGGCGGGTGCTTATTGTCTGGGAGTGCGCGCTCCGCGGGCGGCAGAAATTAAGCGATGATGCTTTATGCGATCGTCTGGAGGAGTGGATCTGCGGCGGTGGAAATTGCGCGCAGATCGACACTCAGGGCATTGGTTTTATCGATCCGATTGACAAGGCGTAACGGTGGAGCGGGCAGGGAAGAGATATTTACCCAGCGTCACCAACACGACCGCGAAAATAATCACCGCCAGCGCCAGCCATTCGATAAATGAGAGACTTTCGCCGCCAAATCCGGTCCCCAGCAGCACGGCGACAACCGGATTGACATAGGCATAGCTGGTAGCAACCGCCGGCGTTACGTTACGTATCAGATACATATAGGCGTTGATGGCGATAAGCGAGCCAAAAATGGCCAGATACGCAACGGCAAATATTCCAGACCAGGAGGGCATTTGAGCGAGTTTTTCGCCTGAGAACCAGGATGCTGCGGAAAGCACCATCCCTGCCGCCAGCATTTCAATCGCACCCGCCATCATCCCGGTTGGTAATTCAATACGGGAACCGTAAACCGAGCCAAACGCCCAGCTCAGGGAACCGATTAGAATCAGCAATGCGCCCCAGGGGTTGCCGCTGAGGTTGCCGCCGCTATTGAGCATCACTATTCCCGCCAGGCCAATCGCGATACCGAACCATTCCAGCTTGCGCGTGGCAATGCCAAAAAAACGGCTGAAACAGAGCGTAAACAGCGGTACGGTGGCGACCATCACCGCTGCGATGCCTGATGGTACATGCTGATGTTCTGCAAGAGTGACGAAGCCATTACCGACGGCAAGCAACAGAATGCCTATCAGTGCCGCATTAAGTAGCGGCCGGCGGGCCGGGAGTTTATGGCCGGTGGCCAGCAAATAGATGAGCAACACGCCGCCGGCAGAGAGAAAGCGGATCCCGGCCATCATCAACGGCGGCCAGCTGGCAACGCCAATAGCGATAGCAAAATAGGTTGAACCCCAAATGATATACAGCGCAAACAGCGCGCCGATAAGGGGTAACAGCTGACGGGTAGACATACTTCCTCGCGACGAAAAGAGATAGAAAGGGAACATATAGTTAACGTGAAAACTAAGGTGCTGGCGAGCGCTTTCAATGTGGTTTTTTTGTTATATTTTTGTTGACTAATGACATCTCTGGGCGAGAGGGCACTTTTGCCTCATACTCTATGTTTCATAAACAGAAATTGAAGGAAGCACATTTTGGCGGGAAGTAGTCTTTTAACCTTATTGGACGATATTGCCACGCTGCTGGACGATATCTCCGTCATGGGAAAACTGGCGGCCAAGAAAACGGCTGGCGTACTGGGCGATGATCTTTCTCTCAATGCGCAGCAGGTCACAGGCGTAAGAGCTAACCGCGAGCTCCCGGTGGTATGGGGAGTGGCAAAAGGCTCGTTCCTGAATAAAGTGATTCTGGTGCCGCTGGCGTTACTCATCAGCGCCTTTATTCCCTGGGCCATTACGCCGCTATTGATGCTGGGCGGCGCATTTCTCTGCTTTGAAGGCTTTGAAAAAGTGCTGCATAACCTGCACGCGCGCAAGAATAAGGAGGATCCGAAATTGCGCCAGCAGCGGCTGGAAACGCTTGCAGCCCAGGATCCGCAGGCCTTTGAGCGCGATAAAGTAAAAGGGGCGATCCGTACCGACTTTATCTTATCAGCCGAAATCGTCGCGATTACCCTGGGTATTGTAGCTGATGCGCCATTGCTTAATCAGATCCTGATTTTATCCGGCATCGCCATTCTCGTGACCGTTGGGGTTTATGGCCTGGTGGGCGTCATTGTTAAGCTCGATGACATGGGATATTGGCTGGCGGAGAAGAAAAACGCACTGGCGCAGTGGGTTGGAAAAGCGCTCCTGGCCATCGCGCCGCGATTGATGAAAATTCTGACTTTCGTCGGTACCCTGGCGATGTTTCTGGTTGGCGGCGGTATCGTGGTTCACGGCGTAGCGCCGCTGCATCATTTCATCGAGAATTTTGCCCATGGGCTAAGCGGAATGCTGGCATCCACATTGCCTGTGGCCGCTAATCTGGTGCTAGGATTTATCATTGGCGCTATCGTCTTTGGAGTCGTTAAAGCTATCACCGCGTTACGCGGTAAAGCGAAATAAATCCCTGCGCCGGCTACGCAAAATGGGCCGGGGTCGTCTAAGGTGAAACAGTTTCTTCCTGATACCGGAGGCAAAAATGGTCTTGTTGGTCAGTGATGAAGTCAGACGAAAAAACGGCGGGCCGCGGATGGTGGTCACCGGCATTGCCGACGATATGGTCGAGTGCCGGTGGTATGACGGACAGGTCGTACAGCGTGAAGCCTTCCGTGAAGATGAGTTGGTCCGCGGCGAAGGGCAACATTCGCAGCATAATTAGATGTGCAGCGCCCGCTGGTGCGGGCGCTTTTAATATTGATTACGTTCGGACAAGGAGCGTTGATGTTGTTGGTTTCTTTGACCGTACTGCGAGTAAATAATGGATAAGCCGCTCTGGCCAAAAAAGTTTCATCGCCTCTTCAATCCGGGGCGAGTGGTCAATATCTGTTTCATCGTGGTGCTGTTCTTTTCAACGTTGCTCATCTGGCGAGAAATCCGCGTACTGGAAGAAGCCTACGTCGCCAACCAACGTAATAATCTTGAGAACGTGGCCCATGAAATGGATGGGCTGTTGCAATTTAATCTCAATCGTCTGCTCTTTTTTCGCAACAGCATGCAATCAGCACTGGAGAATCCGCTGGATTTCGCCATTCTGCGCCGGGCCGAACAGGAGTACATCAGTAAACGTCATGATCCCATCTGGTCAGTCGAGCTAAACAACCGGCGTACTCTGACGGTATACGGGGTTTCAGATTCTTTTGTCGACGCTGATGATCTGTTGTCGCGTAATAATCCTCAGGCCAGCAATGAACTGATGGCTACCCTTGAGCTGGGCTATCTTCTGCGTTTGACCAATAACAACAGAATTTTCAGCGAGCGCATGTCCTACGTTTCTCGCAGCGGGTTTTATACCACTACCGATGCCCCGCGCAGTTCCAGCCAGGTGCTGGCGCAGTTCTCGCGAGATACGGGGTCAGCATGGTTTATGCGGCAAACCCAGCGTGATAATCCAGGGCGAGGGATCCTCTGGCAAACGACTCAACAAGAAGACGGGTATACGCAACCGCAGGTGGTTACGGCCTCGATCCCTCTTGATTATGAGCACTACTGGCTGGGGGTGCTGGCGATGGATTTTTCCATCCGCGACCTGCAGAATTTTCTGGTCAGTGCGGTAAAAGGAGGGCAAATGGGCGAGTATCAACTGTATGACAAGCAGCTCAATTTGCTCGCCTCTTCGGCGCCGGATGATGTCCTGACGCCGCTCTCGCCAAAGGAACAAGAACAACTTCGTTATGCGTTGACCAATGATAACCATGGCGGCATACGTCAGTTAACTCGCTATATCAGTTGGGAAAAGATCCGCAACTTTGACGGCGTACTGTTGCATATTCATACTTTGAAGGAAGGAGTGCGTGGTGATTTCGGGACGATTTCCATCGCACTGACCCTGATGTGGTTAATGTTTACCCTCATGTTGATTGTGTCGTGGGGGGTTATTCGCCGTATGGTCATCAACATGAGCGTGTTGCAGGCGTCCCTTGAGTGGCAGGCCTGGCATGACGCATTAACGCGGCTGCTAAATCGCGGCGCTCTGTTTGAACGGGCGATCGCGGCGGCCCGAAGCTGCCGGCGGAATAATCAACCGATATCCGTCATACAGCTGGATCTGGATTATTTTAAAGGCATCAATGATAAACATGGTCACCAGGCAGGGGACCGTGTTTTGACGTTGGTTGGCAGTACTATTATGGGACAGATTCGCGAGCAGGATATTGCCGGACGCGTTGGTGGTGAAGAGTTCTGTATCGTTCTACCCAATACCCAACTGCCGCAAGCGCGTGCGATTGCTGAGCGTATTCGTCTGCGTATCCATAGCCGGGAGATATTGTTGCACAATAGCGTTAGTTTGCGGATCAGCGCCTCGCTGGGGATCAGTAGTAGCGAAACATCAGATGAGTTTAACTTTGAGGAGCTGCAGTCGATTGCCGATCATCGCCTGTATCTGGCAAAGCAGAATGGACGTAATCGGGTTTGTTCGGCTGGGTAGGGCCTGGTAATGTGAGGATGCTCACCTTTATTGCCGTGTTGTTGCTCTTCGGTATGGGAAAATTCTTAAAAAACGTATGACACAAGCATACCGTTCGTAAAAGAACGATAACAGGCAAGCCTTGTCGCGCCTGGGTTATTAAATAGGTTGTACATATAAGCCGCATTTCTCAATAATTCTCATCATGAATACTTCTTGTCATGCAAAATAATTGAGGATAATGTCTTCCATGCATCGGATTTCCCGGTGTAACGAATTTTCAAGTGCTTCTTGCATTAGCAAGTTTGCTCCCGACTCCTGCGAGTCGGGATTTTTTTCACCTGAGCTTAGCGATTGGCTTCAGTAACGCTAAAGTCATGAATATCAAGCTCAAAGGCTTCGGCCAGCTCGCGCCATGTGTGTTCATCACGGCCATCGATACTGACATGATGCGGATCATCTTCACTACGATGTACTTCGCTTTCGCTAATCTCATTGATCGCCGCCAGCAGGGCATCGACATTAACGTCAATCCCGTCGGTATTCATCACACCGTGGTCTTTAGCGGATTTCATCATCACTACCTCGCTCGGCTCTGAAAGGGCCTCTTTAAGTATAGACGGTCTATAAAAACGCCAGTTGCGCTGGCTGAACGCTGCGTGAAGTCAGCTTTTGTTCTACACTGGCTCAAAACGAGAGGAGGCGAGTTATGCAGGTAAACGATCGTGTCACGGTAAAGACCGACGGTGGCCCACGTCGATCGGGGGTAGTACTGGCAATTGAGTCGTTTAGTGAAGGAACCATGTATCTTGTAGCGCTGGAAGATTACCCGCTGGGGATCTGGTTTTTCAATGAAGTGGGGCACCCGGACGGCATCTTTGTTGAGAAAGCAGAGTAGGCCCCATTCAGAAACTGGCGGTAATCGCCGCCAGTTTGCCATCAGCGCATATTGACGTAAATGCCGGAAGTAATGTTTTCGGCCAACCGAACAATGTGGTAAATCACCTGTTTATTGTGTGTCTGGATTTTTTTCTTAATATTACCTTTATGTGACGAAACGGTTTTTGCTTTGATATTCATCTGCCTGGAAATATGTGAAGTAGCGTGGCCGGCCATCCACATTTGCAGCATATTCGATTCGGCCTGACTGAGCGATAGAGTGGGAATGCGGGTGCGTAATTGGTTTAGATTATTGGCGCTATCGGTCTGCAGATAATTACCCAGTATGTTATCAAGGTCTTTCGGCGTAAGGGATTTTGAGCTGATAAGTAAATTCTTGCGTACAAGTAAATAGTGATCAAAATGGATGTTGGCCAGCGACATAAAAATAACAAATAGAGTATCGGGGTAGGTGGTAATGATGTCGCGGATAAGTTGATTGCTCTCTTCGTGATGTATAAAACAGTCTTCGTTGAGAAACACAACCGCCGGACGCAGCGATTCGCAGCGCTCTTTCAAACTCTGTGCGCTACGCACCTCAATGATATCGCGCTTCTTTATTCCCCGGCTTGCCAGATATCCGGTTAAACCTAGCCGGGTATAGCTGCACAAATCCATGATAATCGTTGACATGACCCATCCTCAATCAACACGTAACGATAATTCATCTGGCCCAGGCCGTGTGATGAAGTCCATTTTTGTAACACCTGACTTTATGCGGAAAGCATTAGCCAAGCTAAACTATTCGCTAATAATACTCATAATTTGCCAGGAATATTCTCAAAGTAAAGCCATAGAAAAAGAATAAACAGACCCTGACAGTAATAATGCCCGGTGTCGCGGCATGTCGTCGCCAGAATTGTAATTTATTTTCGGATTATCCTTATGGAGGAGCAGCCTATTAAATTGGCGTTGGCTGTATTCTATTCAAAAAATGCATTTGTCATTCAGGTTTCATACAACTAATAATAATCGGTAAGAATAAATGCTGAGATTGACGGCGAAGCTAAGCAACGGGAGCATCGCGCAGGGGTGGCGGCCTTAACGCTTTAATGCCACAATACTTTTTTATCGGTTTGTGGGATGGATGATGAAAAAGATTGTTATGGCTGGCGCGCTGCTTACCCTGGCCGGATGCGTTCAGGTTGATACCTATGAGGCGGTGGTCAAAGCGCCGGCGCCGGCAGGGCTGGAAGGGTTCTGGCAATCGAAGGGACCGCAGAGCGCAATGGTAAGTCCTGAGGCGATTGCGACGTTTATCGTTACCAAAGACGGAGATACTCTCGATTGCCGTCAGTGGCAGCGGGTGATTGCTGAGCCGGGAAAATTAATGAACCGCGACAATCAGGTTTATAATGTGACCAGCAGCCTCGATATTTATCCTATTGAACGTAATGGAAACACGTTGGAATACGATCGAATGACGTTAACCCGTGTTGAACGCTTAACGCCGGAATGCGAGCAGGCCTGGAAAAAGAACCAGACGGTGAGTACAACCGCGCAGTAATCGATATTGGCGGGCCGGCTATAAAGCCAGCCCGCTGACCTCAAAGCACCTCTTCAATCACCCACACGCTTACGCTGCCTGCATTACAGGTGAATACGGCATTGCCCTCGTCATCAGTCTCAATAACCTCTTGTCGATTATTGAGAAAATCCTTCCAGCGTTTATTGGCATAATTCTCGCCAAGCGGTAACGTTTTCTCGCCATCGTCGCCGTTGGAGAGCACCACTACGCAGCCAGGATGTTCATCGGTGCCGCTGCGGCTGAAGGCGATACAGTTAGGATGATCGAACCACAGCGTTTGTACGCCGTGGGCGAAACGCTGACGCGCATCGATGAGTTCGTGAAGCTGCTCGATAACCGGCATCTCGATGGAGTATGTCTGGCCATCTCCGCCGGTATCTTCATAACTTGCGCCGAACAGGTCGGCGTAAAATACCGAGGGAACACCGTTTTCACGCAGTAAAATCAGCGCATAGGCTAGCGGCTTAAACCAGGCCTCGACCGGCGCTTCCAGCGCCTGAAGCGGTTGGGTGTCATGATTTGTGACCAACGTGACCGCATGGAATGGGTCGGCTTCCACCAGCGTCCCGGTGAAGATTTGACTCATGTCGTAATCGCGGCCCTGACGCGAGGCTTCATGGAATTTCATCTGCAGCGGCGCATCAAACAGCATGGTATTACCGTCAACAAGGTCGATGTACTGCTGTAGCTTATCCACCTCGTGTGACCAGTATTCGGCAACAATGAATAGCGGTTTATCGGTGGACTCCTGTACATGCTCAATCCACTCTTTATAAAACCATGCCGGAATATGTTTGACGGCATCCAGGCGGAAACCATCGCAGCCGGTCTGTTCAATGACCCAGCGGGCCCAATATTTTATCTCTTCGGTCACGGCATGGTTACGGAAATCGATATTTTCGCCCATGAGATAATCGAAGTTGCCCATTTCATCGTCGACCTGATCGTTCCAGCCATCGCCGGTGTAGTCATTAACAACTTTGAATACGCCATCTTCATCGGGATTTTCGATATGGTCGATACCGCTAAAACATTTATAGTCCCAGATAAATTGTGAATATTTGCCAGCGCGGGCCGGAAAGGTATAGCGGGTCCAGGCTTCACATTCGATGATTTCTTCCGCGATTTGCGTGCGGTCCTGTTCATCAACGCGTTGTACGCGGATGCGTTCTTTCTCATCGGCGCCCATCTTGTGGTTTACGACGACATCAAGAAGTACGGCAATTTGATGCTCTTTTAGCGCATTAATCGCCGCTAACAGCTGAGCTTTATCGCCGTATTTGGTGGCAACCGATCCTTTCTGATCGAATTCACCGAGGTCGAAAAGATCGTAACTATCGTAGCCAACTGAATAACCGCCGGAAGCGCCCTTATAGGCGGGCGGCAACCAAATCATATTAATGCCAATTTCATTGAGATTTGGCGCAAGGGCTTCTACTTCCCGCCATAACTCGCCACCTTCCGGGTAATACCAGTGAAAACATTGCAACAACGTGGGATTTTTCATCTTCCATGCTCCTGGCGTCATCAAGCTGACCTTTGCAGTATGGGAGATAACTGGCAAATATGAATAATTTCGTTGCTTTTTCGCTATACCCTAAATAGCCGCATATATAATAAATTGGCATAAGATGTAGCGGATAGATGTTGGTAGGCTGCTGCTAAACGCCTTACACTACACGAAAATCTCATTATATTCGGGGTATCTATGAAATTAGCACTTCTGGGTCGTCAGGCGCTGATGGGCGCAATGGCCGTAGCATTGATGGCTGGTGTAAGCGTGAAAACCTTCGCCGCTGAAAATCTGCTTAATCAGGTCAAAGAGCGCGGCACGCTACGCGTTGGCCTGGAAGGTACATACCCGCCGTTTAGTTATCAAGGCGATGATGGCAAATTGACCGGTTTTGAAGTTGAGTTTGCCAATGAACTGGCGAAACACATCGGGGTGAAAGCCGATCTCAAACCCACCAAATGGGACGGCATGCTGGCTTCTCTCGATTCTAAACGTATTGATGTGGTGATTAACCAGGTCACTATTTCCGACCAGCGCAAGAAAAAATACGACTTCTCCACCCCTTATACTATTTCTGGTGTTCAGGCGCTGGTGAAAAAGGGTAACGAAGGCGTGATTAAAACCGCGGCGGACCTGAAAGGTAAAAAAGTCGGCGTTGGCCTGGGTACCAATTATGAAGAGTGGTTGCGCCAGAACGTACAGGGCGTTGATATCCGCACCTATGATGATGACCCGACAAAATATCAGGACCTGCGTGTAGGCCGTATTGACGCCATTTTGGTTGACCGTCTGGCAGCGTTGGATTTGGTCAAGAAAACGAACAACACTCTGGCTGTAACCGGTGAAGCATTCTCCCGTCAGGAGTCCGGGGTGGCGTTACGTAAAGGAAATGAAGATCTGCTGAAAGCGGTGGACACCGCTATTGCAGATATGCAGAAAGATGGCAGCCTGAAGGCGCTTTCAGAAAAATGGTTTGGTGCAGACGTCACTAAGTAACGTCTGAAGATGAAAAAAGGCGCTGATAACGGCGCCTTTTTTTATTTCGCCAGCAACTGCGTGCATAATAAGGATAACTGAGTCTGGAGGTGCCATGTCACTACAAAATTTAACGCGTTTTCCGCGCCTGGAGTTTATTGGCGCGCCGACGCCGCTGGAATATCTACCACGCCTGTCCGATCATCTCGGACGGGATATTTTTATAAAACGCGATGATGTCACCCCCATGGCGATGGGAGGAAATAAACTGCGTAAGCTGGAGTTCCTCGCCGCCGATGCGCTGCGCGAGGGAGCTGATACGCTGATCACCGCAGGGGCGATTCAATCGAACCATGTGCGCCAGACGGCAGCCGTGGCTGCGAAACTGGGACTGCACTGCGTCGCGTTGTTGGAAAATCCGATAGGCACGCGTGCTGAAAATTATCTGACCAACGGTAATCGCCTGCTGCTGGATCTGTTCAATACTCAGGTTGAGATGTGTGATGCATTAACCGATCCCAACGCGCAGCTTGAAGAGCTGGCGACACGTATTGAAGCTCAGGGATACCGTCCATACGTCATTCCGGTCGGCGGATCTAACGCCCTGGGCGCGTTAGGTTATGTCGAAAGCGCACTGGAAATCGCCCAGCAATGTGAAGGAGCGGTGGAGATCTCTTCGGTAGTGGTTGCCTCCGGTAGCGCGGGTACTCATGCCGGGCTGGCGGTAGGCCTGGAACAGCTGATGCCAAATGCAGAATTAATAGGGGTGACCGTGTCACGTAGCGTTGCCGACCAGTTGCCTAAGGTGGTGACGCTGCAGCAGGCCGTTGCCAACAGTCTTGAGCTGCAGGCCAAAGCGGAGATTACCTTGTGGGATGATTATTTTGCTCCCGGATACGGTACGCCCAATGAAGAAGGCATGGAAGCGGTGAAACTGCTGGCGCAGCTGGAAGGTATCCTGCTGGATCCGGTTTATACCGGAAAGGCCATGGCCGGGCTGATTGATGGCATTAATCAGAACCGCTTTAAGGATGAGGGGCCGATTCTGTTTATCCATACCGGTGGCGCGCCCGCGCTGTTTGCTTATCATCCGCACGTCTAATGCAGAATAAATCGAATGCAAGAAAGTATCCAACTGGTCATTGACTCCGCGCCTTACCTGTTAAAAGGCGCGGTTTTTACGTTACAACTGAGCATCGGCGGTATGTTCTTCGGCCTGCTGCTGGGCTTTATCCTCGCACTGATGCGCATGTCGCCAATCTGGCCGATCAGATGGCTGGCGCGGATGTATATCTCTATTTTCCGCGGAACCCCGCTGATTGCCCAACTGTTCATGATCTATTACGGTTTGCCGCAGTTCGGTATTGAGCTGGATCCGATTCCGGCGGCGATGATTGGCCTGTCATTGAATACTGCGGCCTATGCGGCGGAAACGCTGCGCGCGGCGATTGCCTCTATAGATAAAGGGCAGTGGGAAGCCGCCGCCAGTATCGGCATGACGCCGTGGCAGACTTTGCGTCGGGCTATTTTACCGCAGGCTGCCCGCGTGGCGCTGCCGCCGCTCTCTAACAGCTTTATCAGCCTCGTCAAAGATACTTCGCTGGCGGCGACGATTCAGGTACCGGAACTGTTCCGCCAGGCACAGTTAATTACCTCACGTACGCTGGAAGTATTTACGATGTATCTGGCCGCCTCGCTGATCTATTGGGTGATGGCGACTGTGCTATCGACGTTGCAGAATTATTTTGAAAATCAGCTGAATCGCCAGGAGCGTGATCCAAAATGAGTGCGATTGAAGTCAAAAAACTGGTGAAAAAATTCCACGGGCAGACCGTGCTGCACGGTATCGATCTCGAGGTTCAGGAAGGGGAGGTCGTGGCGATTATCGGCCCAAGCGGCTCTGGTAAAACCACTCTGTTGCGCAGCATTAACCTGCTTGAAAGCCCCGAAAGCGGTACCATTCGCGTGGGCGATGTGACTATCGATACTTCGCGTAGCATTGGCCAGCAAAAAGGGTTGATCCGCCGTCTGAGACAGCACGTTGGCTTTGTGTTCCAGAACTTCAATCTGTTTCCGCACCGAACGGTGCTGGAAAATATTATTGAAGGGCCGGTTATCGTCAAAGGCGAAGATAAGAACGAGGCTATTTCTCTGGCGCGTGAACTGCTGGCAAAGGTAGGGTTGTCGGGAAAAGAGAATAGCTATCCGCGTCGTTTATCCGGCGGGCAGCAGCAGCGTGTGGCGATTGCCCGCGCGTTAGCAATGCGCCCGGATGTTATTCTTTTTGATGAGCCAACTTCTGCATTGGATCCAGAGTTAGTGGGCGAGGTACTCAACACCATCCGTCAACTGGCGCAGGAAAAGCGCACCATGGTTATTGTCACCCATGAGATGAGTTTCGCTCGCGATGTCGCCGACCGCGCCATTTTCATGGATCAGGGGCGTATCGTCGAACAAGGTAAGGCCAGAGAGCTATTTGCTAACCCGCAGCAGCCGCGTACTCGTCAGTTCCTTGAGAAATTTTTAATGCAGTAAATGTTACCATTCTGGCGCGGCTGACCCTAACCGGCAGGGCGGTCGTGACCAGATAATCGGCGTACCCGCCAGGCGGATGGGAAATGTTAGCCGTTCAGCCAGACCAAATGTCGACCATTCCATCGCAGATTGAAAATCACGACGTTGCAGCGGCGCGAAAGGCATCTCATGTCGTGCGCCAGGCCACTCCATCAGGCTGGCTGCGACGCGAGCCAATGACAGCCGCGCATGATAACCTTTGCCGCTCTCTATGCGTTGTTAGTACTGCGGCAGCCATCAGATAGCCCGTCGCGTGGTCTAACGCCTGTACCGGAAGCGGGATTGGTTTATCCGCGTCGCGCCAGCGTTGACCGGCATGGGCGATACCACAGGCCATTTGCACCAGACTGTCGAAACCGCGTCGGTTTCTCCATGGCCCCTCCCATCCCCAGGCATTTAGTGAAACATCAACAATTCCCGGCGATAGCGTGGCTCTGGTATGACAATCAAGACCTAGCGCCTCCAACGCGTCAGCGCGGTAACCGTGAACAATGACGTCGGCTTGCGAGATTAACGTGATTAAACGTTGCTTATCGATTTGTGTTTTTATATTCAATCGGGCGCAGCGCTTACCCAGCGTAATCTCTTCTTCGAGCGTTGGTTCTTGCCAGTCGACAGGATCAATACGTAATACATCAGCGCCTAACCCTGCGAGAAAACGAGTCGCGACGGGGCCAGCAATAATCCGGGTTAAATCCAGTACCCTGATACCGAGCAAAGGGCGGGAGGGGGAGAGGGGCCAGGCAACCGACGGCCCCGGCGGTGAATCGGCTTCTATCAACAGCGGTTGCCGGCTGACGGCGATGCCCTGCGGATGTGATCGCCATTCTTCCGCGCTGCGCATCGCCGCCGCGCAACCGCCATTTTCCACCACCGCTTGTTCCAGCGCATGCGAGCGCCATTGACGAACTTGTTGAGCCAGCGTTTGCCGCGTCGCATGTTGCCCCAGAATCTGCGCCACGGCGAGCCTGTGGTGGGGGGCATTCGTATGCAGTCGGATCCAACCATCTTCTGTTTGATAATCTCCCGCTAATGGATCCCAAAGCTGCTGTGTTGGACGATTATGCGGCCTGGCGCTGGCTGAAAACCAATATGACGCCAGCCGGCGATCCACTATTGGCATGGCGGCTGTTGAGCATAAGCGGGCAAGATAAGCGGCGGCGATCCCCATTGAGGCGGCAGCAAAATCACTGACTGCAAAGCAAGAAGATAAAGCCTCTGGGTGGCGGAAATCGATTGGCGGGACAGAGCTTGCGCTAAAGTCTTGCCACATCCGGGAAAAGAGCTGCATAGACGAGGACGGCGAGAGCATATTTTCCTCCTGAGTTCGATAAATAATCGCCAGCGAAAATCGAATAATGCGATGGCTACGTTATTTTATACATATAAATAAGATTTATGTGTTAGTTTTATGTATTTATAATAATGATTATCAATCAGGGGTTATTTGGTAGGTTATGAGGGACATTGATTTTTTCAGCTGGCGGCGGGATATGCTGCAACAATTCCAGTCAACTCATGATGGGGATTCGGTTTATAACCTTCTCCAACAGCAAACAGAAGAACTGGAATACGACTACTACGCACTCTGTGTGCGCCATCCGGTGCCTTTTACACGCCCGAAACTGACGCTGCAATCAACTTATCCTCAGGCCTGGATGTCACATTATCAGGCGGAGAATTATTTTGCTATTGATCCGGTATTACGCAGAGAAAATTTTCTTCGTGGACATCTACCGTGGAATGACCAGCTTTTTTGCGAGACCCCGGAATTGTGGAATGGCGCGCGCGATCATGGTTTAAATAAAGGCGTGACGCAGTGTCTGACCCTGCCAAATCATGCGTTGGGCTTCTTATCGGTTTCTGCTAAAAATGCGCAGCCGGGTCCGTATCACGAGGACGAATTAGAGTTACGTCTAAGAACGCTGACCGAGCTTAGTCTGCTGGCGTTGCTGCGGCTGGAGGATGAAATGGTTATGCCGCCGGAGATGAAGTTTAGCCGGCGCGAGCTGGAGATCCTAAAATGGACCGCAGAAGGAAAAACCTCGGCAGAGGTGGCGATGATATTGTCTATTTCAGAAAATACAGTCAATTTTCATCAGAAGAATATGCAGCGGAAATTTAACGCCCCCAACAAAACGCAAATAGCCTGTTATGCCGTCGCAACAGGATTAATTTGAGCGAATCGCTCGTTCTGCGTGTCAGACGTGAAACCGGCTGTCAGCAATCGCTTTCAGCCGGTCCTTTCTTACTGACGGTAAGCTTGTTTAATTTGCTTAACGGTGCTGGAGAATACGGCAGCCTGAGCCTCATCTTCCATCTGCGCGATTTGCTTTTCCATTTTAATAATCACGCGGCCAGCATCTGCCTGACCCATAGCCTGAAGCATTAGCGTCAGCAGGGCTTTCAGGCAGGAGACTTCCTGCGCCAGCTGTTGATTATTTTCTGCAGTGGAAAAATCTGGTGTGCTCATCGATATCCTCGTTTGCTATCAGCGCTGTCGCGCAATACTAAATGTTAAGGCGGCGCAGTATACCACAAGCGGTAGAAAAAAAAGGAGCGCGTGATTTGTGTTGCTGATGTTGCGCGCTGAGCGGTTAAATTTACTGAATAATATCTGTTCATCTAAGTGCTCATCGTTAATATTTTCCGCCGCTTTTGGCGGAAGTTAATTATTGTTACATCTTTCGAATCCTATTAATCCGCAACCCGTTCTGTTGCTTTTTTTGCGCCTTCTGTAGGGTGAATGTTAAAAAAGAAACATAATCCAACTATATGTTCTGTATAGGTTTCCACCTGGTGTGGAGACAAATTGCCATAAATGGGAGGGAAATCTTCTTCAGGACACTTTTTGGGCTTTTAAAGTTACGATAAAACCCGGTAATATATGGGAGATAAACTATCAGTAGCGTTATCCCTAATTCTGGAGATTATTCCTTTGATCAACGTACTTCTTGTTGATGACCACGAACTAGTGCGCGCAGGGATACGACGCATTCTGGAAGATATAAAAGGGATTAAAGTTGTCGGTGAGGCCTGCTGCGGCGAGGATGCCGTTAAGTGGTGCCGTGCGAATCCTGTGGACGTCGTCCTGATGGATATGAACATGCCTGGTATTGGGGGGCTTGAAGCGACGCGAAAAATCGCGCGCTCCATTGTCGATACCAAAGTGATCATGTTGACCGTGCATACTGAAAATCCGCTGCCTGCGAAGGTCATGCAGGCTGGCGCCGCCGGTTACTTAAGTAAAGGTGCTGCCCCGCAGGAAGTGGTAAATGCGATTCGTTGTGTTGCTTCGGGTCAACGTTATATCGCTTCCGATATCGCCCAACAGATGGCGCTCAGTCAGATTGAACCGGAAAAAACGGAATCACCGTTTGCCAGTTTGTCTGAACGCGAGTTGCAGATTATGCTGATGATCACCAAGGGCCAAAAGGTCAATGAGATCTCAGAACAGTTAAATCTGAGTCCCAAGACGGTGAATAGCTATCGTTATCGAATGTTCAGCAAATTAAACATTCATGGCGATGTGGAGCTAACTCACCTGGCAATTCGCCATGGCCTGTGCAATGCGGAGTCGTTAGCAAGTCAGTGAGTGATGTTTTTGACGCAAAAGCTTTCCTCAAGACGGTGACCAGCCAACCGGGCGTCTATCGTATGTATGATGCTGGTGGTACCGTCATTTATGTTGGCAAAGCAAAAGATCTGAAAAAGCGCCTTAGCAGCTATTTTCGCAGCAACCTGGCTTCGCGTAAAACCGAGGCTCTGGTGGCGTTGATCGCGCAAATTGACGTGACCGTTACCCATACCGAGACGGAAGCGCTGCTGCTTGAGCATAACTACATCAAGCTGTATCAACCGCGTTATAACGTGCTGCTGCGTGACGATAAATCCTATCCCTTTATTTTCCTCAGCGGCGATACCCATCCACGACTGGCGATGCACCGTGGCGCTAAACACGCCAAAGGCGAATATTTTGGTCCATTCCCTAACGGCTATGCCGTTCGCGAAACGCTCGCGCTGCTGCAAAAAATTTTCCCCATTCGCCAATGTGAAAACAGCGTCTACCGCAATCGCTCTCGTCCCTGTCTGCAATATCAAATTGGCCGTTGTTTAGGACCGTGCGTCGCCGGACTGGTAAGTGAAGAAGAGTACCAGCAGCAGGTAGAATACGTGCGGCTGTTTCTCGCCGGGAAAGACGATCAGGTATTGACGCAACTGATTGCCCGGATGGAAAAGGCCAGCCAGGCGCTTGAATTTGAAGAAGCCGCCCGCATCCGCGATCAGATCCAGGCGGTACGTCGGGTGACGGAGAAACAGTTCGTTTCCAATAATGGTGACGATCTGGATGTTATCGGCGTGGCTTTTGATGCCGGAATGGCCTGCGTGCATGTGCTGTTTATTCGCCAGGGTAAGGTTCTCGGTAGCCGCAGTTATTTCCCGAAAGTTCCGGGTGGCACTGAGTTGGGTGAGGTAGTAGAAACCTTTGTGGGGCAGTTCTATCTGCAGGGCAGCCAGATGCGAACCTTACCGGGGGAAATTTTACTCGATTTCAACTTGAGCGATAAAACCCTGCTTGCGGATTCGTTGTCCGAGCTGGCCGGTCGTCGGGTGAATGTGCAGACCAAACCCCGCGGCGACCGCGCGCGTTATCTGAAGCTGGCGCGCACCAACGCCGCCGTTGCGCTTACTACCAAACTGTCGCAACAATCAACGGTCAGCCAACGTCTGCAGGCTCTGGCGACACTACTTAAGCTGCCGGCGGTGACGCGGATGGAGTGCTTTGATATCAGCCATACCATGGGGGAGCAAACCGTCGCATCCTGCGTGGTGTTCGATAGCAATGGTCCGCTACGGGCGGAATACCGTCGCTACAATATTACCGGTATTACCCCTGGTGATGATTACGCGGCCATGAATCAGGTATTACGACGCCGGTACGGTAAAGCAATTGAAGAGAATAAAATCCCGGACGTTATCCTGATAGACGGCGGTAAGGGCCAGCTTGGTCAGGCCAAAGCCGTGTTTGCCGAACTGGATGTGCCATGGGATAAAAATCATCCGCTACTGCTGGGGGTGGCGAAGGGGAGCGATCGTAAAGCCGGGTTGGAGACGTTATTCTTTGAGCCAGAAGGTGAGGGCTTTAGTCTGCCGCCGGATTCTCCTGCTCTGCATGTTATCCAGCACATTCGCGACGAATCCCACGATCACGCTATCTCAGGGCATCGTAAAAAACGGGCGAAGGTGAAAAGTACCAGTACACTTGAGACGATTGAGGGTGTTGGCCCGAAACGCCGACAGATGTTGTTGAAATATATGGGGGGTCTGCAGGGGTTGCAGAAAGCCAGCGTAGAGGAAATTGCGCAAGTACCGGGTATATCTCACGGACTGGCAGAAAAGATCTACTACTCGTTGAAACATTAGGGGCTCTGTAGCACCATAGGGCTAATTAACACTTACAACATACAGTTACCCGTTACCATGCGATTTAATATTCCGACGTTGCTCACTCTGTTTCGCGTTATTCTGATACCGTTTTTTGTGCTGGCGTTCTATCTGCCTTTTAGCTGGGCGCCTTTTGTCTGCGCATTGATTTTCTTTGTTGCCGCTGTTACCGATTGGTTTGATGGCTATCTGGCGCGTCGCTGGAACCAGAGCACTCGCTTTGGCGCCTTCCTTGATCCGGTTGCCGATAAGGTGATGGTGGCTATTGCCATGGTGCTGGTTGCAGAACACTATCATACCTGGTGGGTGACTTTGCCGGCAGCGACAATGATCGCGCGTGAAATTATTATTTCTGCTCTGCGCGAGTGGATGGCTGAGCTGGGTAAACGCAGCAGCGTAGCCGTATCATGGATTGGTAAAGTGAAAACGACGGCCCAGATGGCGGCGCTGGTCTGGATGCTGTGGCGGCCTAATGTGTGGGTGGAGTGGGCTGGTATCGTTCTGTTCATGGTTGCTGCGGTGTTGACGCTGTGGTCAATGTTACAATATTTGAACGCTGCGCGCGGCGATTTGCTTGAACAGTGATCGTTTCGACGCAAATTTCAGCAAACGACACGAAGTTGCGAAAAATACCGTTGACTCACCGCGTGAGATAAGTAGAATGCAACGCATCGAACGGCGGCACAGTCTTCCAGACGATAACAAAATCAAGTGATTAGCTAATCTACTTGATGATGCGGGAATAGCTCAGTTGGTAGAGCACGACCTTGCCAAGGTCGGGGTCGCGAGTTCGAGTCTCGTTTCCCGCTCCAAATTAAAAGCATCGGCAGTAGCGGGTGTTTAGGTATTAAAGGCGCGTTAGCAAAGCGGTTATGTAGCGGATTGCAAATCCGTCTAGTCCGGTTCGACTCCGGAACGCGCCTCCACTTTATATCCCGAGCCCGGATGGTGGAATCGGTAGACACAAGGGATTTAAAATCCCTCGGCGTTCGCGCTGTGTGGGTTCAAGTCCCACTCCGGGTACCATTGGGATAAAGTAGAATAATCAAAGCAATAAGCAGTGTCGTGAAACCACCTCCGGGTGGTTTTTTCATTTCTGAAACGTCATTTCCTGACATCATTCCTAATATACTCCACCTGCAAAGATAGACTCTGAGCGCGATAAACGTTATTTGTCCTATGACAAAACCTGTGGTGCTTGCTACGCTTAACGGGATTTTCGAACCAGGCAACAGGAGTAGGGGAAATATGTTTACCGGATTGTGTGCTTTTCCGCTGACGCCGATGCGCAACAATGAAGTAGATAGTCGCGCGCTAATAAAAATCATCGAACGTCTGGTCTCGGCGCGAGTTGATTCGCTGGGCATTCTGGGCTCAACCGGCAGCTACGCCTATTTGAGCCGCGAGCAGCGCAAAATGGTGGTCCTGGCGGCAAAACAACATGCGCAAGGGGTCCCGATGATGGTCGGGATAGGCGCGATGGCGACGGATATGATTCTACGTCTTGCTGAGGATGCTCAGCAGGCGGGGGCGGATGCTGTGCTGCTACCAGTGCTGAACTACCAGCCTCTGACGGATGATGAGGTGTTTACACTGTTCCAGACGGTTAACCGCCATGTGTCGGTACCTATTTGTATCTATGATAACCCGCGCACCACCCACAGAGCCTTTTCTGATGCGCTTGTTGAGCATATTGCTTCGTTATCCAATATCGCATCAATCAAGATCCCCGGTTTGCCGGCCGACCAGGCTGGCGTCAGAGTGGCGACGCTTCGTCAGCGATTGCCGCAGCGAGTGAGTATTGGCGTCAGCGGCGACGCTTTTGCCGCGGCAGGGTTTAACGCTGGCTGTAATCTGTGGTATTCCGTTTGCGCCGGTCTGTTCCCGCAAATTGCCCAAAATATTACCGCAGCAGCGTTGAGCGGCGAGCGGCAGCAGGCATCGGCACTAAGCGAACGGCTGGAGCCATTATGGGCATTGTTCAGACAGCACGGTAGTCTCAAAGTGATTGCCGCTGCCGCCTCTATTCTTGAACTAGCCGAAGTAGAGTGTTTACCGCGACCGTTGGCCCCGCTCTCCGCGGAGGCCATTAACGATGTCAAATCGGTCATGGATAAGCTGGATCTACGCTGAAGTTTACCGCCTTTCCCTTACCTATGTTTATCAGGAAATCCGCAAGCCATTTAAGGTAATATATCACTGGCGTTAATGTTGACGCTGTATTGATATTCTTTGGGTATGTGATGCCTTTATGGCAATGATAACTATATATGAGGGATCTTATGGCCACGTTGCTTGAAAGCTACGGGAACTGTTTTCGAAAATATGCCACTTTCCGCGGCCGATCCGCGCGCCAGGAATATGTGGTTTTTACCATTGCTAACTTTATATTGTCCGCGATCCTGGGATTGATCCCCGTCATTGGCGGTATCTTCGGGTTAATTATTATCATTCCGGGGATCGCGGTTGCGGTGCGTCGTTTGCACGATCTCAACAAATCCGGCTGGTGGTTGCTGGCGCCCTACGGCATTATGCTGATCGGTCTGATTGGTATTGCCGCTACCGTCGAAGAGGGTAGAGCCGCAGTATGGGTATGGGTGATCGCGCTGGGCGGCCTGGCCGCGTTGGTAATGTCGATTTGGATGATTTTTACCCGTGGTACCGTTGGCAGCAACCGCTTTGGTGATGAACAGAACGATGACAACAGCGGCGGTAATACGATGGGCAAGAGTTCTGCCGCGGATGATGTCAGAGAGCGCCTGGCACAGGCTAAGAAAATGCTTGATGACGGCGTTATTAGCGCAAGTGAATACGAAGTGATGCGTGCTAATATCATTAAAGATATGTAACCGATCCGCTGCCGGGCTTGCCCGGCGTTAATAAATTCACCTGTGTGAGCGAGAGCGGGTGGTTTTCTCCTCCCATTTTCGCTACTGTAAGCGCCATTTTTCTACCATCATGAGCCTGTAATGAAAACCGGACCCCTGAACGAAAGTGAACTTGAGTGGCTGGATGAGATCCTGTCGAAATATGCCACCGAGGGCGCCATCCTTGATGTCTCCGAACTTGATGGTCTATTAACGGCTATCTTATCCGGGCCGAGCGAAATCGAACCAGCGCAGTGGCTGCTTGCTATCTGGGGCGGGGCGGATAATGTACCGCGCTGGGCTAACGATCGCGAGCGCGACCGTTTCGTTAACCTGACGCTGCAGCATATGAGCGACATCGCCGAACGCCTGGCTGACTATCCGGAGCAGTTTGATCCGCTGTTTGGCACCCGCGAGTTTGAAGGCCAGGAACTGACCATTGTTGAAGAGTGGTGCTTCGGCTATATGCGTGGCGTTGCCCTCTGCGACTGGTCGACGTTACCTGCGGAACTGCAGCCACAGCTTGATGCCATTGCGTTACACGGAACGGAAGAACGCTTCGAAGCGCTCGATACGCTGACCGCGGATGAATTTGTCGAAAGCGTTGATAGCATAAAGCCCGCCGCGCTGGCTTTATATAATTACTGGATGGAGAATGCTCAGCCGACGGCCGTGCAGCAACCGGTAAGAAATGAGAGCAAGGTGGGGCGTAATGATCCTTGCCCCTGCGGTAGCGGTAAAAAGTATAAGCAGTGTTGTTTAGCTAAATAACAAAAGGGGCCAACCAGGCCCCTTTTGTTTACCCCACAGCGGGTAATAATCCCGCCACAATGCAGAATTGAATGACGACTATCGCTACACCACAGCCCAATACCAGCCACAGCGCAATTGAGCCGCCCGGTACACGCCATGTCGCCTGTGTGTGCAGTTTACGGCTCTTCATCACCAGCAATGATGGCAGCATTAGCGCCAGTACGGCGAGCGCTACGCCGGCGTAGCCCAGCGCCATCACAAAACCTTGCGGATAAAACAGGGCGAAGGCCAGCGGCGGCAGGAAAGTGATGACGCCGCTCTGTATGCGTCCGGCAGGGGTATTTTTACGCTGGAACAAATCTGCCAGGTAATCAAACAAACCCAATGCGACGCCGAGGAAAGACGTCGCCAGAGCGAAGTCGGCAAACAGATGTACCGCCACCTCTACATGCGGCGAGGCGACAACGTCGCGTATCGCTGCCAGCAGGCCGTTCAGGCCGGAATTCTTCGCCAGCACGGCGGTAAAGGCCGGAGAGTCGATGCTGCCAAGCGTGGCGAGTTGCCAGAAGATGTAGGCTACCAGCGGAATAAAACTACCGATGATAAACACGCGGCGCAGTTTGCGAATATCGCCATTCAGGTAGCTAACGATGCTGGGAATACTACCGTGAAAACCAAACGAGGTGAAAATCACCGGAATAGCGGACAGCGCCAGCCCTTGCTGTAGCGGCAGAGTCAGGAGATTTATCTGGTGAATATGCGGCAGGAGCAGCACCAGCATCACCGCGAGGAAGATAATTTTGGCGCTGAATAAAAAGCGGTTAAACAGATCGACCAGGGAAGTCCCTATGCACACCACTGCGCCGCCAATGCCGGTAAAGAGCAATACGCCGGCAGAAGGCGGTAGGTTCCAGTTCAGCCACTGATTCAGACTGGAGGCCAGCAGCTCCCCAGCGCCGCTGATATAGGCCGCCGTAAGCGCATACATCAGAAAAAGCATACAGAAACCGGTGACCCATTGGCCGTAGCGGCCGAGATAGCGCGCCGCCAGTGAGCCTAACCCCATATCCGCAGGGACATGCTGATAGACTTCCAGCAGCAGCAGGGCGGTATAGCACATCAGCGCCCACAGCGAGATCAGTAATACCAGGGTGACGCCAAAACCGACTCCCGCCGAAGCGAGCGGCATCGCCAACATACCGGCGCCAATGGTGGTGCCGGCAACGATTAAAATACTACCCAGAGTGCGGTTCTTCACGCTTTTCTCTATCTATGAAGGAAGGAACGAATAATTATGTCGCGCAGAGTATGTGAAATGAGTGATTTCGTCAAATGATGGTTACAAGTGGTGTAATTAAATATTTACACCTTTGAGGGGGCAGAAAAGACTGCGTTGGCGCAAAGCCGCCAGGCGCATGCTGATATATGCTGCACGCTTTACAGGAGGAGTTATGTCATCTATTCACGGTCATGAAGTTCTGCAGATGATGATCGCATCGGGCGAGTCGTACAGCGTTGCCAGTCTCGAAGCGGCCATTAAGAGGCAATTTGGCGAAGATGCTCGCTTTCACACCTGTTCGGCGCAGGATCTGGACGCGGCGCAGCTGGTGACGTTTTTGCAGCAGAAAGGTAAATTCATTGCGGTGGAAGAGGGTTTCAATACCAGCGAGAGTAAAATTTGCCGTCATTAAGCGCGCGGCGGCCAGGGCGGCCGCCGCTGTGGGAATTAGTTTTGCGTGTCGAGGGTTGCCAGTTCTTTATCGATAAAGTACAGGCCTTCACCGCTTTTACCGGCAAGGGTCAGTTTATCAATAACAGATTTGAATAATTTTTCTTCTTCATGCTGTTCTGCTACATACCATTGCAGGAAATTAAAGGTCGGGTAATCCTGATTGGTCATCGCGGCATGCGCCAGTTCATTAATTTTTTGCGTAATTAACTGTTCATGTTCATAGGTCTGGCGGAACAGTTCATCCAGCGAAGCATATTCGGCAAACGGCGAGCTAATGGCGTTAATACGCGGCAGGCTGCCGGTATCGGTCAAATAGTCGAACAGGCGCTGCATGTGCGTCATTTCTTCCTGGGCGTGGCGGCGGAGAAAGGCGGCTGCACCTTCAAAGCTATGGTAGCTGCACCATGCGCTCATCTGCTGATAAAGCAAAGAAGAATAAAGCTCAAGATTCATTTGTTCATTAAGTTTTTCGATCATTTCTGCTTTCAGCATGGCGTCCACTCCGGAAATAAAGATTAAATCATAGTGTGCCGTCACTATAATTTGTTAGTAATTTATTTGCAAAAAGTAAATTAAAAAATTAATTATCAAAAATGCAAATGGGAATAAAACGCATTGGCAATATAATAATAAATGAGAATAGTTTTAATTCGATATTTATTTCGTAAATTATCGCGGGAAGAGAAACTACGAATATCAAGTGGTGTGAACCTGGAACGGTAGGACCGGGCCGATCGAGGCTGGAAATGTGAAGCGCTACGTAATTTATAAAACGGCTTTTCATAAAGTTTGAAAATGCATTTATGAAGTAGTAGAGTCCTGGTAACGCTAACGAACTCGCGGGCCGCTCCCGCACAGCTTTCAGGAGAGTGAAGCATGAAAATCGCACTGATGATGGAAAACAGCCAGGCCAGCAAAAACGCCATCATTCTCAACGAGTTGAAAACCGTTGCTGATGAGAAAGGCTTTCCGGTTTACAACGTAGGAATGAGCGATGAGCACGATCATCATCTTACCTATATCCATCTGGGCATCATGGCCAGCATCCTGCTGAACGCTAAAGCGGTCGATTTCGTGGTGACCGGTTGCGGCACCGGCCAGGGGGCGCTGATGTCCTTGAACATCCATCCCGGAGTGGTCTGTGGTTATTGTATTGACCCTGCGGATGCCTTCCTGTTTGCCCAAATCAACAATGGTAACGCGTTGTCGCTGCCTTTTGCTAAAGGCTTTGGCTGGGGGGCGGAGCTGAACGTACGCTTTATCTTCGAGAAGGCCTTTACGGGCCGTAATGGCGAGGGTTATCCGCCGGAACGTAAAGAGCCGCAGGTCCGCAATGCCGGGATCCTGAATAAAGTGAAAGCGGCGGTGGTGAAAGAAAATTATCTTGATACCCTGCGGGCGATCGATCCGGAACTGGTAAAAACCGCCGTATCCGGGCCGCGGTTCCAGCAATGCTTCTTCGAAAACTGCCAGGATAAAGAAATCGAAGCTTTCGTACGCCAGATTATTGGCTAATAGGGCTTTTCAAACAGGCCTGCATCAATACGCGGGCCTGTTTGTTATGGTCGTGCTTTACTGGATACCGTGCTGCCGGCATCTCGTGTAAGTCGCAGCGTATCAATCATCCCTACCAAACAAATCAGCGCAATAAAGACAAACGCCAAACGGAAATCAATTCCCGGTAGAGTCGTCAGGTTAAACCACTCGCTCAACTGTTCACCGATGCGGATGCCGATGGCGCCGAGAGTGATACCGAGCCCAACCGCCAGCTGTGAAGCGGTGCTGAACAGCGTATTGGCATAACTCATCTGGGCGGAAGGAACGTCGGCAAAAGCGAGCGTACTGACGCCGGTAAATTGGACCGAGCGGAACACCCCGCCAAGATAGAGGATCAACATTATCAGCCATACCGGCGTTTGCGGCGTTAACAACGCGCAGGCAAGTAGCGAGGCGACATTCAGCGCACCGTTAATCAGCAATAAGCGGCGAAACCCCAACCAGCGGATGAGCGGCGTGGTTGCGGGCTTGATAGTGAGATTGCCGACGAAAACGGCCAGCACCAGCAGTCCAGAATGAAAAGGATCTATGCCGAAACCCACCTGGAATAGCAATGGAAGCAGGAACGGGACGGCGCTTATCGAGGCGCGAAACAGTGAACCGCCGTACATGGTTACCCGGAATGTAGGAACCTGCAAAGCGTCCAACCGTACCATTGGCCAGGCGGCGCGGCGGAAATGGCGTAGAGCGAAAAACATACAGCCGATCCCCGTCGCCAGGAGCGCCGGCGTTTGCCAGCTTTGCGGCTGCTGGTCGCCGAGCCGTTCCATCGCTGCCACCAGGCTAATCATGGCCAGTGACGTCGCCAGAAAACCGGGTAGATCGAAGGGGCGGCGTTCTTCTTCACGGATATTGGGAATGATGCGTAGCGAGAGCGCCATCGCCAGTAGCCCGAGCGGCACGTTAATAAAAAAGATCCAGTGCCAGCTGGCGTAACTGGTAATAAAGCCCCCGAGCGGCGGGCCGATTATCGGTGCGACCAACGCCGGCCAGGTCAGCGTGGCTATTGCCTTGATGAGCTGATCTTTGGGAGTGGTGCGCAATACCGCCAGGCGCCCGACGGGGACCATCAGCGCGCCGCCGACGCCCTGTAGAATGCGCATTGTCACAAAGCTTTCGATGTTACGCGATAAACCGCAGAAAACGGAGGCGAGGGTAAAAATGGCGAGTGCCAGCGTAAACACTTTCCGCGCGCCGAAGCGGTCGGCGATCCAGCCGCTGGCGGGGATCAGTACCGCGAGGGTGATCAGGTAGGCGCTGATGCCAATATTGAGCGCGACCGCCGCTACGCCAAAATCCTTCGCCATATCAGGCAGGGCGGTAGCGATGACCGTACCATCGAGAAATTCCATAAAGAAAGCGCCAGCCACCAATAATGCCGGGGCGGAAAAAGCGCCTGTTTTTGGCGTAATTGTTGTTGTACCCATTGCGTCGTTGCCATAGCAAAATGAATAAGTATCTTTGCGGTACGTTTTCTTTTCGCCGCTCCCGCACATGTTTTTTTATCTGGTGCGATTTAGGTTACTATTACGCTCCTGAAAATAGGAGTAAAAAATGTCTCAACCTTTCACTGAACAAGATGAGTTGGTTTCCGATGTCGTCGCATGCCAGCTGGTCATCAAACAGATCCTTGATGTGATTGACGTTATCGCCCCGGTCGAAGTGCGCGAAAAAATGGCGACGCAGTTAAAAGCGATTGACTTTGCGAGTAACCCTGCTTCGGCGGATCCGGTGACGCTGCGCGCAGTACAAAAAGCAATTGCACTGATTGAACTGAAATTTACCCCGCAGGGTGAAGCGCACTAGCTCTATCTCTGAGAAGTTGATTGTCTGGCCGTTCCAGTCTGGAACGGCCAAATTCAGTTAGTGCTGTTGTGGCGAGATGAGATTAAGTAGTCGACGGTCTGTCTGCTCCATACCGAGCCCGGCTTTATCAGCAGTACGTATTTCTTCAAGGACGGTTTGCAGTAACCGCCCATCTTGCTGCTGCTCTTTCTCCAGCAGGGTCAAAAAACGCCACGTCGTGTCATCGCGCTGCGCTTTTGCTTCCTGCGCCAGGCCGGACAGCATGCTGCTACGTTGCTGATACTCTTCGAGAGTTTTGGCAAACACTTCTTCAAGCGTTGTGCATTGCGGGGGATAGCTTTCGTCGGCTTTGACAATTGGCCAGGCGCCGGCCTTTTTCATATAGTCAAAAACCTGCATCATTAACGTCACGCTGGATTGCGCACGGGTGCGCAAGAAGGTTGCTGTGCCGTTGAGACGCTGCTGCGCGCACCATTCACCTAAATGTAGATAAACATTTGATGCGTGAAACTCAAGATTAATCTGGGTATTTAATTTCTGAACCATTCCTGGAACTGCCATAACAATATCCTTATTTATCCGCAAGGGAAGTATGACGCGCTACCATCGCCTCGCACAGGCGAGTTTTGCAAGCGCAACGCAATAGGCAGGAAATAAACACGGTGCAATCCATTTGCACGTGACTATTTATTTATATCTGCCAATACATCAAGAATACCCTTATGTGCCGAATAAGAAAACTCTCAACATGCGTTATTTACGATTTGTTACAACATCAGTTTTACTGCTTGTTTTAATTGTCTTTTTTGTGGATTTAAATCGTAATACATTGAATTTAAATGGTTATATTCAAGGGTTCGTAGGGCTGGTAAATTTGTATTAATAAAGTTGATTTAACGGTAAATTCATATATCGATCATAGCTTATTCATTATTCGAAAATAGCGAGAGGATAATGAACTTGTGATAGATCATCTTTTGTTGGAAGTGGAAGAATAACATATATGCTGGCGGCAAATCGCAGGACAGAGTAGCCCGGGATGGCGTTAGCGAACCTACAAGGATAAGTCTGCTGGTGATATGGATTATTGTGCCACGCATAACGCTAATTGTCTGACAATTAGCGTTTTTTTTATGTCATTTTTTGCTGAATTTATGTACGCAACTACTGTAATTCTGCGGTGTGATGACGCTCTCGTATGGATAAATAATTTCCAGTTAAAACTATTTTAACAACGGCAATATTGATTGCGATTTTTCTAATGCCTTGTTTTAAGACCGATAAAAAATTTAAGTCCGATTTTCCCCTACAGAAAAGCGAATTAAAGCTGGAGTTTACCATGCACAAATTTACTAAAGCGCTGGCGGCCATTGGCCTCGCGGCGGTTATGTCACAATCAGCTATGGCTGAAAACCTCAAGCTCGGTTTCCTGGTGAAGCAACCGGAGGAGCCCTGGTTCCAGACCGAGTGGAAATTTGCTGATAAAGCCGGTAAGGATTTGGGCTTTGAGGTGATTAAAATCGCGGTGCCAGATGGTGAAAAGACGCTTAATGCGATCGACAGTCTCGCCGCCAGCGGCGCGAAGGGATTTGTCATCTGCACGCCGGACCCAAAACTGGGGTCGGCGATTGTTGCGAAGGCTCGCGGCTATGACATGAAAGTTATCACCGTTGACGATCAGTTTGTGAATGCCAAAGGTAAGCCGATGGAGAGCGTGCCGCTGGTCATGATGGCCGCCAGCGAAATCGGCGCTCGTCAGGGGCAGGAATTGTATAAAGAGATGCAAAAACGCGGCTGGGACGTGAAAGATACCGGCGTGATGGCGATTACCGCCGATGAACTGGATACTGCCCGACGCCGTACCACTGGCTCGATTGACGCATTGAAAGCAGCGGGGTTCCCGGAAAAACAGATCTATCGTGTACCGACCAAATCTAACGACATTCCTGGAGCGTTCGATGCCGGTAACTCCATGTTGGTGCAGCATCCGCAGGTTAAGCATTGGTTAATCGTGGGTATGAACGATAACACCGTGCTGGGCGGCGTACGGGCAACTGAAGGCCAGGGCTTTAAAGCGCCGGATGTTATCGGCATCGGTATTAATGGTGTTGATGCGGTGAACGAGCTTTCGAAAGCCCAGCCGACGGGGTTCTATGGATCTCTGCTGCCAAGCCCGGATATCCATGGCTATAAAACCAGTGAGATGCTCTACAACTGGGTGACCAAAGGCACCGAGCCGCCGAAATTTACCGCCGTGACTGACGTGGTGCTGATTACCCGCGACAACTTTAAACAAGAGTTGGCGAAGAAAGGGCTGTAAGGCCGGGTTCATTCTGCCTCCCGCTCTGGCGGGAGGTTATGCGTAGAAGAGCGGAGTCGTTATGCAACAATCTATCCCTTATCTCTCATTTCGCGGTATCACCATGACGTTCCCGGGCGTTAAAGCACTGTCTGACATCAGCTTTGACTGCTATCGCGGGCAGATCCACGCGTTGATGGGTGAAAACGGCGCCGGGAAGTCCACCCTCTTAAAAATTCTCAGCGGTAACTACATTCCAACTGACGGGCATCTGCAAATTGATGGTCAGCAAATGGCATTTACGAATACTACCGCTGCGCTAAATGCTGGCGTAGCGATTATTTATCAGGAACTTCATCTGATCCCGGAAATGACCGTTGCCGAGAATATCTATCTTGGTCAGTTGCCGCATAAAGGCGGCATTGTGAATCGGTCTTTATTGAATTATGAAGCGCGGCTGCAGCTGGAACATCTGGGACTGGATATCGACCCGGAAACGCCGCTGAAGTATTTGTCGATCGGCCAGTGGCAGATGGTGGAGATCGCCAAGGCGCTGGCGCGTAACGCGAAGATTATTGCGTTTGATGAACCAACCAGCTCACTCTCTGCGCGCGAAATCGACAACCTTTTTCGCGTGATTCGCGAGCTGCGTGAAGAAGGGCGAGTGATTATTTACGTCTCGCACCGTATGGAGGAAATTTTCGCCCTCAGCGATGCCATTACCGTGTTTAAAGATGGCCGCTACGTGCGGACCTTTGACGACATGCGGCTGGTGGATCACGATGCCCTCGTGCAGGCGATGGTGGGGCGTAATCTTGGCGATATCTATGGCTGGAGAGCGCGTGAATATGGCAGCGAGCGGCTGCGACTGGATCAGGTTAAAGCGCCAGGTGTCAGAATGCCAATCAGTTTATCGGTACGCAGCGGTGAAATTGTCGGCCTGTTTGGTCTGGTCGGCGCCGGGCGCAGCGAACTAATGAAGGGGCTGTTTGGCGGCAGTAGAATTACCAGCGGTCAGGTCTATATTGATGGTCAGGCGATAAGTATTCGCAAACCGGCGCAGGCGATTCAGGCGGGCATGATGCTGTGTCCGGAGGATCGTAAAGCCGAGGGCATCATTCCGGTACATTCGGTGCGTGACAACATCAATATCAGCGCGCGGCGTAAGCATATTCATGCCGGCTGCCTGATTAACAATGCCTGGGAAGCGAGTAATGCCGAACAACATATCAAATCGCTCAATATCAAAACCCCGGGAGCTGAGCAGTTAATTATGAATCTCTCCGGTGGTAATCAGCAAAAAGCCATTCTGGGCCGCTGGTTGTCGGAAGAGATGAAGGTGATTCTGCTTGATGAACCGACCCGCGGCATTGATGTCGGCGCAAAGCATGAAATCTACAACGTTATCTATGCGCTGGCCGCTTCTGGCGTGGCGGTTGTTTTTGCCTCCAGCGACCTGCCAGAGGTGCTCGGCGTCGCCGACCGCATCGTGGTGATGCGCGAAGGTGAAGTGGCCGGTGAATTGCTGCATGAAGATGCGAATGAACAGCAGGCGCTGAGCCTTGCGATGCCTAAAGTCAGCCAGGCCGTAGCCTGAGTAAGGAGTGAATGATGTCATCTGTAACTACGCCGAGCGCTGCACGATCCTCCTTCAGCTTCGGTCGAATCTGGGATCAGTTTGGTATGCTGGTGGTCTTCGCAGTGTTGTTCATCGGCTGTGTGATCTTTGTTCCCAACTTTGCCTCTTTCGTCAATATGAAAGGGCTGGGGCTGGCGATTTCCATGTCGGGAATGGTGGCCTGCGGCATGTTGTTCTGCCTGGCCTCCGGGGATTTTGATTTGTCAGTCGCTTCGGTCATTGCCTGCGCTGGTGTGACGACGGCGGTAGTGATTAACCTTACCGAAAGCTTATGGATTGGCATTGCCGCCGGGCTTTTGCTGGGTGCTGTCAGCGGGTTGGTAAATGGTTTTGTTATTGCGCGTTTGAAGATCAACGCGCTGATCACAACTCTGGCTACCATGCAAATCGTCCGTGGGCTGGCCTATATTATTTCCGATGGTAAAGCGGTTGGCATTGAGGATGAACGTTTCTTCACTCTGGGTTATGCCAACTGGTTGGGGCTGCCGGCGCCAATCTGGCTGACGGTTGCCTGCCTGATCGTCTTTGGACTGCTGCTGAATAAAACCACCTTTGGCCGCAACACGCTGGCCATAGGGGGCAATGAGGAGGCGGCGCGACTTGCAGGGGTGCCGGTTGTTCGTACCAAGATCATCATCTTTGTTCTTTCAGGTCTGGTATCGGCGGCGGCGGGGATTATCCTGGCTTCGCGCATGACCAGTGGCCAGCCTATGACCTCAATTGGTTATGAACTGATTGTGATCTCGGCATGTGTCCTGGGCGGCGTATCGCTAAAAGGCGGGATCGGTAAGATCTCTTATGTGGTGGCCGGGATCCTAATCCTGGGTACCGTGGAGAATGCGATGAACCTGCTGAATATTTCGCCATTCTCACAATATGTAGTCCGCGGGGTGATATTGCTGGCAGCGGTTATCTTCGACCGATACAAGCAAAAAGCGAAACGTGCGGTTTAATTGCGCGCAACTTTTAAGTCTACATCATAATGTGCCGCCGGCGCCCGCTGCGCTGGCGGTGACTATCAAAAATGGCGAGGCTGGTCACACTGTCTATACTTACATGGCTAACAATTAGTTAACAACCAGCGTAATGCTGGCCATGATAAGGAGGAACACAGGGTGGCTGACCAGATATCTGTACCGCCTGAGCTAACCGGAAACCACGCATTTTTTCTGGATCTTGACGGCACGCTTGCCGATATCAAACCTCATCCCGATCAGGTTGTTATCCCCGAAGACGTCCTTCAGATGTTGCGATTACTGGCACAGCGACAACATGATGCTGTGGCATTGATTTCAGGGCGCTCACTAACAGAGCTTGATGAACTAACCCGTCACTGGCGACTGCCGCTTGCCGGCGTCCACGGGGCTGAACGCCGCGATATCAATGGAAAAAGGCACGATGTATCACTGCCGCCGGCATTGAGCCGTGAGGTCGGCGAAGCATTAACTTCGGCGCTACAGGCGCTGCCTGGCAGTGAACTGGAGGATAAAGGCATCGCTTTTGCGCTGCATTACCGTCAGGCACCACAACACCAGAGCGCCATCCTGGCGCTGGCGCAGGATATCGTGCAGCGTTATCCGATTCTGGCCATTCAGCAAGGGAAGTGTGTCGTTGAGATCAAACCACGTGGCATTAACAAAGGTGAAGCAATCGCCGCGTTTATGCGGGAAGCGCCTTTTGCGGGACGAAAGCCGGTATTTATCGGCGATGACCTGACTGATGAGGCGGGTTTTACTATGGTTAATCAATTAGGCGGAGTATCGATTAAAGTTGGACAAGGCGACACACAGGCGCGCTGGCGGCTGGCGAATGTTGCCGCCGTACATCAGTGGTTACGCCATGTTGTCGGCAATATGCAAAGCCTGGATGTATTCACTAACGGGAGGGATGACCATGAGTCGTTTAGTCGTAGTATCTAACCGTATTGCAACGCCAAATGATAAAAAGGCTAGCGCAGGCGGCCTGGCGGTGGGTATTTTAGGTGCGCTGAAAGCGAGCGGCGGCACGTGGTTTGGTTGGAGTGGGGAAATCGGTGATGATAGCCAGCCGTTGAAGAAGGTGAGTAAAGGGGATATTTCGTGGGCCTCATTCAACCTTAGCGAAGAAGATCACGAGCTCTACTACAATCAGTTTTCCAATGCGGTGCTATGGCCCGCATTTCACTATCGTCTCGACTTAGTCAATTTTCAGCGTCCGGCGTGGGAGGGGTATCTGCGGGTTAACGCCGCCGTGGCGCAAAAGCTGCTGCCGCTGCTAGCCGATGACGATATGGTATGGGTTCATGATTATCATCTGTTGCCATTTGCCAGCGAATTACGCAAAAACGGTGTGAAGAACCGCATTGGTTTCTTCTTACATATTCCGTTTCCAACGCCTGAAATATTCAATGCGTTGCCCCCGCATGCCGAACTCCTTGAGCAGCTGTGTGATTATGACCTTTTGGGCTTTCAAACCGAAAACGACCGGCAGGCGTTTGTTGACTGCGTCGCCCAACAAACTACCTTGTGCGAAGTGGGTCACCAGCAATACCGTGCCTGGGGTAAGACGTTCCGTACTGCCGTCTACCCGATTAGCATTGAGCCGCAAGAGGTCGCACGCAGCGCCAGCGGACCATTGCCGCCGAAGCTGGCTCAGTTGAAAGCTGAACTGAAAGGGGTGAAGAATATTTTTTCTGTTGAGCGCCTGGATTACTCCAAGGGGTTGCCAGAGCGTTTTCAGGCTTACGAAGCGCTGCTGGAAAACTACCCCCAGCATCGTGGGAAAATTCGCTATACCCAGATAGCGCCCACTTCGCGGGGGGATGTACAGGCTTATCAGGATATCCGCCACCAACTGGAAACCGCCGCGGGACGCATCAACGGCCACTATGGCCAATTGGGATGGACGCCGCTGTATTACCTGAATCAGCACTTCGATCGCAAACTGCTCATGAAGGTATTTCGTTATTCCGACGTGGGCCTGGTCACACCGCTACGCGACGGCATGAACCTCGTGGCCAAGGAGTTTGTCGCCGCGCAGGACCCTGAAAACCCTGGGGTGTTGGTGCTATCGCAGTTCGCTGGCGCGGCTAATGAACTGACTTCCGCGCTCATCGTCAACCCCTACGATCGCGATGAAGTGGCGGCGGCGCTGGATCGCGCGCTAACGATGCCGCTTGCCGAGCGAATTATTCGCCATGGCAAAATGCTCAAGGCGATCGAGAGTAATGATATTGATAACTGGCAGGCACAGTTCGTTGCCGATCTAAAGCGGGTAAAGTCGCCTGAAGATAGCTGCCAGCAGCCAACCGTAGTTACTCCCTCCGCGTAGTCAAAACGGCTGATGCTTCGGCATCAGCTTATTCCAGGGATACCAACAGCACATCGACTCCGCTGCTGCCGACGATATTCTTCGCTGAACAGGTAGCGCGGGAAAACAGGCTCTGGTTATGGTTGCCGCAGATGACCAGGTCGACGTGATGCTGAAGGCAAAAATCCTTCACGTGGTGGCAAAGTTCGCCGCTGGCGATGGTCATTTTGCTGATAGGGTAGTCCGCCTGGGAGGCGAGTTCATTAAGAAAACTACGGGTCTCCTCCTGCATTATCTCTCGCAAATTTTCCATCATCGGCGCGGCGAACTGATTATACATTTCCGGATCTGTCGCCAGCGTAATCAGGCTGACCTGCGCATTGGACGGACGTGCGATAGACACCGCTTTATTAACCAACATGCGGCTTTCCGGCGTTGGGGCGACGGCGACTAACAGATGAGAGTAGGGCATCTAGCCTCCTTGAGATACGCAACGGGACCTTTCTTCCTTCTTTACTCCTAATTCCATTTTTCCACAAGGGTTATTCGCGCGGTTAAAAACGCCTTTTTCTGATCGTGTGGTATCAGATTCTGGCAGCCGACTCGCAAAAATGATTCTCTCTTTTGCTTTAAAAGAAACGCTGTTTTATAAATCGGTGACGCATGTTGCCCGCCCCTTTGTTTTTTTGCCACTGAATGATTGGTACTGGCAAAAACGCAAAGGTAAGCCGGTTTTCATGATCTTACTGTAGCCATGTATCCGCAAAACTTCGGTATAGCCCGTGGTAAGACCGAAGTTATCTAATAAAAAGAGACAGGATTTACGGCGATGAAAACACGAAAAATCGGTTTGGCTAATTATCTCGCCTATGGTTCCGGCGATTTTCTCGGCGCGGGAACCACCGCGCTGACCGCAGCATGGCTACTCTATTTTTACACCACCTTCTGCGGGCTATCGCCCATTGAGGCGACGCTCATTTTCGCCACCGCGCGCGTGCTCGACGCGGTCGTCAGCCCGCTGATGGGCTTCTTAACCGATAACTTTGGCTCTACCTGGCTGGGTAAGCGGTTCGGCAGACGCAAATTTTTTATTTTGCTCGGTATTCCCTGCGTTTTTAGCTACTCAATGATGTGGGTAGGCGATATGGGGTTCTGGTACTACCTCGCAACTTATCTGCTGTTTGATATTGTCTATACCATGATTCTGGTGCCCTACGAGACGCTGGTGCCGGAGATGACCGATGATTTCAAACAGAAGACCAAATTTTCCGGCGCGCGCATTTCCATGGCGCAAATGTCGGCGATATTAGCCTCGTTTTTACCGGGGATCCTGCTCACCCAACTGGGTAAAGATAACGCCAGCTCATTTTTTTACGCGAGCCTGGTCTTTTCGGTCCTGTGCGCGCTAATGCTGACCTTCGTCTGGTTTTTCACCTGGGAACGTCCGCGGGAAGCGTGGTCTGAAGCAGCGTTACGCGCGGAAGAAGAAAAGCGCAACTTAACGCTCGCGCAGAGTCTTAATCGCCTGTTTATTGAGCTCAGCTCTACGCTGCGAATTAAAATCTTCCGCCAACATCTTGGTATGTATCTGGGCGGTTATATCGCTCAGGACGTGTTCAACGCCGTGTTTACCTATTACGTGGTCTTTGTGCTGATGCAGGACGCTTCTGTCGCCTCTAACTTACTCGGCACGATGGCTATCTTCCAGTTCATCGCGGTTATCGCCATGATCCCGCTCTGCATTCGCTTTGGCCCGGCGCCTTCATATCGCATGGTAGTGGTGCTGTTTGGTTTGAGCTCTCTCTCTTATGCGGTGCTCTATTACGCGGGGCTAAGCGACGTCTATTCATTATTACTGCTCATTTCCGCTATCGCGGGTCTGGGACGCGGCGGCATTAACTACGTGCCGTGGAATACTTACACCTATATTGCCGATGTCGACGAAGTCATTACCGGCCAGCGTCGGGAGGGCATTTTCGCCGGTATTATGACGCTGACCCGCAAAGCGTCGCAGGCGGGGGCGGTGATGCTGGTTGGCATTATCATGCAACTATCGGGCTTTGTCTCCGGGCAAAAAATTCAGCCGGCAGGCGTCAGTCATACCATTCTGTTGATCCTTAGCGTCGGTACGTTGGTGGTGCTGGCCTGCGGCTTCCTGGTCTCCCTGCGCTTTAAACTCAATCTGCATACGCACAGCGTGCTCCGCGCCGAGACGCTGGTGATGCGTGATATCGGTTACGCACAGCCCGAGCAGACGACTGCCGAAAACCGCGCGGTGGTTGAGCTGCTGGCGGGGATGCCTTACGACTGCCTGTGGGGTAATAACAACATTGGCTACCTGAATCGCAATAAACCTGCCGCCCCGGCGCTGAATCAGGGCGGCACTTTGAATTCGACATATACCAGAGGTTAAGAACATGAAAGTTTGGCCGGTCAAACATAGCCCATTACTGCGTCAGCCTGAGCGCTTTATCGCTCGCAGTGAGCTGCAGGCATTGATCCGTAATGTGACGCAAAACCTGGTGAATATTAAGGATGACAACGGGCAGTTTTTACTTCGGCTGGACGATGGGCGAGTCATCGATACCAAAGGTTGGGCCGGTTGGGAGTGGACCCACGGCGTTGGGCTGTACGGCATCTACCAGTATTATCAACAAACCGGCGATACCGCGATGCGCGATATCATTGACGGCTGGTTCGCCGATCGCTTCGCCGAAGGTGCAACCACCAAAAACGTTAATACCATGGCGCCGTTTCTGACGCTGGCTTATCGCTATGAAGAGACCGGGCGCCAGGAGTATCTACCGTGGCTCGATGGCTGGGCCGAGTGGGCGATGCATGAGATGCCGCGCACCGAGCAGGGGGGCATGCAGCACATTACCCTGGCGGAAGAGAACCATCAGCAGATGTGGGATGACACGCTAATGATGACGGTGCTGCCGCTAGCCAAAATCGGTAAATTACTAAATCGTCCGCAATACATTGAAGAAGCAACCTATCAGTTCTTGCTGCATGTACAGAACCTGATGGACAAAGAGACAGGCCTGTGGTTCCACGGCTGGAATTACGACGGTCGGCACAACTTTGCGCGTGCGCGCTGGGCGCGAGGTAACAGCTGGCTCACTATCGTGATCCCTGACTTCCTTGAGCTGGTGGATTTGCCAGAGGGGAGTGCGGTGCGCCGCTATCTGCTACAGGTACTGAATGCGCAAATTGCCGCGTTAGCGAAATGTCAGGATGAGAGTGGGCTCTGGCATACCCTGCTCGACGATCCGCATTCCTATCTTGAAGCGTCGGCGACGGCGGGCTTCGCTTACGGCATCCTGAAAGCGATACGTAAGCGTTATGTCGGGGCGGAGTACACCGAGGTTGCCGAAAAGGCGATACGCGGGATTGTGCGAAATATTTCACCAGAGGGGGAACTGCTGCAAACCTCGTTTGGTACCGGGATGGGCTCCGATCTCGATTTTTACCGGCAAATTCCGCTCACCTCTATGCCGTACGGCCAGGCGATGGCGATTCTTTGTCTGACGGAGTATCTGCGCAAATATTTCTGATAGCGGCATAGATTCCCCGGCCGCGTTGCGCGTACCGGGGCGACTAATAAAACAAACCCGGCTTTCACCGGGTTTGTTTTTTACATCCGCTCTACGGTCTCAATACCCAGAGTATCGAGGCCCAACTTCAGCGTCTTCGCCGTCAGCAGCGCCAGTTTCAGGCGGCTATTACGGGCCTCTTCGCTTTCGGCGCTGAGGATCGGGCAGTGTTCGTAGAAACCAGAGAACAGACCGGCCAGATCGTACAGGTAGGCGCACATTACGTGCGGAGTACCTTCACGGGCGACGACGGCCAGCGTTTCTTCGAACTGCAGCAGGCGGGCAGCCAACTGCGCTTCGCGATCTTCACTAATAACTACCGGCGCGGCAGCCAGCGCGCTTTCGTCGATACCGGCTTTACGGAACACCGACAGCACACGGGTATAGGCATACTGCATGTAAGGCGCGGTATTACCTTCGAACGCCAGCATGTTGTCCCAGTCGAAAATGTAATCGGTAGTGCGGTTTTTCGACAGATCGGCATATTTCACCGCGCCGATACCCACCGCATTGGCCAGTTTTTCCAGCTCATCGGCCGGCATATCCGGGTTCTTCTCGGCCACCAGGCGGCGTGCGCGCTCCAGCGCTTCGTCCAGCAGATCGGCCAGTTTGACGGTACCGCCGGCGCGTGTTTTGAATGGTTTACCGTCTTTACCTAGCATCATGCCGAACATGTGATGTTCCAGCGGTACGGATTCCGGTACATAGCCGGCTTTACGGACGATAGTCCATGCCTGCATCAGATGCTGATGCTGACGAGAGTCGATGTAGTAGAGCACGCGGTCGGCATGCAGCGTTTCATAACGGTATTTTGCGCAGGCGATATCGGTAGTCGTGTAGAGGTAGCCGCCATCCTTTTTCTGGATGATGACGCCCATCGGTTCGCCTTCTTTGTTTTTGTATTCATCAAGGAAGACCACGGTCGCGCCTTCGCTCTCGACGGCCATGCCTTTTGCTTTAAGATCGGCAACGATCCCCGGCAGCATCGGGTTGTACAGACTTTCACCCATCACATCATCGCGGGTCAGGGTGACATTCAGGCGATCGTAGGTGATCTGGTTTTGCGACATGGTGATGTCGACCAGTTTGCGCCACATCTGCAGGAAGTACTCGTCGCCGCCCTGCAGCTTAACCACGTAGCTACGCGCGCGCTCGGCGAACGCTTCGTCTTCGTCATAGTGTTTTTTCGCTTCGCGGTAGAAACCTTCGAGGTCGGCCAGCGCCATTTCGCCGGCGTTTTCCTGCTGCTGCTTTTCCAGATAAGCGATCAGCATCCCGAACTGGGTACCCCAGTCACCGACGTGGTTGGCGCGGATAACGCGATGGCCGAGGAATTCCAGAGTACGTACCGAGGCATCGCCGATGATGGTTGAACGCAGATGGCCGACGTGCATCTCTTTCGCCACGTTCGGCGCGGAGTAGTCAACAACGATGGTCTGCGGCTGTGGTTTCGCCACGCCCAAGCGCTCGGACTGAAGCGCGAGATTGACGTTGTCCGCCAGGAAGGCTGGATCGAGGAAAATATTGATAAAGCCCGGTCCGGCGATTTCGACTTTATTGGCAATGCCGTTCAGATCGAGATGAGACAGTACCTGCTCTGCAAGTTGTCGCGGCGCCATGCCCAGTTTTTTGGCCACCGCCATCACGCCATTGGCCTGATAGTCGCCGAACTGAACTTTTGCTGACTGGCGGACCTGAGGTTCGCAATCGGCAGGCGCGCCTGCCGCGATCAGGGCCTGGCTGACTTTTTCTGAGAGAAGAGCCTGAATATTCACCGGAATACCTTACTTTTAAGGCGCGAGAACCCCTGTGGGGCGGCGCCGGAACATGGACAAATTAAGGCGGGAGTATACTGCATTTGCGCCCCGTCGTCAGCACCACACGCAAGTTGCCGGGCAGCACGCTTAATCAATAACCATTCGTTGTTTCGGCGCGCGGATTGGCGGTTGGTCGGGGCGGCGAAACAGGATAAATTAGCCTTTTTAGCGATCACCGAGGCGCAAGATGGCGAACTGGCAGCAAATTGATGAACTGAATGATATTTCGGCGGATTTACCGCGTTTTAGCGATGCGCTGCAAGCGCTGGCCGAACGGTTGGGATTGGAGCTTGCGCCGCTGGACGCCGACCATATTTCTCTGCGTTGTCATCAAAATACGACGGCGGAGCGCTGGCGGCAGGGGCTGGAGCGTTGCGGCACGTTACTATCGGAAAATATCATTAATGGCCGCCCCATTTGCTTATTTAAGCTTGCCGAACCTATCTGTGTCGCCCACTGGCGCTTTACGGTTGTGGAGTTGCCCTGGCCGGGTGAAAAACGTTACCCGCACGAAGGCTGGGAACATATCGAAATCGTTCTGCCGGGTGACCCGGAAACCCTCAACGCTCGCGCCCTGGCCTTGCTTTCCGATGATGGACTCAGCCAGCCGGGGATTTTCGTGAAAACCAGTTCGCCGAAAGGGGAGCGTGAACGTTTGCCGAACCCGACGCTGGCGGTCACGGACGGCAAAGTGACCATTAAATTCCACCCCTGGTCGATCGAGCAAATCGTCGCCAGCGAGCGATCCGATACTTAACAGTGTGAAGCCGCGCGGCGTCTGCGGGGAAAAATCGTGACATGCTGTGTTGCCCGTGATGAAAATGGAGAAGGAATCGATGTTACTGGAAGTTTGCTGCTATAGCATGGAATGCGCGCTGGAGGCGCAGCGTTGCGGCGCCGATCGCATTGAACTTTGCGCCGCGCCGCAGGAGGGCGGGTTAACGCCGTCGTTGGGCGTGCTGCGTTCGGTGCGAAACAATATCTCGATTCCGGTTCATCCGATTATCCGTCCGCGCGGCGGCGATTTTTGTTACACCGACGGCGAGTTTGCCGCCATGCTGGATGATGTAGCGACGGTCAGAGATCTGGGTTTTGCAGGCCTGGTGATCGGCGTACTCGATGCTGACGGCCAGGTGGATATCCCCCGCATGCAAAAAATTATGGCGGCGGCGGGGCCGCTGGCGGTGACCTTCCACCGGGCCTTTGATATGTGCGCCGACCCGCGTCAGGCATGGCATTCGCTTGCTGAACTGGGGGTTGCGCGTATCCTCACTTCTGGACAACGGCCAACGGCGGAGCAAGGTCTTGCAAAAATTATGGAACTAATTGCGCTGGGCGATACTCCAATCATTATGGCCGGAGCGGGAGTGCGGGCTGCCAATCTGCAAAAGTTTCTGCAGGCAGGCCTCAAAGAGGTGCATAGCTCAGCGGGGCAGTGGTTGCCATCGCCGATGCGCTTTCGTAATCCGGGGTTATCGATGTCCACCGACGCAGATGCCGATGAATATTGCCGCTATGCCGTTAACGGCGAGGCAGTGGCGGAAATGAAACAAATTATTTCAGCTGCGCGGGATTAGCCCGCGAAGCTAACCGTTTTTTGCTGCACATCATGTCGCCCAATATGATGATTGCCCGTACCAGGCCCCTGCAATTTCAACAGGGGCCTTTTTTTATCCCGCGAGCGTCAGTAGTCGCTCGAGGTCAATTACGCTCTGGCCGCGGCTGCTTTTTTCGCCAGTGACTGCTGCGTCTCTGGTTTAGTGGCGACGATCACCGCGCGCAGCGGCGCGGGATAACCTTCCAGCGTTTTGCTGCTGTCATGTGGATCGAGGAAGTCGGCGAGTGATTCCGTCGTCATCCATTCGGTGCGGCGCTGCTCTTCGCTGGTGGTGACGCAGGTATCAACAATGCGCACATCGATGAATCCGCACTTCTCCAGCCACTGTTTTAGCGCGGCGGCGGAAGGAATGAAATAAACGTTACGCATTTGCGCGTAGCGGTCGCCGGGCACCAGCACGGTGTTCTCATCACCTTCAATGACCAGCGTCTCCAGTACCAGCTCGCCGCCGGGGGCTAACTGATCTTTGAGCTGCCACAGATGATCCAGCGGGGAACGGCGGTGATAGAGCACACCCATCGAAAAGACGGTATCAAAGGCTTCCAGCGCCGGCAGTTGTTCGATGCCTAGCGGCAGCAGGTGCGCGCGCTGATCGTTGCCGATGAGTTTGCGTACCGCTTCAAACTGGCATAAGAACAGCTGCGTTGGGTCGATACCGACCGCCAGATGCGCGCCGGCGCCAATCATCCGCCACATGTGATAACCACTGCCGCAGCCGACATCGAGGATAGTACGACCGGTGAGATCGGAAAGATGCGGCAGCACGCGTTCCCATTTCAGGTCGGAACGCCATTCGGTATCGATATTAATGCCATACAGCGAATAAGGGCCTTTACGCCACGGCATCAGGTTTCGCAGCAGATTCTCAATTCGCAGCTGGTGGCCTTCGCTGAGTGGCGTTTCGCTTTCCGCCGTGACGCTATGCAATAGATCGAGACGCCAGGGCGCCAGCTCGGGCAGAAACTCAACGGCGCGTTCCCATTCGCGAAACTTGCCGTGCAGCGCTTCGCGTTGCCAGGCCGCGACCTGAGCGGGCAGCGTTTCCAGCCAGTGGGAGAGCGGTCCTTTCGCGATCAACTGATAAAAATTACTGAAGTCGATCATGCCCGTTCCTCGGATTTAACCGCCACCAATGAACCAAAATTAAAGCACTGGAACCACAGTTCGGCATGTTCAAACCCCGCCTGGCGCAGTCGTGCTTTGTGGGTTTCCACTGAATCCGTCAGCATGACGTTTTCCAGCATGCTGCGCTTCTGGCTGATTTCCAGTTCGCTATAGCCATTGGCGCGTTTGAAGTCATGGTGCATGTTAAACAGCAGTTCGCCGACGTTGGCATCTTCAAAGCTGAATTTTTCGGAAAGCACCAGCGCGCCGCCCGGATTGAGCCCTTGATAGACTTTATCCAGGATCGCCTGACGTTCGCTCGGCTCGAGGAACTGAATAGTGAAGTTCAGCACGACCATGGAGGCATTTTCAATGGCGATATGGCGAATATCGCCCTCAATAACCTCAACCGGCGTCGGCGCTTTATAGGCATCAATATGACGACGGCAGCGTTCTACCATCGCCGGGGAGTTATCAATGGCGATAATTTTGCATCCCGGATGCGCGATATTGCGACGCACGGAAAGCGTCGCGGCGCCGAGCGAGCAGCCGAGATCGTAAACCTGAGTGTTTGGCTGAACAAAACGCTCAGCCAGCATGCCGATCATCGAAATAATATTGGAGTAACCAGGAACAGAGCGCTGGATCATATCCGGGAAGACTTCGGCTACCCGTTCATCAAAGGTCCAGTCGCCGAGACTGGCGATCGGCGCGGAAAAAAGCGTGTCGCGGTGAGACATAACGTTAAACCCGAAAAAACGAAAACGGCGTATTGTGCGCTAACGCAGGGAGAAAACCAACTCCCAGGGCATATACCACAGGTTAGCCAGCACCATCAGCAACAGCGAGCACCAGGTGGCGCTCATTCCGGAACGCCGCCAGCGGAACAGGCGATGATGGAAACCGTACGAGTGCATCAGGCGTCCGGCAATCAGCAAAATACCGCAAACGTGCACCATCCAGGTTAGCGCGCCGTTCATTTCCATGAACAACAGCAGAATGAGCCCAATGGGGACGTATTCCACCGCATTGCCATGAACGCGAATAGCGACCTGTAGTTCGCTAAAACCACCGTCGCCATAGCCGACGCGATACTGCATGCGCAGACGTACCACGTCGAAGGAAAACTTGATTAACAATAACGCACCCAAAACCGCATACAGCGCGCTGACCATACCCAAAACTCCCTTTAATTATGTCAGGTGGCTCCGACTATCATAGCAGGATATCAGAAAAGCGAGGATTGCTGCGGAATTGACGGCGCGGCGCCGACGCCCGGCAGCACCGCACGTAAATCTTCCCATAGCGTATCCACCAGTTCAGGCGCCTGGGCGATATCCGGGGTATGTAGAAACAGCCATGGCGTGGCTGACTGATGCCACTTTGGCAGCGTCTGTAACCAGACGCGAAATAATTCGCGATTCTGCGCCATATCGTCGCTGCCGATAAAACGCACCATCGGCTGCTCCGCGGTCATGACCGCGTGAACCGGAACTTTGGGTTTCTTTTTTTGCGCGTCAATCATCGCCGGGTTGCGCGCGACGGCGCTATGTACCGGGCGGCTATCGAGGATCACGCGGTTGGCGTTGCGCTGGTGCAAGCCACGATTAAGCTGTTGTTCAGCATCGCCTTTGGCGAAAAACTCAGGATGGCGAACTTCAACGCCGTAGGTGAAGTTTTTCGGTAGCGTATCGAGAAACTGCCACAGGGCAGGGAGGTCGCGCGGGCCGAAGGTGGCGGGCAACTGAAGCCAGTACTGGCCGATGCGCGATTCCAGCGGCGCCAGACGAGTAAAAAATTCGTGGCTTAAGTCGTCGCAGTCGCGCAGCGCCGCCTGATGCGAAATCGTGGCCGGGAATTTAAAACAGAAGCGAAAATCATCGTGAGTTTGTTGATACCAGCGATCGACTATCTCGGCCTTTGGTAAGGCATACAGGGTGGTATTACCCTCCACGCAGTTAAAATGGCGGGCATACTCTTCAAGGCCGGTGATGCCAAGGCGCACCCATTTAGGGTGCGACCATTGCGGGAGCCCGATATAAATCATAAGGCGGCGAGAATGTCCTCAGTGCTGCGCACGCGGGCGATGCGCGGGAAGATATGGGTCATACTGCCCTGATGCTGTTCGGCGGAGGCGGCGCTGCATGCATCCTCGGCGATGACCAGACTGAAACCCAGTTCCCAGGCATTGCGGGCGGTGGATTCCACGCCGATATTGGTGGAGATACCGCAAAGAATAATGGTGTCGATACCGCGGCGGCGAAGCTGCAGTTCAAGATCGGTGCCGTAGAACGCGCCCCACTGGCGTTTCGAGACTTCGATATCGCTATCCTGTTTGCCGAGCGCCGGCGGATAGACCCACCAGTTTTCAGGTAATTTTACGGCGCCAGTCTGGGCATCTACCGGCTGTTTTAACGCTTCGGCGAAATCGGCGGACCAGCCCACTCGAACCATGATGACGGGCGAACCCTGTTGACGACATTTTTCAGCCAGCTTTGCCGCGCGCGTCACCACCTCGTCGGCGCGGTGCGGACCGCCGGCAAAAGGTAAAATGCCTTCTTGCAGGTCAATAATGACCAGCGCGGTCTTTTTCGCATTGAGTTCTAACATGGTATCCCCATATCTTGTTCTGTTGTCAGGCCGCTACAATACCGTTGCTAATTCAGCTCAAGGGTAACAAATTTTGTTAATTTATGTGAGCACAAGCAATAAGCGCGCAGCAAAGCAGCGTACAAACTGCGTCGGGCTTATCGTCAGACAGAATTTCCAGTATAATAGCCGCCTTTTTTCATTCAGTAGTGACATTCAGCAAAGCTGCGACCTCGTCGCCTGCAAGGCAGGCAACATCCGCCTGCGGCTAAGTTAAGGGATATCTCATGCGTACAGAATATTGCGGACAGCTACGTCAGTCCCACGTGGGGCAGCAAGTGACCCTGTGTGGTTGGGTCAACCGTCGTCGTGATCTCGGTAGCCTTATCTTCATCGATATGCGCGACCGTGAAGGCATCGTGCAGGTGTTTTTCGATCCGGATCGTGCGGATGCATTAAAACTGGCTTCCGAACTGCGTAATGAGTTCTGCATCCAAATCACCGGCACCGTGCGCGCGCGTGAAGAGCGCAACGTTAACCGCGAGATGGCCACCGGCGAAATCGAAGTTCTGGCGTCTGACCTGACCATCATCAACCGCGCGGAAGCGCTGCCGCTGGACTCCAACCACGTCAACACCGAAGAAGCGCGCCTGAAATACCGCTATCTTGACCTGCGTCGTCCGGAAATGGCTCAGCGCCTGAAAACCCGCGCCAAAATCACCAGCTTCGTGCGCCGCTTCATGGACGATCACGGGTTCCTCGATATCGAAACCCCGATGCTGACCAAAGCTACGCCGGAAGGCGCGCGTGACTATCTGGTGCCGTCGCGCGTCCATAAAGGTAAATTCTACGCGCTGCCGCAGTCTCCGCAGCTGTTCAAACAGCTACTGATGATGTCCGGCTTCGATCGTTACTATCAGATAGTCAAATGCTTCCGCGACGAAGACCTGCGTGCCGACCGTCAGCCTGAATTTACCCAGATTGATGTTGAAACCTCGTTCATGACCGCGCCGCAGGTGCGTGAAGTGATGGAAGATCTGGTACGTAAGCTGTGGCAGGACGTGAAGGGCGTAGACCTCGGTCAATTCCCGGTGATGACTTTTGCCGAAGCGGAGCGTCGTTACGGTTCCGATAAACCGGACCTGCGTAACCCGATGGAACTGGTAGACGTAGCCGATCTGGTGAAAGCAGTAGAATTCGCCGTCTTCTCCGGCCCGGCTAACGACGCCAAAGGCCGCGTTGCTGCCTTACGCGTACCGGGCGGTGCGGCGCTGACCCGTAAACAGATTGATGAATACGGCAAATTCGTGCAGATCTACGGTGCGAAAGGGTTGGCCTATATTAAAGTGACCGAGCGTGCGAAGGGCCTTGAAGGCATCAATAGCCCGGTGGCGAAATTCCTCAACGCCGAAATCGTGGAAGCTATCCTTGAGCGCACCGGCGCGCAGGACGGCGACATGATCTTCTTCGGCGCTGACAACAAGAAAGTGGTTGCTGATGCCCTCGGCGCGCTGCGTCTGAAGCTGGGCAAAGACCTGAATCTCACCGACGAGAACAAATGGGCGCCGCTGTGGGTTATCGACTTCCCAATGTTCGAAGACGACGGTGAAGGCGGCCTGACCGCGATGCACCACCCGTTCACCTCGCCGAAAGATATGACCGCCGCTGAGCTGAAAGCCGCGCCGGAAGATGCTGTGGCTAACGCCTACGACATGGTCATCAATGGCTACGAAGTCGGTGGTGGTTCGGTGCGTATCCACAGCGGTGAAATGCAGCAAACCGTGTTTGGTATTCTGGGCATTAACGAACAAGAACAGCGTGAAAAATTCGGCTTCCTGCTGGATGCGCTGAAATACGGTACCCCGCCGCACGCCGGCCTGGCGTTTGGCCTCGATCGCCTGACCATGCTGCTGACCGGTACCGATAACATCCGTGACGTTATCGCCTTCCCGAAAACCACGGCTGCCGCGTGCCTGATGACCGAAGCGCCGAGCTTCGCGAATCCTGCCGCGTTAGGCGAACTGGGGATTCAGGTTGTGGCGAAAGAGGCAAAAGAGTCTCCGGAGAACAACTAAGATGTCATTCAAGCTGCCCGTCTCCGTTCTGGTGGTGATTTACGCCGAAGATACGAAGCGGGTGCTGATGTTGCAGCGACGCGACGATCCCGCTTTCTGGCAGTCGGTTACCGGCAGCCTGGAAGAGGGGGAAACCGCGTTGCAGGCCGCCGCGCGCGAAGTAAAGGAAGAGGTCGCCATTGACGTTGCTCGCGAGCAACTGGCCTTAATTGACTGTCAGCGTACGGTGGAGTTCGAGATATTTTCTCACTTACGTCATCGCTATGCGCCGGGCGTCGAGCGCAATACGGAATTCTGGTTCCGTCTTGCGCTGCCCCATGAGCGCCAGATTGTTTTCACTGAACATCTGGATTACCGCTGGGTTAGCGCGTCGGATGCCGCCGCGCTAACTAAATCGTGGAGCAACCGGCAGGCGATTGAAGAATTTGTAATTAACGCCGGGTAACTTCCCGCGGCGTTTGCCGCGGAAAGACGGCTTTTTTGGAGAGTTTTTTATGGCAGGTCATAGTAAATGGGCCAACACCAAACACCGCAAAGCGGCGCAAGATGCCAAGCGCGGTAAGATCTTTACTAAAATCATTCGCGAGCTGGTCACCGCTGCGCGTCTGGGCGGCGGCGATCCGGCATCCAACCCGCGTCTGCGCGCGGCGGTAGATAAAGCGCTGTCCAACAACATGACTCGCGACACCCTGAACCGCGCCATCGCGCGCGGCGTCGGCGGTGATGAAGACGCGAACATGGAAACCATCATTTATGAAGGTTACGGCCCGGGCGGCACCGCGGTAATGGTTGAATGTCTTAGCGACAACCGTAACCGTACCGTAGCCGAAGTGCGCCACGCCTTTACCAAAACCGGTGGTAACCTCGGAACCGACGGTTCTGTGGCCTATCTGTTCAGCAAAAAAGGCGTGATCTCCTTCGAGAAAGGCGACGAAGACACCATCATGGAAGCCGCGCTGGAAGCGGGTGCTGAAGACGTTGTCACCTATGATGACGGCGCCATTGACGTTTACACCGCCTGGGAAGAGATGGGCGCGGTACGTGATGCGCTGGAAGCCGCAGGCCTGAAAGCCGATGCTGCTGAAGTCTCAATGATCCCGTCGACTAAAGCGGATATGGATGCGGAAACCGCGCCGAAGCTGCTGCGTCTTATTGATATGCTGGAAGACTGCGACGACGTGCAGGAAGTGTATCATAACGGCGAAATCTCCGATGAGGTTGCCGCAACGCTGTGATGCCGGTAGCCGGTATTGCGGGTGAGTTATTACTGGAGGCGCGTGATGGCCATTATTCTCGGCATTGACCCGGGGTCACGCGTGACCGGTTATGGCGTGATTCGCCAGGTCGGACGGCAGTTGAGCTACCTTGGCAGCGGATGTATCCGCACCAAAGTAGACGATCTGCCGTCGCGGCTGAAGCTGATATACGCCGGCGTCACCGAAATTATTACCCAGTTCCAGCCCGACTATTTCGCTATCGAGCAGGTCTTTATGGCGAAAAATGCCGATTCGGCGTTGAAGCTTGGGCAGGCGCGCGGAGTGGCGATTGTCGCGGCGACGAACCAGGACCTGCCGGTTTTTGAGTACGCGGCTCGCCAGGTTAAGCAAACCGTCGTCGGTATCGGTAGCGCGGAAAAGAGCCAGGTACAGCATATGGTGCGTACTTTGCTGAAACTTCCGGCAAATCCGCAGGCGGATGCGGCGGATGCATTGGCCATCGCCATCACCCATTGCCACCTCAGTCAGAACCTGGCTCAGATTAGCGAGACCCGGCTCAATCTGGCGCGAGGGCGGTTACGATAATCACAAATCAGGCTGGATATTCATCCAGCCTTTTTTTATGATAACGCATTAGACTTTCGGCCCTTTATTCAGGAGCGCTACGTGATAGGCAGACTCAGAGGCATCATTCTCGAAAAGCAACCCCCGCTGGTATTACTGGAAACCGGGGGCGTAGGTTATGAAGTTCATATGCCGATGACCTGCTTCTACGAGCTACCGGAAGCCGGGCAGGAAGCCATCGTCTTCACCCATTTTGTGGTACGCGAAGACGCGCAGCTGCTGTACGGCTTTAACAACAAGCAGGAACGCACCCTGTTTAAAGAGCTTATCAAAACCAACGGCGTCGGGCCGAAGCTGGCGCTGGCTATCCTTTCCGGCATGTCGGCGCAGCAGTTTGTGAACGCCGTTGAGCGTGAAGAAGTCGCCTCGCTGGTGAAACTGCCGGGTATCGGCAAGAAAACCGCCGAGCGTTTAATCGTCGAGATGAAAGATCGCTTCAAAGGCCTGCATGGCGACCTGTTTACTCCGGCCGCCGATCTGGTGCTGACCACGCCTGCCGGCCCAACTGCCGACGACGCGGAGCAAGAAGCGGTTGCCGCGCTGGTGGCGCTGGGCTATAAACCACAAGAGGCCAGCCGGATGGTGAGCAAAATCGCCCGTCCGGATGCTAACAGTGAAACGCTAATCCGCGAAGCGCTGCGCGCGGCGTTGTGAGGTAAGGGATGATTGAAGCAGATCGGCTGGTATCAGGCGACAGCATTGGTTTCGAAGAGGCCGCTGACCGCGCTATCCGCCCCAAATTGCTCGCAGAGTACGTCGGCCAGCCGCAGGTGCGTTCGCAGATGGAGATCTTTATCCAGGCGGCGAAACTGCGTGGCGATGCGCTCGATCACCTGTTAATTTTTGGCCCGCCAGGGTTGGGGAAAACCACGCTTGCCAATATCGTTGCCAACGAAATGGGCGTGAATCTGCGTACCACCTCCGGCCCGGTGCTGGAAAAGGCTGGCGACCTGGCGGCAATGCTGACCAACCTTGAGCCGCATGATGTCCTGTTTATTGATGAAATCCACCGCCTTTCACCGGTAGTGGAAGAGGTGCTGTATCCGGCGATGGAAGATTACCAGCTGGATATCATGATTGGCGAAGGCCCGGCCGCGCGCTCGATTAAAATCGATCTGCCGCCGTTTACCCTGATTGGCGCCACCACCCGCGCCGGCTCATTGACTTCGCCGCTGCGCGACCGCTTTGGTATCGTACAGCGCCTCGAGTTTTATCAGGTGCCGGACCTGCAGCACATTGTTGGCCGTAGCGCCCGTCATATGGGGCTGGAGATGAGCGAAGAAGGGGCGCTGGAAGTCGCCCGTCGCGCGCGCGGTACGCCGCGTATCGCCAACCGCCTGCTGCGCCGGGTGCGCGACTTTGCCGAAGTGCGTCACGATGGCACTATCTCCGCTGAGATCGCCGCTCAGGCGCTGGATATGCTCAACGTGGATGCCGAAGGGTTTGATTATATGGATCGCAAGCTGCTATTGGCGGTGATCGATAAATTCTTCGGTGGTCCGGTCGGCCTCGATAACCTCGCGGCGGCTATCGGCGAGGAGCGGGAAACCATTGAAGACGTGCTGGAGCCGTACTTAATTCAGCAGGGGTTCCTGCAGCGCACGCCGCGTGGCCGAATGGCGACGGTGCGCGCCTGGAATCACTTCGGTATTACCCCGCCGGAAATGCCCTGATGAAACCCGGTAGCTTTGCGCTACCGGGTAGCCTCTCAATCAACTCGCCGTTTTCTTCATCATACTCAGAACAAACAGCGCCGCTGCGCACAGCACAACCGAAGGCCCTGCTGGGGTATCGTAGAACGCCGAGAAGGTTAATCCCCCGGTTACCGCCAGCATACCCACGCCAACGGCTACCGCGGCCATCTGTTCCGGCGTGCGGGCAAAGCGTCGGGCGGTAGCGGCCGGGATTATCAACAGCGAAGTGATGATCAGCGCGCCGACGAATTTCATTGCCACGCCGATAGTCAATGCCGTCACCAGCATCAGCAGCAGCTTAACCCGCTGTAACTTCACGCCGTCAACAAACGCTAAATCAGGGCTGATGGTCATCGCCAGCAGGTTACGCCACTGCCAGAGCAATATCGCGACCACCACCACTACGCCTGATGCAATGGAGATTAAATCCTGTGGAGTAACGGCTAATAGATCGCCAAACAGATAGGCCATCAGGTCGACGCGCACGTTCGACATCAGGCTCACCACCACCAGACCGAGCGACAGCGCGCTGTGGGCCATAATACCCAGCAGGGTATCGACCGCCAGGTGAGGGCGTTTTTCCAGCCACACCAGGCCGCCCGCCAGCAGCAGCGTGACCACGATAACCGCATAAAACGGATTCACGTTGAGCAGCAGCCCAAACGCCACCCCAAGCAGCGAAGCATGCGCCAGCGTATCGCCAAAGTAGGACATTCTCCGCCAGACCACGAACGAACCCAGGGGGCCCGCCGCGCAGGCAAGCATCATGCCGGCTAACCAGCCGGGTAACAGTAATTCAATCATTAGCGGCCATTTCCCCGACGCAGTACAATCCGCCCCTGCAGGTCGTGGCGGTGATTATGTTGGTGACGATAAATCCCCAGCTGTTCCGCGCCGCGCGGGCCGAACATGGAGATAAATTCCGGGTGCATCGAGACCACTTCCGGAGTTCCGGAGCAGCAAATATGCTGGTTCAGGCACAGCACTTCATCGGTTTTGGCCATCACCAGGTGGAGATCGTGGGAAACCATTAAGACCGCGCAGTTCAGCTCCTGACGCAGTTGATTAATTAAATCATACAGCGCTACCTGCCCATTAACGTCGACGCCCTGGGTAGGTTCATCCAGCACCAGCAGTTGTGGCTGATTTAACAGGGCCCGCGCCAGCAACACGCGCTGGGTTTCGCCGCCGGAGAGTTTTTGCATTGGCGCATCGATAAGATGCCCGGCCTGCACGCGCTGCAGCGCCGGCATAATAACCTGCTTGCGCGTACCTGGACGCAGGCGCATAAAGCGGCTGACCGTCAGCGGCATAGTAGCATCAAGATGCAGTTTTTGTGGTACGTAGCCGATACGCAGATTTTTCTCGCGCTGGATAGCACCTTCGGTCGGCGTCACCAGGCCGAGCACTACGCGTACCAGCGTCGATTTCCCGGCGCCGTTCGGGCCAAGAAGCGTTAAAATATTGCCTGGTTTTAGCGTTAGCGAAATGTCAGACAACACGCGCCGCTGGCCGTAGACGACCGCGACTTTTTCCAGCGTTACAAGATTCGTCATGTCAAATTAGGGGTTGCACTAGCGATTGAATGTTATAATATCACATCACTTTCGCTCATTACGATGATTAGTCGCATTATGTTACATAAAAATACGCTTCTTTGCGCTGCACTTAGCGCCGCTTTTTTGTTCGCTCATGCCCCGGTAGCTAATGCCGCCGTCGTCGCTTCCATGAAACCCCTTGGCTTTATCGCTTCCGCTATCGCCGATGGCGTGACGGAGACTCAGGTGTTATTGCCTGACGGGGCTTCCGAGCATGATTATTCACTACGCCCGTCTGATGTAAAACGCTTACAGAACGCAGACTTAGTGGTATGGATTGGTCCAGAAATGGAAGCATTCATGGACAAGTCAACGCAAAGCATTGCGGAGCAGAAAAAGGTCACCATCGCCCAGTTGGATGGGGTGAAACCGTTGCTCATCAAAGGGACGGATGATGACGATGACGAACATGGTCACGAACATGCTAATGGCGAAAAAAGTGACGGCGATCACCATCACGGCATTTACAATATGCATCTGTGGCTCTCCCCAGAGATAGCGCGGCTCTCAGCGGTTGCAATCCACGATAAATTATTGGAACTTATGCCGCAGAGTCGAGCCAAACTTGACGCCAACCTGAAGGAATTTGAGGCAAAATTAGCCGCAACCGACAAACAGGTGAGTAACGAGCTGGCGCCGGTGAAAGGTAAGGGGTATTTCGTTTTTCATGATGCCTATGGCTACTACGAAAAACATTACGGTTTGACCTCATTGGGACATTTTACCGTCAACCCTGAAATCCAGCCTGGTGCGCAGCGTTTACACGAAATAAGAACACAGTTGGTTGAGCAAAAAGCGACTTGCGTTTTTGCTGAGCCACAATTCAGGCCAGCGGTCATCGAAGCTGTTGCCAGGGGGACCTCCGTGCGCATGGGAACCCTGGATCCACTTGGAATCGGAATTAAGCTGGGTAAAGACAGTTACCCTCAGTTCCTGAGCCAGTTGGGGCATCAGTATTCAAGCTGCCTGAAAGGAGATTAACGAGGAAGTGAATACGTGCAACAGATAGCCCGCGCTGTCACTCAGGCATTCAACAATCTGCCGCGACCCCATCGCGTTATGCTGGGGTCGTTGAGCGTTCTAACGTTAGCGGTCGCCGTCTGGCGGCCCTACATCTACCACCCGGAATCAGCCCCGATAGTCAGAACGATTGAGCTGGAAAAAAGCGAAATCCGCTCTCTGCTGCCGGAAGCTTCCGAACCCATCGATCAGGCGCCGCAGGAAGAAGAAGCTATCCCGCAGGATGAGCTCGATGACAAATCCGATAGCGACTCCGGCGGCCATGAATATGTGGTTTCTACCGGCGATACGCTGAGCAGTATTCTTAATCAGTACGGTATTGATATGGGCGATATCGCTCAACTCTCCTCTGCTGACAAAGAGCTGCGTAATCTGAAAATTGGTCAACAGCTCTCCTGGACGCTAACCGCTGATGGCGATCTACAAAGCTTGACGTGGGAGATGTCGCGCCGTGAGACGCGTACTTATAACCGCGTCGCCAATGGTTTTAAAATGAGCAGCGAGCTGCAGAAAGGGGATTGGGTCAACAACGTCCTGAAAGGCACCGTTGGCGCCAGCTTCGTCTCCAGCGCCCGTGATGCTGGCCTTACCAGCTCGGAAATCAGCGCGGTCATCAAAGCGATGCAGTGGCAGATGGACTTCCGTAAGCTGAAAAAAGGCGATGAATTCTCGGTCCTGATGTCGCGTGAAATGCTTGATGGCAAGCGCGAGCAGAGCCAGCTGTTAGGCGTGCGTTTACGTTCCGATGGCAAAGACTATTACGCGATCCGCGCCGAAGATGGCAAATTCTACGATCGCAACGGTACGGGCCTGGCGAAGGGCTTCCTGCGCTTCCCGACCTCGCGTCAGTTCCGCGTGTCGTCTAACTTCAACCCGCGTCGCCTGAATCCAGTGACCGGGCGCGTCGCGCCGCATCGCGGCGTTGACTTCGCTATGCCGCAGGGCACGCCGGTGCTTTCCGTCGGCGATGGTGAAGTGGTGGTGGCGAAACGCAGCGGCGCGGCAGGCTACTATGTTGCCGTGCGTCATGGCCGAACCTATACCACCCGCTATATGCACCTACGCAAGCTGCTGGTGAAACCGGGGCAGAAAGTGAAACGCGGCGATCGTATCGCGCTGTCGGGCAATACCGGGCGTTCTACTGGCCCGCACCTGCACTATGAAGTCTGGATTAACCAGCAGGCGGTTAATCCGCTGACGGCGAAACTGCCGCGTACCGAAGGCTTAACCGGTTCCGATCGTACCGATTATCTGGCGCAGGCCAAAGAGGTTATCCCGCAACTGCGCTTTGATTAGCCTGAATAATCATTACAGAAAGCCGGCGTCCGTAATGCGCCGGCTTTTTCTTTTGTGCGATGAGTGACGTATCGCTAAACTAAGCCATTATCTTTATTGATTGAGCAGACCTTCTGCGGACCGGGCATGGAAACGAAAAAAAATAACATTGAGTTTATCCCCAAATTTGAGAAATCTTTTTTACTGCCGCGCTATTGGGGCGCGTGGTTAGGCGTTTTCGCCTTCGCCGGTATTGCGCTCACCCCTCCCTCTTTCCGCGATCCTATTCTCGGCAAACTGGGGCGTTTCGTTGGGCGTCTGGCAAAGAGCTCGCGCCGTCGGGCGCAGATTAACCTGTTGTACTGCTTCCCGGAAAAAAGCGAGCAAGAGCGTGAAGCGATCATCGATGCAATGTATATGTCGGCTCCGCAGGCAATGGTGATGATGGCCGAACTCGGCATGCGCGATCCGCAACGCGTGATGTCCCGCGTTGACTGGCAAGGGAAAGAGATCATCGACGAGCTGCAGCGTAATAATGAAAAGGTCATCTTTTTAGTGCCGCACGCCTGGGGCGTGGATATTCCGGCGATGCTGATGGCTTCGGGCGGGCAAAAAATGGCGGCGATGTTCCATAACCAGGGGAATCCGGTATTTGACTATGTCTGGAACACCGTGCGCCGTCGTTTCGGCGGGCGGATGCACGCGCGTAACGATGGTATCAAGCCATTTATTCAATCGGTTCGCCAGGGATACTGGGGCTATTATCTGCCCGACCAGGATCACGGCGCCGAGCATAGCGAATTTGTCGATTTCTTCGCGACTTATAAAGCGACTCTTCCGGCGATTGGTCGTTTGATGAAAGTCTGCCGCGCGCGCGTAGTACCGCTGTTCCCGGTGTATGACGGTAAAACGCATCGCCTGACGGTGCTGGTGCGCCCGCCGATGGACGATCTGCTGGAAGCTGATGATACGACGATTGCGCGCCGTATGAACGAAGAGGTTGAGATTTTCGTCAGGCCGCATCCTGAGCAGTATACCTGGATCCTGAAACTGCTGAAGACGCGTAAGCCGGGCGAAACCGAGCCTTACAAGCGCAACGAACTATTTCCGAAGAAGTAAGCTGTATGCTGCGCTGAGCAGGGCTACGGCGCCTGCATTTACCAGACCGTAGGCCGGATAAGGCGCAGCCGCCATCCGGCGCAAAAGCGGCTCTTTATCCGCGGATATTGCCCGGCGGCGCTGTGCTTGCGCGGGCCTACAAAACATTTCCGTATGCTACCATCGCCGGCATGTTGTGATGCCTGTATTTACCAGGATAACAAGCATAAAAAAGCCTCCGTAAGGAGGCTTTCCCATCACTGAAGGCGATTACTCAACGGTCAGGATACGGGTGGTGTTGGTGCTGCCGATGGTGCTCATCACGTCGCCCTGGGTGACGACCACCAGGTCGCCGGAGACCAGATAGCCTTTATCACGCAGCAGGTTAACCGCGTCGTGCGCGGCGGCAACGCCGTCGTTATGGCTGTCGAAATGAACCGGAGTCACGCCACGATAGAGCGCCGTCAGGTTCAGAGTACGCTCGTGACGGGAGAGGGCGAAAATTGGCAGGCCGGAGCTGATACGTGAAGTCATCAACGCGGTGCGGCCGGACTCGGTCATGGTGATAATCGCGGTAATACCTTTCAGGTGGTTGGCCGCATACATCGCCGACATGGCAATCGCTTCTTCGACATTGTCGAACTGGACGTCAAGACGGTGTTTGGAAACGTTGAGACTTGGGATCTTCTCCGCGCCCAGGCACACCCGCGCCATCGCGGCGACGGTTTCTGACGGATACTGGCCGGCAGCGGTTTCTGCGGAGAGCATCACGGCATCGGTACCGTCCAGTACGGCGTTCGCCACGTCCATGACTTCCGCGCGGGTCGGCATCGGATTGGTAATCATTGATTCCATCATCTGCGTGGCGGTGATGACCGAGCGATTAAGCTGGCGAGCGCGGCGGATCAGCGCCTTCTGGATACCCACCAATTCCGGATCGCCGATTTCCACACCGAGATCGCCGCGAGCTACCATCACCACATCGGAGGCGAGAATAACGTCGTCCATGGCGTCCTGGTCGCAGACCGCTTCCGCACGCTCGACTTTAGCGACGATTTTCGCATCGCAGCCAGCGTCACGGGCCAGACGGCGAGCGTAGTTCAGGTCTTCGCCGCAGCGCGGGAAGGAGACCGCCAGGTAATCAACGCCAATTTTTGCGGCGGTAACGATATCGGCTTTGTCTTTATCGGTTAACGCTTCTGCAGACAGCCCGCCGCCGAGTTTGTTGATACCTTTATTGTTAGATAGCGGGCCACCAACGGTAACTTCGGTGAAAACTTTCATCCCCTGTACTTCCAGGACCTTCAACTGCACGCGTCCATCGTCGAGCAGCAGGATATCGCCTGGAACGACGTCCGCCGGCAGGCCTTTATAGTCGATGCCGACTTTTTCTTTATCGCCTTCGCCTTTGCCCAGGTTGGCGTCGAGCAGGAATTTGTCGCCAATGTTGAGGAAAATTTTGCCTTCTTTGAAGGTAGAGACGCGGATTTTCGGCCCCTGCAGGTCGCCGAGAATCGCAACGTGACGGCCCAGTTTTGCTGCAATTTCACGGACTTTGTCTGCGCGGAGCTGGTGATCTTCCGGGGTACCGTGAGAGAAGTTCATGCGTACGACGTTAGCGCCCGCGGCGATAACTTTTTCGAGGTTGTTATCGCGGTCAGTTGCTGGGCCTAAGGTCGTTACGATTTTGGTTCTGCGAAGCCTTCTGGACATGTAATACTCCGTTGACTGAAACAACTTTGGTGTTGCGTGAACATGGATTCGGTAGCGCCAAATTCGCTAACGGGCGGAACTGCTACGCTACCGGGACATAATTGGTCTCTGACTTATAATGACTATTATTGTTTATCACTACTAATGAGTAGTTCTTTATCAAAGCGCGATTCCTTCAGCGCTTCCTTGACCCTCTTCAAGTTATCTCTGAATTTTGCTCCACGGCGCAGGGTAAAGCCGGTCGCCAGCACATCAATCACCGTGAGCTGGGCCAGGCGCGACACCATCGGCATATAAATATCGGTGTCTTCCGGAACATCCAGGGTAATGGCCAGCGTCGACTCCCGCGCCAGCGGGGTCCCGGCTGAAGTGATGGCAATGACCATGGCATCGTTTTCACGCGCTAACTGCGCCAGTTCAACCAGGCTTTTGGTGCGTCCGGTATGTGAAATGATGACCACCACGTCATCATCGTTACAATTCATACAGCTCATGCGCTGCAGGACAATATCGTCGGAGTAGATGACCGGGACGTTAAAACGGAAAAATTTATTCATCGCGTCATGCGCGACGGCTGCTGAAGACCCCAGGCCGAAGAAGGAAATTTTCTTCGCCTGGGTAAGTAGATCCACTGCCCGGTTGACCGCGGACATATCCAGCGCATGATGTACCTGATCGAGGCTGGCCATCGCCGATTCGAAAATTTTCGCCGTATAGGATTCGACGCTGTCGTCTTCATCGACATTACGGTTAACATAGAGGGTACCGTGTGCCAGACTTTGCGCCAGGTGCAGTTTAAAATCGGGGAACCCCCGGGTTTCCAGGCTGCGACAAAATCGGTTTACGGTCGGCTCGCTGACGCCGGCTTCCAGCGCGAGGGCCGCTATGCTTGAGTGAATGGCCTGCGCCGGTGTGGCAAGAATGACTTCCGCCACTTTGCGTTCAGATTTGCTAAGGTTTTCCAGTCGGGACTGGATTTTTTCCAGCATGTTCATTGTTTACAGGCGCTCATCAATGGAAACGATTTCATTAATGGGTGAAATCATCAGGCGTTTTAGCAAGAATATACCCCTCCGCAATCAGAAGCGGTGAGGAATGACGAGAAAAAATGTCGTTTTTTTTCATTACATGATCAGAGTCGTATTTTACTAACTGAAAACCAGACGAAACAACGAACATTCTTAGCCTGATGCCCAATTTGTCGGCGAACGCTTTTCCTCTATGTGCGGTAACGTCGGGAAAGCACCGCCAAGGGTTTCAGGAAATTCGTAAACACAGTACAGTGCAGCGTAAGAAAATTACAAATTTAGCCTGGCATAAGCACCAGACTATCAACTGAGGAGAATGACATGGCGGTAACGCAAACGGCCCAGGCATGCGATCTGGTCATTTTCGGCGCGAAAGGTGACCTCGCGCGCCGTAAACTGTTGCCTTCCCTGTATCAGCTTGAAAAAGCTGGCCAGATTAACCCTGAAACCCGCATCATCGGCGTCGGTCGCGCTGATTGGGATAAAGACGCTTACACCAAAGTTGTGCGTGAAGCGTTAGAAACCTTCATGAAAGAGAAAATCGACGAAGGTTTATGGGATACCCTGAGCGGTCGTCTGGACTTCTGTAATCTTGATGTCAACGATACCAGCGGTTTTACGCGTCTGGGCGATATGCTGGATCAGGAAAACCGCGTCACCATTAACTACTTCGCGATGCCGCCAAGCACGTTCGGCGCTATCTGCAAAGGCCTGGGCGAAGCGAAGCTGAATGCCAAGCCGGCGCGTGTGGTGATGGAAAAACCGCTCGGTACCTCGCTGGAAACCTCCCGGGAAATTAATGACCAGGTGGGCGAGTATTTCGAAGAGTGCCAGGTTTACCGTATCGACCATTATCTGGGTAAAGAGACGGTACTGAACCTGCTGGCGCTGCGCTTTGCTAACTCCCTGTTTGTGAATAACTGGGACTGCCGCACCATTGACCATGTTGAAATCACCGTGGCGGAAGAAGTGGGTATTGAAGGCCGCTGGGGTTATTTCGATCAAGCCGGGCAGATGCGCGACATGATCCAGAACCATTTGCTGCAGATCCTGTGCATGATCGCCATGTCGCCGCCGTCGGATCTGACTGCCGACAGCATCCGCGATGAAAAAGTGAAAGTGCTGAAATCGCTGCGCCGTATCGATCGCTCGAACGTGCGTGAGAAAACCGTCCGCGGTCAGTACACCGCCGGGTTCGCGCAAGGTAAAAAAGTACCGGGCTATCTGGAAGAAGAGGGCGCTAACAAATCCAGCAACACGGAGACCTTCGTAGCCATTCGCGTGGATATCGATAACTGGCGTTGGGCTGGGGTGCCGTTCTACCTGCGTACCGGTAAACGCCTGCCGACGAAATGCTCCGAAGTGGTGGTGTACTTCAAAACGCCGGAACTGAACCTGTTCAAAGAGACCTGGCAGGAGCTGCCGCAGAATAAATTGACCATTCGTCTGCAGCCGGATGAAGGTGTGGATATTCAGGTGCTTAACAAAGTTCCAGGCCTCGATCACAAGCATAATCTGCAGATCACCAAGCTGGATCTGAGCTACTCCGAAACCTTCAATCAGACGCACTTAGCGGATGCCTATGAACGCCTGCTGCTGGAAACCATGCGCGGTATTCAGGCGCTGTTCGTGCGTCGCGATGAAGTGGAAGAAGCGTGGAAGTGGGTTGACTCCATTACCGGCGCATGGGCGGCCGACGGCGATGCGCCGAAGCCTTACCAGGCAGGTACCTGGGGACCGGTGGCGTCGGTGGCGATGATCACTCGCGATGGCCGTTCCTGGAACGAATTTGAGTAAGACTAGCGTTAATCCGGGAGAGTTATTTTACCGGTAACATGATCTGGCGCAGTCTGGCGCATAATTTTTAATCTTTTAAGCCCCGGGAGGATTCACCCCCGGGGCTTTTTTTATTACACTGCCTGTAGACATTTTGCCCCTGAGCCCCAGTGGTGGTGCCATTTACACCATTATTCGTCGTCATCGCGCGGTGGCCGGACAGATAAATTTTGAGGAGCCTCTATGAATTCGACAATGTTACGGGTAACAAATCGCATTATCGAACGGTCACGCGAAACCCGCTCAGCCTACCTCGCACGAATTAATCAAGCCAAAAGCGATACCGTCCATCGTTCGCAGTTGGCCTGCGGTAACCTGGCGCACGGTTTTGCCGCCTGTCAGGCAGATGATAAAGCGTCGCTGAAGAGCATGTTGCGCAACAACATCGCTATTATCACCTCCTATAACGATATGTTGTCCGCCCACCAGCCTTATGAACATTATCCGGATATCATTCGTAAAGCCTTGCACTCCGCCAATGCGGTAGGGCAAGTGGCCGGTGGCGTGCCGGCAATGTGTGACGGCGTGACGCAGGGCCAGGATGGTATGGAGCTGTCGCTGCTGAGCCGCGAAGTGATTGCCATGTCTGCCGCCATCGGCCTGTCGCACAATATGTTCGACGGCGCGTTGTATCTTGGCGTATGCGATAAAATTGTTCCCGGTCTGACCATGGCGGCGCTCTCCTTCGGCCATCTGCCGTCGGTGTTTATTCCGTCTGGCCCGATGGCCAGCGGCCTGCCGAACAAAGAAAAAGTGCGCATTCGTCAGCTGTACGCCGAAGGTAAAGTTGACCGTATGGCGCTGCTTGAATCCGAAGCCGCCTCTTATCATGCCCCGGGCACCTGTACCTTCTACGGTACCGCCAACACCAACCAGATGGTGGTTGAGTTTATGGGCATGCAGCTGCCAGGTTCCTCGTTTGTTCATCCGGACGCCCCGTTGCGCGAAGCGCTGACCAGCGCCGCAGCTCGTCAGGTGACGCGCATGACCGGCAACGGCAATGAGTGGATGCCGCTGGGTAAAATGATTGACGAAAAAGTGGTGGTCAACGGTATCGTTGCGCTGCTGGCGACCGGCGGCTCCACCAACCATACGATGCACCTGGTGGCGATGGCGCGCGCGGCGGGCATTATCATTAACTGGGATGATTTCTCCGATCTTTCCGATGTGGTGCCGCTGCTGGCGCGTCTGTATCCAAACGGTCCGGCGGACATTAACCACTTCCAAGCGGCAGGCGGCGTGCCGGTACTGGTGCGCGAGCTGCTGAAAGGCGGATTGCTGCATGAAGATGTCAATACCGTCGCCGGCTTCGGCTTGTCGCGTTACACCATGGAACCCTGGCTGAATAACGGTGAGCTGGACTGGCGTGAAGGGGCGACCGCGCCGCTTGACGATCAGGTCATCGCTACCTTCGAGAAACCATTCTCCCGCCATGGCGGTACCAAAGTGCTGAGCGGTAACCTCGGTCGTGCGGTCATGAAGACCTCCGCGGTGCCGGTTGAGAACCAGATTATCGAAGCGCCAGCGGTCGTCTTTGAGAGCCAGCACGACGTACTGCCGGCGTTTGAAGCGGGACTGCTGGATAAAGATTGCGTAGTCGTTGTACGCCATCAGGGGCCGAAAGCGAACGGCATGCCAGAATTACATAAACTTATGCCGCCACTTGGTGTATTATTGGACCGCCGTTTCAAAATTGCGCTGGTCACCGATGGCCGACTTTCCGGCGCATCAGGCAAGGTACCGTCAGCCATCCATGTTACTCCTGAAGCCTACGATGGCGGGCTGCTGGCGAAAGTGCGCGATGGCGACATGATTCGCGTTAACGGGCAGACCGGCGAGTTGACCCTGCTGGTAGATGAAGCTGAACTGGCCGCACGCCAGCCGCATATTCCTGACCTGAGCAGCTCGCGGGTCGGAACCGGCCGCGAGATGTTCGGCGCGCTGCGTGAGAAGCTCTCCGGAGCCGAGCAGGGCGCAACCTGCATTACTTTTTAAGACGATTCGATTTGTAGATCTGGCGAGAGAAAACTCTGATGAAAAACTGGAAAACAACTGCAGAAGCAATCCTCACTAACGGCCCGGTCGTACCGGTTATCGTGGTGAAAAAGCTGGAACACGCGGTGCCAATGGCGAAAGCGCTGGTTGCCGGTGGTGTACGCGTTCTGGAAGTTACGCTGCGCACCGAATGCGCGCTGGAAGCTATCCGCGCTATCGCCAAAGAAGTGCCGGAGGCGATTGTCGGCGCCGGGACCGTGACCAACGTTGAGCAGCTGAAAGCCGTTACTGAAGCAGGCGCGCAGTTCGCTATCAGCCCGGGCCTGACCGAATCCCTGCTGAAAGCGGCGACCGGCGAAGGCACCATCCCGCTGATCCCGGGTATTAGCACCGTATCCGAGCTGATGCTGGGCATGCAGTATGGCCTGAAAGAGTTCAAATTCTTCCCGGCGGAAGCGAACGGCGGCGTGAAAGCGTTGCAGGCGATTGCCGGTCCATTCGGCCACATTCGTTTTTGCCCGACCGGCGGCATCTCTCCGGCGAATTACCGCGACTATCTGGCGCTGAACAGCGTGCTGTGCATCGGCGGCTCCTGGCTGGTTCCGGCCGACGCGCTGGAAAACGGCGACTACGATCGCATCACCAAACTGGCCCGCGAAGCGGTAGAAGGCGCGAAATAATTTCTGCGCCTGTAATGACAGAAGCCCGGTCCGCGTGAGCGACCGGGCTTTTTTTTATCCCTTCACGACGACCGCGGCGGCAGCGGTTTTGGCGCGGCTGATGGCTTCATCGACGTTGTCAGCAACCGCCAGGGTAACCCCCAGGCGACGCGCGCCGGCGATCTCCGGTTTACCGAACAGACGCAACTGCAGACTCGCGCCGACGGCGGCCTGTAGATTGCTAAAGGTCACGTTCTCACTGGTTAGCTGCGGTAAAATCACCGCCGATGCCGCCGGTCCATACTGGCGGATGGCGCCGATCGGCAGGCCGAGGAAGGCGCGAACGTGCAGGGCGAATTCCGAAAGATCCTGCGAGATCAGAGTGACCATACCGGTATCGTGCGGGCGAGGGGAGACTTCGCTGAAGATCACTTCATCGCCGCAAACGAACAATTCAACGCCGAACAGTCCATATCCCCCCAGCGCCAGCACCACTTTGCGGGCGATCTCCTGCGCGCGTTGCAGCGCGAGATCGCTCATCTGCTGCGGCTGCCAGGATTCACGGTAGTCGCCATCTTCCTGACGATGGCCTACCGGGGCGCAAAAGTGGACGCCGTCGACGGCGCTGACGGTGAGCAGCGTAATTTCAAAATCAAAATTTACCACCCCTTCGACGATGACGCGTCCGGCGCCTGCTCGCCCGCCTTGTTGGGCGTATTGCCAGGCGGCGCTGAGCTGGTCAGCCGAGCGGATAAAGCTCTGGCCTTTACCGGAGGAGCTCATCACCGGCTTAATGATACAAGGCAAACCAATTTCGTCGACGGCAGCGCGGAACCCCTCTTCACTGTCGGCAAAACGATAGGCAGAGGTGGGAATTTGCAGCTCTTCGGCCGCGAGGCGGCGAATGCCTTCGCGATTCATGGTGAGTTTTGCGGCTCTCGCCGTCGGCACTACTTTTTGCCCGGCCAGCTCCAGCTCAACAAGCGTGTCGGTAGCAATGGCTTCGATCTCCGGCACGATATAATCCGGCTTTTCTAAGGCGATCAGTTCACGCAGCGCGTCGCCGTGCAGCATATTGATGACGTGCGAACGATGGGCCACCTGCATCGCCGGCGCATCGGGATAGCGGTCGACGGCGATGGTTTCAATACCCAACCGCTGGCACTCAATGGCGACTTCTTTTCCGAGCTCGCCGGAACCTAACAACATTACCTTCGTGGCCGCGGGGCGCAGCGCGGTGCCTAATAAAGTCATAACCTACTCTCAGCGTAAACAGAACATGGCGCGCATTATAAACGAAAACGTTTGCGTCTGTCTTTACACGCGTAAGTTGAGAACAGCGGCGAAATTTGATATGCTGTATATAAATACAGTATAAAGAGGCTGCACAATGGCGGTTGAAATCAAATACGTCGTGATCCGTGAAGGTGAGGAAAAAATGTCTTTTGCCAGCAAAAAAGAGGCCGATGCTTACGACAAAATGCTCGATTTGGCAGAGGTGCTCAATGACTGGCTGGTCACGTGCCCGCTGGAATTGGATGAAGCTCAGCGTGACAATATGTCGATGTGGCTGGCCGAGCGCAAAGACGCCTTACACCACATTCTGAAGTCAGGGAAATTGCCGGAAGCAGAAGAGCATGCTGAGGCGGCGGCAGAAATGCCGGAGTCTGCGCCTACAGAGGATGAAGCTCAGCCTGGTGCCGCCGAAGAAGGCGCCGCGAAAAAGCTGCGCAAAGCAAAGGCCGCCTGATAACCGGCGAAGCGGAAATTTTCGCATCTTTAGCCAGTCATAACATTTCCTGACGTCTCGTCGTTTAGGCTGATGGCATTGCATCTCGCGCTATGAGGAATGTTATGGCTAACTGGCTTAATCAACTCCAGTCCCTGCTGGGCCAGCAGGGCAATCCCGTCTCCGCTGAAAAATCTTCATCCGCTAAAAACCTGCTGCCCGGCGCCTTGGGCGGCCTTGCTGGCTTGTTGGTCGCCAGCAAATCATCGCGTAAGCTGCTGGCGAAATATGGCACCGGCGCGCTGCTGGTTGGCGGTGGCGCGGTGGCCGGCAGCGTGCTGTGGAATAAGTATCAGCAAAAAATGCGCGGCCAGCAGGCAGATGTCGCGACACAGACATCAACAGCGTCAACCCAGGAACCGGTTGTGCTCGATGCGCGCAGCGAGCGGCTGATTACCGCGTTAGTCTTCGCCGCCAAAAGCGACGGTCATATTGACGAGCGTGAACGTCAGCATATAGAAGAGCAGTTGCGAGCGGCGAACATCGACGTGCAGGGCCGGGTGTTGATCGACAGGGTTTTAACCCAGCCGCTCGACCCGCAACGGCTGGCGCAAAGCGTGCGCGATGGGCAAGAAGCGCTGGAAATTTACTACCTCAGCTGCGCGGTAATTGATATCGACCATTTTATGGAGCGCAGCTACCTGGATGCGCTCGGTGACGCGCTTAAACTGCCTGAAGATGTCCGCGAAGAGATAGAACGCGATGTTCAGGCGCAAAAGCAGGCGCTTGATTCTTAAAAGAGAGCGTTCCGCTTGCATCGCTGGCCACTTTTGCCACCCTTATAGACACGACATCGTTCAGGGCGCACGATGCCCTGAGTGATTTTGTGATTCCATAATAAGACGCAGAAGAATAACGCATGCTACCGAAAGCTAAACGGATCCCCCACGCCATGACGTTACATGGCGACACTCGCATCGATAATTACTACTGGCTGCGCGATGACGAACGCGCGCGCCCGGAAGTGCTGGACTATCTCCATCAGGAAAATGACTACGGTAAAAAGGTGATGGACTCGCAAAGCAGCCTGCAGGAGCGGGTGCTGAAGGAAATCATCGATCGCATTCCGCAGCGGGAGGTCTCCGCTCCCTATAGCAAAAATGGCTACCGCTATCGCCAGGTTTATGAACCGGGCTGTGAATATGCGATCTACCAACGTCAGTCAGTGCTCAAAGAAGAGTGGGATGAATGGGAGATTTTGCTTGATGCCAACCAACGGGCGGCGAAAAGCGAATTTTACACCCTCGGCGGATTAGGCGTCGCGCCGAACAACCAACTGATGGCGGTGGCGGAAGATTACCTTTCACGACGTCAGTATGGCTTACGTTTTAAGGATCTGAGCAGCGGCGAATGGTCGGCGGAGATCCTGGAAAACGTCACGCCAGGATTCGCCTGGAGCAACGACTCGCGCTTCTTGTGGTACGTGCGCAAACACCCGACGACGCTGCTGCCGTATCAGGTCTGGCGACATGCCGTTGGTACCACCGCAGATAACGATGTCCTGGTCTACGAAGAGAAAGACGACACGTTTTATGTCAGCGTGCATAAGACCACCTCCCAGCAGTTTGTGGTGATTTACCTTGCCAGCGCCACTACCAGCGAAGTGTTATTACTTAACCCGGAGCTTCCCGATGCGGAGCCGGTGTGTTTTTTGCCACGACGCAAGGATCATGAATATAGCCTCGATCATTATCAGCACGCGTTTTATCTGCGTTCTAATCGCGAGGGTAAAAACTTCGGGCTTTACCGCACCGTGCTCCGCGACGAAGACCAGTGGCAGACGCTGATCCCGTCGCGTCCTGATGTGATGCTCGAAGGTTTTACTCTATTCACCGACTGGCTGGTGGTCGAGGAGCGTCAGCGGGGCTTGACCAGCCTGCGGCAGATCAACCGTAAAACGCGGGAAGTGGTTGGCATTGCCTTTGACGATCCCGCTTACGTCACCTGGCTTGCCTATAATCCCGAACCGGAAACGTCAAGGCTGCGCTACGGTTATTCATCGATGACCACCCCGGATACGCTATTTGAGCTGGATATGGATACCGGCGAGCGGCGGGTTATCAAGCAACAGGAAGTGCAGGGCTTTGACGCCGCCTGTTATCGCAGCGAACACCTGTGGGTGAAAGCGCGTGACGGCGTGGAGGTGCCGGTATCGCTGGTCTATCACCGCGAACACTTTCGCAAAGGGGCCAACCCGTTACTGGTGTACGGCTATGGCTCTTACGGCGCCAGCATGGACGCTGATTTTAGCGCCAGCCGTCTGAGCCTGCTGGATCGCGGCTTTGTCTTTGCAATAGCCCATATTCGCGGCGGCGGCGAACTTGGACAGCAGTGGTATGAAGACGGCAAATTCCTCAACAAGAAGAATACCTTTAACGATTATCTGGACGTCTGCGATGCGCTGCTGGCGCAGGGATATGGCGACCCTAAATTATGTTATGGCATGGGCGGCAGCGCCGGCGGCATGTTGATGGGCGTGGCGATTAACCAACGACCGGATTTGTTCCACGGTGTGGTGGCGCAGGTGCCGTTTGTTGACGTACTGACCACCATGCTCGACGAATCTATTCCGCTGACGACCGGTGAGTTTGAGGAGTGGGGGAATCCGCAGGACGAAACCTATTATCACTATATGAAGAGCTATAGCCCCTATGATGGCGTCTCAGCCCAGGCTTATCCGCATATGTTAGTGACCACCGGGCTGCATGATTCGCAGGTGCAATATTGGGAGCCCGCGAAGTGGGTGGCGAAGCTACGCGAGCTGAAAACCGACGACAATCTGCTGCTGTTATGTACCGATATGGATTCCGGACATGGCGGTAAGTCGGGACGGTTTAAAAGCTACGAGGGCGTGGCATTGGAGTACGCCTTTTTAATCGCCCTCGCGCAAGGGACTTTGCCCGGCAAGGTGGAAGTGTAGCGTTATTCGCCGAGATAGTGTTTGAGGGTCAGACGCAGTTCCGGGCTCATCCGGTCCAGGTTATTGAACAGCCAACGTAAATAACCTGGATCGTTTTCCGCCACTTCCGACACCGCTTTGCCGCGATATTTGCCGAAGGTAAAGGTAGTTAGCAGCGCCGGGCGGCCGGTTATGTCGGCCATTTCATCCGGCGACCAGCCGGAAACCTGCATGATATCCAACAGTAGGGCGGCGGTGATATAGCAGTCGTACAGCGCGCGGTGGTGATGCAAACCCGGCGGGGTGGCTACGCTCAGCTTGCGCGACTTATACAACCCCATATTGCTGTACTTAATCCCCGGCCACAGGCGGCGCGCCAGCTTCATAGTACAAATCCACTCGCCGTTCATTTCCGGTAATACCCGGCGATCAAAGCTGGCGTTATGGGCGACATACCATGGGCTGCCCTGGTAGTGCGGCACGATTTCTTCAATCCAGGGCTTATCGGCCACCATCTCTTCAGTGATGCGATGGATTGCCATTGCCTGCGGGCTGATTGGGCGGTCAGGGCGCACCAGATGACTCATGGGATTGGTTATCCGGCCGTCGATGATATCGACGGAGGCAATTTCAACAATGCCGCCCTGCAAACCGCAGGTTTCGGTATCGATTACGCGCAGCATGGCTTACTCCTCGCCAAAAACCCCAGCGTAATAGAATGTGCGGCGGTTGCCAATGGGGGGATCCTCAAGGAATGAGCAATCATTTCGCTTTCGGTTCATACGGCAGGCGGGAAAGTGACACGGATGCCAGACGGTGCGCGATCAATCGTTCACGAAACCAGTCGCGCAGGTGAGCCGGTTGCTCTCGCTCGACGAGATCGGCAACGACGGGCATATTGTAGCGTTCTTTAAAGGCGACGCCGGCCGCTGCGAGGTCAACGTTGACCTTGTCCATTTCATCTTGCGAAATTTTTGCCAGATTATTTGCCATCAGTACCTCCTTCATTACGGCGCAAAAGTTACTAAGCGTGACGCTGAAAGGCAAGTCCCGGATGCTTAGCTCGACTCTGCTATTATACAGGGTTATTCTCTGTCCAACATACATAACAAAAAGGAATGATGTTTATGCGAACCATCGCCGGACGCGCGCTAAGTGCCGCCGTATTTCTCAGCGCTATGTTAACCACCGCCAGCGCTTTTGCTCATGCTCATCTGCAACAACAAATCCCGGCGGCCGATTCGACGGTCTCCGTTTCGCCGCAGGCGCTTACGTTAACGTTTAGTGAAGGCGTCGAGCTCTCCTTCAGCGGCGTGACCCTCAACGGCCCGCAGAATAAACCTGTCGCTACCGGCAAACTGGCCCGCAGCGACGGTAATAAAGCGCAATTAACGCTGCCGCTGAATGAACCGCTGGCGGCGGGCGAGTACACCGTAGAGTGGCATGTGGTCTCCGTTGACGGCCATAAGACCAAAGGGCAATACCACTTCAGCGTGAAGTAATCCATGCTGTCGGGAGTGTATATCGGCCTGCGGTTTGTCCACTTCATCTCATTGATGACGGCCTTCGGTTGCGCGCTGTACGGCGCATGGTGGGCGCCAGTCTCGCTGCGTCGCCTGTTGATGCAGCGCTTTTATCCACTGCTGCGCTACCTGCTAATGATTAGCGCTATTTCAGCTACCTTGATGCTGATGGCGCAGGGCGGGTTGATGGGCGATGGCTGGAATGATGTCTGGCAACCCACAATCTGGCGCGCTGTTATCGGGACGCAGTTTGGCGGCGTTTGGCTGTGGCAGGTGGTGCTGGCGTGGATTGCGCTGGCGGTCGCGTGGATCAAACCCCGTCGCCCGGCGCGTCTATTGTTACTGCTATTTTGCGCGCAGTTGTTGTTGATGGCTGGCGTAGGGCATGCGGCGATGCATGATGGTTGGGTTGGCGCATTACAGCGCACCAATCACGCGTTACATCTGTTTTGCGTCTCGGCATGGGCCGGCGGGCTGTTGCCATTTGTCTACTGTCTGCGACTGGCGCGCGGGCGCTGGCGTCAGGTAGCGATAACCGCCATGATGCGTTTTTCACACTATGGGCATCTGGCCGTGGCTGGCGCGATTGCCAGCGGGATTGGCAATACGCTGTTGATACAGGGACAACTGATTGGCGACTCACCGTGGGGAACGGTGTTGTTGTTCAAATGTGCGCTGGTCGCCGGGATGGTAGCAATTGCGCTGGTGAACAGGTATGTTCTGGTACCGCGAATGTCAGGTAACGGCTCGTGGGCGGAACGAACTATTTTACGCACTACACAGCTGGAAATGGCGCTTGCCGCGCTGGCGATACTTGCCGTCAGCCTGTTCGCGACCTGGCAACCTAATTGAATTAACTGGCTAAATGATGAAAAAAATCGTTCTGACAATGTTATTACTGGCAAGCTCAGGCGCCGCGCTGGCGGCGCCGCAGGTGATTACCGTGAGCCGTTTTGAAGTGGGTAAGGACAACTGGGCGTTCACCCGTGAAGAAGTCATGTTAACATGCCGCTCGGGTAATGCGCTGTACGCCATCAACCCGAGCACCCTGGTGCAGTATCCGCTGAATGATGTCGCCGAGCAGGAAGTGAAGGCCGGCAAGACCAGCGCTCAGCCGATTTCTGTCATCCAGACCGACGACCCGCAGCATCCGGGACAAAAAATGAGCCTGGCGCCATTTATCGAACGTGCGCAAAAGCTCTGCTGATAATTACCTATATCACTTTGTTTTAAAGATAAAAAACCGCCGGCGTCTGGTAAGAAAACGCGGCGGTTTTTTGTTGGCGCAACGGATTTTGTCAGCAATTTTTCAACCGCTTTTGTCGCGGACTGGAAAACCTGTCACAGTCAACTATTCTTATAAGGCAAGGCGACTTAGCCTGCATTAATGCCAACTTTTAGCGCACGGCTCTCTCCCAAGAGCCATTTCCCTGGACCGAATACAGGAATCGTATTCGGTCTCTTTTTGATGCCCTTTAGATTCAATAACTTATAGATGCATCACCGAAATTCTCCGAAATTTTTCCGAATTTCTGTATTCCGGTCGAACCCACTTATATCACAAGAAAACCCGCCTTAACATTCCCTTTACATAAAAATCAGATCATAACGTACGAATGTTGGTCTCTTTCATCCAGATACAATTTCGTCGTATTTTCTGACGTATGCCCCAGCAACCTTTGCGCAAACTCTTCCCCGTGTAGCTCCTTAAACAGACGGCCTGATAAGCTCCGGATCTCGTGAAACGTTGGCGGGTTATCGCTCGTCTCTATTCCTGCCAATTTTCTTGCCTTAACAAAATTCTTTGTCAAACCGTCAGGGTGCAAGCTTCCCGTAGGACTGTTCTTCCATGCTCCGGCACTAATCAGAAAATCGGTGTTACTCAACTTCCTGCAACGGTCGATCACTTTATCCAGTCGTAGCCCGGCAACTGGCAAACTGAGTGAAAGGGGAATGGCAATGCGCATTCCTGTTTTCTTCTGGGTTACATGTAACCGGTCATCGTAAATATGGCTGAACTGGAAACTAACGATATCCTCCCGGCGCTGCCCGGTGATAAGTGCCAGGTCCATCGAGAGCCCGAACCAGTCTGGAAGTAAATCGGCTTTATCCCTCGTGGCTATATAGGCATCAAATCTTAATCGGTCACGCTCCACTATAATTTTCGGCGTTCTGGTCGGCTCTACCGGGTTCTGTGTTACATGACCATTTACGATCGCCTCTCGGAACATGTCAGAAAGCACAGAGCGCATTGATGCCGCCATATTATTTTTTCCTGCCGCAACCCACTGCTGTAGAAATTCGGCAACATGCCGGGTTGTCACCTCCGCCAGTATCATCCCTCCCATCTGTTCCCTGATTGTTGCTAGCTGGTTTCCTCTGGCCTTGTAGGTATGGGCCGCCAAATTTCGACGAATAAGGATCTCGTAATAACTGTCTATCCACTTGCTGACAGTTAGCGAATCAAGCCCCTTTAATTTCTCTATAAGCGCAACCGGCGTGAAATTTTGCGCGATGTAATTGTTGGCTTCTATGGCCTGTGCGATTGCATCGCGGCGTGAGATTTGCCCAAGCGGAAACTCTTTCCCACTGATCGGATTGCGCCAGTAAAATGCTTTGCTTGATTTTCGAAAGGTAAGATTTTTCGGTAAATTAGCATCGTATTTTTTTCGACTCATCGATCAACTTCTCCAGTAAAGGGCTCTTTGTGCCAGGTCGCCCGTTGGGGTGGTGCTGTGAAAGGATCTTGCCAGGTTTATTCGGCTTGATATAGAAAGCATCAGGATCGACACGGTACTCACGGCCGTGTAGTTCCGGTGCCGGGTAGATATTCCCATTCCTTGCCCAGCGGCGAAGAGTACCTATCGGCGGAGTGTCATCCGGATAATGCTTAGCGGCCCAGGTTGTCAGTTTAATATGTGCCATGACTTCCTCTCAGCCAGGGGCATTTTAAACATGCCTCCCGGCGTTAATTGATTCTTAAAAATCACTTCAGCTCAGTCGTGCTGATTGTCGTGATACTGCTTCAACTCCGCGCGCGGTTTCTTGCATGCTCGACAGGCGGCGCAACTCCGTTAATGCTCTACGGTGTAACCCACGTTCCTTTAATTTCTGTATGGTCTGTTCACATTGCTGAATTTCCCACAGAGAGAACCTGGACGGTGGCGCTGGCTTGGAGAATGCCGGGACATAACCGGGAGCCGCGGAGTAAATGCCAGCGCGACCATCTTTCGTCATGACTGCAACGCCAGTTTCAACAAGCTTTTTCAGAAAGTCATAGCATGAGCGATCATTCAGCCCGACATTTTCGGCGATTTCAGAAACCCGAGCGCCGGGGTAGTAGTGGATGTAATTTGCGATTTTTTCTTTTACTGAAAGCGTCATAGTAATCGCGGCCTTTCGGCCGCCCTCCATTAGCGAACCTGCAGAGACTCGGGGCCAACTTCAAGATGCGCGCCTTGTATATCTTGCCCGGCTTCGATTGCTTCTTTGATTTTCTTCCTATCTGGTGCAACGACTGTTGCCACGTCCACCAATTCATCCGGAAGTTGGTCAACATTGTCGATGATTACTGACAGTGAACCTTTTCTAACCGTTAGCGTATTGCGTTCGGTTTTGAAGTTCTTCAAATCGGCAGCTTGCATGCATTTCAGGATGTAATCCTTCAGATTTTTGGCCTGTCCTGTGAATGATTTTTTACGATCGCTGAGGCGTTTAAGTTCATCATCCAAAGTCTTGGCCTGACCTTCCAGATTTCTAACCAAAGACATGATCCCATCGAATTTATCGCCAAGCGCCAGCTCTTCACCTTCAATCGTGTCGGAGATATCCTCAAGGGTAAATTCACCTGACTCTACAAGAGCCAGAAGCTTATTCATGTTGGCGGCGATACTAATTGCGGTAGTGTTCTGGCTCATGCTGATTGCTCCTGATTGGTTAATTCTGTAACACGTTTGTCTTTAATTTGTGCCAGTCGGCGCAGGCGGCCGGAAAGATATTTCGCATGATCAAGGTCACCTTTAGCCTCAGCGGCTTTACGATGCACCTCGACTTCACGAGCGATCGTGTCGAAAGTCTTTTTCACTTCATTAGGCGTGACACCTTTTTCCATGGTGTTAGCCACACGACTCATTTTTTCATCCAGCTCATTACGGAGACGGGTAACGTCCTCGGCCTTATCGCTGGCGTTTTTAATGTCGAATTCCTGTTTGTTTTCGATCTGATATTCAGGCGTGTCATACAGCCCCAACCAGACATCAGCAGAGAATCCGAGCAGAGACAGCGCTTTTTTCAATGCATCAGTGAGTGATTTTTTCTGTGCTTCGCCATCGCACTTGATGCCATTCTTTGTTTTAAACATGTAAGGAGTTGCACCGTAAGCGATCACCGACCCTTCTTCATCGCCGTTCTGGTACCAGAGACGGATCCGGATGCTATGGTTCTGTTCATAAAGAAGGGTGCCATCACCATCACGCAGCATGCGCGTACCAACAAATTTATCGTCCTTATAAACCGGCTCAGAGAACGGAGCTCCAGGGATCATCCTGTCTTCCTGAATTTCGTATCCCCAGCGGCTACCGATAGGACCAAAAATTTCAGTGGCTCGCATGATCATGTACTCGGCGTTGATACTGGTTCCTTCAAAGCCTGTACCAGTCATCTGTTTTGTGAAGCGCGGATCTGTGCGCATCACACTGCGCCAGATAGCCATATTTTCACGGGCTGTATCTGGTTTCTCAGCCAGTTCTTTTTCAAGGCTGGCACCAACCCCCTGATAATCATTAACAGGTGCTGGGATCTGAGGTTGTTCCGCTTCTACGGCATCGGAATTTTTAGCTGGTGGCTTGGTTAGATCTTCAGTAATCCAATTTTTATCCTCTGCGTTGCTGATCCCCTCGATATACTCGCCACGGCCAGCTGCAAGCTGCTTATCAACGCCCTCACGCTTCGGTAATTCCTCAGCTTGCCATGTGCCATTTTTACGGGCCTGATATTCCTCCTGGCTGATTTCCTTTGCACCATCAGCTAACGCTTTCTCAAGCCCGGTGATTTTGTTAGCGCGCCCGACTTTCTCGCCGTCGGCAAGCAGGAAATAGAAGGGGCCCTGACGCTCTACCTGTTCTTCCTGCGTCGTCTCAGGCTCGACAGATGACAGTTCCGGATCATCAGTGCCAGTTTCTTCCTGTTCATCTGCCACTGATTCAGGGCCGTTCTGCGGTTCTTGTTCGTCGTCATTTTCATTTACCTGATAATCCGGGAGCAGGGGATGCCCTGCAAAACGCTCGCGAACGTAAGCGAGACGGCCAGCATCATCTTTTGCTAATTTGAGATCTTTCATCCCTTCGATAGTTAAAGAGTAAAGTTCGCTCTCAGGCAGGGTGAAGATCCCTGGAATCTCACTCAGCGTTTCATGCCATGCGCACCAGTGAGAGTCGCGAATTTTAATAATCTCTTTTGCATTCTTTACGTCAGATGCGCTGGCATTTTCCGGGTTGACGCCCATCACCAGCATGGCTAACACAATGTCAAAACGATCCGTATCAGCGCCGCTGGCTTTCGCTTGTGCTGCACTGTTTGTTTGCTGAATAGTCTGGGTAGCAGCTTTTTCGCGCGCGATATCCACCACTGATTTAGAAGGTCCAGTTTCCTTGCGTTCAGAGTCCTGGCGTTTTTTCCAGTTATGAAGCTCGGCCTTAATTTCAGGCCATTTTTTGTTAGGTGCGCATTTATGCTTAACCCAGCCAATGGCGAATAACTTGCGCTCCGGATACATCGCGTTAATTTCAGGAGTCTTATTGATGGCCTCGACAATATGACCTTCAAACGTTCCCATCTGATCCTGAAGAAGCTCGGAAGCATCTTCCAGCATGTCCTTCGTAATAGATACAGAGTCATATTTGACGAGAACAGCGTTTTGCATTGATTTTGACAGTTTGTCAAAGTCAACTTCCTTTGTATCACTATTCAGTTTAACGGGACGTTTATTCTCAAAATCCCAACCATAATCATTCAGAATTTCAGCATCCCATGTGTCAATAGCTGCATGAACAATAACTGCTTCGTCTGCGGTCTCGTAAACAACAGTGTCGCAAGCTTCATCGTCAATTTCTGGATATTCTTCTACGAACTTCATTGTAGAAATTGCGCGAGCCTGGCGAATGTTTGCAGCTTCAAATGTGAAGGTGGTTTTAAATGTCGGCTGAATATCATCAGCACCTTTTTCCACAGCGTAAAAAGTATATTGAGCCATGATGTTCTCCATCAGTCTGTAAATTTACTATTAATAATTACTTGTTGGCGCGCGATTTCATCAGATAAATAATCGATAAACTCCGCTATACGCTCTTCAACATGACAAACATCGAAGGCGTTATTTACTGCCAGTTCATCAGCCTTTCCGCCTAATGATTCAATTACTGCTTCCTGAATAAAACGAGGCTTAATTGACTGTGAAAACCATTCAGATAACTCAGCCTCTTTCTCTCTCAGAATGGTTTTGCGCATATCGTCTTGAATACGCCGTTCTTCAACGGCGTCAAAGTTTGATAGTGACAGCATGTGTTACTCTCGCTTACTACCTTGATGGGTTAGGCATAAACAGAACGACAGGATGCACCGATTCCATAGAGTTCTTTGTATCGCGAGTAGGTGGCTCCGTAATGTTTATTACCATCCTCAATATTGATGGTGAGTAGACTGATTTCACGTATTGCACAAACCTCGCAGTGGAATTCACCCAGAACATAACCACCATCAAGAACGATAGTAATCGGTCCATTTGACGGGCAGTGCATGACGCCAGATACAGAGTCATTACATTTGAAAGTTGCAATGACATTATTAACACGACGTAATTCGAATTCTGTAGATTTGATTTCAACTGTACCAAACATATACTCACTCCTGATTTTTGATTGAATGATGCCCTGCCATTTAAGGCATTAATAACAGTTTGCTTATAAACTTAATTAATTAACGCTTCACCATGTCCGTTTAAAAGTATCTCGACATATTCAGTTTTGATAATGGTTTGTTCCATTACTGAATGAACATAAAGACCTTTTTCAACGTTGGCGGATGCTCTGTAAATTCTGCCATGATGTTTAATCATGGTGCCGGGGATGACTTTATTACGCTGTCTTTCTTCAGTGCCGTAATGCTGGTGTTTCATTTAAATATCCTCTCGAATATATGTTGCACCTTATTAAACATCCTTTGCCTGATTTCAGTGTGTTTCGTCGGTGATGCCGTGTCGCTGATCTTCACGGTTGAGCTTTTTCACTCTGCAGTTCATCACCACGAAACACACTGCTACTACTAAGGATTAGCTGAGTGCTTCGACGAACTCCGCAAAGCTCAGTGCCTCTTCGTCTTCTGCAAGGCTGTTGAAATATTCTTCGTATGCTTTATCCATCTTCTGATCCTCTTTGCCTTAGAGCCGGCTAGCTGAACATTTATCTGAGTAATCACTGTGCGGTGATTGCTGTTGATGTGCTAACTTTAGATTTCTCATGGTTTTTGGTCAAGAAAAAATATGAGAAAACTCAATATTTATGGCGTAAAAAATCGCAACACATTGAAAGTGAAGTAATTAAACTATTTTCTGATGGGGCTAAGAGCGGTTGTTACGTTCCCTTGCTTCAAGAAGTTCGGTAAAGAGACGGTTAAAATTCTCAACACGAGCTTTCATCCCTTCTATCTGGGCTACCTGTTCCGATTCAGGAAGGGCCCTATAGAGGCGTAACAGCTCTTGTTCATCTTCTTTCAATTTGGCGGATGTATCGGTGGGGCGTGGAACTTCTGGTGTTTTATCTTCATCACCAAAAAGGATCCACGTAGGAGAACACTGGAGAGCTGATGCTAGTTTGTGCAAATTCGCGCCACGTGGGGCAGTATTGTCACTCTCCCACAGCGAAATTGATGACTCGGAAACGCCTGCTGACTTGCTTAATCCTTTCTGGCTTAAGCCGATTTGCTTGCGTCTTTGTCTAATGCGCTGACCTAATGTTATCTCACTCATTGAGTTATCTTAATATTTCTTGACTTGAGATTCCTTGCTTGCTTAAACTTGAGAAAACTCATGGTAAGGAACAAGCAATGCTAAAAAAAGACGTCATTGAATTTTACGGGACTAGGGTAAAGGTCGCCCGAGCTGCTGGGGTTGATCCTTCTGCTGTCTCGCAATGGGGAGAGCTGGTGCCTGAAAAAAATGCAGCTCGCCTACAGCTAGATTCCGGTGGAGTTCTCCAATATGACCCCGAAATTTATATCAGACATGCTAAGGCAAAACGTGCGACTGAGGTGAATCATGAAAATCAAGCATGAGCATATTCGCGAGGCGTTAAACGCATGGGCGCTTTATCCAGGCGGCCGCAAAACTCCTGTTTCCGCTATTACGGAAGCTTATTTCTCAATGGGATTGCGATCCCCTGAATTATTCGACGATAGCCACCCGGATGCACTGAGCCGCAACACTCAGAAAATTTTCCGGTGGGTAGAGAGCGACTCTCCAGCAGCTGTTGAAAAAATACAGATTTTGCTTCCGGCGATAGAGCGAGCGATGCCGCCGCTACTTCTGGCGAAAATGCGTAGCTATTACTCAGTAACGTTCCGCGAACTGGTCGCTTGCAAGGAGCGAATCGACAGCGAGGTTGAAACATTATTTGGCGCGATGATCGCGTTATCTGATCGAATGACCGGCGGTGGTCCTGCGGGTAATGCCCTGATTCATTGAATTCCTGGTGGAATTGGTGTGTGTGAGTCATTGGGTAATAGTTAAACCCAATGCAGGAGATTAAATGGCTAATTCATGGCTTCGGCTTTGGCATGACATGCCGAATGATCCGAAATGGCGAACTATATCAAGAATATCAAAACAACCTGTGGCAATGGTGCAGGCGGTATTCATTCATCTTTTAGTTAGTGCGTCACGAAATGTCACGAGAGGTCACGTTGATGTCACTGAGGAAGATTTAGCAAGTTCACTAGATGTGACAGAGGAAGAAATAATTCCCATCCTGGACGCTATGCAGGGAAGAGTATTGGATGGTGATTATATTTCTGGTTGGGATAAGCGACAGGTAAACAAAGAGGATAACGGAAACATTTCCAGCACGGCTAAAAGCCCGGCAGAGCGCAAGAGAGCTGAAAGAGAAAGGAAAAAACAGCTCTTATTAAATGAAAAAAGTCACGGTGAGTCACGAGGTGTCACGACTGAGTCACCAGAAGTCACCACAGATAAAGATAAAGATAAAGATAAAGATCTATATCCCCCTTTAAGTCCCCCTGAGGGGAAAACTGGGAAAAATAAATTTGATCCGCTTTCGGTTGAATTACCGGAATGGTTATCTCCCGCGCTTTGGGCTGAGTGGGTTGGATATCGCAAACAACTTGGTAAGCCAATTAAAACCCAGCAAGGGGTAAGTGGTTCGATAAATAAACTTTCGGCCTATCGCGATAAGGGGCATAGCCCTGAATACGTTGTGAGGCTGACGATGGAAAACGAGTGGCGAGGCTTACTCGTTCCTGAAGGGATGACAAGTAATAAACCGCGTGACGTAAACGCAATTTCTCAACCTGATGGTTTTATCCCGAAAGGGTTCCGGGGGTAGCGATGAAAAATATTGTTGGTACCGGCAGTGCGCTTGAGCGCCTGAAGAGAATTATTCCGGCATCAGTGCAGCCAAAATTCACCACCGTCAAAGAGTGGCAGGACTGGCAAGCTGCTGAAGGCCGCAAGCGAGCTGAAGAAGTTGAGCGGCAAAATCACCAGACTCGCACCGTAAATATTCTCGGTCGTTCTGGTATTCAGGAGCTTCACCGTAATTGCTCCTTTTCAAACTACCAGGTGAAAAACGACGGACAGCGCCGGGCATTCACTTTAGCGAAAAGTTACGCCCAGAATTTCGGGGAAGGTTTTGCAAGCTTCGTTTTCAGTGGATCACCTGGAACCGGGAAAAATCATCTGGCTGCTGCTATCGGCAATTTTCTTATCGCTAAAGGCCGCTCTGTGCTGGTGGTGACGCTATCAGACCTGATGTTGCGAGTCCGGGCTTGCTACGACGGCGGCCAGTCGGAAGCCCAGCTACTGGATGAACTTTGCCGCGTGGATCTACTCGTCCTGGACGAAATAGGCATTCAGCGTGGTAGCCAGGGCGAGAAAGTCATTCTGAACCAAATTATTGATCGCCGACTGGCCGCCTTACGTCCAGTGGGGATCCTTACGAACCTGAACCATGAAGCGCTTACTGAAACGCTGGGGGAAAGGGTTATGGACCGCTTACAGATGGATGGCGGTATGTGGGTGAACTTTGAGTGGGACAGTTACCGCGCAAATGTGCGTCATCCACGAGCACTGAAATAAATCATAGAAATTTTGGAGTTCGATAATGGCTAAAAATTCGATCGATGCATACGGCGCCAGCGGCAAAAGCAATGTTCTTTTTTTCGAACCGGAAAGTTTGCATCTGGTCACCGATAAGACGCACCCGCTTTACGACGAGCGGATCCATCTGCCAATCAATGAGCCGATGGTACTAAACATCATGGACCAGGGCGTTCTTGAGCCGATCATCGTCTGGAAAGATCCGGAGACAGGGCGCTCCTGTGTTGTTGATGGTCGCCAGCGTGTGCGTCACACCATCGAGGCGAACAAGCGTTTAGCGAAAGAAGGTAAACCTTTGATGATGGTTCCGGCTGTTACTAAACGTGGCTCTGCCGTTCGTATGGCACAGGCGATGGTAAGCGCTAACGAAATCCGCCAGGCAGATACGCCGCTGGGCCGCGCTAAAAAAATGGCTGATGCGCTGGAACGTGGACACGACGAGCAAGACCTCTCTCTGATGTTTGGCTGTAGCGTCCAGACCGTTCGCGCAACGCTGTTACTTCTGGACGCCACCCAGGCTGTAAAGGATGCCGTTGAATCCGGAACGGTCACCGTAACCCAGGCTCGTCAGCTTGCATCACTGGAACCAGAAGCACAGCGCGAGAAGGTGAAAGAGATTGAAACGGCAACCGCGGGTACCTCTGGTCATGAAAAAGCCCGTCGGCAGCGTCAGGTTCTGGGCGACGCTAAGCCAAGTCTGAAAACCCGTAAAGAAATTAACAAAGCCCTGGAATCAGCCGAGGGCGAGTATGCCAGCGCTCTCCGCTGGGTACTTGGGGAGGATGTAGCATGACAGATATCAACCGACTGATTGCCAGTCTTAAGCGCCGTTCAGCCCACGTAAAAGAATTTGGCGACGATGTTACGTTTGTAAAGCTTAAAGATATTGATGCGCTGGTTGAGGCGCTGGAGAAGGCGAAGCAGTTGGCCACTCAGCAGGGAAATATCGCCTGCGCGCTTTTCGATGAAGTTACCGCTCTGCGCCAGCGCATCGCCGAGCTGGAAGAAGCAGAGCAACAACTCTGTGCCGCTAACGTGACGCTCGATGCTCGCGCGGAGCAGGCAGAAAGAGAGCGGGAAAACTGGCGCACCAGCTTCGATAACGAGCGGTTCCGCGCCGATAAGCTCAAAGCGCATATCGACGATATTGAACCTGTTCGTGCAGCAGCCGAGAAGTTGGTCCGCTGCAAAGGTCGTTATCACAGCGAGCAGAACTATCGCGCACTGGCGGCGCTGTTTGGCGTGACAACTCCAGACCTTCCGCCGTTGGATAGCGAGTCCCGCACCGTCACCGTGAAGCTGCCAGCAGACAGAGCGGCAGAATCTGAAGTCTCAGGCTATGACGGCACGGAGTTCTATCGTGCTGGCTGGAATGCTCGCGGGAAGGCAGATAAAGAGGCGTTAACCGCCGCTGGCATCAAAGTGGAAGCTGAGTGATGGCTACCAAAGCGCAATTGCAAGAACGATGCACGCGACTGGAAAACGAAAACCAGGAACTCAGCCGCCTTTTGGCAAGGGCAGAGCGTGAGCTTAACAACAGGCTGCTTGATGAAGAGTTGCCTCCTGAGGAAATCCCGTATCGCGTTACCTGCTTGATGAAGTATCACGGCATGCCATGGGAAGTGTTCTGGTGTTCTGAGCACAAGCGATGGATGGATGAAATGGATAGCAGTTTCCCCTATTCAATGACAGATAACTCTTGCCCGGTATGTCGAGGCGAGGAGAGCCAATGACCAATAACCAGTTAACAGACAAGCGCCTGGCGCAACTAGCGAAACGTAATTTCTGCCAAACCAAAGGAGAGGAGTATACGCCGTTTGGCGACGAGGTTGTCTCGATGGCGGCAGAGCTACAGGAACGCCGCAAGGCCGCCGAACCCGAACTAAATCCCGCCAACCTCGCCAATAAATTCTATGAACGCTATCCGCTGGCGACGTTTAAAAGCGACAGCGAAAGAGCTGAGGCATTTGGGTATTTCATGGCTGGCGCAGAGCTCCAGTGCTTTGGTGAGTTTATTAAATACGAGGACTTATGCGGTGATGAATAAATCAACCATAACCAGAGAGCCAATTACTCACTACCTGAAAATTTACCCGGAGTTCTTCTCTGCTGTGTGTACTGGCGTTAAACGTGCGGAACTGCGTAAGAATGACCGTGATTATCGTGTTGGCGACACTCTACACCTGATGGAAACTCCGCGCGGTAGTTGTCATCAAACGGGAGAGTTTATCAATGTGAAAATCACCCATATCACCGACGTTGACGAATGGATGCCGGGTTATGTCCTGCTGAGCATCGAGAGAGAGGCTTTGGATAGCGAGTCGGTGATATTGTACCGGGAGCGCAATCCTTACAACGGCTTAACCACGGGCTGGCAAGAGCTCACTGAAAATGAGCTCTCATTCCTCAAAGAGAATGCCGGGGAAAATGCCGAGTTCCTCAAGCTCTATCGCCACGCGCAGCCAACTGTAAGCAAGCCATGGGGCTATACCAGCGGCATATTAAATCCAGCAGTTGGAATGGCATGCGTTACACCAACGAGGGGGAAAAACCAATTCCCTGTGTACATCGATCCGCAGCCAGCGCCGGTAGTGATGGATGATGAAAAATTAAGAGCGCTATTTGATGCCTGGTTTGCTTCTGATTGTTCTTTTGACCAGTCCCCTGAGGCCTCAGAGGCAGATAACATCGCATGGCGAGAATCCTACTGGTACGTATGGCAACGTTGCCGCGCAGCCATGTTCCAGGCTGGCAACTCTCCGGCAATTCCGGGGGCATGGATTCCGGTAAGCGAGCGACTGCCAGAGTTCGGGGATTATCTTGTTACTGATGGATGCGACTTCGATGTGCAGTTGTTTAATGGTGAGGAGTTTATTCCCGGCTTTATCTGGGAGGACAAAATAACCCACTGGATGCCGCTGCCATCCGCCCCACAGGAGGTGAAAGGTGAGTAAACAGACAATCCGAACCCACACAGAACGTCTCGAAAGGGTTATCGAGCAAGGCGTTGAGCTGCGTGATGAGATGCGCAGGAAAATAGCGAGCCTTGAGAAGACGGTCAGCGCCCAGAAAGCTCAAATCATCAGCGCTGAACGAGCTAAGGAGTTATACCTGCGGCGGCTTGCTAACTACAAGCGCAGACTGATAACTGAGAGGGAGAAGCGGCAAAAGCTTGAGGGGAAAATAATCAAACTAAAGCGGAAGGTTGAGGGTGTTTGAATTCCCTTCAGCAAGCGAAACCATAAAACGCAAACACGCTATTTGTTATCAACAAATCTTAGGTTTGTATTTATGCGAATGATAACCAGAAAGAAACCCGCCTTTACGGAGCTTTATCAGACAGGCGTTCTGACCCGCATCGCGGCTGTTAAAAGCCCTGATGGCGGCGGCTGGCGGTTATTTGGCTTATGGATGGGAAAGGATATTGCTGTTTTCGTAGAGGCCGCTCGTGGAGGCGTCCGGGAATGGTCCAGCCTGGACTATCTCGCTAACTTCTGCGCGAGCTGTGGTATTAGCCTTTGGGAGATACACAACAAAGTTGATCCAAAGCAATTGAAGTGACCTTATGGCCCCGGCATGTTGACTAAAACCTCACATAGATATACTGTTTAAATATACAGTATTTTCGTGTGAGGTTTTATTATGGGATTCCCGTCACCCGCAAAAGACTATGTAGAGCAAACACTTACAATAAACAGACTTTGCCAGATTGATGCTAATTGCCGCGTACTGGAGACGAGTTCGGGTTATGCCGTTATCGATGTTTCCCGGCGACCAAAGCAGGGCGATCACGTGCTCGTTTCTTTCTGCGGGATGATTCAGTTTGGCATCGTTCGCGGTCGCGCGCTAATTACTTCCGATGGTGAAGCGATCGAAGGTGACGCCCTGGACGATGTGGAGGTGAAGGGCGTTCTGACGTTCCTGATTAACCGCGCAACTTTCGTTGATGAAGACCCGAACCCCGTTATTTAACCCCAGACCCGCTACGGCGGGTTTTGTTTTATGTGTCCAAAACATCAAATTAAACATGCACATGGCGTTAGCAAAAAGTGCCTTTAAGGGCTTGACCATTTAACTCTTCAGGTATACTGTTTATTTATACAGTATTTGCATGAGATACTTATTATGAAAATTGAACTCACAATTGCTAAGGACAAAAAACTCCCTGATGGTGCGGTGCCAGCCCTTGAGAAAGAGCTGCTGCGTCGATTATCCCAGTCGTATGATGACTGTAAGCTCACAATCAGACGTACAAGTAACGATGGGCTGAGCGTTCTGGGCGGTGCTGACGGCGATAAAAAACGTGTAGAGCAAATCCTGCAAGAGACGTGGGAAAGCGCAGACGATTGGTTTTTGAACTAGTTATCCTTTGTCGTTGGCGGGTGCAGCTGCCAGCCTTTAGATTTTAGCCCCTCTGGTGTTGGCTTTGGGGTGACCACGCAAGGGGCAATCCATGCATATTCCAGACAATTTGTTTCCAGGGCTATCGGCGCATGTTGGGCCAGTTCTGATATACCTGGATCGAGGGGAAGTCAAAAGGGGGTTTCCGCTACGAAAAGATGAGTTCGTAACCTCTTTGAAAACACTGGAAATGGCGAAGAAAAAAGCCGGTATTAAAGATACAGAAGCTGAGTAACATCAGTTATAATTGTTGATACGGGTCTGAACAGCCCTCTGAGCAATCGCTGTGCCACGGAGATAAACCGATGGCACAGATTCAACTGATAAAAACTTCATCAACGACACTGACCACGGCGAACGCTGAGGCCAGCGAGTTTTTGCAACGTATAAAAACGGGTATCTGGCTTAACTGCAACGTAACGCAGGCCAGAAATTACTTGTTCCATAAGCGCTTCTTTGCGCTCCTCAATCTTGGGTTTGAATACTGGACACCGACAGGCGGTACGATTACCCCTGCGGAAAAGCTGTACCTGAACGGCTATATTCGATACCTGATCTCCATCGTCGGGAACGACGAAACTCTCTATCAAACTGAGCTCGATTATAACGAACGGGCCGGGAATCGTCGTGCCAATGGACATGCCATCGTCAAATCATTTGAAGCCTTCCGTAAATGGGCGACGGTTGAAGCTGGCTTCTACGATGAATTTATTCTTCCGGATAACACTCGCCGCCGGGAGGCGCGTTCGATCTCATTTGCCAATATGAGCGAGCAGGAATTTCATGAGGTTTACAAAGCTGTTTTCAATGTCCTTTGGAATCATATCCTCTTCCGAGCTTTCCCATCCCAACGAGAAGCCGAAAACGTAGCCATGCAGCTACTGGAGCTGGCCGCATGAGAAAGGTCGATCTCCGAAAATCTGCCCGTGGTCGGGAATGCCAGGTAAGAATTCCAGGCGTATGTAACGGCAATCCTGAAACGTCGGTATTAGCTCATTACCGGCTTGCTGGAACCTGCGGCACTGGTTGTAAACCTGATGACCAGCAGGGCGCTATCGCCTGCAATTGCTGCCACGACGCCATAGATGGCAGAACCAAAACCGAATATACCCGCGACGAACTCCGGCTGATGCATGCCGAGGGCGTATTGCGCACGCAACAAATCTGGAGAGATGAGGGGCTAGTATGATTTACCCAACGGCAACCGGCAAAGCCGGAGAGATTATCCGACTGAATACCCTTGAAAGCACAATGGTGCAGGGACGTTTAAAAATGTGGGGGCGCTGGTCGTTCATCGGCGGCGGTAGCTCAGGGAATATGTTTAACCAACTGCTAGCCAGCAAAAAAATCACCAAAACCGCAATTAACGAAGCGCTTCGTCGCATGAAAAAGGCGGGTATCAGCAAGCCAGAGCTTGAAGCGTTTCTGCGAGAAATGATGGACGGGAATAAAAAGAGCCATCTTGCTCACTGTACCGATAGTGAGGCGCTGATTATTGATCGTGTAGTTGGGGAAACATTCATTGATAACCCGGCAATGATTGCGCTGCTTCATGAACGTTATGACGGGAAGGGGAAACCCAAGAAGGCAATGGCGCGGGATCTCAATGAAAAGCATCCTGAATGGTGTTTGCGTACCTGCGAAAGTCGTATCGACGTATGGCTGCATGTGGCAGAACGGGCACTATACGCACCGCTATGTGATGCGTTCGGTGTTAACTCCGGGAGATTCAGTGACAGTAAAGCGGAAAAACCTTAAAAAAATCATTGCAATTTTGCGCGCAAACTGATTCAATTCGTATATGCTTCGCAAAGCTGTATCGCAAGCGACAAGAAATTTTCCAGAACCCGCCACCGTGCGGGTTTTGTTGTTTTCAGGCCTCGGTAATCACCGGGGCTTTCTTATTTAAGACCGCTGACAGGTCGAATCAGTGCCTCGCCTTTCCCCGTATCCGCTCCTGGACTTCCGGGGATTTTTTATTTCTGGGCTCGCTGTTGCGGGTTCCATTCACACAGCACCTCGAAATTATCGGAGGTGGAGATTATGAAAATGCACAATGATCCTCATACCTGGCCCGATCTGCTTGAGTTGCTGCAGAGCTGGTGGCGCGGAGATACGCCGCTGGGAGCTGTGCTGCTATCTGTGGTAATGGCTGGTCTTCGAATTGCCTACGGCGGCGGTGGCTGGAAGAAAATGTTGCTTGAGGGGCTTCTGTGTGGAGCGTTGACCCTTACTTTCGCATCAGGACTTGAATACATGGAATTGCCAAAATCACTTTCTATCGCAATCGGTGGAGGGGTGGGCTTTGTTGGCGTTGATGCAATCAGGGCATTTGCAATGAAATACATTGGCAACCGGTTTGGTATCGGTGGCGGTAACGATAAGGCGTAAAACATGTCTACAGCTCGCGGTATTCGCAATAACAACCCCGGAAACATTCGTTGGGGCGATGACTGGAAAGGCCTGGTGCCGGCAGCTCAGCGCACAGATAAATCATTCTGCCAGTTTACGTCACCTGAGTATGGTGTACGGGCGATGGTTATCATCCTTCGCAACTATCAACAGAAATATAAGCTGAACACGGTAAGCGGAATTATCAAACGCTGGGCACCGCCGAACGAAAACGACACGCAGGCTTATATCAACAGCGTTGCTCAGGCTACGGGCGTTTCACCAGAGCAGCAGATAAACACCTATGACAGCCGTTTTATGATGAAGCTGCTACAGGCGATCATTAAACATGAGAACGGCGAGCAGCCTTACTCGTTTGATGTGTTTGTTCAGGCGATCAATCTCGCGGGGTAAATGATGCCCACGTTGCTGAAAGAATACTGGAAGCCACTGGCGATCATTTTGCTGGTGGCTTTTTTATTATGGCGTTCCTTTAATTTCGGCGTCGGGACCTCTGACAGTCACTGGCGTCAGAAATGGCTACAGCGTGATATTTCAGATTCGACAGCAATTCTTCATCGAGAGGTTGGAGAACGGGCCAAAGAACAGCGCCGCCAGCAGGCCGCCGACGAGGAACAGAAACGTGCAAATGAAGAACTGGCGAAGGTTCGGGCCGATGCTACTGATGCTGAACGTGCTCGCAGTGGGTTGCAGCAACAGCTACGACAATTACAGCGGCAGCTCGGCGACAGTGAAACCGGCCGCATTTCCGCAGTTGCCGCCACAGGCGCGGCAAAAGCCGAGACCGCCAGAGTGCTTGCCGAGTTGCTTAGCGAATCTGACCGCAGAGCGGGAATCTATGCAAAAGAGGCTGACAGCGCTTATGTCTCCGGCAGCAGCTGCGAACGTACCTACGATAAAGTAACGAGAGAAAATATTGATGAATAAAGCAAACGACCAGGGGCGCGTGGGCTACGGCTGCTCTATTTCTGATGACGTTAACGCCAACATAGGTCAGCTTTCTGTTCCATTAAAAGCAAAAATGCCAACGACAAACGAAGTTTTTTCAATCGTAAAGCAGGTTGAGAAAGAAATGGCTGGTAAGTCACTCAATGCCGAAACAGCCTTTTCTTTCGTAGAGGAAGTAAAAAAGCGAGTGGCTGACCTGATTATCATTGAAGTGGCTTAGCAGCATTACAGAGACCATTTATCAGAGTGGTCTCGATAATGCTTACTCATAAACAAAGCTATCGGTGGTTTCCTACCGCGCACCCTGCGCATAACTACCGATGCTTTTTATTTTGGTAAAAGCGAATGTCAAAAATACTGAAACACCACGAGTTCCACGTTGTTGACGTAAAGAACAACACTGAACATATGCCCGGTACCGTCAAGTTCGCTGATGATTTGCGGGTGGTAGACGGTTACTTCCAGGTATTTTCGCTCGACGATCCAGATACGATCATTGGTATACGCGCCGATAACGTAGATGCATATCGCCTGGTCCCCATATTTGAATAGGTAAACAACCATGCCAAGAAAAGTCATGTCTGCATCCGGAATGCCGGTAATGGCCGCAACGCCTGAGGATATAGAGGGAGGCGGGTACACATTGCCAGCTGCAACAAAAACCGCATTAGGCGGTGTAAAAATGGGGGCCGCTGTCGCTGACTCAGCCGCTACTGATGTTGCTGGTCTGGTGAGTGACTACAACGCATTACTTGCCTCACTGAGGGCAGCAGGCATTATCGCTACCTCTTAAATGGTGACGTCCATAAGGACAACAGCTGATGAGCAAACCGGAAGATAGCGGCCTTGAGCGCGATTACTGTGCCGGGCTGCTTTCCCTCCGGGATATGGCAGAGATATACGGCATCAGTGAAGGGGCGATACGTAAGCGCGCTAAAAAAAATGGCTGGGTACGCAACAAGCCAGAAGGTACGCAAAAAAGTACGCAGGTACGCAAAACAGGTACGCAAAAAAAAGAAGTGCGTACCGTCGAGAAAAAAGCGGTAAAGGAAATAAAAAAAAATCCTGAGCCGGATCCTGAACCTCCAACACAAATATTATTCGATGCCGCGCAATTCGGGCTCAACCAGCAGCAGGGAATTTTTGCTGAAAATATTGCGATGGGGAAAACACGCATAGAAGCATATCGGCTGGCGGGATATTCCTGTGAGGGCGATACGGCGTATGCAGCAGCAAGCAGGCTGTATAGAAATGTTAAGGTCGCGAAGGCCGTGCGCTATCTTCGTGACAAATTCCAGCAGCGTTATTCCGCAGAGATCGACGAGGTAATTCATCAGCTCGTTGCGATCACCCGAGCAAACCCGAATGAGCTTTCACAGTATCGGCGCGTGAACTGTCGTTATTGCTGGGGAGAGCATCATCTTTACCAGTGGCGTGATATTGCTGAATTTGACAGAGCAGCAGCCGCGGCAGAAAAAGACGGGAAAAAAGCTCCTGAATATGGTGGTCTGGGGTTTTGTGATACCGCCGATCCTCATCCTGAATGTCCTAAATGTTTTGGTGAAGGATCCGGGCAAGTTTTTATCCCTGATACTCGCGATCTCGACGGTGACGCTCGCTGGCTTTATGCCGGAGTGAAGCAAACAAAATTTGGTATCGAGGTGCAGTCATTCAGCCAGGAATCAGCACGACGCGATTTAATCCGGCTTCTTGAAATCAGGACTGGCAAGAAAGATTCAGATCCTGCAACTGGTGACAATCCGCGTGAAGATGATGATCTGACCGACGAACAACTGCATGATGCATTAAAGGAGCTGGGGTATGGCCGTCGCAGAAACCAGCTTGAAGAAAAACTCGACGATTCTTAAAGCCTATAAGAAGCGGGCAATTGAACAGGCCAGAAATGGTCTGATGGATTTTACGCTGTATACCAACCCCCGTTATGAGACGGGATGGTTTAACGAGTTGCTTTGCGCTGAGCTGGATAATTTCCTTCGTGAAGTCGAAGAAGGGAAAATGCCTCGCCTGATGATTTTCGCCCCCCCGCGTTCCGGGAAGAGTGAACTGGCCTCCCGGCGCTTTCCGGCGCGGGTACTTGGAAAGCACCCTGACTGGAACGTGATTTCTTGTTCCTACTCTTCAGACCTTGCAAACCGTATGTCCCGCGATACACAGCGTATCGTTGAAGGTAAGCGTTACAGTGAGGTGTACCCTGATACGAGAATGGGCGGTGCCAGAAGCGGGGCAATAAAAACCTCTGAGCTTTGGGAAACCATCAACAGCGCTGGAAAGCTGAATGAAGGCTCGTATCGTGCTGCTGGTGTCAACGGCGGTATCACCGGTCAGGGGATGCACATCGGTATTATTGATGACCCCGCCAAAGATTATAAAACCGCCTCGTCTAAAGCCTACCAGGACACGGTAATTGACTGGTACGACACCACGTTTTTCACACGTGCCGATCCAAAGCTGAACGGGATCATCATTATCCTGACCCGTTGGCATAAGGATGATCTTGCCGGGCAGTTGCTGAAAAAAGCCGAGGAAGGCGGGGAAGACTGGCGCGTTATCAGTTTTCCGATGGAGGCCGAAAAAGACGAGGTCCACGAGCTGAACGGGAAGAAATATAACCTTCGCAAAAAAGGTGAAATTCTTTTCCCTGAGAGAATGCCTCTCTCATTCGTTGCTAAATGCAAACAGCGCGGATCCCTTGTCTGGAATGCGCTTTATCAACAGCGCCCGTCTCCTAAAGGCGGCGGCCTGATTAAATCCGACTGGTTCGGTCAGTATAAAGTCCTCCCGCTTCTCAAATGGCGCGCCATCTACGCCGACACCGCTCAGAAAATAAAGGAAGTTAACGACTACTCCGTTTTCGAGCATTGGGGGCTTGGTCAGGATGGCCGTATGTACCTCATCGACATGATCCGCGGGAAGTGGGAAGCCAAAGAGCTCAAACGCCGTGCTACAGCGTTCTGGGCGAAAGCCAGAGCAATGCAGAACGGACCGCTTCGCTACATGGCCGTTGAGGATAAATCATCGGGTACAGGCCTGATTCAGGATATCCGCGATGAGGCTATTTGCCCCGTTAAAGCCATTCAGCGAGACAAGGACAAATACACTCGCCTGATGGATACGCAGGGCTATATGGAGTCAGGGTTTATTTATCTCCCTGAAAGCGAAGATTTTGTGAATGATTTTCTGGTGGAGATGGAAGGCATCAACACCGAATTTAACACCCACGATGACCAGTTGGATCCGATGATGGACGCGATCGACGATATGTTAATTGTCGATGCACCGATAAGGATCAGCAAAGAGGCGCTCAGGAGACGCTGAGATGAAATTTTTTAAATTCCGGGAAAGAAAAAAAGCGGAACAGCCAACGCCATCGCCGCCACCTCAACCCAAGAAGATGAAAATTAATCCAGTGTTGCTGACTATGGCAAAACTGGAGAAGGCAAAGAAGAAAAAATACATCCACGCTATAGAACGCTACGAGCCGCCAGCAGGCGTTATCCCGGAAGAGATCAGAGATGCCGTACTGGCTATGGACTCAACGCCATACGGGACGCCTGCATTCTCCTCTATGACCATGGGGCAGAGTGGTTTTCCCGGTTATCCCTATCTGGCCCAGCTCACACAGCGCCCGGAGTTTCGGAAGATGGTCAGCGTCAACGCAAAGGAAATGACCCGTAAATGGGTAACATTAACCAGCGTCGGCGATGAGGATAAAAGTGAAAAGATCGCTCTCTTGGAAAAAGCCATGGAGCGTTACAACGTCCGTGAGCTCTTTAAGCTGGCGATGGAACATGATGGTTTTTTTGGCCGGGGACAAATTTATATCGAGGTCAGGACACCAAAAGGAATTGCGGCATCCACAGACCCGGTTGAGTTAGAGACCCGGCTTTTCCGGTCTAACAAAAAAATAACGAAGGGGAGTCTCGTTGCCTTTCGCTGTGTTGAGCCAATGTGGACATATCCGGGGATGTATAACGCCAGCGATCCTCTTGCTGCCGATTACTACAAACCGCAGAGCTGGTATGTCATGGGGAAAGAGGTACACGCTTCACGATTCCTGTCGTTCGTGTCCAGGCCTGTCCCTGATGTCCTGAAAGCCGCTTATAACTTTGGTGGCCTGTCGCTGTCGCAGATTGCTGAGCCTTATGTCGATAACTGGATTCGCACGAGAGACAGCGTCGGCGACATGGTTCACTCGTACTCTACATCCGGGATCAAAACCAACATGCAATCGACGCTGGCGGGTGGTTCAGGGGCAGATATTTATGACCGCGCTGAGCTGTTTAATAACCTTCGAGATAATCGGGGGCTGATGCTCCTTGATAATACGAATGAAGAATTTTTTCAGTTCAATACACCACTGTCCGGCCTCGATACCTTACAGGCGCAATCACAGGAGCATATGTGTAGCGTCAGTGGGCAACCGCTGGTTAAGTTCACTGGCATCACCCCTAACGGCCTTAATGCTTCCTCTGATGGTGAAATACGTGTGTTTTACGACGATATTCACGCGGAGCAGGAAGCTGTATTCCGGGATAACCTGGTGGAAGCGCTTAATATCATCCAGCTTTCAGAGTTCGGGGAGATCGATACCGATATCAGCTTCCGCTTTGAAGCGCTGATGGAGCTCAGTGCAGAGCAAAAAGCCAACATCAGGAAAACGGAAGCTGAAACGGACGACATTCTCGTTAATAACGTTGGCAGTCTGTCGCCGGATGATTCGCGCGAACGCCTGGCAAATGATCCGGATAGTCCGTATCACTCTCTGGAGACCAATTCCAATGACGAGCTCGAAGACGAAGAGGAGTCAGAAGAAAACACCGACGAAAACTTTGAAACGGGTTCAACCTAATGCCGGGATCGAGGCCTGGTACCGGAAAAGGCTGGATCTTCTGATTACCGCGATGAACAAGGATGTTCAGAAATTAATGTCTCAGGCCTACACCAGCAGCGATGCAGGTATTGCCCAGGATGCCAGTCCTGCGGTGGCGCTTCGAAATGCCGCCCGGCGTGGCCGTAAAAAATGGCTGAAGAAATACGATGAGGCCGCCGAAGTTCTGGCGAGAGAGTTTGCTGATAAAACGCTTGGTGCTTCTGACAGGTCAATGCGTAAAAAACTGGATGATATCGGGTTTAATGTCAGGTTTACGATGAATGACGCTATGCGTGACGCGTATCAGGCCACGATAGGCGAGAACGTCGGTCTTATTCGGAGTATCCCGGAGCAATATTTCACCCAGATCGAAACGATGGCGATGCAGTCAGTGACCGCCGGGCGTGATGTTGGCGCACTGACCGATAACATCCAGAAGCAGTTTCACGTCACTAAACGCCGTGCAGCGCTCATTGCACGTGACCAGAACAACAAGGCCACCTCGGACATGGTATCAGCCCGCCAGCGCTCTCTTGGCGCTACTGAGGGGATATGGCGGCACAGTCACGGCGGGAAGTACCCCCGAGAAGATCACGTAAAAGCTGATGGCGAAAGATTCGACCTTTCAAAAGGGCTTCTTATCAAAGGGAAATATGTCTTTCCTGGAAAAGAAATCGGCTGTAAATGTGGCTGGGATATGGTGCTTCCCGGTTTTAACGTCTGACCGGAAATTTCAATGAAAAGAAAAAATCCTGATCGCCTCGCATTCGATCGGGCGAGCGTGCGCACGTACAGCAAAGATGGTGTGCTGCACGTATCCGTAAGCCCTATATCAAAAGCGATGGTATGCCCCTATTACGGGCGAGAAATTCCAGATTCTGAGGCGCTAGGCCTTGAACCTAACAAAATTTATTACCTGTACCGCGATCCTGAAGAACTGAAAAAGGCGGCGGCAACATTTAATAATTTGCCGTTGCTGAATAAGCATATACCCATCTCCGCTCATGATCTGCCGAAAGAAAACATTGTTGGTACCACTGGCAGTGAAGCGTCGTTTGAAGCGCCTTATCTGAATAACAGCCTTGCTGTCTGGGAGGCTGACGCTATAGCCGGGATTGATAGTGAAGAGCAAAGCGAATTGTCTTCTTCTTACCACTACCGGGCAGATATGACACCAGGCGAGGCAGATGGCGTTAAGTTTGATGGCGTGATGCGGGATCTAAAAGGAAACCATGTAGCTCTCGTCCCGGAAGGGCGCGCGGGCGCTGACGTCGTTGTAGGCGACGAACTCCCAGAGGAAATGAAGCAAATGAAGAAAAAAATGAACGCGAAAAATATTGCGCGTCGTGCGGCGCTCAGTGTTTATCTGCGCCCACGCCTTGCTCAGGATGCCGCGATTGATAAAGCAGACCTTACGGCGCTGGTTGTCACTCATGCATCAGGTAAAGCGCTGGCGGCCGCTGTCGCTAAAAAATACGGTAACCGTCTTGCTCAGGATGCCGAGCTGAACGAAGAGGAGATCGAAGAAACAACGGATACCGCCGCAGATGAGGCAGGCGAAGAAGAAAAGGATAAACCCGCTCAGGATGACGATGAAATCCTGCAGACGGTTCTTGCTGCCCTTGAGGGGAAAGTAAACGGCGACGTTCTGGCGAAAATTAAATCCGCTCTCAGTGGTCAGGCTCAGGATGATGATTTGGATCCTGACAATGCCCCTCCGGCACAGGGATCCGATCCTGATGATGACAAAGTGGCGAAACCCGCGATGGATGCGGCTATTAAGTCGGCAAAGGCTCAGGCAAGAAAAGATGCCGTGAAAGATTTCAACGCCATTCGCCAGGCAGAGATCGACGTGAAACCGCTGGTGGGTGATGTGGTGGCGATGGACTCTGCTGAAGATATTTATCGCTACGCGCTGGAACAGGAAGAAGTGGATATCGAAGGCGTTCACCCTTCGGCGTTCCGTTCCCTGGTTAAAGCGCAAATCAGCACCCATCAGGCGCGTAAGCCGGGTAAAACGCCACTGGCGATGGATGGCAAGACCGTAACCGGGTTTGCTTCTCGCTTCCCGAACGCTACCAAATTAGTAAGGAGCTAAAACATGTTTCAGACCCGAATGAACCAAGATTTGCCCATTGGCGTTGAGGGCGATTTTGCGAGTGATAACCCGTACTCCACCTGGTTTGCGGGAGAAGGGGCGTTAGTCGCCAGCGCTGATGGTGTAACCGTCGGGCGTTTTGCGTGGGTTGATGCTGATAACGTCATTGCCTCCAATAAAGGCACTGGGGTGCCTCAGGGCTTTGTGAGCCGTGAAGGTCAGGCACTTATCACAGACTGGATGGGAAATGCCTCCATGGTCATTCCTGAAGGTATGCCCGTTGACCTGAAAACTCGCGGCGATTTCTTAGCGAAGACCACTACGGCCGCAACCGTAGGTCAGAAAGTTTTTGCCAGCCTGACTGATGGAACGATCGCTACTGGTGACGCCGGGGCCACGATGGCTGGCTTTATCGAAACCATTTTCACTGTTGGTAGTGCTGGTGCTGCTAACACCATTATTGCAATTGGAACCTGGGGAAACAGCTATGCCTAAGCATCAAGATTTAGTTTACGCCGAACGTGAGTACGGCATTGTTCTGCCGGGTGAGGATGCCGATTTTCTGGACGCCCGATTTGACGTCTACCGAAACAATCACTCTCTGGCAATGGATGCCGCGCCGCAACTGGTTACTACCAGTAACAGCGGGATCCCGGCTTATCTGACCAACTATTACGATCCGGAAATCATCAACGTACTGGTTACGCCAATGAAAGCCGCGGTTATCCTGGGTGAAACCAAAAAGGGCGACTGGACTACGGCGACCGCATCGTTTCCGATGATTGAATCCACGGGTTTTGTCAGCTCCTACGGCGACTACTCCAACAATGGCCGCACCAGTGCTAACGCTAACTGGGAATATCGCGAAAGCTATCATTACCAGACCGTTACTAAATGGGGTGAGAAAGAGCTGGCGCGCTACGGTGAAGCACAGATCAACTATGCAGCCGAGTTGAACGTCTCCAGTGCGTTGACGCTGGCGAAGTTCCAGAACAAATCGTACTTCTTTGGTATTGCCGGTCTGAAAAACTACGGAATGTTGAACGATCCGGCACTGAGTGCGCCTATCACGCCGCTGGACGACGGAAACGGTAATCTGCAGTGGGATGATAAAGACGCCGAAGCGATTTATAACGATATCGCTCAGGGGCTGTATAAAAAGCTCGCTACACAGCTTCAGGGCCATCTTGAGCGCACGGATGCTATGACACTGTCACTGGATCCTGAAACGGAAGTCAATATGACTAAGACCAATATGTATAAGGTCAACGTTACCGATCTGTTGCTGAAAAACTTCCCGAACATGCGTATTGAAACTGCTGTTGAGTTCAATACCACGGCGGGGCGTATGGTGCAGCTCAAGCTTGATAAGGTGGACAACAAAATCACTGGTTACGGCGGTTTCACCGAAAAAATGCGCGCTCATCCTGTAGTGACGGGCCTTTCTTCCTTCAAACAGAAAAAATCTGGCGGTACCTGGGGCGCGATCATCCGCTTCCCGCTCGGTTTCGCAACCATGCTGGGGGTTTAAGATGGGGCGAGGCAGACCAAAGAAACAGCCTGCAGAGGCTGAGCAAACCAACGAACGGCGGGAAATCCCCGCTGTTTCTGTTTCTGAGGCTGCCGAACCTTCACAGCCTTCAGAACCCATCACCAACGAACAACCCTCACAGGATGAAAATAATCACATGAGCGAAAAGAATACTTCCGGCGGTACCGTCATCGTCGGCTGCAAACTACCGTGCGGTCTTGTTATCAGCCACGGTGGAAAATCCGTTGAGTTGAAGGGCTCCCGTGAGTCCAAAATTCTTAATGGCTTTGGTATGACGCCGGGTGTAGACGCTGAATTTTTCGAAGCATGGAAAAAAGTACATAAAAACATGCCTTACGTAAAAAACGAGCTGATTTTCGCCTACGCCGATGAACGTAGTGCGGCAGACATGGCCGACGAGCGGATCAAGGAAAAAACAGGTATGGAAGGTCTGAATCCGGATAAACCGGGCAAAGACCTTGAGCGCGTTCCTGAAGAAGAAGAGGACGAATAATCATGGGGGTCGTTGTCTTTGATGTTGAGAAATTCCGGCAGCGCTATCCGGAGTTTTCCTCCGTTTCTCCAGAACTGCTGACCGATTATTTCAACGAGGCAACGATCTACCTCGATAACACTGATCAGAGCCGTGTGCAGGATGTAGCGCAGCGAGCCGTGTTACTGAACATGCTGACAGCACATATCGCGAAACTGAACTCAGGGAGTAACGGTACGGCGGCATCTGATTTGGTTGGTCGTATCAGTAGCGCTTCTGAGGGATCTGTCTCTGTATCTGCCGATATGGGGCCAGTCTCAGGCTCAGAGGCCTGGTATCTTCAGACAAAATACGGTGCTGCATACTGGACCGCTACAGCGCCATACAGGACGATGCAGTATGTACCCGGCCGGAGTTACTCACCTGCAGGCTATCGTTCGGTCCTACGTTTCCGGCGGAGGTAATAACCATGGCTGCATTTTCTGGCGGTGATGCGTTGACGCAAAAGCTACTGGAGATAGAAAAAAACCTCGGCAAAGGTGAATTGTTGAAAGTTGGATTTCTGGAGGGGGCGACATACCCGGATGGAACGCCCGTTGCTCAGGTGGCTGCGACACAGGAGTTCGGGGGGGAAATAGACGTCCCGGAACAGACGCGGGAGGTTTATTTTAAACAGAATAAAAATGGCAGCGTTGGTAATAAGTTTGTTCGAAAAGAAAAGGCGAATTTTGCTCAGACCGTTTTCATTCCTGCTCACACTATCGTTATTCCCCCACGACCATACTTCCGCAAAATGATCTGGGCTCAGTCGCCGGGGTGGGGCGCGCTGGTCAATAAGGCGATCAGGAGTAGCGACTACGACGCAGAGGTTGCTATGCAGAAGGTCGGAGAAATTATCAAAGGCCAGTTGCAGAACTCCATTCGACAGTTAACCGATCCGCCTCTGGCGCAATCCACTATTGAACAAAAAGGGTCAGATAAGCCGCTTATATTGACTGGGCATATGTTGAACTCTGTAGATTATGAGGTGAGCGAGTGAACCTTCATTCGATCGTTAGCGGTGCAATTGGCGCTGTAAACCCGCATGTTGAAGCGAAAATTTATCGTTCCGTTGGTGCGGTTAAAAATCCTGATTATTCCACCACACCCGGTTTTGCTGAGCCGGTAACGATGATGGTCCAGAAACAGGCACTAAGTCAGGCCGATATCCGGCACATGGATAACCTGAATATTCAGGGGATTCTGGTCAATATCTGGACCAATGGCAATTGGTGTGGTTTGGATCGGGATAAGCAGCAGGGGGGCGATAAGTTCGTTATCGGTGATGAAACCTGGCTGGTGGTTGCGGTTCCTGAAATCTGGCCCGACTGGACGAGGGTTATTGCATGTCAGCAACTGACGTAGAACTCCAGGTAACCGATAGCGACCTGTTTAAAGCCACTGGCGATTTCCTTTCTTCCTTGTTTCCAGCCGTTGAAGTCCTTCAGAGCCAACAAAACCAAACATCCATGTCGAAAGGCGGATTCATCACGATGACGCCGCTTTTTCTGACTGACCTCTCTACCAACTCCATCACCTACGAGTACGACGGTGTAAGCGAGTATGGAAAAGAGCATTTACGTCGAGTGGATGAATGGCAATGCCAGCTCGATTTTTACGGTAAACAGGCGCAGAACAACGCGACAATATTTTCTCGCGTCGTTCGATCGGAATTCGCCTGCACCTGGTTCAGGGAGAACGCGAATGTTCTTGTCCCGCTTTATTCAGGCCCACCCCGGCAAACCACAATGATCAACGGCGAAAACCAGTGGGAATCCCGCTGGACGCTTGAATTCCACGCAAACCCGCTGACGGTCGTCAGTGTTCCTCAGCAGTTTATGACTGGTGCCAATGTGATATCGGAGCCAGTTGATGTGAGATTTCCTCCGGAGAAAAAATAAATGGCAATTTCGCTATCTAAAATCGCCCAGATGCTGCCCGGCGTTCTGAAGGCGACGGGGACGGCTATTGATTTAAATGGCCTGTTTCTGACTGACAGTCCTTATGCGCCTGTTGGTGCAGTACCTTCGTTTTCCAGTGCTGATGAAGTCAAAAGCTATTTCGGTAGCGTCTCGACGGAATACACAGCGTCTGTGGTGTACTTCGCTGCATATGCGAATAAAACCCAGATGCCGGGGAAACTTTTCTTCAGCCGGTTCAATGACGCCGCAGTTGCTGCGTTTCTGCGTTCCGGCTCCCATGCGACTACTACACTAGCGCAGATTAAATTGATGACCGGGACTCTTACCCTGACCGTTGACGGCACAGAGGTAACATCCGAGACGATTAATCTCAGTGCTGCGACCAGCTTTGATAATGCTGCAGAACTTATCGAAACCGGGCTCGGAGCATCGGTTACGGTCGTGTGGGATAGTGTGCTGAAAAAATTCATCATCACGTCGGCAACCACCGGGGAAGCGAGTTCGATCACCTTCGCCAATGATGAGACCTTTGCTCAGTCGTTAAAACTGACGGAGGCCACTGGCGCGGTGATCTCTCAGGGCGCTGTACCCGCTGTCGTGGATGACATTTTTACCGCAATCCTCGCCGCTGAACAGGACTGGGTAACCTTCTCCACTACCTTTGCCGTCGATAAAGACCAGGCGAATGAGTTCGCGCAGTGGACGAACGGCCAGAATCATCGCTTTGCGTACGTGCCGTGGGACGCAACCGGCGCGGCTATCGTCTCCGGGAGCACAAACGCGCTGACCTATGACATTATCAATACGTACGCCTACAACGATACCTGCCCTGTTTATGGCTATCCAAACCATGCCGCTAACGCGATGGGGTTTGTGGCTGCGCTGAATTTTAACCAGGCGAACGGGCGTTGTTCCCTGAATGGTCGCCAGTGCTCGGGGTTGTTGCCGATGATCACCAACGACACCGATTACGAAGCCGCTAAAGCCAATGGCTATAACTTTTACGGTAAGTACGCCGCAAACGCCGTTGAAACTAACCAGTGGGCGCCGGGGTCCATCACTGGTGATTTTGCCTGGCTTGATGCATGGGCGGGGCAGGTGTGGATTAACGCGCAATTGCAGGCGGCCCTCGTGGCGCTTTTCCAGCAGGCAACCAACTTACCCTATGCCACTGCGGGTAAAGCACGTATTGAGTCGTGCATGAAGCCGTATATCGAGCAGTTTAAAACGTGGGGCGGTTTAACAGCCGGCACCGACCTTGATCAGTCCCAACTGGACCAGATTAAGGCGATTACCCAGGTGGATGTTTCTGATGCGCTAATGGCAGACGGTTATTACATCTACATCGGCCCCTTCACTGCAGCCATGCGTTCGCAGCGTACCAAGCCAACCGTTTATTTCTGGTACACGGATGGCGGCATTATTCAGGGCATTACCGTTAACAGCGTGGAGGTGCAGTAAATGTCCAATCAAAATATTACGTCGGCTGATGCGATCATTGAGCTTGTTGTCGCTGAGCTTTATCCGTCAGGTTTCAATCTGGAGCAGTTCGAAGCCCAAAACATCTTTGAAATGGGCGATACGGATGCTGCTGAAACACAGCGTACTGCAGATGGTAAGCTTCTTGCCGGTTTTATTTATGGTGATCTTCCGTGGACATTCCACCTCGCGGCGTCATCTCCATCAATTCAGTATTTTGATACCTGGCTGACTACCCAGATGACGGCCAGAACAATCCTCCGGTGTAATGGAACGGTCATTCTTCCCTCTCTCGGTAAAAAATACACCATGACGAATGGAGTCCTGCAACGTGCTAAGCGTATGCCGTCTGCGGGGCGTGTTCTTCAGCCTGTAACTGGTGTAATTCAATGGGAAACCATTACCCCTTCCAACTATTCTGCGTGAGGTAACAATGGCGCGTAAAACGATTGTCTTTACGGTAGAAGCTGATAACCGTGATAAAGGAAAAACCTTCAAAATTACCGAGATGCCAGCAAGAAAAGCCGAGGAATGGGCAATTCAGGTGGCTTGCGCGGTGATGGGGGCGGGTGTCTCTGTTCCCGATGATGTTATGTCGGCTATTGGTGCTGCTGTTGCCCCAGCTCCTGCTGTTGAAGATCAAGCAGCACTTGAGCTTTATGAAAGTGTCATGGCAAGTGGAATGGCTGGTCTGGCTAAATGGGGCCTTACCTCGCTTGCTAAGGTGCCATTTGCACAGTCGAAGCCTCTTCTGGATGAGTTGCTTACCTGTGTGAAATTCGTCGGTGGGAATGGCATAGAAACCCCTCTGGTTGATGAAGGCCAGATTGAAGAGATCAGTACCTGGACTCGCCTGAAGATCGAAGCCTTTAAGCTCCATGTCGCTTTTGTCAAAGCCACCGCAAATTAAATATCCCTCTGTCCGTTCCTGACGATTCGGCGCGCGGTTTAGTGCAGTACGAAAACGTGCCGCGCACAATTGCCGCCGTCATATCAGGAAAAATGGCAAAACTCCACGAGCTGGATACCGTTTACGGCGTCCAGGATATGTGGTGGCTGATTGAAATTATGACCGTGGATAACACGAACAGGGTCATAGCGGAGAATAACGATGGCGGCAACGGTAATTGATGCACTCATGGTCACGCTGGGCCTTGATGCCTCTAATTTTCGTAAGGGTCAGAAAGAAGTCAGCGATGATCTGAAGAAACAGCGTGAAAATGCCCAGAAAACAGCTAAGGAGATGGCAGAGCAGGGGAAAAAGGCCGCGTCCTTCTTTGGCAGTATTAAGACCGAGCTCCTGGCCCTGGCTGGTGTTACCGTTACTGCTGGCGGCCTGATGAGTTTTGTAAAAAACACAACTTCAGGCCTGATGGATCTCTCTATTCAGTCGAAAGCATTGGGGCTTTCTGCTAAGGAGCTTGATGGTTGGTCGAAGGCTGCAGATGCAGCCGGGAGTTCTGCCGCAAAAATTGGTGCATCTCTACAGGGGTTTCAGAGCGCAATTCAAGGGGCGAGGGTTGGCGATTATAACAGCCCGATTTTTAATGGCTTTAAACAGCTGAATGCCCTTACCGGACAAAATTTTGATGTCTGGGGGCAAGATGCCAGCTCTTTGATGAAGACAGCCCTCGAAGCGCTTCGAAAAATCAAAGATCCAAATTTACGCCGCCAGGTTGGGTTTAGTCTCGGCCTTGATGATGCAGTTTTACAGCGCAACCAGGAAGGGGAATTCCTTCCAGATGTTGCAAAATATACTGCAAACTCAGGGAATACTGAGGCTTCGATAAAAGGCGCAAAAGAATTCACTGAGGCATGGACGGTTCTGGATCAGAATCTTGAGACCACCAAAAACCAGTTTTATACATTCCTGATCCCGTACATCAGGATGTTTAATAACCAGCTTATTGAGCTTTCAAACTGGATGAAATCGCACCCTAAAGAAATGAAAGATGCGATCGATTCCATTTTGGTGGCGCTAAAAGACCTGATTGGCCTCGCCAACAAAGCAGCTGATGCCGTTGGAGGATGGAATACGGTGATCATGGTTCTGTTGGGACTGAAAGTCGCTTCATGGTTCCGTGGAATTGCATTAGCTATTAATGGCCCCGGCGGCCTGATTTTCGCAATAACTGCCCTATATCCGATTATTGATGGATTGTTATCCAGAATCATCAGCAAGGAAAATAAAGATTGGCTGCAAAACCACGGTATTTTCTTTACTTCTACCGGGGAATTCTTTTTTAACAAAAAAGCTGCTGAAGAAAGGCAGAGGCAGATTGATTCTGGCGCAGCTCCAAATGGATCCCAAAGAACAACCCCAAACGCTTACCAGCAGGGCATGATCAATGCACAAATGGACCTCTCAACGGCAATGAGGTTGGATGTAGGGCAATATCAGCCAAATATTCCATTAAACGCCAAAGCAGCCAAATTAGGGGCAAAGGGGAAAGCTTTCCTTCAGGCCATGACTGGCGAATTCGGCGCGCTGGAAGGCAAGTATGGCCTCCCTGCGGGGTTACTTTACTCTGTTGCTGCCACTGAATCTGGTGGTGATCCATTCGCTCAGTCAGGCGCTGGAGCTAAAGGTCTGTTCCAGTTCATGCCCGGAACGGCAAAGGATATGGGACTGAAAGGCCGAGATGTTTACGATCCTCACAAATCGGCAGAGGCCGCGGCAAAATATCTCCGTTATCTTCAGGATGCAACCGGCGGGGATCTGGAGGCCACTTTAGCTTCGTATAACTGGGGGTTGGGGAACGTTAAGAAGAAAGGTCTCAGCAACATGCCTGAGGAGACCCGGAATTATGTTCCTAAAGTCATGGCGGGGATGCGGCCAGGAGCGGGGATGGCGGTTGACCGCGAAATGCCAGGGCAATCGGGTGCAACCTATCAGTTCTACGGTACCAAAATTACTACCCAGGCGCAGACCGTGGAACAACTCACCAGCGATATCAAAAAGCACGGTGATAATCGTGTGATGCTCCTGGCTGGCTACTCAGGACAATAACCATGTCGTTCTCTTTAAATGTCTCGACAGTGCTCTCTGCCATTCAGGGGGGGAGCCTGCTATCAATACTAAACAGCGCATTATCCCCAACTTATAAAATCACCTATAACACTGTCGATGAGTCATTATTGACGGTGACGGCCGGGCAGGAGGTCTTTACTCCTTCCGGTTGGGTTAGCGTTGATCGGTACGGTGATGCGATGGTGACGAAAGGCCCGGTGGAGAAGGGGCAGTATTCGTCCTATAACAAGGTCAGGCAACCTTCTGAGCTCCGGATCATCTTCGCCCTTGAAGGATGGACCGCTTTCTCTGGTGCTCTTCCT
>ERZ791834.37-NODE-37-length-118513-cov-28.0435_pt1 | contig 118513 bp, 89 predicted proteins | sample MGYA00510293_ERZ791834 | MGnify/ENA primary metagenome ERZ791834 (study PRJEB30046, sample SAMN00715253) | human gut metagenome | study: EMG produced TPA metagenomics assembly of the A metagenome-wide association study of gut microbiota in type 2...
CCACTATTCCGCGAGGTGTTTTGGCATGAATATGCCAAAATCCCGAGACATACAAGCCAAAATTCCATTGCCGCAGGCAATCTGGAATGAATTTTGGCTACGTTACTGTGAATGGAGTGAACAGTAACGTTTTAAGGTTTCGGTTACGATTCATTCTATACTTGTTATACCCGGTAACTTGCGGGATATTAGCAGTGAAAAGTAACATTATCGATCAGTATCTCATAACAGATCAGGGATGAAGAGGGGGATTTATTATCGACAAAATTGTGAAGAAAGGGGATTTAATTACATGGCGGGATTTAAAATGAAAGTAACACCTGAAATTGAAAATCTGACTGATATCTGCAAGGAGCATACAAGTCTGGATCTTTCTCTGTATGGAAAATATGATGTAAAGAGAGGTCTGCGTGACATCAATGGAAAAGGCGTTCTTGCGGGGCTGACACAGGTTTCCAATGTCAAAGCTACAAAGATCGTAGATGGTAAAGAAGTTCCATGTGCAGGCAGTCTTTCCTACAGGGGATACGATATTAAAGAACTGACAAAGGGCTTTATTGAAGACGACAGATATGGGTTTGAAGAAGTTACATATTTGTTGTTGTTTGGGAAGCTTCCTGACAAGAAGCAGCTTGCTGATTTTACAGAGCTTCTGGCTGATCAGCGGTCACTCCCGACAAATTTTGTCCGCGATGTTGTAATGAAAGCACCAAGTAAGGATATTATGAATGCTCTTTCAAGAAGCGTGCTCACATTATATTCTTATGATACAAATCCAGATGACACGTCATTGCCAAATGTACTCAGACAATGTCTGAATCTTATCAGTGTATTTCCACTGCTGTCTGTCTATGGTTATCAGGCCTATAACCATTACATAAAGGGAAAGAGCCTTTATATCCATAATCCGAAGAAAGAACTTTCAACGGCAGAGAACATTCTGAGAATGTTAAGACCAGATAAGAAATACTCACATCTGGAAGCGAAGATTCTGGATATTGCACTTATTCTTCATATGGAGCATGGCGGAGGTAATAACTCTACATTTACAACTCATGTTGTCTCTTCATCAGGAACCGATACTTATTCTGCGATTGCGGCAGCACTTGGATCCTTAAAAGGACCAAAACATGGCGGCGCAAACATTAAAGTTGTCAAAATGTTCAATGATATGAAGAAAGAAGTTAAGGACTGGAAAGATGAAGACGAAGTCCGTGCATACTTAAAAAAACTTCTTCATAAAGAAGCATTTGATCAGAAAGGACTGATCTATGGTATGGGACATGCCATCTATTCTGTATCTGATCCGCGAGCCGAAGTGTTTAAAACTTATGTGGAAACACTGGCAAGGGAGAAGGACAGAATGAAGGATTATGGTCTGTATTCTATGGTAGAACGTCTGGCACCGGAAGTAATTGCAGAGGAACGTCGTATTTATAAAGGGGTAAGTGCCAATGTGGATTTCTACAGTGGCTTTGTCTACAGTATGCTGGATCTTCCGCTTGAGCTGTTTACGCCGATGTTTGCAGTTGCGCGTATCGTAGGATGGAGTGCTCACCGAATGGAAGAGCTTATCAATGCTGACAAGATCATTCGTCCTGCATATAAGAACGTTCTGGAACCGGCGGTATACGTTCCACTTAATGAGCGTTGATCGTAAAAAATACAAATAAAGGAATAGCTGCAAATGTTTAAATGTTTTTTTCCGGATGAATATGTGGATTCTACTTATGTGATTGACTTTGATAATCTGTATGCGCAAGGATACAGGGGGCTTTTATTTGATATAGATAATACTTTAGTACCCCATGGCGCACCGGCAGATGAGAGAGCATGCGCATTGTTTGCACATTTGAAGGAACTTGGCTTTAAGTGTTGTTTCCTGTCGAATAATCAGTATGAAAGAGTTTCCTCTTTTAATGATGCGATAGGAGAATATTTCATAGAAGATGCACACAAGCCTTCAACGAAGAATTATATCAGGGCGATGGAACTTCTTGGAACTGACAGGAGTAATACGATTTTTGTGGGAGACCAGCTGTTTACTGATATATTTGGAGCGAAACGTGCAGGAATCCGTAATATTCTGGTGAAACCACTCAATCCGAAAGAAGAGATTCAGATCGTACTTAAGAGATACCTTGAAAGAATTGTGCTATATTTTTACCGTAAAGAGGAGGGGAATTCATGAACCATATTGTTATCATAGGATTTATGGGTTCAGGAAAAACAAAAGTAGGAAAACGTCTGGCAAAGGATTTTAATCTGCCGTTTATAGATGTTGACCGCGTAGTAAGTAAAAAGATGAACCTTACAATGAAAGAGATTTTTGAAAGATTTGGAGAACCATTTTACAGAGCACTTGAGACTACTGTAATTAAGGCTTTAATCGATGATCCGGAACTGAAGGTTATTTCACTGGGAGCCGGACTGCCGATGCAGGAGCAGAATGCCAAATATATCAAGAAGCTTGGGACTGTGGTATATCTGAAAGGATCTTACGCTACATTGAAGAAGAGACTGGAGAATTCCAGCAATAATCCTTTGATCGAAGGTGAAGATAAAGAAGACAAGATCAAGAAACTTCTGAAACAAAGAGATCCGGTTTATGCGAAGTTTGCGGATGTTGAGATGGTCACAGGAGACAAGCCTTTTGAGGATCTGATCGCCCAGCTTGAAGAAAAATTAAAAACATATGTAAAAAATAGTTGAAAAAAGCGTCGGAATATTATAAAATTAAATAAGAGTGTGTCACGAAGATGAAGAATGAGAAAGACACACACTTTGAACCGGCTGTTGCTGTAAATGCCATTTCAGAATGAAAACCGGCGGGAAACAGCATCGCTGAACTTGTACTATTAAGGAGGAAATATAACTATGATTTCAGCAGGTGATTTCAAAAACGGTATCACACTTGAAATTGACGGAAACGTATGTCAGATTGTTGAATTCCAGCACGTAAAACCAGGAAAGGGTGCTGCTTTCGTAAGAACAAAATACAAAAATATCATCACAGGAGCAGTTCTTGAAAAATCTTTCCGTCCTACAGAGAAATTCCCGGCAGCACGTATCGAGCGTGTAGATATGCAGTATCTGTATGATGATGGTGATCTGTACTATTTCATGAACGTAGAGACATATGATCAGGTTGGTCTTACAAAGGATCAGGTTGGCGATTCTCTTAAATTCGTTAAAGAGAACGAAATGGTTAAGATTTGTTCCCATAACGGAAACGTATTTGCTATCGAGCCACCTCTGTTCGTAGAACTTGAAGTTACTGAGACAGAGCCAGGATTCGCAGGAAATACAGCACAGGGCGCTACGAAACCGGCTACTGTAGAAACAGGTGCACAGGTTCAGGTTCCGCTGTTCGTTAACCAGGGCGATAAACTGAAAATCGATACAAGAACAGGAGAATATCTCTCCAGAGTATAATTGCAGGTTATCATTAAGGATTTGCGGTTATAAGAACGTAATCAGACTGCCATCGGTGAAGACCGGTGGCAGTTTTTGTATAGGAGGAATGAAGTGATGGAATACGTAACACTTGGAAAAACAGGATTAAAAGTTTCCAGAATGGGGCTTGGTGGAATCCCGATTCAGAGAATTGATGCAGAAGGAACAAAAAGTCTGCTACATAAACTGGCAGATCAGGGTGTGAATTATATTGATACAGCCAGAGGCTATACAGTAAGTGAAGAGTATCTTGGATATGCGTTAGAAGGCATCAGAGATAAATTTGTACTTGCAACAAAGTCTATGGCGCGCACAAAAGAATCTATGGCGGCAGATATTGAGAAGAGTCTTCATAATCTTCGCACAGATTATATTAATCTGTACCAGGTACACAATCCAAGTATGGAGCAGTTGGATCAGGTGCTGGCAGCAGGCGGTGCTCTTGAGGCATTACAGGAAGCAAAGGCGGCAGGCAAGATCGGACATATTGGATTAACTGCACATTCAACAGAAGTATTTGCACGTGCGCTGGAACTGGACTGGGTAGAGACGATTATGTTCCCATATAATATCGTAGAGAGTCAGGGTGAGGAACTGATTGCAAAATGTAAAGAGAAAAATATCGGATTTATTGATATGAAACCACTGGCAGGAGGCGCTATTGAGAATGGAACACTGGCACTTCGCTATATCTGTGCCAATAAGAATGTCACAATCGTAATTCCTGGAATGGCAGAAGAGAAGGAAATGGAAGAAAACATCAAAGCCTGTCTTGATTCTTCTCCGTTAAATGAGAAGGAATTGAAAGAAATTGAAGAAGTCAGAGAACAGCTTGGCACAAATTTCTGCCGCAGATGTAACTATTGTGCTCCATGTAGTGTGGGAATCGATATTTCGGGTGTGTTCCTGTTCGCAGGATATCTTAACCGTTACGGACTGGGAGACTGGGCAAGAAACCGTTACAGTTCTCTTGCAGTGAAGGCTTCCGCCTGTATAGAATGCGGCAAATGTGAAACCAGATGTCCGTACCATCTGCCAATTCGCGAAATGTTGAAAGAATGTGCACAACAGTTTGGTGAATAAAAAACATCCACAGGGAATTACCCTGTGGATGTTTTTATGGACCTGGCGGGAATTGAACCCGCGTCCGAAAGCCTATTCATTAAGGCATCTCCCATCACAGTCGCTGTTTTAACATTCCCTCGGATGTACGCCCACCGACAGGCTTACAACCTTAGTAGCTTCATAATACATCTACCGGGGCAAAGCTTACCCGGCAAGGTTTCTCACATAGTCGACGCCAGATTCCTGAAGTGTGAGTGCATCAGGGCTGACGAGCAGCAATTAGGCTGCTAACGCGTACTGTTCGTCTGCGTTTATATTTAGGTTCCCGGTTGGTACGCAGTCCAGGAGTCTGCGGATGGCTTCCCCAACTTCAAAGCCCCCGTCGAAACCAGTACAAGCCCTGAATATGACTCTTGCTACGCTGTCCTTTTATAAAACTGCACTGGTGGTAAGACGAAAGCGTGTTTCTTAATGTTGGCATATATTATATGCTAGATGAATTTAATTATATGAAAGAATTTAAACGCTGTCAAGTCTATTTTTGCTAAAATTTCTTTTTGTTTCTTTTGTATGTTCACAAAACCTACATAAATCTTTGCTATAGTACCGTTATAGAAAATTACAGATGATTGTTCATATTTCAATTTCATATAAAATGAACAATGATTTAGCTGATGAAAGAAGAAGCAGCAGGGTAGGATACGAGCTGCTTTGAAAGATAAAAAAGAAAACGGAGGAGATAAAGATGGATGCATTGAAAATCCTGGTGGTAGATGATGAAAGTCGTATGAGAAAACTGGTAAAGGACTTCCTGACAAAGAAGAATTTTCAGGTGCTTGAAGCAGGTAACGGTGAGGAGGCTATGGATATCTTTTATGAAGAAAAGGATATCGCGCTGATCATTCTTGATGTCATGATGCCGAAGATGGACGGATGGGAAGTCTGCCGTGAAATCCGTAAAAATTCAAAGGTGCCGATCATTATGCTGACAGCGAGAAGCGATGAGAGAGACGAACTACTCGGATTTGATCTGGGAGTAGATGAATATATTTCCAAGCCATTCAGCCCGAAGATTCTTGTGGCGAGAGTAGAAGCAATTCTCCGACGTACCGGTCAGAGTAATCCGGAAGATGTGCTTTCGGCAGGTGGTATCGTGATAGACAAAGCCGCACATCTGGCTACCGTAGATGGCAATCCGATGGAATTAAGCTTCAAGGAATTTGAACTTCTGACTTATTTCCTGGAGAACGAGGGAATAGCTCTTTCCAGAGAGAAGATTCTTAATTCTGTATGGAATTACGACTACTTCGGAGATGCCCGTACCATTGATACCCATGTCAAGAAACTCAGAAGCAAAATGGGTGACAAAGGTGAATATATCAAAACTGTATGGGGCATGGGTTATAAGTTTGAGGTAGACGAATGACAGTAAATGAGAATACAGGTGAGAAAGGGCTTCCAGGTGAAAAAACTGATGAAAAAGAAATTCAAAAGAAATTAAAGAATGAGTCAGCGCCTGCTGAAAAATCACAAAAAAATAAGAAACGTATGAAACGAGTCAAAGCTAAAAAATTTCATTCTCTGAAGCATCAGATTTCAGTGTTGTTTATAGGATTGCTGTTATTATCTATTTTCGGCATTACTCTGATTAACGGTCTGTTTCTTGAAAAGTATTACGTGTCCAAGAAAGTGGAAGCACTAGAAGAAGCAAAAGTACTTTTATCCCAGATGAATCTGGATGATATACTAGAATATGACACAGATTCGGGAGAAGACACAAAAGAAGCAAAAGCTGAGATTCCGGATGAGATTGAATGGAACAGTTCCAGAAATAACCTTACGTGGATCATTGTAAATGAGGAGAACAGTGGATATTATTACTGGGGCGAGAATAATATGGCCAAGATGCTCCGAAGTAAATTATTCGGATATGTGAATGATCTTGATAAGGATATGGAGCGCAGCCGTATTCTCAAACAGACAGATACCTGTACTATGTGGCAGGTACATGACCGATTTGCAGGTATGGAATATGTAGAATGTTGGGGGCAGTTTGATAATGGCTATTATTTTCTGATCCGTTCTCCACTGGAAAGTATAAAAGAAAGCGCTGCTATTTCTAATAGTTTTTATTTTGTTGTAGGAGCGATCATAGTTGTGATCAGCGGATTGATCATTCTGGTAGTAACAAGTCGTATTACCCGACCAATCAGTGAACTGACAAAGTTATCAGAAAAGATGTCGGATCTTGATTTTGAGGCAAGATATCAGAGTTGGGCGGGAAATGAGATTGATGTGCTTGGTGATAATTTCAACAAGATGTCCAGAAAACTGGAAAGTACGATTTCTGAACTGAAATCGGCAAATAACAAATTGCAGAAGGATATTGAAGATAAGATCAAGATTGATGAAATGCGTAAAGAATTTCTGGATAACGTATCACACGAGCTGAAAACTCCGATCGCGTTGATTCAGGGCTACGCAGAAGGTCTGAATGAAAATATTTCCGATGATCCGGAGAGCAGAGAGTTTTACTGTGAAGTTATCATGGATGAAGCATCCAAAATGAATAAACTGGTAAAGAATCTGTTGACCTTAAATCAGCTGGAATCCGGTAAAGATGCTCCGGTGATGGAGCGTTTCGATATTGTATCTCTGATAAAAGGAGTGATTGGCTCTATGCACATTGTGATTGAGCAAAAAGAGGCAACAGTGATTTTTGAAGAGACAGAGCCCGTATACGTCTGGGCAGATGAATTTAAAACGGAAGAAGTTGTAACAAATTATACAAGCAATGCGTTAAATCATCTGGATGGAGAACGTAAGGTGGAAATCAAAGTACTCCGTGAGGGTGATTGCGTAAAAGTGACAGTATTTAACACAGGAACTCCGATTCCGGAAGAGGATATTCCAAATCTCTGGAATAAATTCTATAAAGTAGATAAAGCACGTACAAGAGAGTATGGCGGAAGCGGCATTGGACTTTCGATTGTTAAGGCGATTGTTGAGGGCATGAACCAGAAGTATGGCGTATGTAACTATGATAACGGTGTTGAGTTCTGGTTTACGCTGGATTGCAGACAGTAAGAAATTAAGAGAACATTGTCAGATGATCTTTCCTGTAAAGTAAAAGACCTGTCTTTCAGTCAGAAGTATGCGATAATGCGATAACTAATGAATAGTAGCAGATGACTGAAATAAAAGAAAATAAAAAGAAACAAAAACAGACAGTTGCAAAGAAATTATACTTTGCAACTGTCTGTTTTTGGGTTATACTGTATTGTAGCTATGCAAATATAGCGGGCGGATATTCTTATCCGCCGGATCTGAATCAAAGGTAAAACAGACAGTTGATTCAGTTTGACAGGTACTCTGAGGTATACTTGGATTACTATATAATGAGGAAAAAGATAATGATATAGGAGGACAACATGATAGCGATAATCGATTACGACGCCGGAAATATCAAAAGCGTGGAAAAAGCACTTCATTATCTTGGAGAAGAAACAATTGTAACCCGTGATCCGCAGACTTTATTAAGTGCAGATAAAGTGATTCTGCCGGGAGTGGGAAGTTTTGGGCAGGCTATGGAGAATCTCCATACATATGGACTTGTACCGGTGATTCATGAGATTGTAGAGAAAAAGATACCATTTCTTGGAATCTGCCTTGGACTTCAGCTCCTTTTTGAAAGCAGTGAAGAAACCCCTGGTGTAGAGGGACTTGGAATCCTGAAAGGTAAAATCGTTAAGATTCCACCGGCAGCAGGACTTAAGATTCCGCATATGGGCTGGAACTCTCTGCATCTTCAGAATAATGGCAGATTGTTTGAAGGAATTCCGGAACAGACCTATGTATATTTTGTTCATTCCTATTATTTGCAGGCAGAGGATCCTGAAATCATAAAAGCAACGACAGAATATAGCACCTGCATTCATGCATCTGTAGAGAAAGACAATGTATTTGCGTGTCAGTTTCATCCGGAAAAGAGCAGCAAATGGGGACTGAAAATACTTAAGAATTTTGCTGCTATCGGAAAAACAACAGAAACTGACGAAAAGGAGGGAAGATAAATGTTTACAAAGAGAATTATTCCCTGCCTGGATGTAAATAATGGACGTGTGGTAAAGGGCGTTAATTTTGTTCAGCTTCGTGATGCCGGTGATCCGGTGGAGATTGCGAAGGCTTATGATGCGGCGGGAGCAGATGAACTGGTATTTCTGGATATTACAGCATCCTGCGAACAGAGAGACACCGTCGTAGATATGGTAAGACGTGTAGCTGCCAATGTATTTATTCCTTTTACAGTAGGCGGCGGAATTCGTACAGTAGATGATTTCAAGAAGCTGTTAAGAGAAGGCGCGGATAAAATTTCTGTAAATTCTGCGGCTATCGACAGACCGGAGCTTATCAGTGAAGCGGCAGATAAATTCGGAAGCCAGTGTGTTGTAGTTGCCATTGATGCCAAGAGAAGAGAAGATGGCGGCTGGAATATCTACAAACATGGTGGAAGACTGGATACAGGAATCGATGCTGTAGAATGGGCGAAGAAAGTGGAAGCCCTTGGCGCAGGTGAGATTCTTCTTACCAGCATGGACTGCGATGGAACGAAAGCGGGATATGATCTGAAACTTACCAGAGCAATCGCAGATGCAGTATCCATTCCGGTGATCGCATCAGGCGGTGCAGGTACATTGGAGCATTTTTATGATGCGCTTACAGAAGGAGGAGCAGATGCTGCGCTGGCTGCGTCTTTGTTCCATTATAAAGAACTGGAGATTTCACAGGTTAAGGATTACCTGGCAGACAGAGGAATTTCCGTGAGAAAGTAGAAAAGAGGTATCATAGTTATGTCAGCTATTACAGGTGACTGGCTGGAGGCATTGAAAGGTGAATTCCACCAGCCGTATTATGCCAAGCTTTATAAAACGGTAATGTCTGAATATCAGACAAGAAAGATTTTTCCACCGGCAGACGAACTGTTTAATGCGTTTCACTTTACGCCTCTTCATGAGGTGAAGGTAGTGATTCTGGGGCAGGATCCGTATCATAATGACGGACAGGCACATGGATTATGCTTTTCTGTAAAAAGAGGAGTAGAGACACCTCCGTCGCTGGTGAATATTTATCAGGAGCTCCATGATGACTGTGGATGTTATATTCCGAATAACGGAAATCTGGAGAAATGGGCGAAGCAGGGTGTGCTTCTTTTGAACACAGTTCTGACAGTACGTGCACATCAGGCTAACTCACACAGAGGAATTGGCTGGGAACAGTTTACAGATGCCGCGATCCAGGTTCTGAATGAACAGGATCGTCCAATCGTATTTTTGTTATGGGGACGTCCGGCACAGATGAAGAAATCCATGCTGAACAATCCGAAACATCTGATCCTGGAAGCACCTCATCCAAGTCCATTATCTGCTTACAGAGGATTCTTTGGGTGTAAGCATTTCAGCAAAACAAACGAATTTCTGATTGCCAACGGTCTGGAACCGATCGACTGGCAGATAGAAAATATATAAGAAAAGAGGTAATGTGTAGTCAGAAGAAAGACACACAGCAACAACATGAATCAGAAAAATAATTTAGTAAAAAATGCATCCTTTCTGATGATTGCGGCAATGGTTTCCAAGGTAATCGGGCTGCTGTATAAGAGTCCGCTTTCCAACATTATCGGAAGCCTTGGAATGGGATATACAAGTCTTGCGCAGAATGCGTACATGATTCTTCTGATGATCGCGTCATTCAGCATTCCGCAGGCAGTATCAAAACTGATTTCCGAGCGCATTGCTCTGAGAGATTACAGGAATGCGCATAAGTTCTTTAAGGGAGCTATGATCTATGCGATGATCGTTGGAGGTGCAGTAGCACTGTTTTGTCTCTTCGGGGCAGGATTGATTATTCCAAGCAATCAGAAAGATGCAATTCTTGCGCTGCAGATCCTTGCGCCGACCATTTTCCTGTCCGGAATCCTGGGCGTGTTCAGAGGATATTTCCAGGCATATAGAAATATGATGCCTACATCTATTTCTCAGATTATTGAACAGGTATTTAATGCGGCAGTCAGTCTTCTGGCAGCCTGGGGATTTATCAACGTATTTGCGGATGGAACAGAGAACAGCATTGCGAAATGGGGAGCTGCGGGATCTACAGTAGGAACAGGAGCCGGTGTGGTCACCGCATTGATTTTTATGCTTCTGGTATACGGCGTGAATCGTGGAAAGATTATGCATCGTGTAAACAGAGATCATAAGCACCAGGAAGAGTCATATAAAGATATTTTCCGCGTGATCGTACTGGTAGTTTCGCCAATCATCCTCAGCGCATTTGTATATAATGTCAATGCATATATTAATGGATATCTTTTCTCAGATATTCTTGGCAGAAGAGGCGGAGACGCAACACAGATTGGCATTCTCTATGCAGAATACGCAACTTACTTTATGACGATTATTAATATCCCACTGACCTTATCCAGTACAGCGCCGACTTCTATGATTCCTGAAGTATCTGCGTTGTATGCTACAGGAGATATTGAGGCAACCAGAGAATGTATCGATCAGACGGTGCAGCTTTCTATGGTAGTTTCTGCGCCGTGTGCGATGGGACTTGCAGTACTTGCACAGCCAATTGTATTCCTGCTTTATGGAAATTCCACAGGGCTTGCAGCGAATCTGCTCATCCTTGGATCATTTTCCATTCTCCTAAACGGAATGTCAAATATTTCCAATGGTGTTCTGCAGGCAATCGGACAGCAGAAGATTCCGGTTATCACAGCTGCAATTGCATTGGTTGTGGATATCATTGTGGTAGTGGTATTGCTGTTTACGACAAACCTGGGAGTTTATGCACTGCTGATTGCGATGGTGATTTATTCTATCGTTGTATGCGTGCTGAATGATCTGGCAATGAAGAAATATCTGCAGTACAAGAATCCATGGAAAAAGGGTTACCTGTATCCGATTCTTGCATCTGTTCCAATGGGAATCGTTGCAGGATGCATCTGCTATGGATTGAATATTTTTGTGAAATCCAACTTCATCTGCCTGATCGTTTCGATTCCAATCGCGGCAGTTGTTTATCTGCTTGCTTATCTGATCATCAGTAAGCCATCAGAGGCAGAATTGAGAAGAATACCGGGAGGAAGCTATCTTGTAAAAGTTGCTGAGAAACTTCCGTTCTGGCAGAATAATAATTAAATAAAAGTAAAAGAGCTGTATTCCAGATACTGTTACATTTCTACGCAAGAATATAAAACAGATATCTGTGTGATACAGCTCTTTTATTTGCTTAACAGATATAATTTAAATAGGGAAATATTATTTCAACTGGAAAATAAATGAATATAAAAGCCCTTATTATCTGCCGGTTATTTCTTCTGTGCTTTTTTCAGATTTTTCTGAGCAGTGGAGAGCATCAGTTTGATTCGGTTCAGCTGGTTAACTTCGCTGGCGCCTGGATCATAGTCGATGGCTACAATGTTTGCTGTAGGATATTCGCGGCGGATTTCTTTGATAACGCCCTTACCTACGATATGGTTCGGCAGACATCCGAAAGGCTGGATACAAACAATATTCGGAACATCTCCATGGATCAGTTCCATCATCTCTCCTGTCAGGAACCATCCTTCACCTGTCTGGTTTCCGGTGGAAACGATCGGAGATGCCATTTTTGCCAGATCTCTGATATCAGCAGGCGGTGCGAAATGACGGCTCTGCGCAAGGGCTTCGCTTGCAGGCTTTCTCACCCATTCGATTGCTTTGATTCCCCAGTTTGCCATGGTTGCCTTGGACTTCTTGAAGCCAAGATTTTCTACCTTGAAGTTCTGATTATAGAAACAGTAGCACATGAAATCGATCAGATCCGGTACAACTGCCTCAGCACCTTCAGATTCCAGAAGCTCTGCCAGATGATTATTTGCAGCAGGCAGGAACTTGACAAGGATCTCACCTACGATGCCGACACGAGGCTTCTTCACATCGCTGATCGGAATTGTGTCAAATTCATGAACCATTTCACGGCACATTTTCTTAAACTGGCTGTGGCTGACACTGCTTCCGCTTAAGAAAGAAATCACACGCTGTTCCCAGATTTTGTGCTTTCTGTTTACGATTCCCTCTTCCAGTTCGTAAGGACGCATACGGTATACGCATTTCATCAGGATATCTCCGAATACGGCACCGTACGCAACTTTTTTCACCAGTGGAAGAGTAAGTTTGAATCCCGGGTTGCTTTCCAGACCACTTAAGTTGACGGAAATAACCGGAATCTGCTCCATACCGGCTTTCTTTAACGCGCGGCGGATAAATGCAATGTAGTTGGAAGCACGACATCCACCGCCTGTCTGTGACATGACAACGGCTGTCTTATTCAGGTCATATTTGCCGGAAAGCAATGCATCCATGATTTGGCCAACCACGATCAGAGACGGATAGCAGGCATCATTATTTACGTATTTCAGACCTACATCTACGGCGTGTTTGTTATCGTTTGGAAGTACTTCCAGATTATATCCGCAGGAATTGAAAGCTGCCTGTAAAAGGCTGAAATGGAACGGCGACATCTGCGGACAGAGAATCGTATAATCCTTTCTCATTTCCTTTGTGAAGGATACTTTATCAATAGAAGCCGGTTTGATATTACGTTTCTGTCCCTGAGCTTTCTTTGCACGGATCGCAGCGATCAGGGAGCGGATACGGATCCTTGCTGCACCGAGGTTGTTTACTTCATCAATCTTTAAGCAGGTATAGATTTTGTCGCTTCCGTCGAGAATTTCATAAACCTCGTCAGTAGTAACGGCATCCAGACCACATCCGAAGGAGTTGAGCTGAATCAGGTCGAGGTCATCACGAGTCTTAATGTAGTTTGCGGCTGCATACAGTCTGGAATGATACATCCACTGGTCATTTACACGAATCGGACGTTCTATAGGTGCCAGATGAGAGATGGAATCCTCAGTAAGTACAGCGATTCCATAACTGTTGATCAGATCCGGGATACCGTGATGGATTTCGGGATCAATGTGGTATGGGCGTCCTGCGAGAACAATACCGTGACGGCCTGTTTCCTCCAGATATTTCAGAGTCTCCTCGCCCTTTTTCTGCACATCGCGGCGGGCAGCAGCCATTTCTTCCCATCCTTTATGTGCCGCAGCTTTGACTTCTTCAACCGGGATATCCTTGAATTCCTCTATCAGACGCTTGGTCAGGATTTCCTCAGAGGTAAACGCAAGGAACGGATTGCGGAAATCAATGGACGGATCATTTAATTCATCTACATTGTTCTTGATATTCTCTGCATAGGAAGTAACAATCGGGCAGTTGTAATGGTTGACTGCATCCGGAAATTCGTTACGTTCATATGGGATACATGGGTAGAAAATAAATTTCACACCATTTCGGATCAGCCATGTCACATGACCATGTGCAAGCTTAGCCGGGTAACATTCGGACTCACTTGGGATGGATTCAATTCCCAGCTCGTAAATCTTTCTGGTGGAAGTAGGTGAAAGAACAACCTCGTACTTCAGTTCTGTAAAGAAAGTATACCAGAAAGGATAATTTTCAAACATATTCAGAACACGCGGGATACCTACCTTGCCTCGCGTTGCCTTGTCAGCACTGAGAGGTGTGTAGGAGAAAATACGTTTATATTTATATTCATAAAGATTCGGAATATGATCTTTGTTTTTCTCTTTGCCAATACCGCGTTCGCAACGGTTTCCGCTGACATACTGGCGGCCGCCGGAGAACTTGTTGATAGTCAGACGACAGTTGTTGGTACATCCGCGGCAGTTTGCCATGGAAGTTGTATATTTCAGCTCATTGATTTTGTCAATGGAGAGCATAGTAGTTTCTGAGCCTTCCTGATGGCGCTCGCGGGCAATCAGTGCGGCACCGAAGGCACCCATGATTCCGGCGATATCCGGGCGGATGGCCTCGCAGTTGGCAATTTTTTCGAAACTTCTCAGAACTGCATCATTGTAGAAAGTACCACCCTGTACAACGATGTGTCTGCCAAGTTCGGAAGCATCAGAAACTTTGATAACCTTATAGAGTGCATTTTTGATAACAGAGTAAGCAAGACCTGCGGAAATATCGGAAACCTCAGCTCCCTCTTTCTGTGCCTGCTTTACCTTGGAATTCATGAAAACAGTACATCTGGTACCAAGATCAATAGGATGCTGTGCAAAAACAGCAGCTTTTGCGAAATCCTGTACTGTATAATTCAGGGATTTGGCAAAGGTTTCAATAAAGGAACCGCATCCGGAGGAGCATGCTTCATTCAACTGTACGCTGTCAACGGTCTTATTGCGGATTTTGATACATTTCATATCCTGTCCGCCGATATCCAGGATACAGTCTACCTCCGGGTCAAAGAAAGCAGCTGCATAGTAATGAGATACGGTTTCAACCTCGCCCTCATCCAGGAGCAGGGCAGCCTTGATCAGAGCCTCGCCGTAACCTGTAGAGCAGGAATAAGCAATCTTTGCATCTTTGGGAAGCAGTTCGTAAATCTCTTTAATAGAACGGATGGTAGTTTTTAACGGGTTTCCGTTGTTGCTGCTGTAGAAAGAGTAGAGAAGTGTTCCGTCTTCGCCTACCAGCGCAGTTTTGGTTGTGGTGGAACCTGCATCAATACCCAGATAGCAGTTTCCTTTATATGTAGCCAGATCTCCTGTTTTTACCTTATAGGAACTCTGACGTTTTGCAAATGCATCGTATTCTTCCTGAGAAGTGAAAAGCGGTTCCATACGTTCTACTTCGAAATCCAGCTTAATGGAATTGCGGAGTCTGTCTTTCATTTCTGTCAGGGAAATGGAGTTGTCTTCTTTTGCATTTAATGCAGAACCAATGGCTGCAAAAAGATGGGAGTTCTCCGGAATGATAGTGTGTTCCTCATCCAGCTTCAAAGTACGGATAAAGGATTCTCTCAGTTCGGACAGGAAGTGGAGCGGACCACCCAGGAATGCAACATGTCCACGAATGGGTTTTCCACAGGCAAGACCGGAAATAGTCTGGTTTACAACTGCCTGGAAAATAGAAGCTGACAGATCCGGTTTGGTTGCACCGTCATTGATCAGCGGCTGGATATCAGTTTTGGCGAAAACACCGCAGCGTGCAGCAATCGGGTAGAGTGCCTTGTAATCTTTGGCATATTCATTCAGACCTGTTGCATCTGTCTGGAGAAGAGAAGCCATCTGGTCGATGAAAGAACCGGTACCGCCTGCACAGATACCGTTCATACGCTGTTCTACATTTCCGTTTTCGAAATAAATGATCTTGGCATCCTCGCCGCCAAGCTCAATGGCAACATCTGTCTTTGGTGCCAGCTTCTGCAGAGAAGTAGAAACTGCAATAACCTCCTGGGTAAAAGGAACGCCCAGATGATTGGCAAGGGTCAGACCGCCGGAACCTGTGATCACAGGATGGAGAGTCATCTCACCATACTGATCAAAGGCCTCCTGAAGAAGGTCTGCAAGGGTTTCCTGAATGTTCGCAAAATGACGCTTATAATCCGCGAAAATGAGATTTTCATTCTCATCTAAGATCGCGATCTTTACAGTAGTGGAACCAATGTCAATTCCAAGTGTTTTGTAATTCATAAAGTAAATTCAAGCCTCCTCGTATTGTATATAAACAAAGTTGAAATTTTCCTGTTACTGTTCATGCTGATATCATGCAAAACGTGTTGCCGGACATGAAGTAAACAGTAAAAATCTATCCTGTTCTTTCCTATTAAATACCTGTTTCCAGATATGGAATATTCCGTAATATTATACGCTAATGGTCTGGAAAAGACAATATAAAAGTTTACCAAGGTTTGAGTGAATTGCAGTTGAAAATTCAGCTATTTCAAGATATAATAAAAAAAGTAATTTTTATCAAGAGGAGAAGAAAAATGGCAGAATATAAACTTCTGAAAACAGAGGGGCGTGCCAAACGTGCGGAGTTTCATACAGTGCATGGTACGATCCAGACTCCTGTTTTTATGAATGTGGGAACGATCGGTGCGATTAAAGGCGCTGTATCCACTATGGATTTACAGCAGATCGGAACACAGGTAGAATTATCAAATACTTATCATCTTCATGTGCGCCCGGGTGATAAAATAGTAAAGCAGTTAGGTGGCCTTCATAAATTTATGGTATGGGACAAACCGATCCTTACAGACTCAGGTGGATTCCAGGTATTTTCCCTTGCAAAGCTGAGAAAGATCAAAGAAGAGGGAGTCTATTTTAACTCCCATATTGACGGACATAAGATCTTTATGGGGCCGGAAGAGAGTATGCAGATCCAGTCCAATCTTGCCTCCACTATTGCCATGGCATTTGATGAATGCCCCAGCAGTGTGGCTGACAGGGATTATGTGCAGAAATCCGTAGACAGAACCACACGATGGCTTGCCCGCTGCAAGGCAGAGATGGCAAGACTGAACAGTCTGCCGGATACCATTAACAAAGAACAGCTTCTGTTTGGAATCAACCAGGGCGCTGTTTATGAAGATATCCGTATTGAGCATGCCAAAGCGATCTCTGAAATGGATCTGGATGGCTATGCTGTCGGTGGTCTGGCAGTTGGAGAAACCCATGAAGAGATGTACAGGATCCTGGATGCGGTAGTCCCTTATCTTCCTCAGAATAAACCTACTTACCTGATGGGCGTGGGAACACCGGCCAATATTCTGGAAGGTGTTGAACGTGGAATTGATTTCTTTGACTGCGTATATCCAAGCCGTAACGGTCGTCATGGACATGTATATACCAATCATGGAAAGATGAATCTGTTCAATGCAAAATATGAACTGGACACACGTCCTATCGAAGAGGGCTGCCAGTGCCCTGCATGCCGGCATTACAGCAGAGCCTATATCCGTCATTTGTTGAAAGCAAAGGAAATGCTGGGAATGCGTCTCTGTGTACTTCACAATCTGTATTTCTATAATCATATGATGGAAGAGATCCGAGATGCTCTTGATGCAGGAAACTTCGCAGAATATAAGAAAATGCGGCTGGAAGGCTTTGAAGAGGGCAAAATAAACTCGAAAAGATAATCTGTATATAAAATAATTATTAAATATGCCAAAAACTCTTGAAGTAAAGCGGTTTTTTGTGTATGATGTGTAGTGACGCTTTAATCGGATTGTTCTGTATGAAATACAAGGATTCGTACGGAAAGTAACGGAGATTATAAGTGGATTGCAAAGCAGCTCTTCAGTATGAGCAGCCGTCAGGACGGTCTGTAAATATGTGATGGACTGCAAATATGCAGAATAACAGGAAAAGTTACAGGAGGAATCAAAATGGACGCATCAAGCGGAATGGGTATGGTTGGCGCTATTGTCTGGATGGTAGTACTGTTCGGAATTATGTACTTCTTAATGCTTCGCCCTCAGAAAAAAGAGCAGAAGAGACTTCAGGCAATGTTAAATGACATGGAAGTTGGCGACAGCATTGTTACTACCGGCGGCTTTTATGGAGTTGTCATTGACATGACAGAAGAAGATGTGATCGTAGAATTCGGTAATAACAAAAACTGCCGTATTCCAATGAGAAAACAGGCAATCGCTGAAGTTGAGAAAGCCGGAAGCGCTGCCGAATAATGAAAGAGATATAAAAAAGCAGAACCTATAGTCAGTGATGACTGTGGTTCTGCTTTTTTTATAATAAAATGTCCGGAAAAAAACACTTTTATATTTTTTCACTTTAATAGGTTGAAATCTGTCGGAAAGTGCGTTATTATAATAACAATTACGCAATTAGAGTATTTTTGGAGGAAATTATTATGGATTATAAGATTGCATTGATCCCCGGCGACGGAATCGGACCGGAAATCGTAAGAGAAGCAAAGAAAGTACTGGACAAGGTATGCGAGAAATATGGACACAGCTTTTCCTATTCAGAAGTTCTGTTAGGCGGTGCATCCATCGATGTACACGGCGTACCCCTTACTGATGAGGCAATTGCCACTGCCAAATCATCAGACGCCGTACTGATGGGCTCTATTGGCGGAGATGCAAAAACTTCTCCATGGTATAAGCTTGAGCCGTCCAAACGCCCGGAAGCAGGACTTCTTGCAATCCGTAAGGCATTAAATCTTTTTGCAAACTTAAGACCGGCTTACCTTTACAATGAGCTGAGAAAAGCGTGCCCTCTCCGCGATGAGATCATCGGAGACGGATTTGACATGATCATTGTACGTGAGCTTACAGGCGGTCTGTATTTCGGAGAACGTCAGACAATTGAAGAGAACGGTGTGAAGAAAGCAATTGATACACTTTCCTATAACGAAAACGAAATCCGTCGTATTGCCATCAAAGCATTTGAGATCGCACGTAAGAGAAGAAATAAAGTGACAAGTGTAGACAAGGCAAATGTTCTGGATTCTTCCAGACTCTGGAGAAAAGTGGTAGAGGAAGTTGCCAAAGATTATCCGGATGTTACCTTAGAGCATATGCTGGTTGACAACTGCGCAATGCAGCTTGTACGTGATCCGAAACAGTTCGATGTTATCCTTACAGAGAATATGTTTGGAGATATCCTTTCAGATGAGGCAAGTATGGTAACAGGCTCCATCGGAATGCTTTCTTCTGCAAGCTTAAATGAAACAAAATTCGGTCTCTATGAGCCAAGCCATGGTTCTGCACCTGATATTGCAGGACAGGATAAGGCAAACCCTATCGCAACCATCCTTTCCGCAGCAATGATGCTTCGTTTCTCCCTTGATATGGACAAGGAAGCAGATGCAGTGGAAGCAGCAGTACAGAAAGTCCTGACAGAGGGATACCGCACAGGCGATATCATGTCAGAGGGATGCAAACTTGTAGGAACAAAAGAGATGGGCGATCTGATCGCAGCAGCTCTGTAAGAATTGATATTAAGAGGATTCAGCCGGCGCAGGCAGATTACGGGGTCAGGAATTCCGGTTGAATCATTAAAAAATAAATAAAACAGTAAGAAAAGAGGAAATAAAACAATGAGAAGTGATGCAGTAAAAACAGGCACACAGCAGGCACCTCACCGTTCCCTGTTTAATGCTCTTGGAATGACAAAAGAGGAAATGGACAGACCTCTGGTAGGTATCGTAAGTTCTTACAATGAAATCGTACCGGGTCATATGAACCTTGACAAGATTACACAGGCAGTTAAGCTTGGTGTGGCAATGGCAGGCGGTACACCTGTTATGTTCCCGGCAATCGCAGTATGTGACGGTATTGCAATGGGACACATTGGAATGAAATATTCTCTGGTCACCAGAGACCTGATCGCAGATTCCACAGAAGCTATGGCAATGGCACATCAGTTTGATGCACTGGTAATGATTCCAAACTGTGACAAGAACGTACCCGGACTTCTGATGGCAGCAGCCAGACTGAATGTTCCTACTGTATTTGTAAGCGGTGGCCCGATGCTTGCCGGACATCTGAACGGACACAAGACAAGCCTTTCCAGTATGTTCGAGGCAGTAGGTGCTTACGCAGCAGGCAAGCTTGATGAGGACGGCCTGACAGAATGCGAAATGAAAACATGTCCTACCTGCGGATCCTGTTCCGGTATGTATACAGCAAACTCCATGAACTGTTTGACAGAGGTTCTTGGTATGGGTCTGAAAGGAAACGGAACCATCCCTGCTGTATATTCTGAACGTATCCGTCTTGCAAAACATGCAGGTATGCAGGTTATGGAAATGTACAGAAAGAACATCCGTCCAAGAGACATCATGACAAAAGAAGCAATCCTTAATGCCCTGACAGTAGACATGGCACTTGGATGCTCCACAAACAGTATGCTTCACCTTCCGGCTATTGCTCATGAGATCGGAATGGACTTTGATATCAGCTTTGCAAATGAGATCAGCGCAAAGACTCCGAATCTCTGCCACCTTGCACCTGCAGGTCCTACATACATGGAAGATCTGAACGAAGCAGGCGGTGTATACGCAGTTATGAACGAACTGAATAAGAAGGGACTCCTTCATACTGAGTGCATGACAGTCACAGGCAAGACAGTAGGCGAAAACATCAAAGACTGTGTAAACTTAAATCCTGAAGTTATCAGACCGATCGACAATCCATACAGCCAGACAGGCGGACTTGCAGTTCTCAAGGGTAACCTTGCACCGGACGGCGGTGTTGTAAAACGTTCTGCAGTTGTAGAAGAGATGATGGTCCATGAAGGACCTGCAAGAGTCTTTGACTGCGAGGAAGACGCAATCGCAGCTATCAAAGGCGGCAAGATCGTAGAGGGTGACGTAGTAGTTATCCGTTACGAAGGACCGAAAGGCGGCCCTGGCATGAGAGAGATGCTGAATCCTACATCTGCAATCGCAGGTATGGGACTGGGATCTTCTGTAGCCCTGATCACAGACGGACGTTTCAGCGGTGCATCCAGAGGAGCATCCATCGGACACGTATCACCGGAAGCAGCAGTCGGCGGACCGATCGCACTTGTTGAAGAGGGCGATATCATCAGCATCAACATTCCGGAACTGAAACTGGAGATCAAGGTTTCTGATGAAGAAATGCAGGCAAGAAAAGCAAAATGGCAGCCTCGCAAGCCAAAGGTAACAACAGGATATCTTGCAAGATATGCTGCAATGGTAACCTCCGGAAACAGAGGAGCAATCCTTGAGGTACCAAAAGCAAAATAAAGATGAACAAGTACCCGGCGGGAATTACAGCATAACCTGTGATTCCTGCCTGAAAAGTTAGGAGGATACGTAAAGATGCAGCTTACAGGCGCTGAAATCATCGTTGAATGTTTAAAAGAACAGGGCGTTGACACTGTATTCGGATATCCGGGCGGTGCCATCCTGAATGTATATGACGCCCTCTATGAATATAAAGACCAGATCACACATGTACTGACTTCCCATGAACAGGGAGCTTCCCATGCAGCAGACGGATACGCAAGAGCAACAGGTAAAGTCGGCGTATGTCTCGCAACCTCCGGTCCCGGAGCTACTAATCTGGTAACAGGAATCGCAACTGCATACATGGATTCCGTACCAATGGTGGCAATCACATGTAATGTAGGAACTCCGCTTCTCGGAAAGGATTCTTTCCAGGAGGTTGATATTACAGGAATCGTAATGCCGATCACAAAGCACAGCTTTATCGTAAAAGACATTACAACTCTGGCAGATACCGTCCGCAGAGCTTTCTATATTGCAAAGAGCGGCCGCCCGGGTCCTGTACTTGTAGATGTGACAAAGGATGTGACAGGCGCGAAATATGAATACAATGCCTGCACTCCGGCAGCCATTACACCAAAAGTAGATACAATCAAAGATAAGGACATCGAAACAGCAGTCCAGATGATCAAAGATGCAAAGAAACCGTTCATCTTCACAGGCGGCGGAACAATTATCTCCGAAGCATCCAAAGAAGTGACAGAACTTGCTCACAAAATTGATGCTCCGGTATGTGACAGCCTTATGGGGAAAGGTGGATTTTCCGGCGAAGATCCTTTCTATACAGGAATGCTTGGAATGCATGGAACAAAAGCATCAAACCTTGGCGTTTCCGAGTGTGACCTTCTGATCGTTCTGGGAGCCAGATTCAGCGACCGTGTCACAGGAAATACAAAGACTTTCGCTAAGAATGCAAAGATTCTCCAGATCGATGTAGATGCTGCGGAGATTAATAAGAACATTATCGTAGATGCAAGTATCGTAGGAGATGAGAAAGAAGTTCTGAAACGAATTCTGAAAGAACTCCCGGAGATGAAACATCCGGAGTGGACAGCACATATCAGCGAACTGAAAGAGAAATATCCGCTAAGATATGATCATTCCCAGCTGACAGGTCCATACATTATCGAGAAACTTTACGAGCTGACAAAAGGTGACGCGATCATCACCACAGAAGTAGGCCAGAACCAGATGTGGGCAGCTCAGTATTTCAAATATAAAGAACCAAGAACATTCCTTTCATCCGGTGGATTAGGAACGATGGGATATGGACTTGGAGCGGCAATCGGTGCGAAGATGGGAAGACCGGACAAGACGGTAGTAAATATCGCAGGTGACGGATGCTTCCGTATGAATATGAATGAGATCGCCACAGCAGTCCGCTGCGGCAAACCATTGATTGAAATCGTACTTAATAACCATGTACTTGGAATGGTGCGTCAGTGGCAGACATTGTTCTATGACCACAGATATTCCCATACAATTTTAAATGATTCCGTTGATTTTGTAAAACTGGCAGAGGCTATGGGTGCGAAGGCAATCCGTATCACTACCATGGATGAAGTGGAACCTGCTTTGAAAGAAGCACTTGCATGTCCGGGACCAATCGTACTTGACTGTATGATCGATCAGGATCTCAGCGTATTCCCGATGGTACCGGCAGGCGCAAGCATTGATGATATTTTTGATGAGGAGGATATGAAAAACAATGAGCAGAGTGTATAATTTTTCCGCAGGACCGGCTGTATTGCCGGAAGAGGTACTGAAAGAAGTAGCAGAGGAGATGATGGACTATCAGGGCTCCGGTATGTCTGTAATGGAAATGAGCCACAGAAGTGCTGATTTCCAGAAGATTATCGACGAAGCAGAGCAGGATCTTCGTGATCTGATGAAGATTCCGGATAATTATAAGGTATTATTCCTTCAGGGCGGAGCTTCCCAGCAGTTTGCAGCAATCCCTATGAACCTTATGAAGAACAAGGTTGCTGATTACATTGTAACAGGACAGTGGGCAAAGAAAGCATATCAGGAAGCACAGAAATATGGAAAAGCAAACAAGATCGCTTCTTCCGAAGATAAGACATTCTCTTACATTCCTGACTGCAGTGACCTGCCGATCAGCCCGGATGCGGACTATGTATACATTTGTGAAAACAACACAATTTACGGAACAAAATTCAAAGAACTCCCGAACACAAAAGGAAAAACTCTGGTAGCAGATGTTTCTTCCTGCTTCTTATCTGAGCCGGTTGATGTATCCAAATATGGAATCATCTACGGTGGTGTTCAGAAGAACATTGGACCTGCGGGTATGGTAATCTCTATTATCAGAGAAGACCTGATTACAGACGATGTTCTGGAAGGCACACCGACCATGCTGAAATTTAAAACACAGGCTGATGCAGGTTCTCTTTACAACACACCGAACTGCTACTGCATCTATGTATGCGGTAAAGTCTTCAAATGGCTGAAGAAAATGGGTGGTCTGGAAGAAATGAAGAGACGCAACGAAGAGAAAGCAAAGATTCTCTATGATTATCTGGATCAGAGCAAACTCTTCAAAGGAACAGTCGTAGCAAAAGACCGTTCTCTTATGAACGTACCGTTCGTAACAGGTGACAAGGATATGGATGCCAAATTTGTAAAAGAAGCAAAAGAGGCAGGACTTGTAAACTTAAAAGGACATCGTACAGTCGGCGGTATGCGTGCAAGTATCTACAACGCTATGCCAAAAGAAGGTGTAGAAGCACTGGTTGCTTTCATGAAGAAGTTTGAGGAGGAGAATGCATAATGTTTCAGTATCATTGCCTGAATCCCATCGCAGAAAAAGGTCTGGGATTATTTGATGAAGACTATAAGAAAACAGAAGAACTGGAAGGAACCGATGCCATCCTTGTAAGAAGTGCTAAGATGCATGATATGGAACTTCCGGAGAGCGTAAAAGTAATCGCACGTGCAGGTGCAGGTGTCAATAACATTCCTGTCAAAGACTGCGCAGAGAAAGGTATCGTAGTATTTAACACACCGGGTGCCAATGCAAACGGTGTTAAGGAACTTGTTCTCGCAGGTATGCTCCTTGCATCCCGTGATATCGTCGGCGGTATCGAATGGGTTGCCAAAGAGAAAGACAAAGAGGACATTGACAAACTTGCCGAGAAACAGAAAAAGCAGTTTGCAGGCTGCGAGATCATGGGTAAGAAACTTGGTATCATTGGTCTTGGTGCAATCGGAGCAATGGTGGCAAACGCTGCATCTGCTCTTGGAATGGAAGTATACGGATATGATCCATATATCTCCATCGATGCTGCATGGAACCTTTCCCGCACCATCAAACATATCAAGAGCCTGGATGAAATCTATTCCCAGTGTGATTACATCACCATCCATGTACCTCTTCTTGACAGCACAAGACAGATGATCAACAAAGAAGCATTAGACAAGATGAAAGACGGTGTAGTACTTCTGAACTTTGCCCGCGATCTTCTGGTTGATGAGGATGCTCTGATCGAAGCATTAGACAGCGGAAAAGTGAAGAAATATGTGACAGACTTTGCAAACCATACAGTAGCAGGTCATGCCGGAATTCTGGTAACTCCACATCTTGGAGCATCCACAGAGGAATCCGAGGAAAACTGCGCAGTAATGGCCGTAAAAGAAGTAAGAGATTTCCTTGAGAACGGAAACATCAAGAACTCTGTAAACTTCCCGAACTGTGATATGGGAACCTGCGTAGCAGTAGGACGTATCGCAATCTGCCACAAAAATATCCCGAACATGATCAGCCAGTTCACCAAGATCCTTGGTTCCGAAGGTCTGAACATCGCTGATATGACAAATAAGAGTAAAGGCGAATATGCTTACACTCTGATCGACCTGGAAAGCACAGCATCCAAAGAAGCACTGGATGAGCTGAAAGCAATCGAAGGCGTATCCAGAGTACGTGTGGTAAAATAAATAGTAAGTTAGAAGCTAACGGTTCAGTATTTTTATAATGATCGTTGAATTATAATAAGGATGTATATATTTCAAATATCTCCTGGCCAATTGAGATTTTCAATTGCCGGGAGATATTTTTGCTTTTATTTTTAGGATAAAAAAGAAGCCCGGTCTGGCGGTGCCAGAGGGCTTCTTCAAAGTTTTTGATGATCAAGCGGATATTCGCAATCAGCATCCTCTTGATTTCATAAAGTCAAGAACTTCTTCTTTGGTGGACATAACGCGAAGAGCACCCTTACGTGTAGTAATAAGAGAAGCTGCCGCATTTGCGAATGTGAGCAGTTCTTTTAAGTTCTCTTCTGTCAGATTGTCCAGGCCATGTTCCAGAACATAGTTTAAGGAACTTGCGCAGAAGGTATCGCCTGCACCTGTTGTCTCGATCGTCTTTTCCTGAAGGAAAGGAGCAGCTTCTACTTTCATGTCTTTGTAGTAAGCGCGGCTTCCGTCTTTTCCAAGTGTGATAAGGATAAGCGGAATGTTGTATTTCTCTTTCAGAAGTGCGGCACCTTTGTCGTAGTCTGTAGTTCCGAAGAGGAATTCAACTTCGTTATCTGAGATTTTCAGAATATCGCATTTGCCAAGGCCGTATTCGATCTCTGCCTTTGCGTCATCCAGAGATTTCCATAATGGCGGACGAAGGTTCGGGTCGAAGCTGACAATACATCCGGCTTCCTTTGCAACGTCGATGGCATAGCGGGTTGCCTCGCGTACTCCCTCGTGAGTGGAAGAAAGAGTTCCGAAGTGGAAGATTCTGGAATCTCTGATCAGGTCTTCCTGGATTTCATCTTTGGTGAGCATCATATCTGCACCCGGGTTACGGTAGAAGGAGAAATCTCTGTCTCCGTCAGGATAAGTATGTACAAAGGCAAGTGTTGTGTGTACTTCGTTGTCGATCACAAGGTTGCGGGTGTCGATCCCTACTTCCTCTACGGCATTCTTAAGCTGAGTTCCGAACATGTCGTTTCCGACTTTGCCGATGAATGCAGTTTTTTTGCCAAGCTTCTCAAGCATTGCAAGCACATTGCATGGAGCACCGCCCGGATTGGCTTCCAGCATCGGATTTCCCTGTGCGCTGCTGCCGTTTTCAGTAAAGTCAATCAATAATTCGCCTAATGCGGTTACGTCAAAGGCTTTGTTTCCCATTTTGTATCCTCCTTGTTGTGATGGAAAGAAGCATAGTATCCGGAACAAGATTCCTTCCATGGTTAATAACATAAATTTAGCGCAGGAAAGGGAATTTGTCAAACAATTTTCTTTATTTTTTTGTGCAAAGATGCTAAAATAAACATAACTTGATTTGTTATTGTTTACAGGTGACGTTTAATGTACCGTAAATACGCTGCCGGTAAGAGTAACCGATCATCATATTTCTGACAATCGGGGAGGTAACGCAGCTATGGACGAAAAAGTATACGGCTATATGGACTGGCCGAGAATTGAAGCTATTGTGTATGGAGAGGAAACTGCTCCCAGAGATGTGATGGGACCAAGGATCACACAGGACGGAGTTCTTATTCAGGGATTTTTTCCTGATGCAGAAGAAGTCAGTGTGATCAGCGGAAAGAAAACCTATGCCTGCGAGAAAGAGGACGAGGCCGGATATTTTGCAGTATTGCTTCCTGTACGCAAGGTGCCGGAATACAGATTCCTTATAAAAATGGGAGAGACAGAGACAGAATGTTATGATCCCTATGCTTTTCCATGCCAGATCACAGAGGAAGAGGAGAAGGCTTTCTGCGCAGGTGTTTATTATGAGGCATATAAGAAGCTGGGTGCGCATCCTATGGAGATTAAAGGAGTGAAAGGTACTCTTTTTGCTGTCTGGGCTCCGAACGCAGTGAGTGTAAATATTGCAGGTGATTTTAATGGATGGATCGGACGTGCAACCATTATGCATCGTATGCCTATGTCCGGTATCTTTGAGCTGTTTGTTCCGGGCGTAGAAGCAGGAACACATTATAAATATGAAATTAAAGTTAAGGGTGGCGAAGTTCTGTTAAAGGCTGATCCTTATGGGAACAGTGCAGAGTATGATTCTGAGGGAGCATCTGTGGTAGCAGATGTAAGTGCTTTTCAGTGGAATGACGGAGACTGGATGAAGGAACGTTCCAGATTCGATGACAGGAAACAGCCGGTTTCTATATATGAAACATCTCTGGAGGAATGGAAATCTGCTGAGGAACTGGTGAAATTTCTGGCAGAGGAAGATTTTACCCATGTGGAACTCCATCCTGTGATGGAATACCTGGATGATATTACAGGTGGTTATTCTACATATGCATATTATGCACCTACTTCCAGATTTGGAAGCGTGGTGGATTTTCAGAAGCTGGTAGATGAGCTGCATCAGGCGGGGATCGGTGTGATCCTGGACTGGACACCTGCACAGTTCCCGCGTTATGCCTCCGGTCTGGAGAAATTTGACGGAACACCTCTTTATGAGAAACAGAATCCTGCAGAGGCGATTCATCCGTTCTGGGGAACACTGCTCTATAATTACGGAAGCCCGATGGTTAAGGATTTCCTGATCTCCAATGCATGCTTCTGGGCTGAGGTTTACCATGCTGACGGTCTGCGTATGGATGATGTGGATGCCATGCTGTATCTGGACTATGGCAGAAATCAGGGAGAGTGGACACCGAATATTTACGGAACCAATGAAAACCTGGATGCTCTGGAATTTCTGAAGCATCTGAATTCTGTGATAAAGGAGAGAAATCCCGGATTGCTTTTAGTTGCTCAGGAGAACGGACTCTGGCCGGAGCTGACAGACAGTGTGGGAAATGACCATCTGGGATTTGACTATAAATGGAGTGGTGGATGGACAAAAGATCTGCTTGAATATCTGAGCAAGGATCCTATTGAGAGAAAGAATTACCATGATCAGCTGACCATGTCCATGCTCTATGCATACTGTGAACATTATATTCTGACCCTTGGCAGCAGGGATGTCGGTACATTGAAGGATTTCGCAGATAAGCTGCCTGGAAGTGAAGAACAGAAGAATGCGCAGATCAGAGAGGCTTATGCCTACATGATACTTCATCCGGGATGCAAGATGATGGCACCGGATAAAGATATGCCGAAAGAACTGGAATTATGTGTCAAAGATCTCAATAATATGTATCTTGCTCATCCTGCACTTTATCAGCTGGATGATGAATATGATGGATTTGAATGGGTTCAGCTGATGAAGTATGAGGAGAATGTGATCGCATTCATGAGAAAGACAGAGAAACCGGAAGAAACTATTCTGGCTGTCTGCAATTTCGCGGCAATTCCATATGAAAACTACAATGTGGGAGTTCCTTTTGCCGGCAAATATAAAGAAATCTTTAACAGTGATGATAAAAAGTACGGTGGTAATGGTGTAGTAAATACGAGAGCGAAAGCAGCGAAGAAGGCTGAGTGTGATGAGAGAGAGTACTCTATCACAGTGAAGCTTCCGGCACTTGGTGTGGCAGTCTTTACCTGCACTCCGGAAGAAACAGAGAAAAAGCCCGCTGCCGAGCATGGCCAGATCAAGAAATCCATTACCAAGACAAGAACTGTACGCAAGGCTGCCGGGAAAACAAAAGCAGCTGTAAAAACTGCAGTGAAACCGGTGACAAAAGAAGCACCCAAAATAGTGAATGAAACGGAGCCGAAAACAGTATCTGAAATACCGGTCAAAAAGGACTTGACAGAGAAGAAATAATATTATAAACTAAATGCTGTGGCTGTCAGAATTATCAATTTCTGACAGATTACAGCATAAGCTGAAATAGCTCAGTCGGTAGAGCACTTCACTCGTAATGAAGGGGTCGTGAGTTCGAGTCTCATTTTCAGCTTGAAAGATATTGGGCAATTGTAATTTTATAGAAAATCCGCTATACTGAAAAGCAGAGTATAGTGGATTTTTTATGTTTTTATGGAGGTTCGTATGGTGAGTACCTTAAAATTGCCGGTAGGAATTGAAATGATTGTAAAGAGAAATTCACTTGACAATTTCGGGCCTATCCTTTAATATAACTTTTGGATTATACCAAATAAATAATGACCGGGAATCTATCAAGAAGAATGGTTGATTTCCGGTTTTCTTATGTGGACATCATGGTCAGGAGTGCCCGCAGACTGGATGGAACAGGACGGACCGGATATATCTATAATTGGAAAAATGGACATATACAGATGCGAAACCATGCAGAGACTGGCACTGTAACAGGCGTCAGCATTGGCATAAGCCGATGTAGGGGCGAGAGCTTTTACGCGTGGTTTTGTATCTTTTTTAGTTGGTAACTTTTTTACATGAAAGGAGCTGAGTATAGTTGGCAGAGATTTCACTTGAACTGAAAGAGATAAAGAAAAGTTTTACAGAAGGCGAAGCAGTTCTGGATAATATCAGTCTTGAGATCAGTAAAGGAGAGTTTATTACTTTGTTGGGATCTTCGGGATGCGGCAAGACGACAACGCTGCGAATCATTGCCGGTCTGGAACAGCCCGATGCAGGAAGTGTCTGGCTGGACGGCAGGGAAGTGACAGGTCTGGAGCCGAACCAGAGGGATGTGAATACGGTATTTCAGAATTATGCGCTCTTTCCGCATATGAATGTTGCGGAGAATATTGGCTATGGTCTGAAGCTGAAAAAAGTTCCTAAGAGTGAGATCAGGAAAAAAGTTTCTCAGATGCTGGAACTGGTTCAGCTTGAAGGATATGAAAAAAGAAAGCCTTCCGAACTCTCGGGCGGTCAGAAACAGAGAGTTGCCATTGCGAGAGCACTGGTGAATAATCCCAAAGTATTGCTTCTGGATGAACCGCTGGGAGCACTGGATCTGCAGCTTCGCCGTGCGATGCAGATAGAACTGAAGCATCTGCAGAAGAAACTGGGAATTACATTTATCTATATCACTCATGATCAGGAAGAAGCTATCAATATGTCTGACAGGATCGCGGTGATGAGGGACGGACGTATAGAGCAGATCGGAACACCGGATGAGATCTATAATCATCCAAAGACCAGTTATGTGGCAACATTTGTAGGAAATGCGAATATCCTGCATGGAGTTGCAGAGAGTATTCAGGGACAGAATGCAATCGTAAAAATTGGAAATGACAAGGTAATTGTAAAGCTTGAAACAAGTCAGCAGGATACAAAGGATACAGGGGCAAAACAGCACCTTACAGCAGGAGAGAACGTAACTCTGGCTGTGAGAAGTGAAAATATATTGTTACAGGAAGCTGCCGCAATCGGTGATACCGGTACAGATAACGGAGACACTGTTGATATAAGTGTGGCAGGCGGAATTTCGGATATACATGATACGAATAGTATATCGGGTTTACAGGCAACTGTTACAGAGAAGAACTTCGCAGGAGGTCAGCTTCGTGTAACCCTGAAGCTGAGCGATGGTACACAATTGATCGCCAGCAGATACGGAATCGACGCATCCGTAGCAGAAGGCCAGACAGTAAGATGCAGTTTCCTGCCGGCAGATGCAGTACTGGTAGACAGGGAGGATATTCATGAAGAAGCGTAGAAGCCGTTCTGACAGTTCTGCATGGATGGCACTTCCACTGTACATTTTTACCATTGTGTTTGTGGTATGCCCTCTTATCTATATGGTGGCGCTTAGTTTTGCTACGCCGTCCAGAGGATTTGGGGTGACCTGGAAATTTACGCTGGACAATTACAGAAATATTCTGGAACCTGTATACCTGAATACATTTGTGGAATCACTGAAGCTGGCATTTACCAGTACGATAGTGATCGCTTTGATCGGCTATCCGTTCGGGTATTTCATGGCGAGGCTGCCGGAGCACAGAAAGAAAAAGGCACAGCTTCTGTTGTCCACACCGTTCTGGGTAAATTCCCTGATTCGTCTGTATGGCTGGATCATTATTCTGCAGAAAAAAGGACTTTTGAATTTTGTATTGATAAAACTCGGGATCATTGAGAAACCGCTGTCCATCCTGTACAGCTATCCGGCAATTGTGATCGGTATGATTTATGTGCTACTCCCGTTTATGATTATGTCTGTATACTCCAGCGCAGAGAAGCTGGACTGGTCTTATGTGGAGGCTGCCAGAGATCTTGGTGCATCCAGAATACAGGCATTTTTTACCATAACACTGAAGCTTACACTGCCCGGGTTGCTTTCGGGTGTGATCCTGACTTTCGTGCCATCCATGGGACTGTTCTTTATTGCAGATATCCTGGGCGGAAATAAAGTGGTACTTGTCGGAAGCCTGATCCAGGATCAGATGACAAGAGGAAGTAACTGGCCATTTGCAGCAGCACTTGCTGTGGTGATGATGGTACTTACAACTGTACTGATCATGATCTACAGGAAAGTGACAAATGCCAGAGAACTGGAGGGAATCGGATGAAAAAGAATTCAAGATTTGCCGGATTTTATATGGGGCTGATTTTCTTCCTGATGTATCTCCCTATTGCAGTAGTGATCGTTTTCTCATTTAATGAATCCAAACTGCCGGTGAAATTTACAGGCTTTTCCCTGAAATGGTATCAGGAACTGATCCATGACAGAGCAATGCTGGAAGCACTGGTAAACAGTCTGATCCTTGGGGTATTAAGCTGTCTGGTTAGTGCAGTGATCGGTACTCTGGGCGCAGTTGGCCTGTCAAGGATTCACTGGAAGTCAAAAGGTGCACTGGAATACATTTCCATATTGCCGTTAATGATACCGGAGATCATCCTTGGTATGGTGCTGATGGCATTCTTTTATATGTTGAACCTGCCTTTTGGCATGCTGACACTGTTAATAGGTCATACGATATTCTGTGTGCCTTATATTCTGATGGAAGTGAAGGCAAGACTGGCGGGAATGGACCCTGCGTTGGAAGAGGCGGCAAGGGATCTGGGTGCAGGACCGTTCAGGGCTTTCCGGGATATTACGCTGCCCTTAATTATGCCGGCTGTAATTTCAGGTTCGCTGCTTGCGTTTGCCATGTCCATGGATGATGTGGTAATAAGTATCTTTGTAAACGGACCGCGTCTGTCTACGTTGCCGATCAAGGTGTACACACAGCTGAAAACAGGAGTGACGCCGGAAATCAATGCGTTATGTACCATATTGCTGGCAGCTACACTGGTTATTTTTATTGTTTATTCACTGATAACAAAGAAGAAAAAGTAATTGTTATAGCTTTTAGGAACATTCTGAACAGCCGGCAGATGCTTTTGGAACAGCCGGATTATAAAAAACAGAGAAAAAACAGAATACATTCAGAGGAAGGAAAAGATGATGAACAAACTGATTGAGTTAAAAAATCTGACCAAGAATTTTGATGATCAGCAGGTTTTGCGCGGCATCAATCTGGATATTTATGAAAAGGAATTCCTGACACTTTTGGGACCCAGCGGATGTGGAAAGACAACCACCCTTCGAATCATTGCAGGCTTTGAAGAACCAAGTGACGGAGAAGTACTGTTTAACGGAATTGAGATCTCCAAGCTTCCCCCGTACAAGAGAGAGGTTAATACTGTGTTTCAGAAGTATGCTCTTTTTCCTCATTTAAATGTGGCAGAGAACATCGGTTTCGGGCTGAACCTGAAGAAGGTCGATAAAACTGTCATCGCCCAGAAGGTGGAGCGTATGCTGAAGATGGTTGGTCTGGAAGGCTTTGGGAAAAGAGATGTAACTCTGCTCTCCGGTGGCCAGCAGCAGCGAGTGGCCATTGCCAGAGCTCTGGTAAATGAGCCGAAGGTCCTGCTTTTAGATGAGCCCCTGGGTGCACTGGATGCAAAGATCCGTAAACAGATGCAGGTAGAATTAAAGAAGATTCAGCAGGAAGTAGGCATCACTTTCATCTATGTTACCCATGACCAGGAAGAAGCCCTGTCCATGTCAGATACGGTTGTTGTTATGAATAACGGTGAGATTCAGCAGATCGGTTCTCCTACAGATATCTACAATGAGCCGGAAAACCGTTTTGTTGCAGGCTTTATCGGTGAATCCAATATTATCGAGGGAACCATGATCCGCGATTATCTGGTTGCTTTTGACGGATTTGAGTTTGAATGTGTGGATAAGGGATTTGAGGATAATGAAGAGATCGAAGTTGTGTTAAGACCTGAGGATCTGGATATCGTAGATCCCGGTCAGGCAAAGATCAGGGGAATTGTGCGCAATATTACATTCAAGGGCGTGCATTATGAAATCCTGATCGAAACAGAGCTTCGTACTTATATGGTTCATACCACAGATTATGCGGAAGTCGGAAGGGAAGTGGGACTGAAATTCGGGCCTGAAGACATCCATGTTATGTGTAAGATGGGAAGCTACTGATGAAACAGTACAGAAATCTTATCAAACCATATCTTGTGTGGGCATTTGTGGTCATTGTCATCCCGCTGATACTGATCGCATTATATGCATTTACAGAAGATGGAAACGAAGTGCTGACGTTCTCCTTTACTCTGGAGAATTTCCGCAAATTCCTGGAAGCTACTTATATGAGCGTTATTTTCAAGTCTTTTAAGCTTGGAATCCTGACGACGGTCATCTGTCTGGGACTTGGCTATCCTCTGGCATATATTATTTCCAAATGTCCGGAGAAATCCCAGAGTCTTCTGATCCTGCTGGTAACTATTCCGGAATGGATCAATATGCTTCTGCGTACTTATGCATGGATGAACCTGCTGTCAGACAATGGTATCATCAACCATTTGCTTGGATTACTGGGGATTTCTCCGGTGACAATGATGTATACGGACTTTTCCGTAGTGGTTGGTCTGGTCTGTAACTTTATGCCGTTTATGATTATCCCGATCCATACATCCCTGAGCAAAATGGATAAATCCTTTATCGAGGCGGCCTATGACCTGGGGGCAAATAAATTCCAGACCTTCACAAAGGTTATCTGGAAATTGTCCATCCCCGGCGTGCTCAATGGAATCATGATGGTATTCCTGCTGTCTATTTCCACATTCGTTATTCCGAAACTTCTCGGAGGCGGACAGTACATGCTGATCGGTAACCTGATCGAGTCTCAGTTTATCTCTGTTGGTGACTGGAATTTCGGAAGTGCGATTTCTCTGATTCTGGCTGTGCTCATTCTGATTTTTATGAGCCTGATGAAGAAGATGGATAAAGATGAATAAGGGAGGACGGCATGAAACGTAATAATAAATTTTTCTCAATGTTATATGTAGTACTCTGCCTTGCTTTCTTTTACCTGCCAATCCTGGTGACGATGATATTTTCCTTTAACTCATCCAAGTCACTGACCAGATTTACAGGCTTTTCCCTGCGCTGGTATCAGGAACTTCTCGGTAATGGGGAAGTAATTAAGGCAGTTTATGTATCTGTTACCATTGCGATCATTGCGACCATTGTTTCTACAATACTTGGAACCATTACAGCGATCGGTTTATCCAAATCAAAGAAGGTAATCAAGGAACTGCTTTTGAATATTAATAATATACCGATTCTGAATCCTGAGATCGTAACTGCAATCAGTCTGATGCTCTTGTTCTCTTCTCTGGGATTTCGAAAAGGGTATCTGACTATGCTGCTGGCACATATCGCATTCTGTACTCCGTATGTAATTACCAGCGTTTATCCGAAGGTAAGGGCTCTGGATCCGAATATGGCAAATGCTGCCATGGACCTTGGGGCAACTCCTTTTCAGGCTCTGACAAAGGTTATCGTGCCGATGATCAAAGAAGGTATTTTCGCAGGCGCGCTGCTTGCATTCACCATGTCGTTTGATGATTTCGTTATTTCCTATTTCGTATCAGGAAATGGTGTAAAGAATATCTCTATTGTTGTATATAATATGACAAAGCGTATCAATCCAACGATCAATGCTTTGTCAACCATCGTGATCGTAGTTATTATTGTAGTGCTGCTTTTGGCTAATCTGCTTCCGAAGTTTAAGAATAAAGCCGGGAAGCTGAACAGGAAAGCAGTAAAAATTGTCTCTGTAGTTCTGGTTGTTGCTGTTACGGCAGGGTTGATCAAATGGGGATTCGTGGCACAGTCCACTCATGTGCTGAAAGTTTACAATGCAGGAGAGTACATGGATCTTTCTCTGCTGGAGGATTTCGAAAAAGAGTATGATTGTACCATTGTATACGAGACTTTTGAGTCAAATGAGATGATGTATACCAAGCTTTCAAGTGGTGAGACTTATGATGTGCTGATCCCGTCTGATTACATGATTGAGAGACTGATCAAAGAAGAATATCTGCAGGCACTTGACTGGAAAGAAATTCCGAATAAGAAAAATCTGCTGAATGATGTCATGAACCAGAGCTATGATCCGGGCAACCGTTATTCCTGTCCATATTTCTGGGGAACAGTAGGAATCCTTTATGATAAGACAGTAGTAGATGAGGCTGACCTGAAAGATGGATGGAATCTTCTGTGTAATCCTGAATATAAAGGAAATATTTACATGTATGATTCTGAGAGAGATTCCTTTATGATAGCATTAAAGGCGCTTGGGTATTCCATGAATACTACAAATGAAGCTGAGATTGAGGAGGCTTATCAGTGGCTGATCGATCAGCGTGATACCATGGATCCGATCTATGCAGGGGATGATGTGATCGACAACATGATTTCAGGAAACAAAGCGTTGGCAGTTGTGTACTCCGGAGATGCATCGTACATTATCAGCGAAAACCCGAATCTGGACTACTTCACACCGGAACAGGGAACCAACAGATGGTATGATGCAATGGTTATCACAAAGGACTGCAGCGAGGTACAGCTTGCCCATGAATTCATCAATTTTATGATCAGTGATAAATCTGCTCTTTCCAATACGGAAGAAGTAGGGTATACTTCTACAGTGAAGAGTGCTTTTGAAACAATGAAAGAGGGGGACTATGCCGGAATCAGTTCTTATATTCCGGATACAACCAACCCGAATAACGAAATCTTTGCTTATCAGCAACCAAAGATCAAGCAGAAATTTGCAGAACTCTGGACAAAAGTAAAAGCAAAGTAAAAAAGGATAGCCGCTGTCTGCCGATACAGTGGAAGGCGGATTGGGGCTGCTACAGACAACAATGCAGGGCATAAGAAGGGAGACTGTTTATGAAAAAAAGAGTACTTGCAGTAGTAATGTGTGCATTAATGGCCGGATCTGTATTTACCGGATTTAAGGATGCAGGAGATGATAAAGAACTTGTACTTTTTACATGGGAAGGAATGTTCCCACAGGAAGTTCTGGACGATTTTGAAAAAGAGACAGGTGTTAAGGTTGTCTATTCAAACTTTGATACGGACGAAACTATGCTTGAGAAACTCTCCATGGCAAAAGGCGGTGATTATGATATTGTAATCGCAGATGATTATATTCTGGAAACTGCCATTGCAGACGGACTGGCTGAGAAACTGGATAAGGATTCTCTGGAGAATATCGGAAATATCAATTCTTTATATCAGGGACAGTTTTATGACCCGGATGATGAATACACAGTTCCGTATGGAGCAGGTATTCCTCTGATCGTTTATGATCCGGAGCAGGTAGATATTGATATTAAAGGATATAAAGATCTCTGGGATCCGTCTCTGGAGGATAGCATTGCATTGACTGCCAATTATCGTGTGATCAATGGTATCACTCAGCTTTCCATGGGAGAGAGCATGAATGAAGAGGACGTAGACGTGATCAAGAAAACAGGAGAGAAGCTTCTGGAGCTTGCTCCGAATGTACGTCTGATTCAGGATGACAACACACAGAATGCACTTCTTAACGGAGAGGCAAGTGTTGCATTTCTTTATACTTCTCAGGTAACGGCAGCTCTCGCAGAGAACCCGGACCTGAAGGTAGTATATCCGGAAGAAGGACTCGGATTTGGAATTATGGGAATGTTTATTCCGAGTGAAGCACCGGATAAGGATGCAGCATATTCCTTTATGGATTACATCATGCAGCCGGAAGTTGCGGCAAAATGCACAGATTATATCGGATATTACAGTACAAATAAAGCAGCAGATGAACTGGTAAATCCGGATCTTGTTGTTCCGGATGACGTTACAAAGGGCGAGATCGTCCAGAATGTGAGCCAGGACGCAGACGCACAGTATCAGAAGAACTGGACTGAATTTAAGGCTGCCTGCGACTAAGGAGTTTAACATGGATATTTACAAGGGAACCGGTGCATTTTCCGGAATCGCCATCGGTAAAATACTCTATTACCACAAGAGTGAATATCAGATACGTCAATATGAGATCACAGATGTCAGGGAAGAACTGAATGTTTTCCGCCAGGCGCGTGCCAGAGTGATGGAACAGTTGACGGAACTTTATGAGAAAAACTGCACGATTCAGGAATCCCAGGCGGAACTTTTTCTCCGGCAAAAGAATCTGCTGGATGGAAAGACTTTCCAGCGTGCGATTGAGAGTATCATTAAGAATGAAAAAGTAAATTCTGCCTATGCAGTAATGACTACAAGAGATGAGATGGTTTCTACTTTTCGAACTTTGGAGGAGCCTGCGATCAAGGAGAGACTGGAAAATATACGTGAGATTTCAGACCGTCTGATCAGTGAACTTGGGGGTATTTCCCCGAGAATCGATCTTGGTGATGAGCCAGTGATTCTTGTCACAGAGAGTATCACGCCGACGGAACTGATGGAGATGGATAAAGATAAACTGATGGCGATCGTTACACACCATGGTTCCGATATTTCCCATGCTGCGATTCTGGCAAAGACCATGAATATTCCGGCATTGATTGAGATTGATACGGATTCAGAATGGGATGGACAACAGGGGATTGTGGACGGATATACAGGATGTCTGTATATTAATCCTGATGAAGAAGTAAGAAAAGAATATGAGATCCGCAGGCAGGCCGATATGGAGGAACGGGAAGAACTCCTGAAATTAAGAGAGGAGCCAGATGTTACAAAAGATGGCAGAAGAATTGAAATCTATGCCAATATCGGAAACATGGATGATTTAAACAGTGTTCTTTATTATGGCGCTGCAGGAATTGGGCTTCTGCGAAGTGAGTTTCAGTATCTTGGAAGAGAGAATTATCCTCGTGAGAATGAACTGTTTCTGGCATATAAGAAAATTGCGGAGACGATGGGTGACAGGCTGGCAGTGATCCGTACTGCAGACCTGGGAGCTGATAAACAGGCAGAATACCTGAACATTCCTGATGAGACGAATCCAATCATGGGAAACAGAGGAATCCGTCTCTGCCTTGACAGAAAGAGGATGTTTAAGGCACAGCTTCGTGCGATTTTCAGGGCAAGTGCTTATGGAAATCTGGCGCTGATGTATCCGATGATCACTTCGGAGGAAGAGATGGATGAGATCGAGGCGATTATCCGGGAAGTTGTCCAGGGGCTGGAGGAGAAAGGAATTCCATATAAAAATATCAGGACGGGCATTATGATCGAAACACCGGCTGCAGTAATGATCAGCCGGGAACTTGCCAGAAGAGTGGATTTCCTCAGTCTGGGAACGAATGACCTGAGTCAGTATACGCTTGCGATGGACAGACAGAATCCGTTGCTGAGAAATAAATACAATGACCATCATCCGGCAGTACTGCGTATGATCAAAATGGTCGTTGAAGCGGGACATGCGGAGAATAAACGTGTCTGTATCTGTGGAGAACTTGCAGCTGATACTGCTCTGACAGAAGAATTCCTGAAAATGGGAGTTGATTGCCTTTCAGTCGTTCCGGCATGTATTCTGCCAGTAAGAAAAGCACTGAGGCAGGTTGATCTGTCCCAGGAGAAGATTAATGAAAAGTAAAGTAGTATTACTTCCTTGCGGAGAATATGATGAGGAAAAAGTTTATACATTATTGAAGCAGGGACTGTATTTGGTGGGTGGAGTGGAAGCTCTGATTCCAAAAGATGCGAAGATTCTGCTGAAACCCAATCTGCTGAAACGAGCGGAAGTGGAGAAGGCAGTTATCACGCATCCGGTAGTGGTTGGTGCGTTCGCCAGAATCCTGAGAGAAAATGGATATGAGCAGATCGTTCTTGCTGATTCCTGCGGACATGGGACGACACAGGCAGTGATTCGCGGAACAGGAATGGATACTTATCTGGAAAAATATCAGATTCCGGCGATTGACTATTCAGAGGGGATAAAAGTGGACTACCCGCAGGGAATTCAGGCAAAAGAATTTATTCTGCCAAAGGAATTGCTGGAGCAGAACTGCGTGATTTCTCTAAGTAAAATGAAAACTCATGCCCTGGAGAGAATCACAGGTGCGGTTAAGAATAGTTATGGATTTGTGTATGGCTTTCACAAAGCGAAAGGTCACACACAGTACCCGAGTGCGGACAGCTTTGCCAGAATGCTGATTGATCTGAACAAATGTGTTGCCCCGAAATTGTATGTGATGGACGGTATTGTAGCGATGGAAGGAAACGGCCCCGGCTCAGGAGATCCTGTTCAGATGAATGTAATGCTTATGTCCACAGATCCTGTTGCGCTGGATAGCGTATTCAGCCGTCTGGTCTATCTGAAACCAGAGATGGTTCCGACAAACTATCATGGTGAGAAAATGGGGCTTGGAACATGGAAAGAAGAGGAGATTACTCTTCTTACTCCGGATGGAGAAATCTCCATGTCAGAGGCAGTAAAAAGGTATGGGAATCCCCAATTTAATGTAGATCGTACAGAAGTGAGAAAGAATATCTGGACGAGAATGGCCGGAGCATTAAATATTTTCCAGAAAAAGCCATATATAGAAGCTGATAAATGCGTTCGCTGTGGAATCTGCGTACAGAGCTGTCCGGTTCCAGGTAAGGCTGTAGATTTCCGAAAAGGGAAAGGTAAGCCGCCGGTGTATGATTATAAGAAATGCATTCGGTGCTTCTGCTGCCAGGAAATGTGTCCCAAAAAGGCAATTAAAGTGAAATAACAGATTGTTTTGCAATATAAAAAGCACATGACAGAAAATGAGAGACCTCTCATATTCTACTCATGTGCTTTTATTATGCCTGTTTATCTGCCGAGAATTTTATTTACTTCTCTGATAAATTCCGGAGTCGTGCCACAGCATCCTCCGACGACAGATGCACCGTTCTCAATCAGAATCTTCATATGTTCTGCGAAATTCTGTGCATTCATGTTGTAAATGGCATTACCCTGCTCATCGATTGTCGGCATGCCCGCATTAGGCTTGGCGATGACAGGAATAGATACGTTCTCTTTGATATTGCGGACAACGGATACCAGCTGGTCAGGTCCTACAGAACAGTTGATACCAACTGCTACGGCACCTGCACCCTCAAGGGCAATCGCAGCCTCCACAGCATTCCCTCCGCTGAAAATGCTTCCGTCAGCTTCTACGGTCATTGTACACATTACAGGAAGAGAACTTACAGATGCGGCGGCATCCAGTGCAGCCAGAGTTTCTTCGATATTGATCATAGTTTCCGCAGCGATCAGATCAACACCTGCATCCTCAAGAACCTTGATCTGCTCACAGTATGCTTCGTATGCCATCTCATAAGTGAGATCACCGGCAGGCTCCATCATCTTTCCGGTTGTGGTAATATCACCGGCAACATAGACGCTGTGTCCTACGGCTTCTCTGGAAATATTTACCAGTGCATGGTTCATCTCTTCAAGCTTATCCTGCAATCCGTGAAGTCCGAGACTGTAACGGTTGCCGCCAAAAGTAGGGGCATATACGATCTGGCTTCCTGCTTCTACATAAGCTTTCTGAAGATTCTGCAGAACCGCTTTGTGATCCATGATCCATGCTTCCGTACAGATTCCCCTCGGCATACCGGATGCCATCAGATTAGAACCGGTAGCACCGTCAAGCAATACCACATTCTGTGTCAGCTTCTGAAATTCTTCTTTTGTCATGGGAATTTCCTCCTGTTTAGTTGTTTCGTATGGTTATAAACATATTGTGTTACTGATTTATGCAGCTCACAATACGACTGCCATTTCCGGCAATCTGCATCTGGCTAACCATCGGACAAATGCTACCCAACATTATAGCACAACTATCAGAAGAAGTGAAAAAAATTAATAAATTTTTATCTCATAGGAGGCGTTAAAAATCTCATCCACATTCAATACATTGATATTTGCCTTTTCTGAAAGGTCACCTTTAAATCCGCAGTCATCACATCTTCCCATCCATGGCTCCAGGCATACGAAAGAGGAACCAGGTACGGACCAGATGCCGAAGTTCGGGAAGCGATGGCAGGTAAGCTCCAGATATGGAGTGCCATCCGGGAAAGCAATGCCGGCTTTTTCAATCTGATTATCGAAGATCAGCGCATCATGGTCAAACATGTGTGCATCGATTTTGCAGGTACCATCCGTAAGTTCAAGTGTCTGTGTCTGATCAGGAAGAGCAGTTCCGGAAGCAGGATCCAGAAGAAGATAGGTAAGGGATTTTTGTTCGTCAAATGTCAGCAGGTAATCTTCTTTATTGTCAGCGCTTCCGACAGCAGGAACATTAAATGCCGGATGTCCGCCAATTGTGAAATACATAGGCTTATTGCTGTGGTTTACCACTTCCCAGCACACGCTGACCTGATTTTTCTCCAGCACATGTTTGATCTTAAGCTCAAAATCATATGGATAATTTTCTTTTGTTGCATCGGAAGATTTCAGTTTATGTGTAATAGAATCTGTAGTCATATCCACGCAGGTAAATTCACTGTCTCTGGCAAACCCATGCTGTTTGGACGGATATTCAGTTTCACCTATACGGTAGTGATTCTCAAAATGGCGTCCAACATTAGGAAAAAGAACCGGCGCATGACGTTTCCAGTAAGCCGGATCTGCCTGCCAGATCACTTCTCGGTTATGTATTTTATCAAAAATGCTGTACAGTTCAGCACCGTGATCGTTTACAGATACTTTCAGATAGTCATTTTCAATTGTGTGAATCATAAGTGGATCCTCCTTGATATAAATATTGACAGGATGCCGGGGCAGGAAATATCTGCATCTGACATCATTGTTATAAGTATATCACAATGTATGAGAGAGTACAAATATAGTCATTATGAACAGCTTTTTTCTCTCTGGATAAAAACGTTGTGCATTTTTTGAAATTGTGTCAAATATGAAAAGAAAATCACAATTTCTTACGAAAATCGTCACAATTTGAACACAATTCGGAACTATTGTATAGCCATCAACGAAAAACAGAAAGGACTTGATTAATAATGAAACGCAAATATTTAGCAGTAGTATTAGGTTTAGCGTTGACACTCACTTCTATGAATGTTGCTTTTGCAGCAACTGACTCAACAACAGAAACAACAACTGAGGCGGCAGATACAACAGATGATTCTACATCTGATGACGCAGCTGCAGCAGATACGGATACAGCGGAAGAAGAAACTGTATATGGCGAAGTTTCCAAAGTTGCTGATGACAGTGTTACTATTAAAGTCGGTACACTGAAAGAAGCAGATGCCAAAGATGCAGGTGATGAAGCTTCTGAAAATAAAGATGCCAAGGATGATGCGAAAGACACAGATTCCAAGGATAAAGATGCTAAAGATGATACAACAGAAGATACAGATACGTCTGCAGACAGCAAAGAAGCAGATGACGCAGATGCAAAGGCTGATGAGGATTCACTGCTTGACCTGACGGGAGACGAACAGACTGTCAAAGTTACAGATTCAACAACAGTAGAGAAAGAGAAGGCGCCGGAAGCCAAAGATGATGCGAAAGGCGCAGATTCCGAAGATAAAGATGCCAAAGATGATACAACAAAAGATGCGTCTACAGACAGCACTGATGCAGATGCTGCAGCAGATGATAAAGATTCAGAGCCTGAAACAGAAACAATTAAACTTACAGATATTAAAGAGAGCGACACAGTAAAAATCGTTCTGGATGCAGATGGCAATGCCAAATCTATCACAGTACTTGTAAAATCTGACAAAGCAGAAGAAAAGAAGGATGATACAAAGACAGACGATACAAAGACAGATGATACAACAGCCGATGCATCTTCCGATTCAGCAGATACTGACACAACAGATGCAGCAAAATAAAACTTTATAGCTGAGCGATTAGCAGACATAAGTAGAAAGACACAGATATTGGAAAATAATTCTCATATCTGTGTCTTTTTTATGTTTTCTAGAAACTTTTATTGTTTTCCGAAGACGCAGAAACAAAAAACTCCCTGAAAATAAACTATTTGTACAAAAAACGATGAAAATAGATAAATATAGAATGAAAAATGCAAAAATTAAATAATGTTTAATAAAAATCATATGTATAAAAATGACAATAAAATATTGACGAAACAAATAAATTTTGTTACAATTTACCTCAACAAGTCTTATGAACATAAAACATGATAAATAAGATACAAAAATAGAACATGAAAACAAGGAGGTCATTACTATGGCGAAAAAAAGAAATATCATTGTTGGACAATCAGGAGGACCTACTGCAGTAATCAATTCCAGTCTTGCCGGAGTTTACAAGAATGCCATTGAACGTGGATTTGACAAAGTATATGGAATGCTTCATGGAATTCAGGGGCTGTTGGATGAGCAGTATATTGACTTATCTACACAGATCCATTCAGAACTGGACATTGAATTATTGAAGAGGACCCCATCTGCATTTTTAGGTTCCTGTCGCTATAAACTTCCTGAAATTCATGAAGATAAAGCAATCTATGAGAAAATCTTTGAGATTCTGAATAAATTAGACATCTACGCATTTATCTATATCGGTGGAAATGATTCCATGGATACCATCAAGAAATTATCTGATTACGCGATCCTTACCGGACAGACACAGAAATTCCTCGGTGTTCCGAAAACAATCGACAATGACCTTGCTCTGACAGACCATACACCAGGATTCGGAAGCGCAGCTAAATATATCGGTGCTTCCACAAAAGAAGTAATCCGGGATGCGCAGGGCCTTACTTATAAGAAAAATATGATCACGATCATGGAAATCATGGGACGCAATGCCGGATGGCTTACAGGCGCTACAGCCCTTGCGAAATCCGAAGACTGTGACGGACCAGATCTGATCTATCTTCCGGAAGTTCCTTTCGATGTTGATAAATTCCTTGCAAAGGTAAAAGACCTTCTGAATAAGAAATCATCTATCGTAATCGCAGTTTCAGAAGGAATCAAGCTGGCAGACGGCAGATACGTATGTGAACTTGGAAGTGTAGGTGATTATGTGGATGCATTTGGTCATAAGCAGCTTCAGGGAACAGCAACATATCTGGCAAACTTCCTGGCAGCAGAATGTGGCTGCAAGACAAGAGCAGTAGAACTTTCTACTTTACAGAGAAGTGCTTCCCACATGGCATCCAGAGTAGATATTGATGAAGCATTTATGGTTGGTGGTGCAGCAGTCAAAGCGGCTGACGAAGGAGATACAGGAAAGATGGTTGTTATCGATCGTGTTTCCGATGATCCATATATGGCAGCTACTGGTATTTATGATGTACACAGAATCGCAAATGAAGAAAAACTCGTTCCTAGAGAATGGATGAATAAAGATGCCACAAATGTAACGAAAGACTTTGTAGATTACATCAAACCACTGATTCAGGGAGACTATCAGCCTATCATGGTAAATGGTATGCCAAGACATCTGGTACTGAATCTGAAGAAGGGCAGAAAAAGATAAATAATTGCAAGTCAATCAGGCAGCGAAGCGGATATGTGTTTGGCTGCCTGGTTTTACGTTATCAGAATCTTGCCAGAATATAGAGGGCGAAAGAGATGTACTGATTATTTGTATTCAAATCGATTGTAACAGAGAGCATATTTCGTTATTTTGCAGATAATAATAAATGTGTCAGAATATTTCTTTGCAACTGTCAAAAGTAGTAATGTTAAATTTGTTTTCTTGGAAGATATCTGTTAATAAAACGAAAAAAATTTACAGATAAAAATACAGACCAGAATAAAGGACAGTAAAAACTTTGACAATAATAGAAATGACAAAATAAATCATATTATGCAGAATGTATAAAAAAAATGCCTGATTTTAGCAGATTAACCTTGACGAAATGACATAAACTCTATAAAATAATTATGTGCGTATAAGAAACATATTTAATATATTTACTTATGTGTGAAAGAAAGAACAATAATTAGGAGGAAAATGTAAAATGGCAAAATGGGTTTACATGTTTACAGAAGGTAACGCTGATATGAGAAACCTTCTGGGTGGTAAAGGTGCTAACCTTGCTGAAATGACAAACCTTGGTCTTCCGGTACCGCAGGGCTTCACAATCACAACAGAAGCTTGTACTCAGTACTATGAAGATGGAAGACAGATCAACGACGAGATCATGGGTCAGATCATGGAAGCAATCACCAAGATGGAAGGAGTTACCGGAAAGAAATTCGGTGACAAAGAAAATCCTCTGCTTGTTTCCGTTCGTTCTGGTGCGAGAGCTTCTATGCCAGGTATGATGGATACTATCCTGAACCTTGGTTTAAACGAAGACGTTGTTAACGTACTTGCTGAAAAATCCGGCAATGCTCGTTGGGCATGGGACTGCTACAGAAGATTCATCCAGATGTATTCTGACGTAGTTATGGAAGTCGGAAAGAAATATTTCGAAGAACTTATCGATAAGATGAAAGCTGACAGAGGTGTTAAGCTGGACGTTGAACTTACAGCAGAAGACCTTCATGAGTTAGCAGAACAGTTCAAAGCTGAATATAAAGCAAAAATCGGTGCTGATTTCCCAACTGATCCTAAGGAACAGTTAATGGGTGCTATCAAAGCCGTATTCCGTTCCTGGGACAACCCACGTGCGAACGTATATCGTCGTGACAATGATATCCCATATTCCTGGGGTACAGCTGTTAACGTACAGATGATGGCATTCGGTAACATGGGTGATGACTGTGGTACAGGTGTTGCCTTCACACGTGACCCTGCTACAGGAGCTAACGGTCTGTTTGGTGAATTCCTTACAAATGCACAGGGTGAAGACGTTGTTGCCGGTGTTCGTACACCTATGCACATTTCCGAAATGGAACAGAAATTCCCGGAAGCATTCGTACAGTTCAAACAGGTTTGCGAAACACTTGAGAAACACTACAGAGATATGCAGGATATGGAGTTTACTGTAGAGCATGGTAAACTGTATATGCTTCAGACACGTAATGGTAAGAGAACAGCTCAGGCTGCTTTAAAGATCGCTTGTGACCTTGTTGATGAGGGAATGAGAACAGAAGAAGAAGCTGTAGCTATGATCGACCCACGTAACCTTGATACTCTTCTTCACCCACAGTTTGATGCTGCTGCTCTGAAAGCTGCTACACCAATGGGTAAAGGCCTTGGCGCTTCTCCTGGAGCTGCTTGCGGTAAGATCGTATTCACAGCTGATGACGCTGTTGAATGGGCTGAAAGAGGAGAGAAAGTCGTACTTGTACGTCTTGAGACATCTCCTGAAGACATCACAGGTATGAAATCTGCTCAGGGTATCCTGACAGTTCGTGGTGGTATGACATCTCACGCAGCAGTTGTTGCCCGTGGTATGGGTGAGTGCTGTGTATCCGGATGCGGTGATATCGCTATGGACGAAGAAAACAAGAAATTCACACTTGCTGGCAAAGAATTCCACGAAGGAGATTTCATCTCTATCGATGGTACAACAGGTAACATCTATGACGGAATCATCCCGACAGTAGACGCTACTATCGCTGGTGAGTTCGGACGCATCATGGCATGGGCTGACAAGTACAGAACAATGAAAGTTCGTACAAACGCAGATACTCCTGCAGATGCTAAGAAAGCTGTAGAGCTTGGTGCAGAAGGTATCGGTCTTTGCCGTACAGAGCATATGTTCTTCGGTGAGGGACGTATCGATGCATTCCGTGAAATGATCTGCTCCGAAACAGCAGAAGAGAGAGAGAAAGCACTTGAAAAAGTTCTTCCATATCAGCAGGATGATTTCAAAGGTCTCTTTGAAGCTCTGGAAGGTAACCCTGTTACTATCCGTTTCCTGGATCCGCCTCTTCATGAGTTCGTTCCTACAGATGAAGCTGACATCAAGAAACTTGCAGATGCTCAGGGCAAAACTGTAGAGCAGATCAAGACTATCATCGCTTCTCTTCATGAGTTCAACCCGATGATGGGACATCGTGGATGCCGTCTTGCTGTAACATATCCTGAAATCGCTAAGATGCAGACAACAGCAGTTATCCGCGCAGCAATCGAAGTTAAGAAAGCTCATCCGGACTGGACAATCAAACCGGAAATCATGATCCCACTTGTTGGCGATGTAAAAGAGCTTAAATATGTTAAGAAATTCGTAGTTGAGACAGCTGATGCTGAGATCAAAGCCGCTGGTTCTGACCTTCAGTATGAAGTTGGTACAATGATCGAGATCCCGAGAGCAGCTCTTACAGCTGATGAGATCGCTAAAGAGGCAGACTTCTTCTGCTTCGGTACAAACGACCTTACTCAGATGACATACGGCTTCTCCCGTGATGATGCAGGTAAATTCCTCAACGCATACTATGACGCTAAGATCTTCGAGAACGATCCATTTGCAAAACTGGATCAGGTTGGCGTTGGCAAGCTGATGAAGATGGCTATCGAACTCGGCAAACCGGTTAACCCGAACCTTCACGTAGGTATCTGCGGCGAGCATGGTGGAGATCCGTCTTCTGTAGAATTCTGCCATAAGATTGGTCTGAACTATGTATCCTGCTCACCATTCCGTGTACCGATCGCTCGTCTTGCAGCAGCACAGGCAGCAATCGCTGAGAAGAATGCATAAATAATAGTTGTCATGGGGTAAAGCGAAATATCCTCTGATGAGGTAAAATAGCCAACCAGCCCCAAAGTGTCCAAACGTAAAAATCGACCTTGGAGAATTGTAGAAATACAGTTCTTCAGGGTCTTTTTTGTTTTACGGCATAGAGCAAACCTTGAATTTATGCGATTTTTCATATTTCAATAAAAAACAAATTTTATTTAGTTTTCACAGGGGAATCTGAATAATGTGGGGATTACTTAATGTTTGGCAGGCTGTGGGATTTGCCCCTTTTGAGAATGTGGTGGTGTGTCCCATGACATATAAAATATAGATTCATGCAAAAGCATGATAGTGTCCAAGCGTAAAAACTGGCACTGGAACTTAGGGCAACCTGAAGTTTCAGTGCCTTTTTTGAGTAATACAAATATTTGCAATCTACTTTTATTATCTGCTTATAACTGAATAATGTATTACTATTTTACTACATACCCAGTAACCATTAATACCTAATTAATACCTAATTCGGTAAAAAGGGATTGACAAACAGTAAAAAATCGTTTATATTTAAATGCAGATTTGGTGTGTTACTGGACAGGCAGGCATTAACCGGTCATAAATGTTATTTTTTAATATTTATGGGGGTTAGTGCCTTTTTTGATGTATTTTCCGTGGTGAAATGCGGAATAATCATTTGTCAGAAGGTTTTAATCTCCCAGAAGACAAGGGCTGTTATTCAGACGGAAATATGTTTTATTGGATAAACAATAAAGAGCAGGAAAACCGATTTGAATGACATTGCCTGCACGATTTAAGGAAAAGGAGACAAAAAGAACATGAAAGACAAAATCTTTGGAGTTTTGCAGCGTGTAGGAAGATCCTTTATGCTTCCGATTGCAATCCTCCCTGTCGCAGGTCTGCTGCTTGGTATCGGCAGTTCCTTCACAAATGAAACAACCATCGCAACCTATGGATTACAGAAAATCCTTGGAAGCGGCACTTTACTTAATTCCCTTCTGATTATTATGAATAAGGTCGGAAGTGCAGTATTTGACAACTTACCGCTGATCTTTGCGGTTGGTGTTGCCATAGGTATGGCAAAAAAAGAGAAAGAGGTTGCGGCTCTTTCAGCATTGATCGCATATTTCGTTATGAACGTAGCAATCAGTGCCATGCTTCTCATTAATGGTGAGATTACTGCTGACGGACAGATTGCCAAAAATGTACTGGAAGGAACTGTTACTTCTGTATGTGGTATCCAGTCCCTGCAGATGGGTGTGTTCGGCGGTATTATCGTAGGTCTTGGCGTTGCTGCACTCCATAACCGATTCCATAAGATCGTGCTCCCGAATGCGCTGTCATTCTTCGGCGGTTCCAGATTTGTGCCGATCATTTCTACAATTGTATATATGTTTGTGGGAATCCTTATGTATTTTATATGGCCGGTAGTTCAGAACGGTATCTATGCTCTGGGCGGTCTGGTAACAGGAAGCGGATATATCGGAACTTTAATCTTTGGTATTATTAAACGTGCTTTGATTCCATTTGGTCTTCACCATGTATTCTATATGCCTTTCTGGCAGACAGCAGTTGGTGGAACAATGGAAGTTGCAGGACAGATGGTACAGGGTGGACAGAATATCTTCTTTGCACAGCTTGCTGATTCTGCAAATGTAGCACATTTCAGTGCTGATGCGACCAGATATTTCTCCGGTGAGTTTATCTTTATGATCTTTGGCCTTCCGGGTGCGGCACTTGCTATGTATCGCTGTGCAAAACCTGAGAAGAAAAAAGCAGCAGGCGGACTTCTTCTTTCAGCAGCCCTTGCATGTATGTTTACAGGTATTACAGAGCCTCTGGAATTCTCATTCCTGTTTGTAGCTCCGGCATTGTTTGTTGTACAGGTAATTCTGGCTGGTGCGGCTTATATGATCGCACATATGTTAAATATCGCAGTAGGACTTACTTTCTCCGGTGGATTCCTTGACTTGTTCCTGTTTGGTATTCTGCAGGGAAATGAAAAGACAAGCTGGCTGAGAATTATCCCGGTTGGTATTATTTATTTCATTCTGTACTATGTAATCTTTACATTTATGATCAAGAAGTTTGATTTCAAGACTCCGGGACGTGAGGATGATGATACAGAAACCAAGCTCTATACAAAAGCTGACGTAAACGCCAGAAAAGAAGCTGGAAAGATAGATAGTGCAACTGTAACAACTTCTAATGATCCGGTAAGCGAACTGATTACAATGGGACTTGGAGGAAAGAAAAATATCGTAGACGTTGACTGCTGCGCGACAAGACTTCGTGTCACAGTCGCAGAGCCGGAGAGAGTCAGAGATGATCTCCTCAAACAGACAGATTCCAGAGGAATTGTGAAAAAAGGACAGGGTGTGCAGGTTATTTATGGACCTCATGTAACTGTAATCAAAGCAAAACTGGAAGAATATCTGGAAACTGCTCCGAATGAATTTGCAGCAGATACTGTTGAAAATGATACGGCAAATTCTGGAAATAATACAGCAGAAACTGCAAACGGATCAGACAGCAATGCAACTCAGAATCAGGCTGCAGGAACTGAAAATGAGAGCGATACAGCACAGACATCAGCACCTGTAAAAGAAGAAAAAATCAGAAAAACAGCCATTATTTACAGTCCGGTAAATGGTATCGCGGCAGATCTTTCCACCGCTCCGGATGAAGGATTTGCAGGAAAAATGATGGGTGACGGTGCAGTGGTAACACCGATAGAAGGAACTGTATATGCACCTGCAGACGGTGAAGTAGAGTTCATTTTTGACACCAAACACGCCATCGGATTCCAGACAGATTCCGGCATTCCAATGCTTCTTCACATGGGAATCGACACTGTGAAACTGGAAGGAAAAGGATTCGAAATTCTGGTAACAGAAGGTCAGAAAGTAAAGATGGGCGAACCGATGATGAAACTTGATTTAGAGTTCTTATCAGCTAATGCACCATCCCTTGTTTCCCCGATTCTTGACACCGAACCGGAAGACAACCAGAGAATCCGACTTCTCGCAAACGGTGAGATCAAAGCAGGTGAACCGTTGTTTGCGGTAGAGACACTGGAATAATAAATATAGTTTTGAGAAAACTGAAGCAAACAGGCTGCAAATATTCGCAGAACAAATAAAAGAACAGCCAGATAATCAGAGAATATCTGAATTATCTGGCTGTTCTTTACATACCGTAAAAACGAAAAATCCATGACAGGAAAGTTGGTTGGAAAAACAAAGTAAATTAAACAGACAGGTAGGATTCCTGATAAAAATATGGTACACTTATGCTTGTATAAGGTAAATCAAATAAATTTTGAATATGATAACCGTATTATTAAGGACGGAGTAAATAGTAATAAAATATATGAGATACTTTTGCCTGTCAATATGAAGATTATCAGAGAAAAAGGAGGCTTTTTATGGGTGGAGAAGAGTTATATATACTAAAGCATAAAGACCTGGACACAGCCATGGTAAAGATCAACCCTTTTTCGGGAAGAATCGAATATATCCTTGAGGTGTATCTGCCGGAAGAACTGCCTGTTGGATGTAAAAAAGACGGAACAGGACTTGCAGAATGGTGGAATATGCGTGCAGTACCTGACACAAGAAAAGGGATTCAGCAGGCGCTGAAGATTCTGAGAGAAGAAACAAGTCAGTCTTTGATGCTGGCAGCATATGGATTAAGTCTGACAGATCATTATTGGATGCAGCCAGTTTCAAAAGAACTGTACTGGAGAGATATTAATTTCTTTGAGAATGATTTTTCAGATGAACTTGGCAATTTACTGACAGATACTGGCAGAATAGATGTAGACGATCACATATCGCGTTTTTCTCCGGCTTCATCTGTAAATGGAGAGATGAAGAAAAAATGGATCATCAGGGATCATACCCGTTATCTGCTGAAAATAAATACAAATAATTATGGACAGCAGGCAGTAAATGAAAAAATTGCGACCAGACTTCATGAACGTCTGGAATGGAGAAATTATGTCCCATATGAAATTACCGGAACAAAAATAGATGGTGAAGAATTCCCCTGTAGTCTGAATGCGCTGTTTACTTCTCTGGACACAGAATTGGTTTCGGCATATCAGTTGATTAGAAATTATAAAGTGCCGAATGATTTATCAGAGTATGAGGCGATTATTCGGTTGGCAACAGAATATGGACTCGATGAGCTGGAAGTAAGAACGCAGTTGGAATATACGATTTTGACAGATTTTATTCTGAGTAATACAGACAGACATTATAATAATTTCGGATTTTTATATAACAGTGAGAAACATACACTGATAAAAATGGCGCCTGTATATGATACAGGGAACTGCCTTTTTTACAATGAAGATCCAGTTCCGGTCAAATCAGGTCTGTTAAATGTCAAAGTCAATTCATTTTGTAAAAAAGAAACAGATATGCTTTCCTATGTAAAGAATAAAGAAATAATTGATATAGAAAAACTTGAAGGATTTCCCAAAGAAGTAGAAGAATTATTAAAACAATATACGAAAATGCCAGAAGAAAGAGCAGAAAAGATAGCAGAAACCGTACAGAAAAAGATAGAGTATCTTCAGCTTTTTCAGGAAGGGAAGAAAATCTGGAAACGAGAAAAATATTGGTAAGGGGAATAGGCTATGAAACAGAAGGTTGGAAAGTACAGCGTAGAGATGGAAGGCGATAGATTATATATTGGTGATTCTCCTCAGTTGGTTGTCAATTTGAAAACGCAGAAAAATTTTATACGCTGTAAAAATGAAAATATTCCATATAAAAAAGAAATTCGTCTAAGTCCGGATTTACTAGAAGGGAAACGCCCGGAGGTTTTTAAAACGGCAGTGGGATATTATTATCAGCAGGCGTGTGAAATTGCAGATGGAATACAGATTGCCAGGGCATATGGAAGAAAGGCTAATCGCACAATTTCTGTTAAAGATTTATCTGAGAGAAAAGTATAATAAATAAAACACAAACGCAGTATGGAAAAAAATAATAAAAAATCGGACAGATATAAAGGAAAAGAAAAAGTATGATAAACAGAAATGATATGCTGGAGTTAACCCGCAGGATGACCTTATCCAGAAATTGTTTTATGCGTGCAGCAGGCGTTTACATAGACGAAAATGGATATATCGATAATACTTTTAATGTAAACTTTAAGAATATGGGAAAACATGACCAGCAAGTTAATCTGGATCTTGCGAAAACGATTCCGTTTTCAAAAACAAATGAGCAGTTAAAATGTTATAAATTTCCGGCAGGAGATCTGGCCTATGACAGTATTCATAAACTGCTGATGGCATTATCACAATATGGTTTAAAAGATGATCTTCTTGTGCAGACACTTTGCGAACAGCTGGCAGAGGGAATCTGCGGCACAGAAGACAAGCCCAACAGGACAAATTATTTACGCGGGCAGGAATTTGGAATTTATATTTATCATGGAATCTACGATATTCCAAAGAAAGGCTCAGATCAGAGCGAACAATGGGAATCGGAAGAAGTTTATAGCTTCCTTGTGTGTGTAGCTGCACCGGTAGATAAAGACTATAATGCAGGAAAACCCAAATGTGGATTTATATTTCCTGCATTCGAGGACAGATCCGCAGAGCATGGGAAGATAGATATCTTCTTTGAAAATCCGGAACGTCCGGATGAAGGATTTTTAAAGAAAATATTAGGGAGATAAACACCAGAAAAGAAAACTGGAAATCGTATGATTTTATGAATACGAAAATTATGGAAGAGTTAGAACGATAAAAATTTAGCTTACACTAGAGCGTGTTTGAAAAACATTTGAATTTGTTTATTTTAACCAAATGAGTATTGAGGCGATACACAGGAACCCCAGATAAGTGCATGCAAGCTTGTCATACCGGGTTGCTATACGGCGATAAGCTTTCAACTTTAGGAACAGCTTCTCCACGAGATGGCGTTCTTTATAAAGCCACCAGTCACAACGGCGCTCAAACTTTGCGCCTTTCCTGGAGGGAATCGTTGGCTCACCACCATGATCATAGATATAGTCGATCAGATGGCTGTTGTCATAACCCCTGTCAGCCAACACATGACTTCCTTCTATATCTATCTGTTCCAGCAATGGAATGGCGCATGTGATATCATTTCGCTGTCCCTCACTGCTCATCAGACGGACAGGATTACCGTATGAATCTACAATGGCATGGATTTTGGTACTTGCTCCGCCGCGACTGTGGCCAATTTCGGTGGGAGGCCCCTTTTTTTGCACCAGCGCTGTGCTGATGCGCCTGGACAATGGAACCATCCATGGAAAGTTCCTCCAGCTCAGCATCAAGGCTCAGGACACAGAAGATATTATCCAGGATGCCATCCTCTATCCATTTGCGGAAGCGGCTGTAAACAGTCTCCCATGGGCCATAACGCTCTGGCAGGTCGCGACATGGAGCACCACTGCGAGCGATCCACACCATTCCGTTGACAATGGTACGGTTATCTTTTCGTGGGCGGCCCTGTTTACCAGTATTCTCAGGAGGAAGTAGATCAACGATGCGGTTCCATTCATCATCCGTTAATTCGTATCGTCTCAACATAATGAACACCCCTTTTTCTTTATTATACTATAAAAAGGGCTTGAGAACAAATGTTTTGTACAATTTTTAATTTTCAAACACGCTCTAGTCCTTGCAATAATGCATTGAGAAGAAGCCGGGGTAGATTAGTGTAAAGCTATTTGGTTTTATACATAATCTATCCCGGTATTTTTTTATTATTTATTAGGAGGAGATCGGATATGACAGAATTACGAGATGCAAAAAATAAGTTAAGAGCCACATGGAATCCGGAAGAAAATGCGATAACTATTCGTGATCGCGGAAAGGATATTACATTTTTACTGAAATCAGATGGTAGCTATGATCTGAGAGAAAAAACTGTTCGTAAGAAAATAGCATAAGAATCCACAGAGCTGCTCGACGGCCAGGATTAGAGTGTGTTTGAAAAATGCTTTCTACAAAATATGCCGTGAATTGGGGCGTGCAGATTACGGAAATGAATTTTCAAACACCCTCTAGTTTTCCGTCTGGTAATCAATATAAATCCGATCTTTATGTAAAAAGACTTCAGCCTCGATCTGGTACAGTTCTTTTACCAGTTCTGAGCTAATCAGTGTTTCCGGGGTTCCGTCGCAAAGATTTTTTCCATCCTTCAGCACATAGATCCGGTCACAGAAGCGAGCCGCCAGACTCAGATCATGAAGTGCTGTCAGCACGGTTTTTCCGGAACTTTTCAGCAGAGAAAGGGTCTTGAGCTGGCTGCCGATATCCAGATGGTTGGTCGGCTCGTCCAGAATGATCATTTCCGTTTCCTGTGCCAGTGCTCTGGCGATCAGGACTCTCTGTTTCTCTCCTCCGGAAAGGGTCAGAAAGCTTCTTTCCTGAAATTCTTCCATTCCCACCATCTCAAGGGATCTTCCCACAATCTCACGATCCCGTTCATTGGCTGCTTCCATCATTTTCTTTCTGGGATAGCGGCCCATCTGTACCACTTCTCCCACTGTAAAATCAAAATTCGCCTCATTTTCCTGAGACACTACTGCCAGACGTTCTGCCATTTTTCTGTTTGACATTTTAATCAGGCTTTTTCCATCTAACAGGATTTCTCCGGAAGTCGGGGTGAGCATACGGTAGATATTTTTTAAAAGAGTGGATTTTCCGCTTCCGTTTGGCCCGATCACACCAACGAACTCGCCCTGTTTTACCTGTAAGGAAACGCCTTTTAGGATTTCTGTCTGTCTTGTTTTATATGTGATATTTTCTACTTTCAGCATCTTCCTTACTCCTTCTTTCCAAACGCATACCTGCGCACACGGATCATCCACAGGAAAATCGGTGCACCGATCATAGAGGTAATGATTCCGATGGGAATTTCCCCGGGCGCATCAAACATTCTTGCTCCCACATCAACCCACACAAGAAAGATCGCACCGATCAGCGTGGATATGGGAATCACTTTCTTATGATCTGCTCCCACCATGGAACGTACAATATGAGGGATGACCAGTCCGACGAAGCCAATACTTCCTGTTACCGCCACGGTAACTCCTGTTAAGGCAGCAGACAAAAATACCGTAACTTTCCGCACCAGATTTACATTGACTCCCAGTGTCACTGCGCTGCTTTCTCCCATCAGAAGCGCATTCATGGCACCGGACATTGCAAACATGCAGATAAATCCCGGAACCAGGATCACCACTACCGGGATCAGTTCTTCCCATTTGGAACTTGCCACACTTCCCAGTGTCCAGAAAGTTACTTCCCGGATCTTGGAATCATCCGGTGCTTTATAAACAATAAAGTTGGAAAACGCAGTAAACATTGCCGCTATCGCAGTACCTACCAATACCAGTTTGATCGGTGCCACTTCTTTTCCGCTTTTTGCCATATAATATACGATCAGGATCGCCGCCATAGCTCCCAGAAACGCACCGCCTTCTACTGCATAAGACCCAAGGAAGAACAGGGATCCTGTTACAATTGCCAGCGTTGCCCCGAAAGTCGCCCCGGAAGAAATACCAAGTACATAGGGACTTGCCAGGGGATTTTTTGTAAATGACTGCATAGCCACACCGGACAAAGTTAAACTTGCTCCCACCATTGCACCCATCAGGACACGGGGAACACGTAAATGCCATACAATGTTCTGGGTACTCAGCTTGATGTCTGAAACATCTCCCATTCCTGTTACACGGTTCCATACGATCTTCCAGACCGTTTTAAACGGAATACTTACAGGTCCGATACCAGTTGCCAGAATCATGGTAAGGACCAGAATAACAGACAGGACCATGCAGGAGATCCCCACATGATCCTTCATCCATTTGCATAATGCTTTCATTTTTTAATTTATGAAATCTTATTCAAAACACTCCGGATGGAATGCTTCTGCAAATTTTTCGATTGTATCCGCTACACGTGTGCTGGCAAACACTTCCGGCAGGGTAATAACAAGGAAGTTTTCATTTTTGATCGCAGTTACATCAGAAAGAGCCTCATTATCTTTCAGAGACTGAATCTTTTCATCTGCTGTTGTTTCGCCGTAGTCATTGATTACGATGATATCCGGATCAGCTTCTACAACGGCTTCCCAGCTGACAGTATTCCATGTATCTTCCAGATCTTCAAATACATTGACACCGCCGGCATGACGAATCAGTTTGGATGTGAAGTTGTTTCCAGGTGTATATGCACCGCCATCCATGTCGCAGTCAAAGTTAAATACTTTGATTGGATCTGCATCTTTTACCTTGTCTTCTACATCTGCGATCTTGGTTTTCATGCCTTCTACTACTTCATCTGCTTTATCTTCTACCTGGAAAATCTATCCAAGGTTATAGAAATCCTGATATACATCTTCTACATCACAGCCAAGTTTATAGCCTTCGATGGATGAAAGAGACATGATGCCATAACTGCTCAGTGTATCATGTGTTGCAATTGCAGTATCTTTATCACTGAATGCAGAGCTTCTTCCGTAGATGAAATCCGGGTCAAGATCCAGTACGACTTCCAGGGACGGGTATCCATTATCATCGGAAATCTTTGGTTTGGATTCATATTCTTCGCGGTACTGTTCGGAAACCTGTGCGTTGTTGTAGCAGGTTCCGATGATCTTGTCACCAAGTCCCAGTGCCATCAGTTCTTCACCGGTATTCGGGTTTGTACTGATCACACGTTCCGGAACATGTGTAAAAGTAACTTCCTGATCATCTTGTGTCACCAGTGTAAACGGAAAAACAGAATCACTGCTCTCGCTGTGTGATGCATCCTGTGCCTTTGTGTCCTCTGCTGCAAATGCAGTTGTTGGTCCCATTAACATGGTTCCTGCAAGCAGCACTGCCAACCATTTTGTTCTCTTTCTCATTTGTGTACCTCCATAACACATAAAATAAATTTAGTCTGGAAGTCCATGAAAGCAAAAAACCTGCGTTTATACGCAGGCTAACAGACCGTTCCCAATACATTTCGGAAACGGCACTCTGCGTCAATGCTTTGAATGGAAGCTTCTGATCGCACAAAACAGGCAGGTATCCTGGCTCGCAGATCTGCATCGTTCCGGCCTTCTCACAGATTTTTTTGCAATGGCATTTTCGGATTGACTCCCTGCTCACAGTGACCTCATCGCTCAGGCTTTTCCTGATTCCCTCTTTGTCACTTTTTATAAAAAAGATCACCTGTTTTGTTTGACAACAGAATAGCACATTTGTTTCTTATTTGCAAGCTACTGTTCTGCTTATTTAGAGTGTGTTTGAAAATTCATTCCCGCAATCTGCACGCCCCACTTTGCGGTATATTTTGCAGAAAGCCTTTTTCAAATACGCTCTAAGAAAATCCGGCTGACTTATTTTGTAAAATGAAAGTTGGCTGGATTTTAATTACACCAGATACAATTCAATTTAGTCATTTTAGATGAGAATGACTAAATTGAATTGTAATATGACTAAATTGATGATAGAATGAAAACAGGAAACAGAGGTAATATCAAGTAATATAGGAGACACGATGCGAATTTTTAATTTTGAAAAAGAATACAGCAAATTGCTTACTCCTGATATTGTGTCATATCTTGTGCAGATTCATGAGTATAGAGGTGCATATGCAAATGGAAAGGTACAGGATGAATTACTGGCGGAACTGGTGGAAATTGCCCGAATCTAAAGTACGGAAGTATCGAACAGAATTGAAGGCATTATAACAACGGATGAGCGCCTGAGGAAAATTGTCCATGAAAAAACGATGCCAAAGACAAGAAGCGAAAAGGAAATTGCCGGATACAGAGATGTTCTTGCAACAATTCACGAAAATTATGAGTACATTCCTCCTGTCAGTTCAAATATGATTCTGCAGTTACACAGGGACTCATATAAGTTCAACGGAAATGGATATGGTGGAAATTTTAAATCTACAGACAATGTAATAGCAGAAGAACTGCCCGATGGAACGAAAAGAGTAAGATTTGAATCAGTGCCTGTATGGGAAACGGCAGAAACAATTAATAATCTTTGTGATTCATTTAAGAATGCCTGCAATATGCAGACAATGGACGTATTGCTATTGCTTCCGATGTTTATTCTGGATTTTCTCTGCATTCATCCATTTAATGATGATGTTATAATAAGGAAAAAGTTAGAGAACCCCAGTAAAATCAAGGGGTTAGCACTAATTTAGTCCTTATTTTTATACCAATTTATCGGTAGCACTTGATAAAACACAGATGTTATGTGATAGTTTAATTCAGCAATATTTTGAATAAGGAGTAATTACATGGCTAAAATGACGGTATATCATGGTGGATATCAGGCTGTGAAGAATCCAGAAATTAGAAAAGGACGTAATACAAAGGATTTTGGATATGGTTTTTACTGTACAATAATCAAAGAACAGGCACAGAGATGGGCAAAAAGATATGAAACAAAAGTTGTTTCAATTTATGATGTGCGAGTGGACTCTAATTTAAAAATCAAGGAATTTAGAGAAATGACAGAAGAATGGCTGGACTTTATTGTAGATTGCCGGAGTGGAAAAAGTCATGACTATGATATCGTAATCGGCGTTATGACAGATGATCAGATTTATAATTTTGTTTCTGATTATATAGATGGTGCAATTACAAGAGAACAGTTTTGGGTTCTTGCAAAGTTCAAGTATCCAACGCATCAGATTGTATTTTGTACAGAAAATTCATTAAAATGTCTGGAATACAGAGATTGTGAGGTGCTTTCATGATAGGAAGTGGGCGTGAGGATAAAAAGGATAATGCTCTTTTTTATACATGCAGTTTGATTGATTATATTTCAAGGAAAACAAAAAATATTCGTTCAGAAGTCGTGAATCAATTGGGTAAAGAACGTCTGGAGAAGATATATAACCTTGCAGATGTTTATCATTGCGATAATATCGAACATGTAAGTGATGATTTTATTGAAGAAGCTGATATAAAAACAGGAACATTTGATAATGTGGGAGAGTGCAAATACGCAATTCCATCTTACTGGGATATTGGAAAGGTTTATAAACGTCTTATAAAGCAAGTAGCACAGAGTGAGCAAATAGAAACGATTGAGGCATTGATAAAAGTATATAATTCTTTTATCAGCGAAAAAATAGATGATTATAACAGCAGTGTATATTATGAAAATCCATCATATATATTTGAATGTTACAGAGAAAATAAAATGTTATAGACAAAATGTGAAAGAAGCAGATATGCAGGTTGTATAATGAATTACAAATTCACTTGTAAAGGTAAATTGGTTTCCTGAAATCAAATGTTCCGGTGGTGGAGAATGGGACAGACAGTAATAACTTGGTGGTTTACATTGTGAAAAATTTTTGATACGATTAAGGTAATAAGATTAAAGTTACTGTGCACGAAATGAACGGTAACAGATTAAATGAGGGGATCCTTAAACATGTACAGAGTAAGCAAAGTATTAAATAACAATGGTGTAATAGCTATTGATATGGAAGAAAATCAGGAATATGTCATTCTCGGCAAGGGTGTTGGCTTTGGTAAGAAAGTCAGCCAGCGTTTTGAAAAACCTGCAGAGTGTACTTTATATCGGATGGAGCAGGAGACGGAGCGTGGATCTGCGAAAGAACTGGTAAAGGGAATCGAGCCGGAGTATCTGGAAATTGCAGATGAGATTCTGACAGAGGCACAGAAAGTGTTTGGAGATTCTGTAGACAGAGGAATTCTTTTCCCACTTGCAGACCATATCTCTTTTGCAGTTGCCAGAATTCGCCGAAATGAGCAGATCAGTAATCCTCTGACTGAGGATATCAAAGTGCTTTTTTACAGTGAATTTAAGGTTGCTGAGACATTGAAAACAATCCTGAAGAAGAGACTTCAGATAGCAATTGATGACCATGAAGTTGGATATGTGGCACTTCATATTCACTCTGCGATCGGTGATGAGAAGGTATCTGTTGCGATGCAGACTGCTAGGGCAGTGAGAGAGTGTATTGACATGATCGAGAAGGCGACAGGCAAGCCGATAGATGTACTTTCTCTGTCTTATAACCGTCTGATGAACCATATGAAATATATGGTGGCGCGTGCATCAACAGGGGAGAAACTGAATCTGGATATGAACGAATATATGCTGGACCAGTATCCACAGGCTTATGAAATCGCAGCGGAGATATGCAAGAATCTGGAAGGATGTATAGGTCATAAGCTGGATGAGACGGAGATTGGATATCTGGCGATGCATATACAGAGAGTATATAAAGATGCAGTGTGAGAAAAGTAGTAATAATAGAAGAAAGTTCCTTATTTCAGGAACTTTCTGATCAGTTTTTCATAGATTTTTCTATATGGCTGGTATCTCATAGGGAGGTCCAGCCATGTTTTTTTATCTACAATACTCTTGAAGTGAGAAAAGGTATTGAACCCGTCTCTGCCGTGGTAAGATCCCATACCGCTTTCGCCAAAGCCGCCAAATCCCATCTCGCTGGTTGCCAGATGGATGATCGTATCATTCACACAGCCACCGCCGAATCCACAGCGAGAGGTGACTTTGCGGGCGACATCCTTGTCGGAAGTGAAGATATACAGAGCCAGTGGATGTGCCATGGAGTTAACGGTTACGATAGCTTCATCCAGTGAATCATAAGTCAATACCGGAAGCACCGGGCCGAAAATTTCTTCCTGCATAACGGCATCCTGGAAAGTAACATGATCCATAACGGTAGGTGAAATCTGAAGTGTTTTTGGATTGCTGTCACCGCCGCAGATTACTTTATCCGGATTGATAAGATTGCTGATACGGGTAAAGTGTTTCTCATTGATGATTTTGCCATAATTTTTATTATTCAGAGGTGCAGATCCAAACTGTTTTTTAATTTGTTTCTGAATCTGGCGGATAAGTTCATCTTTAATTTCCTTATCACAGTAGATATAATCTGGTGCAACGCAGGTCTGACCGCAGTTGAGATATTTTCCGAATACAATCCGTCTGGCTGCCAGTTTCAGGTTGGCACTTTTTTCTACGATACAGGGACTTTTTCCACCAAGCTCCAGGGTAACAGGAGTCAGGTGTGCAGATGCCTTTGACATAACTTCACGACCGACATTCTGGCTTCCGGTGAAGAAGATATAGTCGAAATGTTCATTGAGGAGCGCAGTATTTTCTGTGCGTCCGCCTGTTACAACGGTTACATAATGCGGGTCAAAACATTCGCAGATGATAGTTTCAATGACACGACTTGTATTGGGTGAGTAAGCACTTGGTTTTAATACTACGGTGTTTCCTGCGGCAATCGCATCTATCAGTGGATCGATGGTGAGCAGGAACGGATAATTCCAAGGACTCATAACAAGAACTACACCATAAGGGGACGGCTTTTTATAGCTTCTGGAGGCGAACTGTGCAAGAGGGGTTATTACGTTTTTTTCCTTTGCGTAGGATGGCGTATGGCGAATCATATAGCTGAGTTCGGAGAGTACAAGTCCGACCTCGCACATATAGGACTCGAAGTTACTCTTGCCGAGGTCGCGCTTTAATGCCTCATTGATCAATGGTTCATATTTCTGAATACAGAATTTTAATTTTTTTAAAGCTTCAATTCTTTTATCAACTGGTAAAGTTGCGCCGGTATAAAAATAGGTACGCTGTTTCTGGACGATTTCTTTAATTTCTGTTTCTGTCATTGAATAGTCCCTCCATACTTTTTCTGTATTATTTATCAGATTCAGGAATCAGCATATAATAAAATTTCTCAAGTTCTGATGCATCCATCAGCTTTGGCACAGGATACAGAGGATTTGCCTCTTTATCTGCATAATGTGACAGCTTCGGGATATCTGTTTTCTGGATCTCTTTTACAGTATCTCCGATTCTGAATTTCTGTTTCATTTCTTCGATTGCCTGAATAAAAAGTTCTGCAGCTTCATGATCTGGTGTGTTCTTATCCGCGAGTCCGGCAGCAACAGCCAGATTGTGGAGTTTTTTATCAATGCAGCATCCATATTCACGAAGCACCATAGGCAGCAGAATCGCATTGGCAAGTCCATGAGGCACGTTATATTCTCCTCCAAGTGAGTGAGCAACTGCGTGAACATATCCTACATAAGATTTGGTAAATGCACAGCCTGCATAGAAAGAAGCATGGAGCATATTCCGACGCGCCTGGATGTTATCACCATGTTCATAAACAGTGTAAATATTTTCAAAAATCAGTTTTACAGCTTTTAAAGCGTCCCTGCGGGTATCTATTGTGGTAGAGTTTCCGATGTATGCTTCGACTGCGTGAGTGAGGGCATCCATGCCTGTGGTGGCGGTGATAAATGGCGGCAGGCTTAAGGTTACTTTCGGGTCAAGTACTGCATAGCGGGGAATTAGTGGAAAGTCGTTGATCGCATATTTATATCGGGTATCTGCATCGGTAATTACAGCTGCGAGAGTAGTTTCACTTCCGGTACCGGCAGTAGTAGGAACTGCCATAAGAAGTGGAAGTTTCTTGTGTACTTTCAGGATTCCCTTCATCTGAGCCAGAGTTTGTTTTGGCTTTACTGCGCGTGCACCGACAGCCTTTGCACAGTCCATACTGGAACCGCCGCCGAAACCGATGATAGCATCGCAACCGTTTTCGTGATAAAGATTCAGTGCCTCCTTAACATTTACGGTAGTAGGGTTGGCAACTGTTTTATCATAGATTGTATAAGGAATTCCGGCTTCGTTCAGTGTTTTCTCCAGACGTCTGGTAAGTCCGAGACGGGCAATTCCCGCGTCTGTGATGATCAGCACATGTGTACATTTATGGCGCATGATGATTTCCGGAAGTTCTTTAACACTTCCGGCGATTTTCGGTTTGCGGTAAGGTAAAAATGGGATAGCGATGTGAAAAGCTTTCTGAAAAGCCCTGCAATATATTTTTCTGATAGGATTCATGATAATTCTCCTCTGTAATATGTAATCAAGAAAAATATAGCAAGGCAAAAAAGAAAAGTCAATATATTTTGATATTCAAAAAGTATGGAATACTTAATAAATTATAGACAAGATAAAGCATACTGCAGAGAATCGTCCAGATGCTTCTTCATCAACTCGCCGGCTTTATCAATATCACCGGCTTTATATGCCTCAAAAATCAGCTTATGCATATGCCCGATATTGTGCTGAGGTTCGGACTGAGTCTCATACAAATTAGAAAAAATCGTAAGCTGGCTGCGAAGCTTCTCGGCAGCGAGAAGGGGAAACATCCGATCGTTATGTATCCGGGAGAATGTTATTACTGCGGTGCCTGCGTAATGGTCTGCCCGACAGGTGCTGTTAAGCTGGCACATCCGCTTATGAACAGAGCCAAATTTGTGGAAGTGCGCCATTGAACAAACTTAGAGGAAAATTAATGATTAAAAGCGAAGCTTTTATAATTCTATAGTACCAGCCAATAATCCAGGTCGGAACTATGTTTTATTTTCGGGGCATTTGGAGCGGTCTTAGATATTCTTAGTCTTCAGAAATCTGCGTTATGAGCCGCCCGCCTTACGTGTCTGAGCGAAGCCAGCAGCGGAGCGAGTTTGACAGGGCGGCTCATGGTTTTAGCAGATTTCTGAAGACTTAGAATATCTTAGACCGTGGAAACCGTCCCGAAAATAAAACATAGTTCTGACCGTCCCTTATGATTTGTTTATTCCCTAGCATGAGCCATACTAGCCCTCAGAGTTTCAATGAAAAATGTTACGAAACTTTACGAAACTCTGAAAACCAGTTGACAACCGAGTAAGTTTAAACTAACATAAAGTTAGCAATAGGTAACCACATGATAAAACTATACGGTTATAACAAACACATTGCTAAATTGTCTTATAAGGCAACATGAGGGAGGAGCAAAGAAAAAATGTTTCTGCAAATACAGGGAATCAAAAAATCCTTTGGCACAGGTGACAGTCGTGTTGATGTGCTGAAAGGCTTAGATCTTGAGATTGAAAGAGGAGAATTCTGTGTTCTGCTTGGTCCGTCGGGTTCAGGAAAGTCTACACTCTTAAACATTATTGGCGGAATCGATAGTGCAGACGAAGGAAACTTAGTGATAGACGGAGAACGTCTGGCGGATATGTCGGAGAAGAAACTTTCATTATACAGAAGAAAACATCTTGGCTATATTTTCCAGATGTATAATCTGATCCCAAATCTTACAGTCAGGGAAAATATTGAAGTAGGCGCTTATCTTAGTGATAAACCTCTGGATGTAGATGAGCTGCTTCATACGCTTGGAATCTATGAGCACCAGAGAAAGCTTCCAAATCAGCTTTCCGGTGGGCAGCAGCAGAGGACGGCTATCGGCAGGGCAATCGTGAAGAATCCGGATATTCTTTTGTGTGATGAGCCGACTGGGGCACTGGATTATAATACATCAAAGGAAATTCTTAAGCTGATTGAGACAGTGAATCAGAAGTATGGAAATACGATCGTTATGGTTACGCACAATGATGCAATTAAGGATATGGCGGATCGTGTGGTGAAGCTTCGAGATGGTATGATTCGAAAGAACTATATCAATGAACATAAGATTCCTGCGGCAGAGCTTGACTGGTAAGGAGGACGAAAGAGATGAAGAGTCCTTTGAGAAAGCGTTTACCCAGAGAGTTAAAAAGTGAGATTGGGAAATACCTGATTGTATTTATTCTGATGGTAACTACGATTGGATTCGTTTCGGGCTTTCTGGTTGCGGATGGCAGTATGCTTATTGCTTACAATGAGAGTTTTGAGAAATATAATATTGAAGATGGAAATTTGCGTACGGCAGAGCAGATTTATAAGACGCAGAGAGAGGAAATTGAGAAGCTTGGCATAAAATTATATGAGAATTTCTATCTGGAAGAATCATTGGATAATGGCAGTACGATGCGTATCTTTAAGAACAGGGAAGAGGTTAATAGGGTCTGCCTGATGAAAGGTGAACTTCCGGCAAAAACAGGGGAGATCGCGATTGACAGAATGTACGCAGATAATAACAGTTTGTCTGTAGGGGATACATTGCAAAGTGGAAAAAAGACATGGAAGATTACAGGGCTTGTGGCGCTTTCTGATTATAGCTGTCTGTTTCAGAATAATAATGATTCTATGTTTGACTCCGTGAAGTTTGGTGTTTCTGTTGTGACAGAGGATGAGTTTGATTCTTTAAAACAGGATAAATTACAGTATAATTATTCCTGGAAATATGATCAGAAACCGAAGACTGAGAAAGAGGAAAAGGAAGTTTCTGAGGATTTGATGGAGGACATCGGAAAGATTGTTACGCTGGAAGCATTTGTGCCGCAGTATCAGAATCAGGCGATTAATTTTACCGGAGATGATATGGGTAGCGATAAGGCGATGATAATCATGTTGCTTTATATTGTAATTGTGATCATGGCGTTTGTATTTGGCATTACGATCAGCAACACGATCCGAAAAGAAGCAGGTGTGATCGGTACGCTTCGGGCTTCCGGATATACCAGAAGAGAGCTTGTCATGCATTATATGACACTTCCGGTGCTGATTACACTTGTTGGCGCATTGATCGGAAATATTCTTGGATATACAGTATTTAAGGGTGTTTGCGCAGGGATGTATTATGGAAGTTACAGTCTTCCGACTTACGTGACGATCTGGAATGCAGAAGCGTTCCTTCTCACAACAGTTGTTCCTGTTATTATTATGCTGGTGGTAAATTATGGAATTCTCAGGCATAAATTAAAATTGTCTCCGCTGAAGTTTTTGCGCAGGGATTTGTCAGGGCGTAAGCAGAAGAGAGCAATTCGTCTGAGCCCGAAGATTAAAATTTTCTCAAGATTTCGTCTTCGCGTGATTTTTCAGAATATGAGTAACTATATCGTTTTGTTTATCGGGATTTTGTTTGCAAATCTGCTGTTGATGTTTGGATTACTGCTGCCGTCGGTATTGTCTCACTATCAGTTGGAGATTCAGGATAATATGCTGGCGAAATATCAGTACATGCTGCAGGTTCCTGTCAGTGCGGTGAGTGGAAATAAATTCGAAAGTCTGGTTTCGTTGCTTGAATTTTACATGGATTCTGAAACGAAAAACGAGGATGCGGAGAAGTTTTCTGCGTATTCTTTAAACACTTTGCCGGGGAAATATAAGAGCGAGGAAGTCTTGCTTTACGGTATTGAACCGGATAGTAAATATGTGAAAATTAATTTTGATGATACACAGGATAAGATAGAGTCTGGTAATACAGAAGAGAAAAAGAATGAAGGTAAAACAGACAAACCTGCAGATGAAATAAAAAAAGAAAGCACAGGTGTATATATTTCCAAGGCATATGCAGATAAATTCCTGCTTCATGAAGGGGATACGATTACTTTGAAGGAAAAATATGAAAAAGACGAGTATTCTTTTAAAATAGTGGGCATTTATGATTATACAGCGGCGCTTTGTGTCTTTATGCCACGTAGTGATCTGAATGACCTGTTTGATCTGGGAGATGATTATTACAGCGGTTATTTCTCTGATACAGAGATTACAGATATCAAGAATCAGTATATCGGTTCAGTTGTCAATCTGGATGCACTGACGAAGATTTCCAGGCAGCTGGATGTGTCAATGGGAAGTATGATGGGTCTGGTGAATGGGTTTGCCATTATGATCTATATGGTGCTTATTTATCTGCTTTCAAAGATTATTATTGAGAAAAATGCCCAGTCTATTTCCATGGTAAAGATATTGGGATACACAAATGGTGAGATCAGCAGACTTTATATTCTGTCTACGTCTGTTGTAGTGGTACTCTGCCTTCTGCTCAGTCTCCCAATTGAAACGGCAGTGATGAATGTGCTGTTTCGTGAAATGATGCTGGCGAGCATTTCGGGATGGATCACACTCTGGATTGACCCGATGATCTATGTACAGATGTTTGGGGCGGGAATTGTTACATATGGGTTAGTGGCATTGCTGGAATTCAGAAGAGTGAAGAAAGTTCCGATGGATGAAGCATTGAAAAATGTTGAGTAATGAGCGTATGATTTTTTCAATAACGCGTCAGAGGCGGGAAGCAGAATCTGACAAAAATTTGACATTATCTGGATTTTGTGTTACGGTAAGTAGGAAACTGTTAGACCAATCAGTTGGAATAGGAGATTATTATGAGAAAAAAATCAACTTCAAAAGCAACAGCAACTATCAAAGAAGCTACAACCAAAGCAACAGAGGCAGTGAAAGAAACAGTAGAGAAAACAATTGCCAAAGCTCCGGAAGTGATTGAAGAAGCAAAAGACGTTGCATCTGATATTGCGAAAGCACCAGTTGTAGAAGAAGCAAAAGAAACTGTAAAGAAAGCAGTAAAAGAAGTGGCTAAAAATATCGACATCAAAAAATTCGTAGAAACAACTATCGAATTACCTGGTTTTGCAGTTACAATGAGCTCCATCGAGGAAGCAATCAAAGAAGACATTAAAGCGAAAGACATCAAAGGAAAAGATATCAGTGTTTATGTAAACGTTGAGCAGAAAGCCGCATACTACACAGTAGACGGTCAGGGATCTGACGATTACAAGATCGACCTGAATACATTATAATCATTTTTATAACTGAAAATGAATGCCTGTGAGCGAAGGCTTGCAGACATAAAAACAGCAGGAATGTTCTCTTAATGAGCGCTCCTGCTATTTTTATGTTTTCGAAATCCGCTGATTTACTACGTAAATCGCTACTTTTAACGCCTTTTACATTTCATTCATATTGAAAAATCAGACATCTAAGAAGTTTGTTCCTGTTCAAACAAATCCTCTCTTGTAATATTCTGTGCCCATTTCCCCTGGCGATAGTGATGGAATACCCATGGCCACTTGACGAATTCGTCTGTACATAACAGGAAGTATACCCAAAGCACAGGAAGTTTCAGCACGAATGCTGCGAAGAATCCAAGCGGTACTGCATATACCCACATATCGATCGTATCGCAGATGAGACCAAATTTCGTATCTCCACCTGCCCGGAATACTCCGGCAATCAATGCAGTATTGACTGCAGAACCCATAATGTAATAAGTATTGATCAGCAGCATATATTTCAGATAATGCATTGCACCATCACTTAAAGAGGCAAATCTCATAACCAGAGGAGTGATGGCAAATACGATCACACCACCGATCGCTCCGGCGATGACAGTCATTTTCAGCATTCTGGAAGCATATACTTTTGACTTCTCCAGATCGCCTTTTCCCATAACATTTCCAAGAAGAATCGTTCCGGCACTGGCAATAGCAAAGCAGAAAACAGAGCCGATATTGCGGACAACAGTAACCAGTGAATTGGCGGCAACTGCATCCGTGCCAAGGTGTCCGAGGATTACAGAATACATGGAAAATGCTACGCTCCATGAGACATCATTTCCAAGCGCAGGAAGTGACAATTTAATGAAATCCCGGAACAATACTTTACTGCGGATAAACATATATGTCAGGTTCAGCTTCACATTCTTGCTCAGGGAAGATACAATCACGCAGGCGATCAATTCTATGAATCTGGAAGAAGCTGTTGCGATTGCAACACCTGTAGCCCCGAGCTTTGGTGCTCCGAACAGCCCAAAGATAAAGGTTGCATTCAGAATAATGTTCAGGACAAAAGCCAGCATATTCAAAGCCATACTGATTGTTACGCGTCCAACACTGCGCAGGATCGCCAGGTAAACTTCCGTAACACCCCAGCACAGATAAGTAATACCCATGATTCTGAGATAAGAAGAACCAATGGAGATCAGTTCAGGGTCAGATGTGAATATTTTCATCATATGCTGAGGAGCAGTGAAAGCAATCAGCGCTACAATCGCGGAAATTGCGATTGAAAAACGAAGCGCAATTCCCTCAATCGCATGAATTGCCTGTATATTGTTTTTACCAAAATATTGTGCGCACAGAAGAGAGGCGCCGGTGCCAAGTCCGTAATATACCATAAACAGGATATTGGAGTAATTGGCAGCCAGGGACACTGCGGAAATTGCAGACTGTCCGACGTAATTGAGCATAATTACGTCTGCGGAATTGACCGCTGCGCTGAGCAGATTCTGAATAATGATCGGAATCGTCAGCCGAAACATTTGCCGATAGAAATCATCTTTACCGGCTGATACTGTATTTGTCATATTTACCCCCATAATAAATTATAAATTTTCTTTTTGTCTGATCAGAGCATATTATTTCATCTTTTTTATCATAGCTTTCATGCGGGGAATGCGCTATCTCTATTTTGACAAATTTATACATTATTATGACTTTTATGGTTGCTTGCTTGTTGGTATTCCATAAATTATTTAAAAAATATTCATCTTTTTATCCCCGTTTTTTTAACCGAATCAAGTAAGTCCCCTGCTTCAATTGCGAGGAGCAATAAGCAGGGGACTTACTTGATTCGGTTAAACTTGTGTATCATATGTAGCATGGTCTGTATTGCGCTAAAAGTACTGGACTGGTATAATCTATATATGGATTTTACAGCCTATGATGATAAATGTAAATATCCGTGTTCTTACCGAAAAGATTTTGAACAATTAAAAAACGATAAATAAAAACATGGTAGGTGAATTTTTTATGATGACATTGCAGCAGATCGATATGAGTATTTTATTGTGGATACAGGAACATTTAAGAGCAGATGCCCTGACACCTTTCTGGAAAGTGATCACTTTTCTGGGAAATGGAGGATGGTTCTGGCTTGTGCTGGCAGCAGGACTGCTGGTGTACAAGAAAACACGTCCGACGGGGATTGCGGCATTACTTTCCATTACAGTAGGCTTCCTTATCACGAATGTGCTGCTGAAGAATATTGTTGCCCGCCCAAGACCTTTTGACGCTTATACAGAGATTATTCCTCTGATCACAAAACCAACGGATTTTTCATTCCCGTCTGGTCATACATGTGCATCATTTGCGTGCGCGCTGATACTATTTAGAATGCTTCCGAAGAAATTCGGAATTCCGGCAGTGATCCTGGCGGGAATGGTAGCCTTCTCAAGACTTTACCTGGGAGTCCATTATCCGGGAGATGTTCTGGGAGGATTTCTGGTAGCAGTATTTGCAAGCACACTGGTATATCATCTGATGTCAGCATATCAGAAAAAAATGCAGGAGCAGTCAGAAGGTCTTTCTCATAAATGGAGATGAGACAAACATGGGAAAGGGCGCTGCAATCAAGACAGCACTTACATATATCAAAGAAATGAATCTGGTGCAGAGAATGAGTATTTTCACAAGAAAAACCAATAAAGCAGACAATAGATAATATTCTCAGTAATGCAGCCAAAAGTAGAATGTCTGCCATGACAGCAGAATATAATAAATTAATTTTAGAAACAAAGGGAGCTCTTTAATGAAGCAAAAACCCTTATTGATCAGCCTGTTAATTTCTCTGGGAACCGGAGTGATTGCAGGCTTTCTTACTTTCACAAGTATGGAACAATACCAGGAAATGTACCGCCCGCCATTGTCGCCGCCGGGGTGGGTATTCCCGGTGGTCTGGCTGCTTCTTTATGCACTGATGGGAATTGCTGCATACAGAATATACATGAAAGATCCAAAAGCAGAAGCATTAAAGTTATACCTGATTCAGCTGGCGATAAACTTCTTATGGCCGATACTTTTCTTTAATTTCGGCTGGCAATTATTTGCGGCAGTCTGGCTGTTGCTGTTATGGTATCTGGTATTTGTTATGATAAAAGAATTTGCAAAAATTGATGAAGGTGCGGCAAAGCTTATGATCCCATATCTGATCTGGCTTACTTTTGCGGCATATCTGAATATAGCGATTGCTTTGCACAGATAAGCGATTATTTTTTGGATTGCATTGTGATAAAAAGTGATGAATGGCTACTTGTGATACATAAATAGCCAAAAAAGTACGTATACTATCTTCCATGTAGAAAGTAAACTTTTATACAGGAGGACAGACATGGACAACAGCACAAAGAAACTATTAGAAGAATGCAGTGTCGGATGCAAGATGGGAATTGAGAGCATGGAGCAGGTACAGCATCATGTGACAGATGCCAAAATCGCAGCAACGATTGAAAAATCCTGTTCAAAACACAAGGAACTGGAAGAGGAAATTTCCAAAATACTTCTTCGCGCAGGCCAGCCGGAGAAAGAACCGGGTGTTATGGTATCCACATTTTCGTGGATGACGACAGGTGTAAAGATGATGACCGGAGAAGATGAGAATAAACAGGCGGTTAAGATCATCATGAATGGCTGCAACATGGGAACCCAGTCCATCACAGAGGCCATGCACCAATGCAAAGATGCGTCATTCGAAAGTATTTCCATTGCAAAGAAGCTTATTGGAATGGAAGAGAATCTGCGGGATGATATGCAGAAATATTTATAAAACTATTTGTAAAATGAAATGCTGTCAGTTACAGAATAAGTTTGTAACTGATGGCATTTTTATTTGTGGTGTGTGGTGAGTGGCGGATTATTGCAGGTCAGGAATAGTTGTGATACAATGCACAAGAGAAATTACACAATTTACATAGAAAAAAGGACAACACAATGAATAAAAATGAAATCTATATAAAAAGTGGTACCCAATACAAAAAAATGACAAAAGAACTCCTTGCGCAATGTGACCTTGTATCTCAGATAACAGATAAGAAAATAAAGATCGGCATCAAACCAAATCTTGTCTCACCATCTGAAGCCTCCTGGGGAGCTACCACACATCCGGAGATCGTGGCGGGAATTATCGAATATCTGCAGGAGAATGGATATGAGAATATTGCAATTCTGGAAGGTTCCTGGGTAGGAGATAAGACGAAAGAGAGTTACGAGGTATGTGGTTATCAGGAACTTTCAGAGAAATATCAGGTGCCTTTCTGGGATATGCAGGAGGACAAGGGAATAGAGTATGACTGTAAAGGTGTGAAATTAAATGTCTGTGAACGAGTAGAGAACATTGATTTCCTGATTAACGTTCCGGTACTGAAAGGACACTGTCAGACAAAAATAACCTGTGCATTAAAAAATATGAAAGGCTTGATTCCAAACACCGAGAAACGCAGATTCCATGCAATGGGACTGCATAAGCCAATCGCACATCTCAATGCCGGAATTCATCAGGACTTTATCGTTGTCGACAATATCTGTGGAGATCTGGATTTCGAGGATGGTGGAAACCCGGTAGTGATGAATCGAATCTGGGCAGGAATGGACCCGGTGCTGATTGATTCCTATGTTTGTCAGGTCATGCACTATGAGACAAAAGATGTTCCTTATATCGGACTGGCAGAAGAATTGGGAGTTGGAAGTACAGATCTGAAAAATGCTCACATCATCTATTGTGAGGAATCTGCCCGAAAGGAACTGCCGAAATCCCGAAAGGTAGTAGAACTTCAGGATGCTGTAGAAGAAGTAGAATCCTGCAGTGCCTGCTATGGATACCTTATCCCTGCACTGGAAATGCTCAAAAATGATGGGCTTTTTGAAAAACTGGATACAAAGATCTGTATCGGGCAGGGTTACCGTGGCAAAACAGGAAAACTGGGCGTTGGTGCCTGCACCTGTAAATTTGAACACAATGTAAACGGATGCCCGCCTACAGAAAATCAGATCTATGATTTCCTGAAACAATATATTCTGAACAAATAAAGAGCACGGGAAATATCCGCATAATTAAAATCAGAAGAGACAGTTTGGTAATATAGTTTGCAATAAAAAAACAGGTTCGCGAGGGAACCTGTTTTTTACTAATATTTTATAATGCCATCTTAATCATCTTAACGATCGTATCCTGGTCAAATTTGCTACTGTCAAATGCCAGATGATACTGGGAAATATCTTTCCATTTCCTATCAGTGAAATATTCATAATAAGTACGGCGTTCTTTATCAACTTTCTTAACGAGTTTCTGAGCACTCTTTTCTTCCCGTCCGGTACGCTCAATGATAGTCTGTACACGATAGTCAAATGGTGCATGAATAAATATGCTCAGGCATTTATCGTCAAGAATATAATTCGCGCATCGTCCGACAATTACGCAGTCCTCCTTCTCCGCTGCATCCAGAATAATCTTGCGCTGAAGATCAAAGAGAACATCATTCATTGGAACAAAATGAAAATCGCTGTCCATCTGAAGTTCATGATCGATAGGAAAACGCCACTGACTGCCGCGTTTCTCATCAACTTTGGCAAGCACATCAAAAGGAATATTCTCTTTCTGAGCTGCAATATCGATCAGTTCTTTGTCATAAAAAGCAAATCCAAGTTCTTCTGCCAGAGCCTTACCGATCAGACGGCCATTACTGCCGAGCATCCTGTTTATTGTAATCACGCGTTTACTCATAATCAAAACCTCCTTATGACATCCCTGTTACTGTTATCTTATGATACCTGAGCCAAAGCTCCCATAATCCTGATATCGTATCACCTGTCAATAGTAACAAGTCTTTTATTTGTTAACATTATAACACTAATGTCAGAAAAATACCAGTAAAATACATAAAAAAACAAAAATAATACAAGAAAACTTATATATACTACACAAAAACAAACAGACCTTTACGAAAGATATTGTTATATCTGAGTGAAATAGAAAGTCACATTCTGAACACATCTTTTTCACCCGGATTTCACAGGCATCTCAAAATTTGCACATATTTTCCAGATAATATTTGGCTATCAGGTCAAAACAAATGGAGGGAAAGAAGAAATCAAAGAACTTGAAGAGCAGATCAGTGATAGTCCTCTGGTAATTCCTGCTATTTTTTTGCTGCTTTTTTGGACAAATTTATCAATAGACGTGGATATTTTGCGTATGATAAAATTAAATTGGAAAATTTATTTATAAGATAGTGGTTATTTATAGATTTTTTCTTTAAGTTATGTTATTATACTTAATTGGCTGTCTGGCAGATGCCGACAGACGTTTACGGATTGTGCATAAATGTCCGTAAATATACTGCTGTTTAACAGACTCAGGAGAACAATGCGCAGAGTCTGGAAACCTGAAGAAACAGCAGTCCGTAACTCTTATGATAAATGATAAGTATGGAAGAAAGGGATACAATACATAATGCTGAAAATCAAAAGCTATGTAAAGGTAAACAGTCTGGCAGAGGCTTATGAGCTGAACCAGAAAAAAACAGCCCGTGTTCTTGGCGGAATGGTCTGGATGAAGATGGGCAACAGAGCAGTATCTACAGCAATCGATCTCTCCGGTCTGGGACTGGATACGATCTCTGAGGATGATGATGAATTCGTGATTGGCTGCATGACTCCGCTTCGTGACCTGGAGACAAATGAGGCTCTGAACACCTACACACATGGAGCTATGAAAGAAAGCCTTTGCCACATTGTGGGAGTACAGTTTCGAAACTGTGCCACTGTGGGAGGAAGCATTTATGGAAGATTTGGTTTCTCAGATGTTCTGACCATGTTCCTTGGAATGGACACATGGGTAGAATTATATGATGCAGGCCGCATTCCACTGACTGAATTTGTAAACATGAAGAAAGATAATGACATCCTTGTGAATATTATTGTGCGCAAAGAGCCGCTTCTTACCTGTTATTTAAGCCAAAGAAACACGAAGACAGATTTCCCGGTACTGACCTGTACTGCTTCAGTGATCGGAGATGAGGCAAGAACAGTAATCGGTGCCAGACCTGCACGAGCCATGGTCGTAGAAGATAAGAAACAGATTCTTAAGAATTTTAAAAACATGACAAAGAAGCAGAAAGCGCAGGCAATCGAAGAATTTGCCGAATATGCGGCCGGGAATGTTCCGACGGCAGGCAATATGCGAGGATCAGAAGAATATAGAAGTCTTCTTGTAAAAGTACTGACAAGAAGAGCCTGGGAAGCAGTAGGAGGGATGAAGAATGAATATTAATTTCTGGCTTAACGGGGTAAACCGCCATGCGGAGATCTATCCTGACACACTGCTGATTGATTTTTTGAGAGAGCAGGGATGTTACAGCGTAAAGAGAGGGTGCGAGACAGCAAACTGTGGTCTGTGTACAGTTTTGGTAAACGGACGTCCGGTACTCTCCTGCAGTACACTTGCAGCCCGCGTTGAGGGAAAGAAGATTGTCACACTGGAAGGAATGCAGAGGGAAGCGAAAGAGTTTGGAAGTTTCCTGGCGAATGAAGGTGCGGAACAATGTGGCTTCTGTAATCCTGGATTTATTATGAATGTGTTTGCAATGTTAAATGAGATCAAAGAACCGACAGAGGAACAGATCAAAGAGTATCTTGCCGGAAATTTATGCAGATGTTCCGGTTTCGTTTCTCAGACAAAGAGTATCCTGAAATTCCTGAAATATAAGAAAGCACAGGAGGAAGCATAAGATGAAATATGTAAATCAACCTGTACGAAAAACAGATGCGATGTCATTGGTGACAGGAAAGCCTGTTTATACAGATGATCTGGCACCAAAGGACTGTCTGATCGTCAAAGTTCTAAGAAGCCCTCATGCCAATGCGTGGGTAGAAGACATTAAAACTGGTACGGCAGAGAAAGTAGCAGGCATCGCCTGTGTCCTTACCTATAAAGATGTGCCGAAAAAGCGTTTCACTCTTGCCGGTCAGACTGCTCCGGAAATGAGTCCGGATGACAGATTGATCCTTGACCGCCATGTCCGTTTCGTGGGAGATGCGGTTGCTATCGTAGCCGGTGAGACTGAGGAAGCAGTAGATAAGGCACTAAAGAGAATCCGTGTGGATTATCGTGTGGAAGCCCCTGTTCTTGACATTCACAAAGCGAAAGATAACCCGATCCTTGTCCATCCGGAGGAAGACTGGAAACTGAAAATTCCGCTTGGCGGAGATAATAAGAGAAATCTATGTGCCTCTGCGGTGGAAGAACATGGAAACGTAGATGAGGTTCTTTCCAAATGTAAATATACAGTTGAACGTACTTACCATACAAAAGCAAATCAGCAGACAATGATGGAGACTTTCCGTACCGCCTGCTATCTGGACCATTTTGGAAGACTGATCGTGTTGTCTTCTACACAGATTCCGTTCCATGTAAGAAGAATCGTAGGAAGAGCACTCGACATTCCGGCTTCCAAAGTCCGCGTGATCAAGCCGCGAATTGGAGGAGGCTTTGGTGCGAAACAGACATCTGTCAGCGAAATTTATCCGGCAATCGTTACATGGAAAACCGGCCGTCCGTCTAAGATGATTTTCTCCAGATATGAATCCATGATCTGTTCTTCTCCACGTCATGAGATGGAGATTACAGTACGTGCCGGGGCAGATGAGAATGGTATCATTAAGGCAATCGATGTCTATACCTTATCCAATACAGGGGCATATGGCGAACACAGTTCTACAACGGTAGGACTTAGTGGGCATAAATCAATCGGTCTTTACAGACATACAGAAGCGTACAAGTTTGCTTTTGATGTTGTATATACAAATATACAGGCAGCAGGAGCTTATCGTGGTTATGGTGCTACCCAGGGTATTTTTGCGGTAGAGTCTGCGGTAAATGAACTTGCACATCAGATGGGAATGGATCCTGTTAAAATCAAGGAACTGAATATGCCGGTAGAAGGTGGCCCTCTTCCGGGTTATCCGGATGTGCCATATGCACAGAGCTGTGCAATGGATCGCTGTATGGCACGTGCCAAAGAGATGATGGACTGGGATGCAAAATACCCACGCCGCGATATGGGTAATGGCAAAGTCCGTGGAATTGGTGTTGCCATGGCAATGCAGGGGTCTTCCATTGCGGGAGTAGACGTCGGCGGAGCAGATATCAAGTTAAATGAAGATGGATCCTATACTCTTGCGCTTGGATGTACTGACATGGGTACAGGCTGTGACACGATTATGGCACAGATTGCAGCAGACTGTCTGAATACTCCGATGGATAATATTGTAGTATTTAGCGTAGATACAGATATTTCCCCGTATGATTCAGGATCTTATGCTTCTTCCACTACATATACTACCGGTGTGGCAGTAATGAAAGCCTGCGAGGAGCTTAAGAAGAAAATCTGTAAGCTTGGTGCAGAGATGATGGAAGTTGATGAGAACAAGGTTGATTTTGATGGTTCTTATGTCTTCTATGATTATGACTGTGATGAAGATGGTGATGCTGCCACGGCAGATGAAAATAGTATGACTTCTACGGCCGCAGATGACAAGGCAGATCTGGCCGAAAAGAAAGTTTCTATAGAAGATATCGCATTGAAGAGCACATTCTTTAACAATGTCGAGCTTCAGGTCGTACAGCAGCATTCCTCCCCGATTTCTCCGCCGCCATTCATGGTTGGCATGGTAGAAGTGGAAGTCGATACAGAGACAGGAAATGTGGATGTACTTGATTATGTAGCGGCAGTTGACTGTGGTACGCCAATCAATCCAAATCTTGCCCGCGTCCAGACCGAAGGTGGTATTGCGCAGGGAATCGGTATGGCACTCTGGGAAGATGTACAGTACACAGACAAGGGAAAAATCCGCAATAACTCCTTCATGCAGTACAAGATTCCGACCAGACAGGATATTGGAAATATTCGTGTGGCATTCGAGAGCAGTTACGAAAAGACAGGCCCATTTGGCGCTAAATCAATCGGAGAACTGGTTATTGATACCCCGTGTCCGGCAATTGCAGAAGCAATTTACAATGCAACAGGTGTACGTCTGACAGAACTTCCGATGACTCCGGAGAAAATCGCGATGGGAATCCTGAAGAATAAAATGGAAGCAAAAGACCAGATGAAAGAGAATGCCAAAACAGGGGCGAAGGTTGACAGATGAAAGAACTATGCCTTGCATGTATAGGATTTGTGCTGGAATTTGCAGTTTTTTATGCTGTGGGCAGTCTTCTGACAAGAATACTGAAAATGAAAAAAGACGTTTCTTTGACGTTTATTCTTGGATATCTGACGTATTTTGCTGTATTTGAACTGGTGACAGTGCCTATGACTTTAAAATGGGTTTCTCTTACTACGGCTGCCTGTATATGGGCAGGACTTATGATTATTACTGTTATAGTGGCAATTATCTGTGCTGTAAAGAAAAAAACAAAAGATAAGTATAGTAAGAATCTGCCAGATGCAGCAGGAATTTCCGGAGATATCACACCGAAAAAAGGCAACAGTATTTCTGATATATGGAAAAGGCATTCGATAATGATCATTATCGCAGGTGCTGTAGTTCTTCTGCAGTGCCTGATTGTAATCTTCTATAAAGATACGACGGTAGATGCGGCATATTATGTGGGAACGGTGAGCACTTCTGTATATACAGATACGCTTGGCAGATATAATCCTTACAATGGAATAATCCTGAAAGTTTTTCAGGCCAGATATGTTTTCTCTGCATATCCGATGAATAATGCAGTCTGGTGCAGGCTTCTGGGAATACACCCGATTGTACAGGCAAAGCTTGTGATGTCATGTATGAATGTGATAACAGCTAACCTGATTATCTACCAGATTGGTAAGAGACTGTTTGACGGAAACAGAAAGAAAGCAGACCTGATGGCGGTATTCACATGTGTGTTACAGCTGTTTTGTGGAACGATTTATTCTTCAGGTACTTTTTTCTTTACAAGAAGTTATGAGGGAAAGGCAATTCTTGCCAATATCGCCATTCCGGCAGTGCTGATGTGTGCGATATGGTATCTTCAGGAAAAAAACGACAGAAATGTCTGGATCGTATTGTTTATCACAGCTGTCAGTGCATTGACATTTTCCGGTTCAGCGATTATTTTCCCAATCGTAATCGCGGCGGGGATGGCACCTGTAGCAGTTATGAATAAGAAAATTTCGGGTTTGGTATATTGTGCTGTGTGTATGATCCCGTCAATATTGTATGCGGCTGTCTTTTTTGCATGCAGGATTGGTCTGCTGACGCTGGCGGCATCTTAAATAGGAGGAGATAATAATGGCAGGTGTAACGATTCAGGAATATGGACTCCGCTTTGTCAGTGCATGTATGAAGTTATACTGGAGTTCCTGCTGGTATCCTTTTCTGTTTGTGGTGGGTATCATATGCACGCTGATCTGGGGACGTAAAAAGAATTCCAGAATTTTTATAGGATATGTACTTTTCTTATTGCTCACAGTTTATAATCCGCTGGTTGTGAAATATCTGATCGCGAAAGTGAAGTTCGAAAACGAATATTACAGGTTTATCTGGATTTTGCCGGTGATTCCTGCCGTAGCATATTACGGGGTAAAACTGGTAAGTGTTTTCAGAAAAAAATGGCAGCGCGCGCTTGCGGCGATAGTCGTACTTGGCTGCTTTGTGTTACTGGGGAATCCGCTTGACGGTGTGGTGACCAATTTTGCGATGACGGAGAATATATATAAAGTTCCGGATGATCTGAGGGCAGTCTGCGATGTGATTCACCAAAATCAGGAGAATGATTTCCCAAGGGTTGTATTTGACAGCAGCTTAAACAGTATTGTGAGACAGTATGATGCAGGTATCGGTCTTGTGATCAGCCGAAATGCAAGTATTTATCGCGCGGGAAGTACGGTAGCTGGAAGTTTCGATGAAAACAGTGGCTTTTATAAACGGCAGAAGGCATTGCTGGATGTGATCGATTATCATATTTATGACAGCCCTGATCAATTCAAAAAAGCTCTCAGGAAGACAAAGACCGATTTTGTGGTAACCGCAATCGGGCAGGTAGATCATGAGTTTCTGGTAAATAACGGATGTGAACTGGTCGCACAGACAGAGACTCATTATGTTTATAAATATAATGGCTAGGCTTGCCGGAAACAGAGTTTGCCGGAAAGGAATCTTATCCGAAGAACCTGTTTTGGGTATATTATGCCAAAATTCCTCAAAAATAGCAGTGTATGGGCAATTTTCGTTAATAAAATAACTAATGAAAAAGAAGCAGATACCTATTGCTATTTGTCAGGAAAACTGATACAGTAAGTGAGATGATATGTAATGATAGAGGCGCGGGATTCATCAGTAGTCCGGGAGAGATGGAATGACACCCATCCGGAGAAAGGGAAAACCGCCGAAGGAATCTGACAGGTCAGGGGGCAGATTCCTGGGACGTCGCAGAATATGCGCCGTACTGTCACCTGGGTGAAGCGCTATCGGATGTAACGTATACTGTAATGTATAACAGATACCACGAATGTGTTTCAGAATGCATTTGTGGTATTTTTTATGTAATAGAAAATTCTGCTGGAATCTCCTGTTACATAAAAATATCACAGGAAATTACTCAGTAATGTTCTTGCGATATGAAAGGCCTTTCGGGCAGGATTGTAACATATCGTACATATCTACAAAAGAGGGAGGTACATTCATGAAAAAAAATGTAAAAAAATTATCAGCTGTTCTGTCAGTGATCATGCTGATGATCCTTGCAAGTCCGTTGACTGTACTTGCAGCAGAGGAAGAAGCGGCAGCATCTGCAAAATTTTATGGTACATTCTGGGCGCTGGTTCCGCCGATCGTTGCCATTGCGCTGGCGTTGATCACAAAGGAGGTATACAGTTCGCTGTTTATCGGAATTTTAGTTGGCGCACTGTTTTACTCAGGATTTAGCTTTGAGGGAACGATCCTTCATATCTTTGAAGGCGGAATGATCAGTGTTCTGACAAGCTCCTATAATATGGGTATCCTGATATTCCTGGTTATCCTCGGAACAATGGTTTGCCTGATGAACAGAGCCGGAGGTTCAGCAGCTTTTGGCCGCTGGGCAAGTAAGAGAATCAAGACAAGAGCCGGTGCTGAGATTGCAACAGTTGTTCTCGGCGTATTGATCTTTATCGATGACTATTTTAACTGTCTGACAGTAGGAAGCGTTATGCGTCCTGTAACTGACAAGCACAACGTATCCCGTGCAAAGCTGGCTTATCTGATCGATGCGACAGCAGCCCCTGTATGTATTATTGCTCCGATTTCTTCATGGGCAGCAGCAGTCAGCGGGTTCGTAAAGGGAGAGGATGGAATCTCACTGTTTGTACATGCAATTCCATATAACTTCTATGCCTTGCTTACAATCTTCATGATGATCGCCATGGTCTTTATGAAAGTAGAATTTGGCCCGATGGGTGTTCATGAAACAAATGCGTTAAAAGGTGATATTTATACAACACCTGCACGTCCTTATGCAAACTCTGCCGAGGATGAGAAGGGTAATCCACGTGGCAAGGTGATTGATCTTCTGATTCCTATCATCAGCCTTGTAGTGTGCTGTGTTATTGGTATGATCTATACTGGTGGGTTCTTTAGCGGAACTGATTTTGTAACTGCTTTTTCACAGAGTGATGCTTCTATTGGACTTGTGCTGGGAAGTTTCTTTGGACTTGTGATCACAATTGTACTCTATCTGGTACGCCGCGTTATGAATTTCAAAGACTGCATGGCATGTATCCCGGATGGATTTAAAGCAATGGTACCTGCAATCCTGATCCTTACTTTTGCATGGACACTGAAAGCCATGACAGACAGCCTGGGTGCATCTGATTTCGTATATGGAGTTGTTAAGAGCTCCGCGGGCGGACTGATGAATTTCCTGCCGGCTATCATCTTTGTAATCGGTGCTGTGATCGCATTTGCGACAGGTACTTCATGGGGAACTTTTGGTATCCTGATTCCGATCGTAGTTGATGTATTCTCAGGAACAAACCATGAACTGATGATCATCTCTATTTCTGCTTGTATGGCAGGTGCTGTATGTGGTGACCACTGCTCACCGATTTCTGATACAACGATCATGGCTTCAGCAGGGGCACAGTGTGAGCATGTAAACCATGTCAGCACACAGCTTCCGTATGCAATGGTCGCAGCGGTTGTATCTTTCCTGACTTATATTATCGCAGGATTTGTACAGACACCTTGGATTGCACTTCCGGCCGGAATCATTCTGATGGCGATTACACTGGTGATTATCCGACTGAAATTTGATGATCTGAAGATATAAAGAGATGAGTACTGCTGAAATTAAGTTTTTATGTTAAAACAGGAATTACTTAATATTCACGGTACTGGCATCAGATAGAAATTGACAGAGTAGCGGATTGGCTATCCGGAGCAGGAAGTGAATTTCTGTTTTGGATAGCCGAAACTGCTGCGCTGCATAGTTTCTGATTATGTTACAGAAATTTTTGCTTCAGAGAATGTGAAAAATGTCAGTAGCAGAGAAACTTTAAAGACATGGTATTTTTGTTATAATATATCGTAAATTTTCAGCCTGATTCGTAAATTATCGTAATAGTAGATAAGTTCGGTACATTTATGCATATTCCAAAAAAAACTTTACTTTTACATAGGGCTGTGATAGAATGATAAATGGAAATTTAGTAACTAAAGAACATTGAAGGTTACTGAATTTATTGTCTTACCTGCACCTGTAGCTCAGTGGATAGAGCAGTGGTTTCCGGTACCATGTGCGGGGGTTCGATTCCCTTCAGGTGTGCTGCCTGGGACGTATGTACAGTTCCGGTGCGTTGTATCATATAGGAGTTGCTGAGAAACGAAGTGAACAGTGACTCATAAGGAGGACAAGAACTTGGATGATTTCAGAGAATGGTTGTCAGACAACCTCCGGTATTTTATGCTGGGTGGTGCGATTCTGATAATCGTGGTTGTCCTGTTTTTTAGCATTCGTGCCTGTTCCGGAAGTAATAAGGGGAATTCCGGAGATGGACAGAAGACCACATCCACAGACCAGGGAAATGTTCCTTCTTCTCCGACAAGTGAAGGGGAGTCTGACGAGAAGAAAGAAGACGCCAATCCCATGGAAACAGCAGATGCAGATATCACTGCATTGATTAAGAGCTATTATCAGGCTCTGGGGGAAAAAGATATTGCAACGCTGAAGACTCTTGAAGATGATTTTACACCATCCGATGAGTCAAAAGTCACAAATTTGAAAGATTATATCGAAGGGTATGAAGTGGGCGATGTGTACACGAAGAAAGGTATGACAGATGATTCTTACGTGGTTTACGCCTGTTTCTCTTACATCTGTCAGGGTATCGAGACGAAAGCACCGGCTTTGACTCAGTTCTATGTGTATAAAAACAGTGAAGGTAACTGGGTAATCGATAACGGAGCTTTACAGGATTCTGAAATTTCTGCATATATGGAGAAACAGTTGTCAGACAGTGATGTTTCTGACCTTGTAAAGAAAGTACAAAATGAGCTGGATCAGGCACAGCAGTCAGATTCATCTCTCGCAGAATTCTTAAATGGCCTCGGAGAGGAAGCAAGTGTGTCAACAGATGCAGAGGATGGCACAATGCTTACTACTACAGATGAATGTAATGTGCGTGCTGAAGCAAGCACAGATGCTGAGATCCTTGGCGTGATTTCGGCAGGCGAGCAGGTTGAGAAGAAAGGCACTGATGGTGAATGGGTTCAGATTGATTATGATGGTGAGACCGGATACATCAGGGGAGACTTGCTTGAATAACAATTAAATACGGATAATAAAAAATACTGCCACTCATCGGAAAATGATGATAGGCAGTATTTTTTGTGCTGTAATAATGATAAACTAAGAAGCATTATGAAATTCACTGTATGTATTTCCACCGGATAATTCTGTCTGATGCAGTGCGGCCAGCTCGTGTATCGTCACAAGCTGATATCCGTCTTCAATCAGCTGCGGAATCAGAATCTCAGCAGCGTCTACAGAAGTACTGTAAATATCATGCATCAGGATAACAGAACCATCTTTTACATTGTTCATAACTTCTTCTACAGTGGATTCGACATCAAGTGTCTTCCAGTCAAGTGTATCGATAGACCACAGAATCATAGGTGTTCCAATTGCAGCCTTAACAGTATCATTGACGGAACCATAAGGTGGTCGGACAACAGATGCTCCCTGGCCCGTCAGATTGACGAGCTGCTCATCCACTTTAGCAATTTCTGAACTGATCTGATCAGCAGATAAAGTTGTCAGCTCAGTATGATCATAGGTATGATTTCCAAGTTCACAGCCCAGCTCCTTCATACGTTTCACCTCATCCGGAAAACTGGCAATCTCAGTGCCGACCATAAAGAAAGTAGCCTTGGCATTATTCTGTTCCAGACAGTCCAGAAGACGGTTGGTAAAGGAACCTGGCCCGTCATCAAATGTAAGGGCGATTGCCTTCTGGGTTGTTGAAGTATCGTTTTCTTTAGAAGTATTGTTTCCTTTAGAAGTATCGGAGTTACGGGAACTGCCAGAGGCATCTGCCTCTTTGCCGGAGCTGCCGGAACTTTCCGAATTTCTGGAATCAGAATTTTGGGAAGATTTCCTGGATTTCTCAGAAGAATCCTTCGCTGGAACATAATCTTTCAGTGATCCGTCCGCATTCAGTTCATAAGTTTTTTTATCAACTTTAATAGTCCCGGTCTGCAAAATACCATCCATGTCGAAATAATATCGTTTCTTTCCGATATCGGTCCAGCCTGTCTGCATGATTCCGGTGTCATCCATATAGTATTGCTTGCCATCAGTGTCGGTCAGCCAGCCGGTATATGGCTTGTCGTTTACAAGAAACATCCAGTTACTTCCGCTGGAAGCCCAGTGACCTTTTGATGCCTCTTTTGAGATATCAGAACTTAATGCAGGACCGCCTGATGAAGCCGCGGAAGAACTCTTTGAAGAGTTTTTCTGTGAGCTTTTGCCAGATTTTTCTTCTGTAGATTCAGATAATGTTTCGGATGCATTGTCGGTTGAATTTTTTGCCGAAGCATTATCTGAACTGTCAGGTGAAAGATCATCGGAACTATCGGAAGAAATATCTGTAAAATTATCATTATTATCAGCCACTGTTCCTTCAGAAGAAAACTCCGAAGAATCCTGATCTTCTGATACAAAAACTCCGGCATCACTGTCTGCGCTGACCTGTGAAGGACCAGCAGAAGAACGGGTAAAAATTCCTCCGAAGATCAGACACAGAACAATGGAAAGCAGGATCAGCCAGCGGTTTGTACGTGGTAAATGGCCTGACATAAAAGCCTCCTTTGTGTAGTTGTAATAAGGCTGTGGTGAAATATCCGGCATTTTACGGAGTCAGATAAATCCAACAACCTTAGAGCGTGTTTGAAAAATCAATCCCGCAATCTGAACACCCCACCTCCAGGATCTGCCACTGGCAGCTCCTTACGGATGCATGGTAACTTTGCGGTATATTTGCGAAAAGCAATTTTCAAACACGCTGTGCTAGCCCTATCATACAATAAAGAACGACAAAATACAAGGTAAATCCCCTTTGGCAAATTTTGGTTTATTTCCCCGTTGATAAGACGGGAAAAAAATTATATAATAGAAAAATGGACGAAAAAATCAGAATTAACAAATATTTAAGCGAGGCGGGTGTATGCTCCAGACGTGAGGCGGACCGGATGATCGAAGAAGAAAGGATCACTGTGAACGGCCAGAAAGCTGTAAGCGGTCAGAAGGTAAGCACAGAAGATGAAATCTGTATAGACAATGTACCTGTCCATAAAAATGAAAAAAAAGTAATGATTCTTTTTAATAAACCCAGAGGAATCGTGTGCAGCACGAAACAACAGCGCCAGGAAACAACAGTGACAGATTACCTGGATTATCCTTTACGGATCTACCCTGTAGGCAGACTGGACAAGGAGTCACAGGGTCTGCTGCTTTTGACAAATGAGGGCGATTTGGTAAATAAGATCATGCGTGCAGGTAACTATCATGAGAAAGAATACTTTGTTACAGTAAACAAGCCTTTAGATAAAGAATTTATCCGCAGAATGAGCAGGGGAGTTCCGATTCTGGATACGGTGACAAGACCGTGTAAGGTAGTACAGACGGGAGAATGCAGCTTCCGGATTATCCTGACTCAGGGACTGAACCGGCAGATTCGCAGAATGTGTCAGTATCTGGGATATGAAGTACAGAAGTTAAAGAGAATCAGAATTATGAATCTGACTCTGGATGGAATCAAAGAAGGCGAATACAGAGAGATCACTGCCCGGGAATGGGAAGAACTGAACCGTTTGCTGGTATCTTCTTCCAGCGAAACAGTGATCGAAACAGGAGGATACAATGGAAACAGCAGCAATCACGCGAATGAAAGAGCTGGTGCAGAAACTGGACAAAGCAGCAAAGGCGTATTACCAGCAGGATATAGAACTCATAAGCAACAGAGAGTACGATCAGATGTACGACGAGCTACAGGCACTGGAAAAGGAAACCGGAACCATTCTGGCAAACAGTCCAACCATCAGCGTAGGGTACGAAGCCGTTGACCAGCTTCCGAAAGAAGAGCATGAGTCACCGATGTTGTCTCTGGATAAGACGAAAGACAGAGAGGTCCTGCGGGACTTCATGGGAGAACACAAAACGCTTCTGTCATGGAAACTGGACGGACTGACGATCGTTCTTACTTATGAGAATGGTGAACTTGCAAAAGCAGTCACTCGTGGAAATGGTATAGTAGGTGAGGTTGTCACAAATAATGCCAGAGTATTTAAGAATGTTCCGCTCAAGATTCCTTATCAGGGAAGACTTGTACTTCGTGGGGAAGCAATCATCACATATTCCGATTTTGAACGGATTAATGAGTCGATAGAGGATGTAGATGCCAAATATAAAAATCCCAGAAACTTATGCAGCGGATCCGTACGTCAGCTCAACAATGAGATCACAGCTCACAGAAATGTACGCTTCTATGCGTTCGCACTTGTAAGCGCAGAGAACGTAGATTTCCGGAACTCAAGAGAAAGACAGTTTGAGTGGCTGAAAGAACAGGGATTTGATGTGGTTGAATACCGGGTAGTGACTGGTGCTACATTGGATGAAGCGATGGAATATTTTTCGACAGCGATTACAGAGAATGATTTCCCGTCAGACGGCCTGGTGGCACTTTATGATGACATTGCATACGGAGATTCCCTGGGAAGAACCGCGAAGTTTCCGAGAAATGCATTTGCTTTTAAATGGGCAGATGAGATCAAAGAAACGCACCTTTTGGAAATTGAGTGGAGCCCGTCAAGAACTGGTCTGATCAATCCGGTGGCGGTTTTTGAACCGGTTGAACTGGAGGGGACAACTGTCAGCCGTGCCAGTGTGCATAATGTCAGCATTGTAAAAGAACTGGAACTCGGTATCGGAGATATAATCACGGTGTACAAGGCGAATATGATCATTCCACAGATTGCAGAGAATCTTACCCGCAGCAGTAAACTGGAGATACCGGAAACCTGTCCGGCCTGTGGACATGCCACAGAGATTCAGAAGGTGAATGATGTAGAAGCACTTTATTGCACAAACCCGGATTGCGCAGCCAAGAAGATTAAATCCTTTGCCCTTTTTGCAAGCAGAGATGCCATGAATATAGATGGATTGTCTGAAGCGACACTGGAAAAATTTATTGCCAGAGGATTTATCCATGATTTCGGAGATATTTTTGAGATTGCGAAACACAGAGATGAGATCGTAGAGATGGATGGATTCGGGGAGAAATCCTTTGAGAACCTGATCGCCAGCCTGGATAAGGCAAAAGAGACGACTCTGGCAAAAGTAATCTACAGTCTGGGAATTGCAAATATCGGACTTGCAAATGCAAAAGTAATCTGCCGCCATTTTGATGATGACCTGGAGAAAATCCGCCATGCGGATGAAGAAGAGGTCAGCTCCATTGACACTATTGGACCGGTGATTGCCAGAAGCCTGACAGATTATTTTGCAAAAGAAGAGAATAATAAGAAACTGGATCATCTGATGAGCTATCTGACCATCAAGAAAGAAGAAAAGACCGGCGAGCAGATTTTCCGGAACATGAATTTCGTTATCACCGGAAGCGTAGAACATTTTGCAAACAGAGCGCAGGCGAAGGAATTTATTGAATCACTGGGAGGCAAGGTTACAGGCTCTGTGACATCTAAGACGAATTACCTGATCAATAATGATACGACTTCTAATTCTTCCAAGAATAAGAAAGCTAAGGAGCTGGGAATTCCGATTCTTTCGGAGAAAGACTTCCTTAAGATGGCACAGCAGTGAGTGTAAATAAAAAATAAGACAACAGGAGAAAAGAAAAATGCCAATTAAAATACAGGGTGATCTGCCCGTAAAAGAAATTCTGGAAAAAGAAAATATTTTCGTAATGGATGAATCCCGTGCGTCCCATCAGGATATCCGCCCTATTCAGATCCTTATTCTGAATCTGATGCCTCTGAAAGAGGAGACAGAGCTTCAGCTCCTTCGTTCTCTTTCCAATACACCGCTTCAGGTGGATGTAACATTTATGGCGGTACAGAGCCATGAATCCAAGAATACTTCCATGAGTCACCTGAATAAATTTTATCAGACATTTCCGGAGTTAAAGGATAATAAGTATGATGGAATGATCATCACAGGCGCGCCTGTAGAGCAGATGGAGTTTGAAGAAGTGGACTACTGGAACGAATTGGCAGAGATTATGGATTGGACGAATGATCATGTGACATCTACGATTTATCTGTGCTGGGCTGCCCAGGCTGGACTTTATCATCACTATGGCCTGAAGAAACGTAAACTGGATAAAAAAATGTTCGGCCTTTTCTGGCATAAAGTGCTGAATCGTAAGATCCCGCTGGTACGAGGCTTTGACGATATGTTCCTTGCACCACATTCCAGACACACCGAAGTGCCAATCGAAGATATCCATAACTGTAAAGAACTGACAGTACTTGCAGAATCAGAAGAAGCAGGACTTTTCCTCGCAATGGCAGATGGTGGCCGCAAGATTTTCGTAATGGGACATCCGGAATATGACCGCGTGACACTTGACGGAGAATACAAGCGAGATGTCAGCAAAAACCTTCCGATAGAGATACCTGAGAACTACTACAAAGACAATGACCCGGAGAACAGACCACTTCTTATGTGGAGAGCTCATGCAAACAACCTCTATACAAACTGGCTGAATTATTACGTATATCAGAGCACTCCATTCGACCTGTACGGAACACCGGATTTCAGCGAGATTTAAAGGGCAGAAAGGATATCTGATACAATGAATATTAGAAATATGATGAAGTTTACAGGTGCATGGAACACCTTCAAAAGAAACCATCCGAAATTCCCTGCATTCTGTCAGGCGGTTTCACGCAAGGGAATCAGAGAGGGAAGCATTATTGAGATTGTATTTACCACTCCTGAAGGAGAGAAAATCGAGACAAATCTCAAGGTGAAAGACAGCGATCTGGAATTATTAAGACAATTATCAGAATAAGCAATAAGCAGTAACGCAATAATCGGCCGGAGCAGATTTTACAAAATTTTTATTTGAATATTATGTATAAACCTGTTATAGTATACTATGTTGGTTATAGTTAGTTATTGTTCACTCAATCGGTAACAAAATGCTTCAAAACATACATTTTTATACTCGGATATCCAGATGACCAGCACTTATCCGGATGTCTTATGAAACAGTAAATTGAAACATCTGCTGCAGATTCGGACAATAGTTTCTCACAAGAAAGAAAGAGGAAGAAAATTGCGTAAAAAATCACATATTTTATTAGCAAGGTATCTTGCGGATCAGATGCAGACCACAGCAAGCCTGCAGTCTCACAGAAAGGCTTTCTGCCTGGGCAGCATTCTGCCGGATATCAAGCCGTCTTTCATTACTAAGAGACATGAGTTCTACGGAACATTTGAGGATGTCAAGAGAAGAATGAGAGAACTGGCGGATGTCAGACTGGATGAGAGCAATCAGAGAGTTTACTGGCGTCGGTTCGGCGAAGTGATCCACTATATGGCGGATTATTTTACCTTTCCTCATAATAAGACATATACGGGCACACTTGCTCAGCATAACCATTATGAGAAAGTGCTCAAGAACAGACTGAAAGCCTGTATACAGCAGGGAGAAGCACATAAATATCTGGAACCTGCGATACGTTTTGCGGATTTTTCCACACTGGTCGATTATATTGAGGCAAATCATGAGAGATATCTTAATAAACTTCGTTGCGTGGAAGAAGATATTCGCTTCATTCTGAATATGTGTTTTCAGGTAATCCAGGGGCTGGTACAGATCTGCATCGGACAGAGTTTTGCAAAGACTGCACAGGCAGCCTGAAGCGAAAAAATACATGCTGATAAAATAAGGAAAGGCTGTGCGGAAGAAATTTCTGCACAGCTTTTTTACACACAGTCTCTTTGTGCGCGACCAATATTCGCAATCCGCTTCGCTGTGTGGCTCTATACCAAATAACCGCTCCGCGGTTTATTTGAAAGAAGATGAATTCGCAATCCGCTTTGCTACTTGCTCATAACCTGATTTGGTTAAAATGTGACGAAAAAATGAATTTTGGTTAAATGAGGAAATTGACCGGCCACAGCGGTTGATTTCACAAAATGATTATGCTAGAATAAAACAGGTTAATGTTTTAGTAAAAAATATAAATAAACTTACAAACAGCATAATTAATGCTGTTGAGTGATAGGAAAGAATAAACAGTATGCCCTTACTGACAGGGGGATAAGGACATGCTTAGAGTAAGAAGGGAGCAATTTAGATATATGAAAAACAAGTATCTTACCAAGTTCTTATGTCTGACATTGATGTCAGGTATGGTATTATCAGGTCCTGCGTCCATACTTGCAGCGGAGGAAGTACCTGCATATACATCAGAAGGCGGCAGTTCAGACTTCAGCGACTCCAGCGACTTTGGTTCAGAACCTGAAGTTCCTACACCGACACCGGCAGACCCGACACCAGCACCGGTAGACCCAACTCCGGGTCCGATAGATCCGACACCATCTCCTGCAGACCCGACTCCGACACCGGTGGATCCTACACCGACACCGGCAGACCCAACGCCTACACCGGCAGACCCTACACCGACACCGGCAGATCAGATTACAGCGGCAGCACAGGATGTGATCAAAAGAATTACTGAACTGAATGCGCAGGAAGTAACTCTGGAGAAGAAATCTATTGTTCAGAGTATCCGTACAGCTTACAATGCCCTTTCTGATAAAGAGAAAGCACAGGTTTCAAATTATAATCTTCTGGTTCAGGCAGAGGCTAAGATTGCCCAGTTAGAAGAACAGCAGAAGAATAATACAAACAGCAACACAAACAATTCATTTACAGATAATACCACCGGCACAGCGCAGACTGGAACTCCGGTATACTATGCATCTAATATCCATGCCGGTAAGGATTTCTATCTGGACAGCTTAAAGAGCAATTACAACCTGACTTTCTCAGATGATTTTGCCACTGTTATGGATGAAATCGAGAAAGAATATAAAGAGAAGAATAAAGTTTCAGATGCCAGCGACACTGACGGCAGCAAGACCACCACATCCGCAGACAGTCTTCTGGTAAGAAACTGGCAGGATATCCTTGCAGTATATGTATACCAGCAGAGCAAAGACGGCAAGACAGAATTCACACTTGATTCCTCTTGTAAGGAAGATCTGGCGAAGATTTTCGCAGAGATGAATCCAATCGTAAGAGACAAGCAGAATATTACTCACGTTACATACGGTAACCGTAAGATCAACTACTATATCAAGAAGAATAAAATTGCCAAGAAAGACCGTACAATTCTTAAGAAATATGTAGAAACAGACTGCAAGCTTCTGTGCGCGGTTGTAACAGCGGCAAATGGCTTCGTCCGTGAGAGCGTTGGTGATGATGTTTCTGAAGAGAGAGTAAATGTTATCTCCGCAGCGTATTCACTGGTTGGTAAGGTTGGATATTTCTGGGGTGGTAAATCCACAGTAATCGGAGATGATCCAAGCTGGGGAACATCTGAGACAGTATCCGCTGAAGGAAGCAAGAGTACCGGTACAATTCGTGCATATGGTCTGGACTGCAGCGGTTTTGTTACCTGGGCAGTAATCAACGGATATCAGGAAAAAGCTATGCAGGAAGCCGTAGGAGACGGAACTTCAGACCAGTGGGAGAAAGCAAACGTAGTAAGCGAAGCAGATGCACAGCCTGGCGATCTCGTATTCCAGAAAGGACCAGAAGCAGGAAGCGATAACCATGTAGGTATTCTCTGTGGTAAGACAGACGCAGGTGACTGGATTGCAGTACATTGTTCTTCCGGAAAGAATGGTGTAACGGTAGGTGAAGCATATAGTGCAAGCTTCAGATATATCCGTCAGCCATCCTTCTATCCGACTTCTGAGCAGGTACAGGAGATGCAGAACAGCAGCGCAGCAATCAGTTCCGGCACAGATATCTTCAGTTCAAATGTAACCGTAAGCAATACCCTGCAGGATGCAATGAAGAACAGCGGTTCTGCAAGCTCTTCCGCAACAGGGCTGACAGCACCGGATTCTTCTTCAAATACAATATCTATTATTTCTGATAAGATTGACCTGTCTACAGAGGATGTTGCAGTATTTAAGGCGAAATAAGTCAATCGGATAAAATCATCCGCTTTCGCTACGTGGCTCTACACCGAATAACTGCTCGGAAATTAAATAGCATAAGAAAGGCAAAAGCGCCTGACAGAACTTACTGCCCAGGGCTTTTGCCTTTTTGCGTTTTCTATATATTTCCGGAATGAACCATCAGCATTAAAACTGAAACGTTAAAGTTAAATTTGAGTTTTTTGCCTGATAATCTGCGGGATATGTCTGGAAAATGTGAAAAGTATGTGCAAATAGGGAAACAAAAATTGACAAACTATACAAGACATGTTAAGTTTGAATCAATAGAAAATGTTACTGAGAACGAAGTGGACAGTAGCATAAAAATCTGAAGATAAGAGAATAGTAATGTCTATAATATGATTCCGGTTTTCTACTGTATTTGATATATATTAACAGCATTTAGCGTACCTGAAAATATCAGTGCTTGGTATGCGGGCAGCTTAGCCGTATCAGAAACAGGGCATTGCTAAATTCGGAAAAGAGACGCATAGATGGCATTAAGACGTGAACGAATGAGGCTTGGTGACCTGCTCATCAAGCAGAATGTATTAACTGAAGATGAATTAAAGAAAGCCCTTGCATTACAGAAGGGAAGCGGCAAGAAGATCGGTGAAGTCCTGGTAGATAACGGATTTATCACAGAAGACATGATCGTACGTGCACTTCAGATGCAGTTAGGCCTTAAGGTAGTCCAGTTGACAGGTGTGACAATTCCTAAGGAAGTCAGAGGGCTGGTCAGTGTTGATTTGCTTAAGAAATACACTTGTATTCCTTTTGAACTTGACCCGTATAATGCGAATATCCTTCATCTTGCAATGGCAGACCCTATGGATATGGCGGCCATTGATGATATCTCCATTGTAACGAATCTGCAGGTAGAGCCGTATATCGCATCTACCAGGGATGTACTGGCAGCAATCGACAGATGCTACGGTGCATCAGAGACACTGGATGCAGCCAGACGATTTACACAGGAGAGAGCACAGCTTCGTGGAAATACAGCAGATGAGGACACAGATGCAGACGTAAGCGATGCACCTATCGTACAGCTTGTACGTTCTTTACTGGAGCAGGCAATCAGACAGAGAGCCAGCGACATTCATATTGAAGCGCTTGAGAGCAAAGTTCGTGTCCGTTACAGGATTGATGGTGCGCTCTATGAGCGAATGGTCTATGATAATAGTCTTCTTCCAGCAATTTCCACTCGTATCAAGATTCTTGGCGGTATGGATATTTCAGAGAAAAGGAAACCGCAGGATGGCCGAATGTCTATTATGGTAGACAGACAGGACTATGATATCCGTATTTCCTCTCTTCCGACCGTACATGGAGAGAAGATTGTAATGCGAATCTCTTCCAAACTGAATCTTACACGTAACAAGAAAGAACTGGGACTTCCACCCGATGAGATGGAACGTTTCAACCATATGCTGGCCAGTCCTTTCGGGATCATCCTTGTAACAGGACCGACAGGAAGCGGTAAATCCACTACCCTGTATACAGCATTAAGTGAATTAAATAAAGAAGCGGTCAATATCGTCACAGTAGAGGATCCTGTGGAGGCAGATATTGAGGGAATAAATCAGGTACAGGTCAACAATAAGGTAGAACTGAATTTTGCGTCAGCTCTTCGCTCTATCCTACGTCAGGATCCGGACATCATTATGATCGGTGAGATCCGAGACAGGGAGACTGCTGCTATTGCAGTACAGGCTTCCATAACAGGACATCTGGTTGTTTCTACATTGCATACAAATAATGCAGTAGGTACTCTGAACCGTATGGCGGACATGGGAGTGGAGAGATATCTGATCGCAGATTCTGTTGTGGGAGTTATTGCACAGCGCCTTGTGCGCAAGCTGTGCAGCCATTGCAAGAAGATGCGCCCTGCAACCTCTGAGGAGAAGAGAGTTCTGAGAATGAATACACAGGAGGAAGTAAATGTCTACGAACCCTGTGGCTGTGATTTCTGCAGCCATACAGGATATTACGGGCGTATCGGTGTATTCGAGATCATGGAGGTCAATGACGAGATCCGTGACCTGATCGCAGAGAATGGGACAACAGAAGAACTGGAACGCGCAGCCAGAAACAGCGGAATGCGCACACTGAGAGATAATGGTATCAGCTATGTGCTGAATGGAACCACCTCTGTGGAAGAGATGCTCAAGGCATCTTATGAGTGATCGAGACTCACAGATTATTAATTTTACGACTATTAATATAGAAGGAATTCCTGCGGAACCGGAGTCCTCCGGAGATCACAGGGAGTTACGAGGCAGATTAGGAAATATGTATGATTTAGATGAAATACTGATACAGTCAGTGAAGGTAAAGGCTTCCGATATCCACCTGACAACCGGCAGACCGCCCAGTTACAGAATCGATGGTGTGCTGTCTCCCATAGAGGGAGAACGCCTGACTCCTCAGATGCTTGAAGACATTCTCATGCCCCTGATGGATGTCCGTCACAGAGAAGAACTGCAGAATAACGGACAGACAGACTTTGCATATGCCATCTCAGGTGTGGGACGTTTCCGCGTAAATGTATTTAAACAGAGAGGAACACTTGCTTCCGTTATGCGAAGCCTTCCTTTCAATATCCCGGAACCTGAGGATCTTGGTATTCCTGCAGAGGTAGTGGAGATGACCTCGCGGAAAAGAGGTCTCGTTCTGGTAACAGGGCCGACAGGAAGCGGGAAATCAACTACACTGGCTTCATTGATCCATGTGATAAACAGGAATTATCCATATCACATCATCACTCTGGAGGACCCGATCGAATATCTTCACAGACATGACAAGTCAGTGGTTAATCAGAGGGAGATCGGCAGTGATTCAACGAGTTACGCACAGGCACTGAGGGCTGCACTGCGTGAAGACCCGGATGTTATCCTGGTAGGAGAGATGCGAGATCTGGAAACTATTTCCACAGCGATCACAGCAGCGGAGACCGGTCACTTAGTATTCTCCACCCTGCATACCATTGGTGCGGACAAGACCATTGACAGGATCATTGATGTATTTCCGCCAAATCAGCAGCAGCAGATAAGGATACAGCTTGCCTCTGTATTAGAGTGCGTTGTATCCCAGCAGCTTCTTAAGAAAGCAGATGGAAGCGGCCGTGTGGCTGCACTTGAAATACTTTTTGCAAATAATGCAGTGCGAAACCTGATCCGTGAGAGCAAGACCTATCAGATATCCTCTGTGATGCAGACCAACAGACGTGCAGGGATGCAGACAATGGATGATGCACTGTATGACTTATATATGAGAAAACTGATCGATGGGGACAATGCAGTGACATATGCCCAGGATCCGGTCAGCATGAACAAAAAAGTCAGCTTTGACTTCTGACAGAAACCCGATCTGGCAGATCCCCTGAGCCTGACTGAGAGAAAGAAGTGATAAAATGCCGGGTTTTACCTACGTGGCAGTAGATAAAAAGGGAAAAGAGAAAAAAGGAAGTATTGAGGCTGACACCAGAGAGAAAGTTATAGATATCCTGAAAAACGACGGGCTTATCCCTGTCTCTGTAAAAGAACAGGGCGCCCTGAACAAAGAGATAGATTTCTCCATAGGAAAGAAAGTAAAGCCAAGAGATCTGAGTGTATTCTGCCGTCAGTTCGTCAGCATCACCCAGGCAGGTGTCCCGATGAAGGAAGCCCTGCAGATGCTCTCGGAACAGACAGAGAACAAATGGCTGAAACGCGCCATCTCAGAGGTACTTCTCAGTGTGGAGAAAGGAAATACACTGGCAGACTCCATGAGAGGTCAGCAGGATGTATTTCCGCCGATGCTCATCAATATGGTAGAAGCTGGTGAGAACTCCGGTAGTCTGGAGATGGCTTTCACGCGAATGGCAGTACAGTTTGAGAAGGAAGCCAAACTGAAAGCTACTATTAAGAAGGCTACGATTTATCCGATTATTCTGGTTATTGCGGCGATCGGTGTTGTGGCGGTAATGATGTTATTCGTTATCCCGATTTTCATTGATATGTTCGCAGATCTGGATGTAGAGATGCCGGCGATCACGATGTGGGTTATGAATACTAGTAAATGGGTGACTGCCAACTGGTATATTATTCTGGCAGTGATTATTCTGATTGTTGTGGCGTATAAGCTGATTTACAGGACAGAACAGGGTAGATTGACGATTGATAAGATTAAGATGAAGATGCCACTGTTTGGTAAGCTGACTGTAAAGACTGCGTGTGCGCAGTTTGCCAGGACGATGAGTACGTTGCTGTCGTCGGGTATTTCTACGATTGATGCGTTGGAGACAGTGGCGAAGATCGTTAATAATATTCATTATACAAATGCGCTGATGAAAGCCAGAGAGGAAGTTATGAAGGGTATTCCGCTTTCGGAGCCGTTGGTGGCTTCGGGAATTTTTCCGCCGATGGTTTGTCATATGACGGGGATTGGTGAGGAGACCGGTAATATCGAGGATATGCTGGAGAAGCTGGCGGATTATTATGATGAAGAGGTGGAGATGACTACGCAGAGTGTGCTGGCGGCTATGGAGCCGTTGATTATTGTGTTTATGGCACTTGTGGTTGGTACGCTGGTTATCGCGGTTATTTCGCCGATTGGGGCTATGTATAATGGATTGGATAATCTGTAAGTTATATGGATATTGTGAGCGAAGGAAAGAAAGCTGTTTGATTTATTAAAACGGCGAAATTAATGTGAAAAGAGAAAAATAATGCTTTGCGAGTGGCAACCGCGTAAAAAGTTGCTGAAATAACCATAATTTGGATGTTTCATGGCTGGCATAGGGGCTGTGTTCATCATAGAATCATGTAAATGTCGTGTTTTCTTTGAATGACATGGAAGGGGGCGCATGGAAAAAACGGGATTTTAGTGATTTTTTTAAGAATCAGACGTAAAAAAGATGGATTAATATAGTGAAATTAATTATATATGTCAAATGTGAATCTGGTTGTCGGGTGGACGCTCCGAAATATAGATGTATTTGTCTACGGCTTTGGAGCCAAGTTATGCTAGGCATTTGTAAATCTGCTAAAAGCATTCCCCGAAAGCCCCAAACTCGCTACGCTCAGACAGTGGGTCCTTCGGGGAATAACGCAGATTCCCAAACACCAAGTATAACTAAGACTCCTGCAGATGTAGACAAATACATCTATATTTCGGAGCTGGTATTAGTAACAGTTTTTTCGTCTGATCAGGTAGTTGATTTCATTGACAGTGAAATTAATTTGTAACAGGAAAACTAAATAACGAGTTTATAAACATAACTCCCTCCCCCTGGAAAAGAGATTTTTACAGGGGGGGGGTGGAGAGCCCATAAGGGTTCTCGCTCGTTGAATCAATCATCGGATAGTGACATTCGTGATGACAGCAACAGGAGAGTTATGTATTCATCGAAAAGTTGAATATATTGTCTGGCATGTGTGATGTGCTGCTCTTGTATCTTTCGACACGATATGACTCTATCCGGATTGAAATGGAATTTAATTATTTTTGAAGGAGAATGAGTTATGTTTAAATTTCTGAAAGACAGAAAAAAGAAAGATAACAAGGGATTTACTCTTGTTGAGTTAGTAATCGTAGTTGCTATCCTTGCAATTTTGGTTGGATTACTTGCACCACAGTATACTAAATATGTTGAAAAATCAAGAAAATCTGCTGATGCAAGTAATCTTGAAAATATGGTTAAAGCAGTAGAAATTGCAGCTGCAGATGCTAGTGAGAGTATTCCAGCTGGTGAGTATACAATAAAAATTACTCAAAAAGCAGCTGAAAATTCAACAGGAACAGTTGTTACAGAGAAAAGTAAAAAATCCATAGAAGCAGTAGATAAAGCTTTAAAAGAGTTTATAAATGATACATATACATCTACAGTAACTAAATCTAAAAAATGGTCAGAAGCAGGAGGAAACGCAGATGGAAGCATAAGTGCTACAATTACTGTTGATTCTAATGGTGCAACAAAAGTAGTTTATGTTCCAACCACAATAAAAGATTTAAGTTCTCAGAAGTAGATTTAATTTTTCGATGAATGCATAATAATCCGTTGTATGTTGTGTATGAGCGATGTTGCTATCTCGATATAACGAAAGTTAAGGAGAGATAGTAATATGTTAAAATTATTTAACAGAAAGAAAAAAGATAACAAAGGTTTTACATTAGTAGAACTTGTAATTGTAGTTGCTATTCTTGCAATTTTGGTTGGTATTCTTGCACCACAGTATACAAAGTATGTTGAAAAATCAAGACAGTCTGCAGACGTAAGTAATCTTGAAAATATTGTTAAGGGATTTAAAGTTGCAGCAGCAGATACCGATTATAATATTATTCCGAATGGAACAACTAGTGCAGTATTTACAATAAAGATGGAAGCTTCTGGCACAACTATTACTGCAACAGGTGCTCCAACAAAAGGAACTAATGACACTAATTTATATTGGGAAGATGCAATAAAAGAATATACAGGATATGATTTTTCTTCAAAGGTTGAAGATTTGAAACTTAAATCAAAAAAATGGCGTACTACACCTGCACAGGGATCTACAGCAACAGCAGAGACTGCTATTGAAGCAACAGTTACTGTTAAACCGGATGGATCAGTTACTGTTGAATATAATCCTACAAGTGTGAAAAACGGTACAGCAGGTCCTACGGCATAATAAATATTTTATTATTGGAAAGGAAATACCCCTATGCTCTTTTTCCTAGACGCAATCCCCTACATAACAATCTTCATATTCGGCATCACCATCGGTAGTTTTCTGAATGTCTGTATCTATCGGCTTCCTTTGGGGGAGTCGATTGTGACGGCCCCTTCCCATTGTATGACCTGTGGGCGAAAGCTTCGGTGGTATGATATGGTTCCGGTGTTTAGCTGGTTGGTTTTAGGGGGGAAGTGTCGTAACTGTAAATCTGAAATTTCAGTTCAGTATCCGATCATAGAGGGTGTCAATGGCATCCTCTATGTGGTGATATGTGTGGTGAATGGGCTGGTTTGGAGTAGTGTGGTTTACTGCTTTATGGCGTCGGCTTTTCTGGTTTTGAGTGTGATTGACTGGCGGACGTATGAGATTCCGTTTTGTCTGAATGTGTTTTTGTTTGTCCTTGGTGTTGCGGCTGTGGTGCTTGACAGAGGGAATCTGGTGGATCATCTGATTGGGATGGTTTGCGTGAGTGGTTTGCTGGAGGTTCTTTATCTGGTGAGTGGCGGCAGAGCAATTGGCGGGGGTGACATTAAGCTGATGTTTGCCTGCGGGCTGATTCTTGGATGGGAGCGGATTATTCTGGCTTTTCTTCTGGGATGTGTTATTGGCTCAGCGGTTCATACTGTAAGAATCAAGGTGAGCAAGGCGGGACGTATGCTTGCTATGGGTCCTTATCTGTCGGCTGGTGTTTTGCTGGCAGCTTTGTGGGGGGATGCATGGATTAACTGGTATTTGTCATTACTTGGACTGTGATTTTTATGACTGTCTGCCGGCATTATTCTGTAAGGTGTTTGTCGGGGAGGCAGAGAAACAGAAATATCTTTAACTGGAAATCGAAAGATTTTTTCAGTTAGAAAAATGTGTTTCAGTTAATAAGAGTAAGTGGTCAGAGTGGATTGAAAAATATCTGCCTGAACTGAAATGTATTTTTCTAACTGAAAAGTTGCCGGGCGTACGGAGCACGGCAATCGGAAAACATACGGAGGAACGCACAATGGCGAAAATTTTAAGCATAGAAGTCGAGGCATCTCAGGTCAGAGTTGCGGAAATCGAGGTACGTGGTAAAAAGGGAAAGATTTATAATTGTTTTTGTATTCCGGCACCTCAGGGGGCTGTGGAGGATGGACAGATCCGTGATACGAAGAGTCTGGGAGAGGTTCTGAAGGAGGAACTTTCGCAGAGGAAGATCAGGACGAAGAAGGTTTATTTTGCAACGGGGTCTACGAGGATCGCGAGCAGGGAGGTCCGTATTCCGTTTGTCAAGACGAACAGGATTCAGAGTATTGTTGAGGCGAATGCTACGGATTATTTTCCGATTGATGTCAGTAAGTATGTTCTTTCTTACAGTGTAATCGATGTGGAGTCTCAGAAGGCTGAAGATGAGAAAGAGGAGACGAAGCAGTATCATCTGATGGTTTATGCTGCGCCGAAGGCTATCTCAGCGGCTTATGCGGAGTTTGCAGAGAATGCAGGACTGACGATGAGCGGAATCACCTATACCGGTGACAGTATTTATCATTCCATTAAGGGCGAATATGCCAAGGGGACCCACATTCTGGTGAAAATTGAGATGAAGGGAACCAGTATCACGATTATTCACGACGGAGAGCTCGCTTTGCAGCGTAATATTAATTATGGTGTGGATAGTGCAGTTGAGACTGTGAGGGCTTTTCCGGAGTTTGGTGACAGACTGGATGTGAATGAGGCACTGGAAGTGCTTTGCAGCAGGAGATGTATCAATTCTGCTCTTGATATGGAACCGGCAGAGGAGGCAGTTTCTGATGAAGCGAGGATGATGGAGACTGCCAGAGCAGAGGTGACGGAGAGTCTGCGATATCTGATTGGAAATATTTCCCGAATTATGGATTATTATATTTCCCGTCATACCGATGCTTTGTTTGAATCGATTGACTGCTGTGGACTTGGAGCAGAGGTTAAGGGACTGATGAATCTTCTTACCAATGAGCTTGGACAGCAGGTAAATGTACTTGAAAAGCTCGAGAATTTTGCTTTGCCGGCAAGTGTGCAGGATGAAGGGGCTTATCTCTATGCGGCTGTGCTGGCACCGACTGTGTCAGGTGTGAATCTGATGGAGAAGGTCAGCAGAAAGAAGAAAGAAAAGAAAGAGACTTTAAGTGGCGCAATCATTATTTTTGCAGTCGGAACGGTGGCGGGCGTTGTTCTGACCGCTGCGGGATATGCAAACCGTATTTATCAGCAGCATGAGCAGGACCGTCTGAATCAGAGGATTACGGAAGAAAGTTCCATTGAAGATATTTACAATGCATATACGACAGCCAAGTCGCAGTATGACAATTACGAAAATATGTATCAGTATACAAATACTCCGAATGAGGGACTTAAGAACTTTATTGAGGAGATGGAGGAAAAGATGCCGTCAGATATTACGGTGGAGAGTTTCAGTTCTACCGGAACACAGGTCAGCTTTTCCATGCGTGTAACCAGTAAATCGGCAGCGGCGAATACGATCATGCAGCTTCGTACCTTTGAGAGCCTGGCAACAGTAACGACGACAGGAATCGATGAGGGAGAAGACGGAACTGTGTCACTGAGTGTGCTTTGTACCTATTCAGATCCGGCACCACTGGATTCGGACACAGAATAAGGAGGCGGAAATTAAGATGGACATGAATATTTCTATGCGTGATAAGAAAATACTGCTGATGTTCTTTGGTGTGGGTATTTTTGCCGTCGGATATTTCTTCGGATACCGCCCGCAGATGGAGGAGGCTGAGAGCATTCAGGCTTCCAATGCGCCGTTGCAGGAGAGACTCAATGACTTGCTGAAACTGGCGGAGAACAAAGACTTTTATCTGGAAGAGACAGATTCTATAAATGCAAAGATTGACGAATATACATCAGAGTTTCCGGCGGATATCCGTTCAGAGGACGGAATCGTGCTCTCCATGAATATGGAGAATTCCCTGGATATGCAGATTTCCAATGTGGGACTTGGAACCAGAGAGTTTATTGCGGCTCTTGATGGAAGCACAGAGGATCCGTTAATTGATATGCCGGATGAAACACTGTCCGAGCAGGCAAATGCACAGACACAGGAGCAGATCGATGAGATTGAAGGCACAGATGTACAGGGGGATAAAGAACGTCAGACCGCGTCTGATAAAGAGGTGGCGAATCTGAATCAGACGCTTACGACTCCGGTGCTTTACCGCACACAGGACAGTATGCAGTTTACCGGTACGTATACAAGCCTTAAGGATATGGTAGATTATCTCGCAGATCAGAGTGGCAGAATGACACTTGACAATGTAAATGCCTCTTTTGACTCCACTACTGGAAATCTTACAGGAAGTATTACCGTCAATATGTTCTCCATGGCAGGAACCGGCAAGACTTACACTGAGCCGGACGCAGGAAGCGTAGCATATGGAACCAATAATATTTTCGGAACCATTGAATCCGGCAAGAAGAGTAAGAAAAGCAAAAAGAGTAAGAAGAAAGCCGCAGAGACAGCTGATGCACAGAGTGCAGACAGCACAACAGACCAGGCGGCTTCCGATACTGGCGCTGACGGCCAGAATACCAACAGTCAGGAAGGAGAAAATACGCAGGATGCAGCAGCCCCTGCTGATAGCGCCGAGTAGGCACAATAAGGAAAGTATGTTAGAGGGGAGAGGTACAGGGCCCCTCTATTTGCATTTTTATGGAAATGATGGATTCCTGTACGAAATAAAAAATATGGAATGAAAGTATAATTTTGAAAAGATTTTATGAGAAATTTCGATATTGTAGAAATAATCTTGCGGATAAATGATAAAAAAAGACAGGAGGGAGCATCGGGATGGACAGTAAAAGAAGGGAAAGATCAAATGCAGGTATGTCATTGATCGAAGTGATCGTTGCGGTCAGTATTTTTTCCATAGCAGCGGCGGTGCTTCTTCAGAGTTTTGTTACCTCACAGAGAATCAACAAGAAATCAAATCTATATCTGGAGGCAACTACGGTGGCACAGAATATCATGGAGGAGATTAAATCCAAAGATTTTGAGGATGTGTCTCTGGCATTTAATTATCCGATTGATGTTCTTACCGGTCAGTCAAGACTATCTTTTCTTAATTCGGACAAGAGCAGAATTAATACCGGAGAAGCGAATTCCATTGGTGTAAGGGAAATCGTGAAGGATGGAGATGAGTATAACGACGTACGTCTTTATAATTCTCTGGATGGAGATAATACGTCGAGGGTAACTGCATCGGTTATTTCTAAGGATAATGGTGTAACCTATGAGTTTAATCCCAGAAAAACAGGAGATAATGCAGGAAAATATTATTTTGAACTTACAAATGTAACAAATAATCATGAGACATTTGATGCTCTGGTGAAGTTTGACGGAGGAAGAAGTTCCGGATATAAGAAAAAAACAGCCACGAACAATGAAGAAGGAAAGAATGATTATCTGGCTCCGAATATTTCGAAGCTGGATACGAAGACAAATGCATTCCTGATCATGGGTAAAAACTGGGATGAGAATGCGATGAATGTGATCGCAACAGAACAGCTTCAGGCAGCGCAGAAGTTATGGGCTCAGGATCTGGCTGATTATATCCGCGGAGCGTCCGAGGAAGAGCAGAAAAGGCTGACGGAGGAATTTACTTCACAATATCCAAGGCCGACAGAAAAGCTGAGTACGGAAGATATTTATGCACAGACAAAGAGAACGCTTTATGTGAAGATTGAAGAGAGCGGCGGAACAATTAAGACAGAAGCGAAGTATGTCCTGAATACATATGATTATGTGAAAAAGGGTGGAAATAAATATGAGCGAATGGATATCTGTCCGTGCCATGGCCAGTCAGAAAATGGTAAAGTCAGCGGATGTTTCTGCACATATGAGAGTGCTTACTGGACATTCTACAGTTCAGAAGCTGACACAAAACTGAAAAATCTTTATGTATTTTATTATCCAAATTATGAATCAAAAAGCAGTACGAAGCCTCTGGATCGTATAGTTATTGAGAATACGGATAACTATCCGGCTAAGGTATATGTAACAAAACAAAGAGATGAGGAAGAGAATACGCCAACTTCTGCGCAGGAGAATTCCTATCGTATGTCTTTGACGGTTAAAGAATCTCCGGTCAAACTGGAACAGACAAACTGGAATACAAACCCCAGCCTTTATAAGGCACAGACAAAGTTAAGAACAAATCTTGATTATAATATCAGCGATTTTGACAAAATTCTTACCCGCCCGAAGATCAGCCAGATGCAGCTGACTTATCAGGCTGTTACGAAAGATGGCCGTAATGACAGAAAGAAGACCGGAGCCGCTGCAAAGCAGATTCTAAGCTACAACGGTCTGGATGATAAGATAGAAACAGACAGAATCTATACTGCGACAGTGGATGTCTATAAAGTAGGGGCGGCTGCAAAGGGATTTCCGAAAGAGGATCTGGTAGCAAGCCTTGATGGAGCGAAAGAGAATTGATAACAGGGAGTAAAGATATGAACGATTGGAAAGATACAGCCAGAAAACAGAATAAAGGTTTTTCGCTGATTACTGTGATTATTGCGGTAGCTTTTATCGGAATTCTCGGACTTCTTGTTCTGTATATGGCATTGAGTAATTTTCAGATGAAGATCACAGATTTAAAAGGTAAAGACAGCTTTTATACAGCTGAGCGGACGATTGAGGAAATCCGTGTAGGTTTACAGGAAGACGTGGGTGATTCTATGTCTGAAGCATATATTAAGGTTCTGGAAACCTATAACAAAGATGCGGATTCAACAGATATAGTGCTTGACAAGCAAAGACAGAGCGATTTTATAGATGAGTTTATCAAAAAACTGGCTGGCAGGTTAAAAAACGGAACAAATCAGAATGAATATAACCTGGAACATCTGACAGATTATCTTGATCTTAACAACAGCGAAAAGTTTGATTCCACAAAAGAAACACTGATCGTTACTACACCGTCTGACAAAACACCTGTAATGACAAAGGATAAAAAAAGTGGAATTTTGTTAAAAAATCTGAAAGTAATCTATGTTGACCCGAAGGGATATGCTTCAATAATAGAAACCGATATCCGTCTTGGAATTCCGAAAGTACAGTTCCCGACACCGTCTACGCTTCCGGATCTTATGAATATGATTGTTGTTGCCGATAAAGGCATTATCTGTAAGGCCGGGGGAAATGAGACGACTACAATATCAGGAAGTATTTACTCTGGTATTTTAAAGAATATTACAGATAACACGATTCTGGAAAAGAATCCACGGACGAGTATCTGGGTTCAGTCCGGGGCAAATCTGGATATTCAAAGCGGTGATAAAGTTGTCAGCGCAGGTGAGATTTATACGGATCAGAATGCAACGTTTACCAGTGAGACAGGAGTGACACTCTGGGCACAAGGTGTGAAATTATCTTCTGCACAGGTAAATCTTCTGGGAACTACCTATTTCTCAGATGACCTGACGATAGAATCAGGAAATAGCAGTAGAGTAATGATTCAGGGTGAGTATTATGGATATGGATATCCGGAATCTGCCAGAAACTCAAAGAATGACTATATGTATGATGCCGCTGATGGGAAGTGGAGTGATACTGCACTTAGCAGTTCAATTGTGATCAATGGAAAAAGTACGACGTTAGATCTGTCTGGCGTTCGAAAGCTGATGCTTGCAGGAAGAAGCTACATTGGTACATCGGATGTAAGACCTGTCAGTGGGACAAGTAATTCAAATGATGTTATGATGGGCGAAAGTATTACCGTGAAGGGGACACAGCTTGCATATCTGCTTCCGCCGGAACTGATTGATACCTCCGGATTAAAGACGCCGGATATGGATATTAAGAATCCAATGTCTTATTCAGATTATGAAGAAAGTGGTCTGATGCAGATGGATTCGATTCCTTTAAAAATGGATACTGCATCAGCAGAGCTTGGAAATAAAACACTCAATGAAATCGATGTGGATTCTCAGAGACCTGTGCAGGAAGTTTTTTATAACAATAATGCGGATGAAGGATATGTATATTTTTATCTGAATTTCAGCAATACAAGTGAAGGAAACCGTGCTGCTTCAGATTTTATGTATAATTATTATATGAATAATTCTACTGTGAAAACAAATCTGGATAAATATCTATCTTTCTATTTCAGCAATACCAACAGTGGAATTAAAGTGAAGGACATGAAGAATTATATCCGTTATGTCACAAACGGAAATGTTCTCTCTTATGAGGGCGGAGAAGCGACAGAAGGTGGAACAGGTGCACAGGGAAATATGACTACTGCTACCAGTGCAGAAGTTTCTCAGGCTCTTTTGCAGGAACAGAAGAATTATCAGAATATGTGGTATGCATTGAATCGAAAGATGATCACCAGTGTGGATCTTTTAAATAAGGAAGTAAAAGATTCAGATGGAATTACACATGATGAGACGGACAGCAGCAGAGGCGTTTTTGACAATATGGTTAATGAAAAAGAGATGATACAGTTTCTTCAGGAAAAACAGCCCGGAACTCTGAAATTTACATTTGAAGCGGGTGCAGAAGATGACGGTCTTCAGGCAATCATGGCACATAATGGAGAATACAGTACTTTTAAGGTAAAGAGTGCAGACGGTACAGAATCAGAAACGACTGTTAACGGAACAAATGAACCTTTAATCATTACTTCTGCCATGGTGGATAAGCTGAGACTTGTTGTATGTACCGGTGATGTAGTAATTGAACCTGGGGTTCATTTTCAGGGAATTATCATGGCAAAAGGAAGAATTACTCTTGGTTCGGGAGCAAGTCTTGAATCTGCTCCGTTAGAGGCTGCCAAAGTATTCCAGGCACAGATGGCATCTGATGAAAATATGTCACCGAAGAGTTTCTTCTGGGAGGGTGACAAATATGTTCTCGGAAATAGTAATACATCGAATGAATCAACGGACAGTGGACGTGTTTTGGATACTTATGATCTGGCTGACTGTGTTACTTATGAAAACTGGAGAAAAGAATAGAGTTGAAAAAGGATATGTATAAATTAAAATCAGAGTATTGCGGTCAAAAGAAGAATAAAGGTTTTACACTTGTGGAAATGGTTATTACTGTAGCTATTTTTGCCATTTTGCTTGGAATGATTACTCCTTCTCTGAATTCAGTGCTTGGTTTTCGTGTTCAGCGTGCGACGAATTCAATAACATCTGCACTGGATAAAACAAGAAGAGAGGCAATGAGCAGACTGGTAGGAGAAATGAAGCTAGAATATCGGTCTGACGGATATTATATTACGTATTATCTGGACAGAGGCAAAGAAAGTGCTGAATCATCCAGAATAAGAAATGATGATTCGGAAAAGATTGCACCTGCGGGAACGAGAATCAGTTATACGGACAGTACAGGGCAGACATATAATCTGTGGGAGGGTGACAGAAATTCTATTATCCTTACTTATAACCGTGCAACTGGTGGTTTTCTTCCTATCCAGTCAAATGAATGGGAGCAGAATCAGATTCTGGCAGTACTTAATCTTGGGGAGGATATTCCGTTGGAAAGGGATGAAAGTTTACCGTATTGCCAGACAATCACAGTCAGAGGCGGGATGCGCACCCGTGTGATTACTCTGAATAAAGATACAGGAAAGTACACGGTCAGGGCGCAGTAAAACAGCATAAAACCGGATCTGCAAAACCGGAAATAAGGAGAGAATAAGTTAAGAGGAGAAATTGCTGCATGAAAGGAACACAGAGAAGAACAATCAGAAAAGAGAAAAATAACAGTGCCGGTTTCACTTTAATAGAGATGATTGTTACAGTGGCAATCATCGCAATTTTCTCCGGCGTTGTGGTAACATTGATTACTACGGGTTCCAGCCTCTTCAGGGGCGTTTCCGGAAATACGAAATCTCAGGTGAAGGCACAGGAAACACTGGATGAGATTGAAGATCTGATCATAGATGCAAACAGAAGTATTTATTACGCATACGGTTCAGGAACGGATATGGGAACGCAGATTACCAGCGACATTGATGACTCTAATGCGGCATCAAAAACTTTTATTGCCTGCAATGAATACGAAAATGGCGATGGAACCAGCCGTTATGTTTTTGATGTGCTTGACTGGGTGGGAAGTGAAGGAAAACTTTATTACAGTCAGCGTGAGTACACAAAGGCAAGCAGCAATACGGAAGAAGAAAATGAGAATGGCACAGGCGACAATTCAGAAAATCAGCAGACAGTGGATACCAGTGGGATTTCTGCAGAAAGCATGGACAATGGAGTTGCTGTATTTGCATCAGCCGACAATGATAGTGGTAATGGAGTTGTTTCCGGAGGCAGTTCAGATAAGGCAAAAGATTCTAAAGAATTAATTGCACGTTCTGTGTTTGCAGAGGGAATTGAGAATTTCACAGCAGATGTGACGAAGGTGGAGAGTGAACGGATCGTGCGTTTCCGTTTAACTACAGAAGAAAATGGGAAAAAAGTGAAAACACTTCACACGGTTAATCTCAGAAACCGGATTCAGGTCATGAAACCGGACGATGCTTTTGCAACAGCCAGCAGTACAGATGTAAGGATTAATATCGTTGGTGCACCGGATTCTATCGATGCAGGTAAATCAAAGATCCTGGGATATAATCTGACCGGAAATGGTTCCATTGATCCGACAACATTGAAATGGAAAATTGTAGATGGAACAGAAAAAGGATATTTCCCGGAACTTGATCCTACATATGGAAAACTTACAGTCAATGACAATGCAACCGGAACAGTCACTGTAATTGTGTTTGCAAAAACATCCGATGGAAAACAGACAGTAACTTCTGCACCGGTGACGATTAAGATTAATAATACTAAGACGGTGACGGGGATTAAGACAGAGAATGTCGAAATTATATTAGGTTTGGATACAGAAGAAACTGTTTCATACGATTTAAATGATTATATAAAATGGTCGGAAGTATATAGTGATAATACAGATTCGGGAAATTCTTATGTAAAAGTTGTGTGGAGCGGAGGGACAAATGGAACTACAGTTCAGGAAAATGGTCTGATAAATATTGAAAAGAGCGAGGGTACATCTCAGGCAAATGGAGTAATTTCTGTAAATGCTTCCTATGAAGTAGGTGGAAAAGCATTTTCGGCTACAGCGACTGTAAATTTAGCTCGACTTGAAATAATAAATCCATCGGGTGAATATTATCTGGGTGATAATAAAGTTTCACCAGAATATAATTATTATATTGGCGGTAAAAAAAGAAACTTGTCCTCTACGCCACAGTTTACTGTAGATGGAATGACATATCAGGAAGGAAATGCATTTACAACCGAGGAAAATGGAGAATGGAAAGCAAAAGCGACAGTTTCAGTGAATAGTGGAAGTTTGGCAACGGGACATTCTACATTTAGTGTTAATACAGATTTTTATCGTATGAATATCTGGTGTAAAAATAAAGTATCCGGACAGAATGTTACGACTGTATATCCTGGTAATACATATGATTGTTCTTATTATAATGCTTCAACCGGATTTTATGTGGATGCAGACAGAGCAGATTATTCTTGGAAATATAGTGTACAGTGGAAAATTTTAAAGAGTTCAAGTGAAAAGACGTCTGTTAGCAATGATTTATTCTATAATGATCAGCATACTGCTAAATTATATGTTGATGAAAGTGAGCAGGGATTTTCTATATCTGCTGAATTAACATTTTATGTAGAAAATGAGAATAAAGAGGTAATAAAAAGACGTTATAAAGGCGTGGCTAATATTGGAGTTGTGCATGGCGTGGAAATAGTATCACCGAAGACATCAGTAGTTATAGGAAATAAATATCCATTGAAGGCTAAAGTAATAGAAACTTATTTATCTAATCCATATTCAAATGGGAAACCAGAATATGCTACAGCAGAAATAGAAGATGGATTAACTACACCGAAGTGGTCGATTGATCCAAGTAGTGGAGGATTTGATTCTTCTGGCGTTGCTCCATGGGATGTGCAGGTATGGCAGCAAAATACTACATTAAGCATTAGCGTAGAGAATAGCCATCTTTTATGGGTTGGAACTGGAGATAATCCTAAGATATACGAAGCTTCAGTTCCAATTGAAGTTTTAGAAAAACCTATTACGCGTTTTAGAGTAGAAGATGAAGGAAAAAATCAGAGCACAACAATCACCATTGACGATATGATTAAATTAACTGCTGATTTAGAAATTGATGGAGCGGAAATTAAAAATTCGGATCATATCACTTGGAGATGTAAAAAAGATGGTGAGTTACGCACAGATATTTTGCCGTACTCCAATAATTTAAATAACACTTTCAAACTGGAATATGATAAGAAAAAAATGGGAGTTTATGTCGTTACAGCTGTCTATAAGTCAGATAGAGGAACGGAAACAGAATCGGAACCTTATACGATAACGGTGACTGATAACTAGAGGTATATGGATAAGGAGGAGATTGTTTCAAATGAAAATCAGACGTAAAAAAATACTACTATCCGGCATTGCAGTAACTGTAGCCGGAGTACTGGGAGTTGGAGCATTGCTCCAGACCAGTATTTCCGTACAGGCCTCTCCTGCAATGATGCCAGGTATTGAAGAAATCGTAAATGAAACATCCAAAGATGAACCTTTTCGAATTCTCGAAATCGTAGATTCTGAAGCTGAGGCAGAAATCGGGTATTATGTATCCGGTCAGGAGCCGTATATCAAACTGTATAAAGACGAAAACGGAAATGCCATGTCTTTTTCGAGTCTGGAAGATGGGTTAAGTAAGCTGTCGGAAAAGCAGCGAAAAGAATTTGCCACGAATAAAAAAACAGACGAAAACGGAAATGTATCTTCCGCAGGGAAAAATATAGAGAGTCTTTGCGGAGATTCCGCAGAAGAGTATCCGCTTGCATACTCAGAATATCAGGAGCAGTATTTTGTTTCCTCTGAAGACGGATGGAAGAGAGTTGATTTCGTAGATGCTGATGGCAATCCAAGAACTGATACAGTAAAGATTCGGGGACATTATCAGGAAAACACTGCCGGAAATGGACAGTATACGAAAGAGGAACAGACTTATTATCCAATTCGTAAAAATGTCACAGAAGATAATGCCAAAACAAACAAATATCGTGAGAATATAGAAAATTTCTATTATTCTGATGATGAAAAAGCACAAGCTCCATATGCGCTGACATTTGCAGAAGTAAAAAATGAAGACGTTAATAATGCATTAAAAGATGCAAATGACCGAGGGCAGACTACCATTCTTCCAGAATATGATTATTCTAATGGAAAGTATGGATATTATGAAAATGTATATGCAGATTTCACAGAAGATATTGCAAATAATATCCAGAATAATATTTTTAAATTTCCAGGAGAAAATCCGGTTGTAGATGAAAGCAGAGCGGTATTGATTCAGGATAATACTCCACAGGGAGCTTCGGCATTTACTGCAGGAGAAGAAGCAGAATTTTCAACTGTAAATGATGGCAGTGAGACAACAGCTGCTTCACAGTCCGAATTTGCGAGGGAAACATCAGATAATTCAGGAGCAGATGCGTTTTCAACAGGAGATTTTGGAGACGGAACTTCGGATGGCGATGCTCAGATTCCATCTTCACAGGATACTTCACAGACAGCAGGAATGGCAGATGAGCTGACTGATAATGCACAGGCGGAAGAACAGACTTCTAAAGGCCGAACGATCCTACTTGGATTTGCTAATGAAGAAACAAAGGGAACGACAGAGAATCCGTATATTTATCTGGGAGAAAATATACAGGCGTATCCGTATTATAAATATACTCTGGTAGGAGATCTGGAGAAGATCAAAGCTCTGGCACAGGACAACCAGAAAAAAGATGCAGAAAGTGTCACAAATAAAACACAGATCGTACGTAATGAGAAAGATATTACACTGGAAGATGGACAATATTGGTACTGGAAAATGGATACTGCAAGCGGACAGCTTGCCAGATATCCTCTTTCCATAGTGACCGGACGTCAGGCAGTACCTTACAGTGACATAAAGAAAATAGACAGCAGTCTGGATTACAACTATTATTACACTGTAGAAAAAGCATATTTCTGCTGTGAAGCTTCTGCTGATGCAAAACTTCCTACAGATTATCAATATTATGGATGGTATTATGCGTCTTATCCGCAGAATGACGGAAATACCTATATTAAAGTAACAGACGGTGATGGAAAAGTTGCAACGCATTATATTTCCGATGCAGAATATAAATTGACTCCCGGAACTGGAGATTATGATTTTATTCCGAATGAACAGGAACCGGAGCAGACAGTAGAAGTAAATCATATATTTTATCAGGGCGGATATGTAAACCACGACTGGTTTAAGCGATACGTATTTCATTTATCACCTGATGACGAAGAACAGTTTGCGAATTTTGACATTAAAGTTGATACGATTACGGCTCAGGAATTTAACGAAAAATATGGTATCCAAACAGCAGCTGTCAGTACGGAAAATGCAGAAGGGGCAGCTGATATTGCTGACAGTGCAGCCGGAGATGATGGTGCTTCATCAGATTCTGAAACGGATCAGCTTTCTGATGAAACACAGATGGAGGAACCTCAGCAGGAAGAAGCGCAGACAGAAGAATCACAGACAGAAGAGCTACAGGAAGACGGGGGTGAAACATCTGAGGTTGATTCTATGGTCAGTGAAGCAGGAGTTGAGTTAGTTTCTATTGAAAATGAAATAAATGATAATGTAGCCGATGAATTCCAGGATGGAACAGATGCTGCATCAGACACTGATAATACAGATGCACAGCAGGCAGAGAGTGAGACTGTAACATCCGGAACACCGGATGCCGATTTTTCAGATGGTGAAAGCGATGGTACAAGTGCCTTTTCAGCGGGGACAGCACAGACTGCGACAATTGCAGACAGTGAACTGTCACAATATGATCTGATTTATGTAAATGGAATCGTCACAACTGAAGCAGTGCAGGCGATGGGAACCATCCCTGTAATGATTAATTCTGTAAAGGCATATAGAGAAAATGATTTGCTGGAGGCATTTTCTGCTTATACAGAGCCGGACGATGCAGATAGGCATTATGTGGACAGAATGGTTTATTTCTTTAAAAATACTTTTTCTGATGACAATCCTTCTGGCTTAATAAACAGAGACTTTCATACAAATTTCAATTCAGAATCAGAGGGAAGCACATTTACAGATGGAAGCAGGTCGGAAGGATTTGAAGAGATTCTGAAATATATCGAAAGTGAAAACCAGTATCGTCAGATCGGACAGACAACAGATGAATCGCAGTCATTATCAGATGGAGAAGAAAACTCTGACAGTGAAAGTTCGTTTTCCGCAAATAACTCGAAGGTTCAGTTATTGAGTAAAGAGCTGACACAGGCAAGAGCGATTGAGTATATTATCAATTATCAGTATAAACGTAATTTAAATACGAAAAGCAGTATTAAGGTGTTGGAAATAGAACCGGCAAAAACCGGAAGTACACTTGATCAGAATACCGTATTAGGATGGTTGGGCAAAAAAACGAATGATCCAATTGAGATAGATACGGTGACAGCTGATTGTGAACAAAATTCAGGAAATGAGAAACATCCAGCATCTAATATTTTAGATTCTGATCAAAACTTATTCTGGCATTCAGCATGGAATAGCAGTGGAACGAATTATCATGCATCAGGAAATCATACTTTAACGATAACTCTGAAAAAGGCATCTGATATCAGCGGATTTATATACACCCCCAGAAGATATAGTACAAATGGGGATCAGAATGGAAAAATACTGAATTTTGCAATAAGCCTGTATGATAAAAACGGTAAGGAACTGTTAAAGGATGAAACAAATGACAAAGAATTATATACAGACAGAACAGATAATACAAGTAAAACATATACATTTAAAGATGGAAAAACTTATAAAAATGTAAAGAAAATAACGATAAGAATAACGGAAGCATATCATGACAATACAACGAGTGACACGATAGCGTCATGTGCGCATCTGGAATTTTTTAATAGTGAGAATATACAGACACAGGTTACCGTTACATCTATGACTGCATCTGAGTATGTAGGACATGTTGATGATATTAATTCTGAATATGACATGATTTACATTGGAGATTCTTTGAATGAAAGTTCGCGTGATATAAGGATTAATGGTACAAAACCGATGTTATATACCCATGTGGGCGGTGCGATTAATTTGAATGACATACATACAGGAAGTGGTTCGAACGATATAAGAAAGTTATCTCTTATGGGAATGTTAGATATTGATTATGTTATAGGGACAGATGGCAAAAAAAAGATACGTAATACAAATTTATATAATACCGGAGAGAATGGCGAGACACAATATGCGGGGTTGGGATCGTTAAGAGGTTCAGGAAATGACATTACCAGACAGCAATATAATGAGTTACTGGATTTTGTAAAAAGTGGATATCCGGTTGTACTTGGAAATTCTCTGGTAGACAGTAAAAGTGGAAAAATATCTACGCAGACTGTAGATAACTCATCCTGGTATTATAGGTTCCTGAATGAGTCGCTTTCATACGAAAACGTATCTACAGTCAGTGGATTGTCAGATTCACAATTTACTTTTTTTGCGAATCTTGCAAAACCGGTAATCGAGTTTACTGACACCGGAAGACCGCTGGAAGTTCCGCGTACAGGAGGCGGTCAAAACTCATCCAATACCGGCTATTTGTCGGCAGATAAGGAAAATATAGAATATACGTTTACTGTCAAGAATGATTCAGATGCAGCACCGGCTAGTACAACTTATAATTGCCAGCTGTATTTTGACCTGAATTTTGATGGTAACCTTTCCGATGCAGAAGAGCAGAGTAAGTATATAGAAATATGTGATGACGCAGGAAATGTATTATCCAGAAAAGACGGAGTATATCAGTTGCGGATTGGCAAGACTTATACGGTGGCAAGAAAAATTCCTTATGACTATTTTAAGGCGATTAACTGGAAATTGCAGTTGGTAAGTAATTCCAATTCCAGCGTCAGGACTTCGGTAACCGGATATTCCAAGCGTAATAAGCAAAATGGAAAACAGAAAGTTAATGTCTTACAGATTATACCATCTGTACCATCTGGAGGTGATGCAACTCTTGCTACCTGGAATTTGGAGGATGACTGGACGAAGAATCATAGCAGCTGGTTTTATAAAGAAATGTCTGCTGTGGAAGATTTTACGTTGAATATTCAAACAAAAACAGTTGCAGAGTATGTAGATAATCAGAAGCAGTTAAAAAATGGTACCATAGATAAAAATCAATCTCTGCTAGATGGAAAGGATATGCTGATTCTGGGATTTGGAGATGTATATGAAAATATAGATAATACAGACGGTGCGGTAGATAATATAAAAAGATTTATACAGAATGGCAAGAGTGTTATTTTCACTCATGATACTACATCGAATATCAATTGGAATTATAAGGAATTTAATAATGAGCCGATAACAGAAGATGGAAAACAAATTAAAGACAGCTGGTTATGGAAAAACTCTATTAACCGACAGGACTGGGGATATTCTCTTAATTCTCTGTTTCGTAGTATAGCAGGACTTGACCGTTATGGAATTACAAATGATGAGGCATATTCAATTAAAGGGGGAAATACCAATATCTCAAGCCTTCTGAAAGCCGGAAATATGTTGTCTGCAAATGCATCAGATGTGGATTTTGATTATATGGAACAGATGGTTGGTGATGTAGCTTATGTTACGAATTCTAACCGTTCTCAGAGTTATATGCAGACGCAGGGATACATCAATAAAGAAATTACTAAAATGAAAGCCGGGGATGAAGTAAATAGCATCACAAAAGTAAATGATGGAATTATTACAGAATATCCTTATAAATTAAAAGATGGGGTCAGTCAGACATATACCGTTGCGAACACTCATGGACAGTATTATCAGCTGGCACTGGAAAAAGATCTTGATATTAATGGAGTCAGCGATGGAAAGAACGATATTGTAGTCTGGTATTGCCTGAGTGGAGATTATTATCAGAATTCGCCTAATGATGTAAGAAATAACTATTATTTTTACAGTCGTGGTAATGTTATTTATACAGGTGTGGGACACAGAAAGGTTACCGGAAAAGACGAAGTAGATCTTTTTGTTAATGCAATTGTAGCTGCTGCAAACATCACCGCGGTTAGTCCTTATGTGGATTTCGTAAAAACACTGAATCCTGCTGCGCAGGTAGAGAAGACCCGGTATTATGCAACGGATCAGACGAGCTGGACTCAAACGGATGCCAATACTCTGGAGAAAGATATGGATTTTTATATTAATATAAAGGATTATAATATGATCAGTTCCAGTCTCAGCCAGGAGGATCAGGATAAAGAGGACATGACTGTTGAATTTTATATTGGTGGAAACAGTATAGAGGACAGCGTGTCTATTAATTCCGTAATTGGAAAAATGATTCCGTATAATAAGAATGCAGATGTAGTTACTCTGGATACTTCAGACGGATTATTCCATCTGAAAGACAGAGATAATGATGCGTATAAGATCAGTATATCAGATATTGAACAGTATTTGCAGGAATCAGGTGGAAATTATAAGAATAACTGTAATCTTTATGTTAAAGTTACAAGTAAGGCGGCTCTTTATGGTGAATTAAAAGAAAATTCATCAGTGACATCAGTTTCATTAAAACAGCGTCAGCTTTTTGAGCTAGATTAATATAAAGAGATATATTGGATTGGAACTGGGACTCCCGTCCTCTTACTTTCCTGGATGCAGAGGTAGTCGCAGGGACTGGTTGGGGTCGCACCCCCTGTCGGGAAAATAAAGAAACGAAATTTGTCTTAAAAGTTCTCTAAAGAAAGTATAAAATCTAACTGAGTCACAGACTGGCACCCATCCAGCCTGTGGCTTTCTTCATTCCCTGGTTGACACGCCGGCCATCATTTGCTACACTGAAATTACATATCTGGGAAAGTTCTAAGGCCGTTCGGTTAATCTGATTCCACATATGAAGCGAAAATAAATATGGTGGAAACAGTACAACGGCACATATAAATTCTGCAGAAACGATGCTGTTTCCTCCATCATAAGGAAAGGAGCATGCAGATGCAGAATGAAAGAAAAAAACTGGAAGAGCTAAACCTGCTGGATGATTTTCTCTTCAATGCCATGATGACATATCCTGAAATGGGAGAGAAGTTTACACGAAAGATTCTGAAACTTTTGTTTAACAAGGAGTTTCGAAATCTGAAAGTGATCGCACAGAAATCCTATGGAGGATTGAATACGGATCTGAGGGGAGCCCGGCTGGATGTTTATGTAGAAAGTGATGACAGCGCTGAGATAGATGCGTCAGAAGATGCATCTATTTATGACCTGGAGCCGGATAAGAATGATAAAGCAAAGTATATTGCCGCATTTCTACAGAGAATCCGCTTTTATCATGCTATCATAGACAGCCGCAGCCTGAAATCAGGAGTGTCGGCCTGGCGGGGTCGCACCCTCTGTCGTGAACTATCTGGTAGAGAACAGAGAAATCAACAGTCAGATTGATTACTCTACTGG
>ERZ791834.42-NODE-42-length-108747-cov-37.6112_pt1 | contig 108747 bp, 99 predicted proteins | sample MGYA00510293_ERZ791834 | MGnify/ENA primary metagenome ERZ791834 (study PRJEB30046, sample SAMN00715253) | human gut metagenome | study: EMG produced TPA metagenomics assembly of the A metagenome-wide association study of gut microbiota in type 2...
GGAAATAATTAAAAAAACCTGCTTAAAAGTACTTGACTTTTGTTAGCAGGTTTTTTTGAAAAAGTTTCGGATTAGATGTAGTATTTGCCGCTGAAACCGTAGTACATAGGTGAAGCCCGAAAGGAGGCGGTGAGATGATAGACGACGAAAAAATCATAGAAATGTTTTTTGGACGTTCAGAACAAGGCATACGAGAGCTGGATATAAAATACGGAAAGGTCTGCCACAATCTTTCCTACCATATCGTAGGCAGCAGACAAGACGCGGAGGAATGTGTAAACGACGCTTATTTAGGCGCATGGAACGCCATTCCCCCGGCACGACCTAACCCGCTGCTATCTTATCTTGTTAAAATCGTTCGGAACATTTCACTCAAAATCTATTGGAGAAAGGAAGCAGCCAAACGGAGCAGCCATTACACGATTGCTTTGGAAGAAATTGAAGCCTGTATAGCAGCCCCGAATACAGTAGAAGCAGAAATCGAAGCCAAAGAGTTAGCCCGTATCATTGAAGCATTTTTAGACACGCTGACTACCGAAAACCGCGTTATTTTCATGCGCCGCTATTGGTTTTCCGACAGCTATAAGGACATAGCCGAGTTTATGGGGCTTTCAGAAAAAAACATTTCTGTCCGGCTGACCCGTATCCGCGAGAAGATGAAGCAATATTTGATTGAAAGAGAGGTATTCGTATGAATGCAAAGAAGTTTTCCGACGCTATGAGCGAGCTTGACACAAAATATGTCGATGAAGCTCTCAACTACAAGAAGAAAGCCAAAAAGCCCATTTGGGTAAAGTGGGGGGCTATTGCAGCTTGCTTGTGCTTGATGATACCATTGACCGCATTTGCCGTTGATATAATTCAATATAATGCAGCGGTTGATTATCTCAATTCTCTCGGCATTGCTGTTGAAGATTTGAGCGACTATTCTCATAAAGAAATAAAAGAAGCTGCAAAAACGATTGACGCAGGAGAAAGTAACCCGTTGACTGAAGAAATCCTTAGTCTAATACCAGAAAACAAAAAACCGCTCGATACACCGACGCAGGTAACATCTGAGCAAATTAAAGAACTAACACCGACCATGACAAGAGAAGATGTTCTTTCTCTTTTAGGTGACACACAAGATGTTGGCTCAGGCATTTATATATATCTTTACGAAGTAGACCAACAATACCTGCTGCGTATTCCTTTTGCAAGCGATGAAGCACAATTAGGTGTAACAGGAGAAGATTTGCTAAAGGCATTGGTTCCCATTTCTGGAGATATTGCTCCTATGGTCTATGTAAATGATACGCTTTATCAAATCGTTGACTCTCAACCCAACTTCGCAGATGAAAAAAGTTCTTTCAATTTGTTAGGAAAAATCGAAAACACAGTTAGTTCTTCGGAAGAACCAAAAGAAAATTTCCAAGCAAATGATGATATTGTAGGGGCTGCGGTTTATCAGTACGGCGATAACATTGTCGTTGAGTTTGAGGGAAAATACTGGTTATATGAACACTATCATAACACAGACTTTGACGGAAACTCAGACTGATATGCCCCACGCCCGAACAAGCCATACTTCTGATGAAAAAGTATCCGAACAAAACCTTCTTGCAAAGTAAATAAGTTTTCTATTTTACAAGGGCAGCCGAGAAAATCGACTGTCCTTTTTCTATGCTTATGAGCAGAAAGGAGCGCCCAACCATGACAAAGCCAAGAGAGAAAACCCGCGAGGAGTTGCAAGCCGAGATTGAGGACGGAAAGAAGAAAATCCGGCAGTTTGAGAACCGGGAAAAGGTGTTGCGTCAGAAGCTATCCAAAGAGGAACGCAGAACACGCAGCCACCGCCTTATCGTCCGGGGCGCGGTCTTTGAAAGCATTGTGCCGGAAGCAAAGACCATGACCGACGAGGAAGCCACAGCACTTCTCCGGCTTGCCTTGACGAGTGAACCAGCGCGGGAGTTTTTGAGAAAACGAGCCGAGGAAACGACAAGTTAAATAATCCCTTGGCAACAAGGGCGCACTTATACACCCTTGCGGGCGTGTGCGCTCTGCCGAGGGCTTGTCGGCACAGAGAGAAAGCAGCTTGCTTCCCCGTCTGACCGACATTGGCGGCTTTGCCGCAACAAGGGGCTGCACCCCTTGCGCCGCTTCGCGGCTATCCCTGCACACCCACAAAAACAGTACACCCGCCGTTGGCGTCTGTACCATTTTTGAGGGTTTTATTATCCTATCCGGGAGGTGATACCCATAGCCATTTACCATTGGAACATCGGCATTGTGAGCCGAGGAAAAGGCAAATCAGCCGTTGCCGCAGCCGCCTACCGAAGCGGCGAAAGGCTGACAAACGAGTGGGACGGAATGACCCACGACTACACCCGCAAAGGCGGCGTTGTCCATACAGAAATCATGCTGCCGCCCCATGCCCCACCCTCATTCTCTGACCGTTCAACCTTGTGGAACAGCGTGGAGCTTTACGAGAAAGCCGGGAACGCCCAGCTTGCCAGAGAGATTGACGCGGCACTCCCCATTGAGTTATCCAGAGAGGAACAGATCCGGCTTGTCCGGGAATACTGTTCCTCTCAATTTGTTTCCAGAGGAATGTGTGTGGATTTTGCCATTCACGACACCGACAGCGGCAATCCCCATTGTCATATCATGCTGACTATGCGACCACTTGACGAGCGTGGCGCATGGGCAGCGAAATCAAAAAAGGAATATGACCTTGATGAAAACGGGGAGCGTATCCGCTTGCCCAGCGGCAGATACAAGACGCACAAAGTTGACCTCACGGGCTGGAACAACAAGGACAACACCCTCTTGTGGCGCAAGGCATGGGCTGACTATACCAACGACTTTTTGGAGAGGAACGGAAGCCCGGAGCGTATCGACCACCGCAGCAACGCCGAGAGAGGAATTGACGAACTGCCTACCGTCCACATGGGCGTGGCTGCTTGCCAGATGGAGAAGAAAGGTATCGCCACCGAGAAAGGCGAACTGAACCGAAATATCCAAAAGGCAAACCGCCTTATCCAGGAAATCCGGGCGCAGATTGGAAAGCTCAAAGAGTGGATTGCCGACCTGTTCAAAGCGCGGGAAACCGCCCCGGAACAGCCGCCGCAATCTCCCAACCTCGCAAATCTGTTGATGAAGTATTTGAGCGTTCAGAGAGAAAAGAGCCGGAAGTATTCGCAGCGTTGGCAACAACAGCACACAGCCGATGAACTGAAAACCATAGCGGCAGCGGTCAACTATCTTTCCGAACATGGTATCTCTAATCTTGACGAGCTGGACGCTTCCCTTTCCTCTGTCAGTGATAAAGCCTATTCAATCCGGGCAGGAATGAAAACCGCCGAGCAGCGCATGAAAGAACTGCAAAAACTAATTGAATACGGGAAGAACTACACAGAGTACAAGCCCATTCACGATGAACTGAAAAAGCTGCAAAACGGCTGGACAAACAAGCGCGACAAGTACGAGGAAGCCCACCGCGCCGAGCTGACCCTATGGGACGCGGCAAACCGCTATCTCCATGCAAATCTGACGGATATAAAGATGCTGCCTATCTCCAAATGGAAACAGGAATACGCCGACCTCAAAGAGCAGAGAGATACCGACTACACCAAACTGAAAGCTACCCGCACCGAGGTTGCCGAGCTTCAAAAAATCCGCAGGTGCGTGGATATTGCACTCCGCGCCGACCAACCGGAGCAGGCACAGACCCGCACCAAGCTGCACGAACAGGAGCGATAAAGAAAAGGACGGGCAAGCTACTTTGCCTGTCCGTCCTAAGTGTTTTCCGATAAAATGGACGCTATTGATTCCTAATATTAAAACCAACTTGCTCTTTCGTCCCTAAATTCGGGCAGGTCACTATGCTCATAAGGATTATAATTATTCAAATTGCAGCCAAACTCTTTCAATGATTTTATTTTATTATCCTTTGTCCATTCAACCAGGGAAATTCCATCAAATTCCTCTATGCTCCCATTGTTCATTTCATTTTTGAAATACCACTCCACAATCGTCTGATTTCCTTTGTGGAAAAATTGTTTGATTTCCCAAACAACGACTTTGCCACGAGTATTCCATTCCTGAAACCAGTGTTTTACGATTTGACGGTTATTATATTTTGGACTCCAACTTTCAGTATAAATTACATCTTCTGCAAAAATATTATCAATACCTAAGTCCTGTTTTGTAAGCCACATTTCAAACCATAAGTGAATAATTCTTTCTCTTTCATTCACAATCCAGCACCTCACTAACTTCCGATTTTTCGGTTTCATTCTACATCAAAACTATGAACAATTCAACCACAGAAAGAGAGGTATCAACCATGTATTACACCCAAGAACAGATAGACCACGCCAACCAAGCCGACCTTGTTTCTTTTCTGCAAGGACAGGGCGAGCAGCTTACCCGCGCCGGAAATGAATACCGCTGGAAGCGGCACGACAGCTTGACCGTCCGGGGAAACAAATGGTACAGGCACAGCCAGAGTAAGGGCGGCGCACCCATTGATTTTGTCATGGAGTTTTTCGGCAAGAGCTTCACCGAAGCCGTTGAACTGCTGACAGGAGAAAAAGGCGCAGCACCGCCGCCGGACAGACCAAGCTCCGCGTCCATTTCTGACTTCCGACTGCCACCCCGCAGCCCCGACAACCGCATAGCGAGGAACTACCTCACAGCCGCCCGCCGCATTGATGAAGATGTGACGGGCTTTTTCTTTTCCACCGGCGATATTTACGAGGAAGCCGCCCACCATAACGCAGTATTCGTCGGCAGAGATGAAAGCGGCATACCGCGATACGCCCACCAGCGCGGCACAGCCGAGAGTTTCCGGCTTGATGTGAAAGGCAGCGACAAAGCTTTTAACTTCTGCTACCGTGGCGAGGGCGAAAGATTGTTTGTTTTTGAAGCCCCGATAGACCTGTTATCTTTCCTCTGCCTGTTCAAAAAGGATTGGCAAAAGCAAAGCTATCTTGCGTTGGGCGGCGTGGGAGAAAAAGCCCTGCTGCGTTTCCTCTCTGACCGTCCGAACATCAAGACCGTGTACCTCTGCCTTGACAGCGACCAAGCCGGAAGCGACGCTTGCAGCCGCCTTGCAGAGCTTGTGCCGGAGGGCTTGACCGTCCACCGCCTTGTGCCGCTTTACAAGGACTGGAACGAGGTATTGCAGCACCGGGCAGAAATCGCGGACGGGAAGTATATCCGGGAAGCGATTTACGGCTTGAAAGAACCGCCACAGGAAGAAACCGTTGAGATTATCCGCATGAGCGAGGTTGATACACAGACCGTTGAATGGCTATGGAAGCCATATATCCCCTTTGGGAAAGTAACCATTGTGCAGGGCAATCCCGGCGAGGGCAAGACCACTTTTGCCCTACGCCTTGCCGCCGCCTGCACCACCGGGGGAACGCTGCCGGGAATGAAGCCCTTGCCGCCATTCCAAGTAATTTACCAGACCGCCGAGGACGGGCTGGGCGATACCGTCAAGCCACGCTTGATAGAAGCCGCCGCAGACCTTGACCGGGTGCTTGTGATTGATGAAGCAAAACGGGAGCTTACCCTGTCCGACGAGCGCATAGAGAAAGCAATCGTACAGAACGGGGCGCGTCTGATTATCCTTGACCCCATACAGGCGTATATGGGCGACAAAGCCGACATGAACAAGGCAAACGAGGTCCGCCCCATTTTTCGCCGCCTTGCCGAAGTTGCGGAGCGTACCGGGTGCGCCGTTATCCTTATCGGGCATTTGAACAAAGCGGCGGGCGGTCAATCAGCCTATCGCGGTTTAGGTTCTATCGACTTCCGGGCGGCGGCGCGGAGCGTCTTACTCATTGGGCGCGTGAAGCGCGAGCCGAATGTGCGCGTTATCGTCCATGACAAATCTTCCCTTGCGCCGGAGGGCAAGCCCGTTGCCTTTTGACTTGACCCGGAAACGGGCTTTGAGTGGATAGGCGAATACGACATCACCGCCGACGAGCTGCTGTCCGGCGCGGGCGGCAACACCGCCACCAAGACCGAACAGGCGGAACGGCTGATACTTGACCTGTTGGCAGACGGGAAAGAGCTTGCCAGCGAGGACATAGAGAAAGCCGCAGCCGACGCGGGGATTTCTGCCCGTACTGTCCGGGCGGCAAAGAAAAACCTTGACGGGCGCATTACCTCAAAGCGCATTGGCGCGGCATGGTATCACGCTCTTAAAAAGTGAAACGGCAAAATCCAAGTGGCAAAACCCAGATACCTTGCCACTTTGCCACTTCGCCACTTCAACCTCAAAACCACCGCCCCATGTATGACCGCATGGGGCTTTTCTCATGGAAAGGAGAGCCTATGAACAACGACACCAGCAACCGCAGCACCCCCGCAACCGCTTCCCCTCTGACCGTAAAGGAAGCCGCGCCACCTGTAATGATAAAGAAAATCGGAAAGACCACCTACCGCGTCAAAATCCATTTCAGTGAAACGAGCAAAGAAACCATGAGCGACAAAATCAAGCGTCTGATTTTGAATGACAGCGAAAAAAGTTCTTAAACACCCTTGACAAAACGTATCAGAAGATACCCTGCTTGCGGCAATGGAAACAGCGGGAAATAAGGAATTTGATTCTGAAACAGAGAAAAAGGGACTTGGGACACCGGCAACCAGAGCCAATATTATTGAGAAGCTGGTATCTTCTGGGTATGCAGAACGTAAAGGAAAACAGATTCTTCCTACGATGGCAGGCTGTGAGCTGATCCATGTAATGCCTGAGAATCTGAAATCCGCAAGTCTGACAGCAGAATGGGAAAATCAGCTTTTGATGATGGAAAAGGGAAAAATCCAGGAAGATGGATTTATGGATGGGATTGTATCCATGATCACTGAGATTCTTTCCGTATGCAGGGCAATTCCGGAAGAAGAACGAAAGCGTTTTCAGACTGCAAGAGAAGTGCTTGGAAAATGTCCGGTGTGTGGTTCTGACGTATATGAAGGAAAGACAAATTATTACTGTTCTGACAGAAACTGCCCGTTTGCATTGTGGAAGGCAAACCGTTTTCTGGAAAGCATGAAAAAGTCGATGGATAAAAAGATGGCTGTGGAACTTTTGAAAAAGGGGCGTACCCATGTGAAAGGTTTGTATTCCCAGAAAAAGGACAGCAAGTTTGATGCAGATCTGGTACTGGGCGTGGAAGATGGAAAAGCCAGATTCAGCCTGGAATTTCCTAAAAAGAAAAAATAAAGCACAGTCAGAAGGAGGAATAGGTTATGGCTCATTTAGATGAGATACGTGGACTTGCGGAATATCATGCAACCCGTATCAGCAGTTCACCAAGGGACTGGATGAATTATCTGGATACCGCAGCCAGGTTGTACAGGTATCCATTTATGGATCAGCTTTTGATCCACGCACAGCGTCCAAAAGCAACTGCCTGTGCTTCGTTGGAATTGTGGAATGAAAAAATGCTACGGTGGGTAAACCGAGGAGCAAAGGGAATTGCTCTTTTGGATGAAACCATGCAGAAAACAAGACTCCGATATGTATTTGATATTCAGGATACTCATAAGGTAAAAGGTGGAAGGACACCTTACCTGTGGCAGTTGCAGGAGAAACAACAGGAGGCATTATTAAACCATTTAGAAGAGGTTTACGGACTGGAAGCCAAAGATACAGGAAGTCTTTCTGATGCACTGATGGCAACAGCAAAATACATGGTGGAAGAAAATCTGGAAGAATATCTGGATGGCTTGACGTATGTGACGGAAGGAACGTACCTGGAGGAACTGGAAGAAGATACCATACGCAGTGAATTTCGTAGTCTGTTGACAGACAGTATTTATTATACGCTGGCTTCCAGATGTGGGCTTGATCCGCTGGAACGGCAGGAAGAAATGGACTTCGTACATATCACAGACTATAACAGTTTATCAGTGTTGACATTTATTGGAAATGCAACGAGCATGGCCAGTGAGTCTGTGCTAGTGGATATTGGAAGATTTGTACACCGTATTTCATTAGAAGAAATGAAAAAGGGTATTGAAAATTCGGAAGAAAAGAATTATAATAAATTTAACACGTTAATTCGTGAAAGTGAAGAAAACAACAACAGAATCATAGAAAACGAATATTCACAGGAAAATCAAGGAGGAAATGAGTATGGAACTGACATATCATCGCAAAGGAGATTATCTGTTTCCGAACCTGACAATCCAGGAGACAGAGGTACAGATCGGGAAATACGGAATGCTGCGGAGGACATTTCTGAAAGAACACAAGAACAGCCTGTATCAGAGCCTGTTACTGACCGGGAAACTGAACAGCCATCTGGAAGAGATCGAGAAAACAGCACAGAAGAGATTGGAAGTACAGATGGAGAAACTGTTGGAGAAGAATCCGGCACCGTCGAAAGAGGAGAATCCGATGGCGTGGACAGCACATATGAACAGTCTGACGGCAACAGCGGAAGAGAGCATCTTGACGGAATTGGTATACAGCTAATTGAAGACACAAGTGAAGATCAGTTGAGTAAAGCAGAGGAAGAAATTGCCTCTGCTTTATTTTTGCACGAATTTCCGTCTGTAAATGAACAGAAAAGGGAAATTGAAAACAGAATAGCAGCCCTCTATGCCGGGGAGATTGCGATTCCAAGTGAAGTAGTCGATGAGGTTTTAAGAACCGGAGGAAACCGAAGCAAGAGCCAGCTTCGTATTATCTATAATTTTATGAGTGAGCAGACACCGGAAGAATATACGGAGTTTGTGAAACGAGAGTATGGGACTGGTGGAAAAGGTTTTGAGATCAATAGAATGGAATACTCAGTCTGGTTTGATGAAACAGGATTGCAGATTGCAGTAGGGCATACAGTTACCGATCAGATTCTGGATAAGGCGTTTTTATCCTGGGAGGATGTGAGTGACCGTATCCATCAGCTCTTGAAACAAGGGGAATATGCACCGCAGTCCGTACTTGATATTGCAAGGGAAAATGCAGTAAAGGAACATGCACAGGCACTTGCCTATATGAAGGCAGATATGGCAGAGGGTGTAGCAGAACTTGTCTTTGCTGAAGAAGATTTGCCACATCTTCACAGCATTTATCCGGAAATAACAGATTATCTGGAAGAGAAACTGACAGATCCGCAGTGGTTGACAGATCTGAATGAGCGTCTGGAAGGACTGGCAATGGCTTATGAGGAAGATAAAAGCATTATGCGGTTCTGCACCTATAATCCAATCAGAATATCCGGTCAGTTTCAGAAATTTGCTGCAGAAGTAATTCCATACAGTGCAAGAGATGAATTCGCATGGCAGGAACATAAGGTATTTATTACTCAGGATGAAATAGACGCTTTTCTTGCCGGTGGAGGTCCATATTCGGATGGAAGGCTTTCTACCTATTCTTTTTATCTCCTGAATGAAGATGATAAAGCAAGAACAGATTTTATCAAGGAAAGATATGGAACAGGTGGCTGCAGCCATGCCTTATGTGGGGCAGATGATTCACATGCAGATTATGACGGGAAAGGTTTGAAGCTGGAGAGAGGGGACTATGGAAATCCAGATACTTCGGTACTGCTTCCCTGGGCAAAAGTGGCAAAAAGAATCGGATATCTGATTGATAACCAGCAGTTCTTACATTCTGCAGATTATTCCCGTATGCCAGGCTATGAGAGGGAAATGATTGCAGGGAAAGTGATCAGCTTTTATGCAAGACTTCCGGAAGAAATCGAGCGTCCGTTTAAACAGGATTTCTTTAATGAAGAAGCAAGAAAAGAACTTCCTGTTATGCTGAATGATTCGGAGCAGACGCAGAAACTGTTACAGGCTATGGATGATGCCCTAGCAATGCTGCCATTGGATTTTGAAGCAGTGGGATATACCTATGAACAGAAATTACAGCTTTTGACGGAAGTACATCAGTATGTGGAGGGAAGTTACACGATTTTTCTAGAGCAGAAAGTACCAGATCAGGCAGATGGCTTAAATGGATACCAGATGTCTTTATTTGATATTGTGAGTGCTTCCGAACCAGAAGAAAATGCAGAAGAACCAGAAGTGGAAGAATCGGCTGCAGAAGTGGAGGAGGTACAAAAAGGAGAACCAGAATCAGAATCTGAGTCGGAATCCGTAATTGTGCAGGAAGAATGGGACGAGAATGTATTTGAATATCAAGGGTATCATTTTAAAGCAGTGGGGGTTCTTCCACAAGGTCTGGAAGGGAAAGAACTGGTAAACCAGACGAGGGGAAATACAGAATTGCACTTGACTACCTACGAGCGAGAAGATGATATTTTATATTCCTACGCAGGATTCTACGAGGCAAGTGGTTCATCAAAAGCTGATATTTTCCGATGTATGGAAACTGGACGAAATTATATTCCAGGAGAGAACGAACTGTTTGGCTATGAGGGGGAATTTTTACCATATCTGCAAAATGAACAGGTGCAGGAACAGGAACCTCATAATTTCCATATTACAGATGATGACCTTGGTGCTGGCGGTCCGAAAGCAAAGTTTAAAGCAAATATGGAAGCTATCCGGCTGCTGAAAGAACTGGAACAGGATCAGAGATTGGCAACACCGGAAGAACAGGAAGTGCTATCAAGATATGTTGGATGGGGCGGTATTCCACAGGCTTTTGAGGAAAGAAACAGTGCCTGGGCAGAGGAATACACGCAGTTAAAAGGAATCCTCACGCCAGAAGAATACAGTGCTGCAAGGGCATCAACGCTGAATGCTTTTTATACTTCTCCGACAGTCATCAAAGCAATGTATGAAGCACTTGGAAACATGGGACTGAAACAGGGAAATATCCTGGAACCGTCCTGCGGAGTAGGAAACTTTATGGGACTTTTACCGGAAAGTATGAGTGCTGCAAATATGTATGGTGTGGAGCTTGATCCGGTTTCCGGGCAGATTGCAAAGCAGCTTTACCAGAAGAACAGGATTGCGGTACAGGGATTTGAGGAAACCAGTTATCCGGACAGCTTTTTTGACTGTGTAATCGGAAATGTACCGTTTGGGGCATATCAGGTCAGTGACCGCAAATATGACAGATACCATTTTATGATCCATGATTATTTTATTGCAAAATCCTTAGATATGGTGCGTCCGGGCGGAGTGGTGGCAGTTGTCACATCAAGCGGTACGATGGATAAGCAGAATCCAGAAGTCCGACAGTATTTTGCAAACCGGGCAGATCTGCTTGGGGCAATCCGCTTACCGAACAATGCTTTCCAGAGAAATGCCAATACCAGTGTGGTTGCGGATATTCTGTTTTTCCAGAAAAGGGACAGGGCTGCGATCACAGAGCCAGACTGGGTACAGTTAAAAACTACACCAGAAGGCTATACAGTCAATTCCTATTTTGCAGACCATCCGGAAATGGTGCTTGGGGATTTCACAACAGAAAGTACCCAGTACGGAAAACAGGAAGTGACGGTAAAGGCAAAAGAGGGAGCAGATCTGGCAGAACAGTTAAAAGAAGCGGTACAGCATATTCAGGGAACCATCACAGAGCAGGAGATTTCAGATACAGAACTGGAAGAACAGGTAGTATCCATACCGGCAGATCCGGACATTAAGAACTTCAGCTTTGCACTTGTCGGAGAGGACATTTATTACAGGGAAAATTCTGTTATGAATAAGATGGAACTTCCCGTTGTGACAGGCGAGCGTGTCAGAGGCATGGTTGCTATCCGGGATGCAACAAACAGACTTCTGGAACGTCAGTTGGAAGAATGCAGTGATGAAGAGGTTGCCAGCTTACAGGCTGAATTGAACCGGGTTTATGACAGTTTTACTGCAAAGTATGGACTACTCAGCAGCAATGCAAATAAAAGAGCGTTCAGCATGGACAGCAGCTATTGCCTTTTGACTTCCCTTGAATTTCTGGACGAAAAGGGCGAGTTGAAGCGGAAAGCAGACATATTCACAAAGAGGACAATCCGCAGGGCAGAGCCGGTAACGTCGGTGGACACTGCAAGTGAGGCACTGGCGGTGTCTATCGGGGAAAAGGCAAAAGTGGATATTCCTTATATGATGCAGCTTACCGGGAAAACAGAAGAAGAGGTCACAGAGGAGCTTACAGGCGTTATCTTCAAGAATCCGCTTACGGATAAATGGGAGCCATCCGACGAGTATCTTTCCGGGAATGTCAGGGAGAAGCTGAACATTGCAAGGAATTTTGCAGAAAACCATCTGGAATATATGGTCAATGTGCAGGCACTGGAACGGGTACAGCCAAAAGATCTGGATGCTTCCGAGATTGAAGCAAGGCTTGGTGCAACATGGATTTCTCCAGAATATATTACAGAGTTTATGGCAGAAACATTCCATACGCCACGACAGCATATCAATTATGAGCGTATCAAAGTACAGTATGCGGAAGTAACAGGACAGTGGAACGTAAAAGGAAAGAATGTGGACAGCAGCAATAACCCGCTTTCTACCGCAACTTACGGAACACAGAGGGCAAATGCTTACAGACTGTTGGAGGACGCACTGAATCTGCGTGACACAAAAATTTATGACACAATACATGATGCCGATGGAGAACACCGGGTACTGAACAGGAAAGAAACCACCCTGGCACAACAGAAGCAGGAACTGATCCGGGAGGAATTTAAAGAGTGGATCTTTAAGGATATGAGCCGACGGGAAACGCTCTGTAAAATTTATAATGAACGGTTTAACAGTGTCAGACCAAGGGAGTATGATGGAAGCCATATCCAGTTCGTCGGAATGAATCCGGAAATTAAGCTGATGGAGCATCAGAAAAATGCGGTGGCACATATCCTTTATGGAAATAATACCCTGCTTGCACATTGCGTAGGTGCTGGCAAGACATTCCAGATGATCGCAGCCGGTATGGAGAGCAAACGTCTGGGACTGGCACAAAAGAGCCTTTATGTGGTTCCTAACCATTTGCTGGAACAGTGGGGAAGCGATTTCTTACGCTTATATCCGGGAGCAAATATTCTGGTGGCAACGAAGAAAGACTTTGAACCGGCAAACAGAAAACGGTTCTGTTCCAGAATCGCAACTGGGGATTATGATGCGGTCATTATTGGGCACAGCCAGTTTGAGAAAATCCCTCTTTCCAGAGAAAGACAGATTGCATTATTGGAAGACCAGATCGCAGACATTACCTATTCCATTGAAGCGGCAAAAGAGGAAGCGGGACAGCAGTATACGGTTAGGCAGATGGAAAAAACGAAGAAAACCCTGAAAGCAAAACTGGAAAAACTGAATGACCAGACACGAAAGGATGATGTAGTGACTTTTGAGCAATTAGGTGTGGACAGGCTGTTTGTAGACGAGTCACATTATTACAAAAATCTTTTTTTATACACAAAAATGCGGAATGTGGCAGGCATTTCACAGACTGATGCACAGAAAAGCTCAGATATGTTTATGAAATGCAGGTACATGGATGAGATTACCGGGGGAAAAGGAATCACGTTTGCAACGGGAACACCCGTATCAAACAGTATGACCGAATTATACACCATTATGAGATACCTCCAGTATGATACTTTAATGAATATGGGAATGGGACATTTTGATTCGTGGGCAGCAACTTTTGGAGAAACAGTTACGGCAATTGAATTGTCACCGGAAGGGACGGGCTATCGTGCAAAAACACGATTTGCCCGTTTCTTTAATCTTCCGGAACTGATCTCTATATTTAAGGAAACAGCAGATATTCAGACTGCGGACATGTTGAATCTTCCTGTACCGGAAGCAGAATATATCAACGAAGTGTTAAAGCCGAGTGAGGAACAGAAAGAAATGGTGGAAGCCTTTTCGGAACGTGCAGAACAGGTTCGTGGCGGTGCGGTAGATCCAAGGGTAGATAACATGCTCAAGATTACTAACGATGGAAGAAAATGTGCATTAGACCAGAGGCTTTTAAATGATATGCTGCCAGATGCAGGGGAAAGTAAGGTAAATGCCTGCGTAGAGAATGCTTTCCAGGTATGGGAGGACGGAAAAGATACACAGGCTACCCAGTTGATCTTCTGTGACCTCAGCACACCGAAAACTGACGGAACATTCAACGTGTATGATGATGTGAGAAACAAGCTGGTGGAACGGGGAATCCCGAAAGACCAGATCGCATTTATCCATGAGTATAATACGGAGGTAAAAAAGGCAGAACTGTTTGCAAAGGTGCGGGCCGGGCAGGTAAGAATCCTGATGGGTTCCACTCCGAAACTCGGTGCTGGTACCAACGTCCAGGACAGGCTACTTGCACTGCATCATCTGGACTGCCCTTGGAAACCGTCTGACCTGGAACAGCAGGAGGGACGTATTCTCAGGCAGGGAAACCAGAATGATAAGGTAAAAATCTTCCGGTATGTAACGGAAAATACGTTCGATTCGTACATGTGGCAGATTCTGGAAAACAAGCAGAAGTTTATTTCGCAGATCATGACCAGTAAATCCCCGGTTCGTGCCTGTGAAGATGTAGATGATACAGCCCTGTCCTATGCAGAGATTAAAGCCCTGGCAACAGGAAACGAATACATCAAGGAAAAAATGGATTTGGATGTGCAGGTAAGTAAGCTGAAGCTTCTGAAAGCAAACCACACCAGTCAGATTTATCGTCTGGAATCGGATATTGCAAAGCGGTATCCGGTACAGATCACAGCATTAAAAGAGAAGATTGCCGGTATGCGTGTGGATGCAGATGTAGTAAAAGGAATAGATTTACAGGATAATGACCACTTTGCAATGACAGTCAGTGGAAAGCTGTATACCGATAAAAAAGAAGCGGGAGTTGCACTGATTTCAGCAGCATCCAGTCTGAGGTCTGTAAAATCAGCCGGACAGATCGGGGAATATCATGGTTTTGCTCTTTCTTCAGAACACAATTTCCTGTCGAATACCTATACCATGACGATCAAGGGAAAATGCTCTTATAAGATTGAGTTCGGAAAGGATACTCTGGGCAATATCCAGAGGATTCATAATGCACTTTCTGCAATCGAGAAAAAGCTGGCAGATACCGAGCAGAATCTGGAAACGGTACAACAACAGTTAAAGACAGCACAGGAAGAGGTGCAGAAGCCATTCACCAAAGAAGCGGAACTGAGTGAAAAAATGGAACGTCTGGCAGAATTAAATGCCATGCTCAACATGGATGAGAAAGGTGGAGAGAATCTTCTGGCAGATGAGGGAATCGGGGAAAACCCGGAAGTAAACGTGTCAGAGGAACGGCAGGACAGAATCGCAGATAGTGTTCATAAAACATCTATTCTGGAAAGGATTAAAGAACAGAAACAGCAGGAGCAGACAGGCGAAACACATCAGAAACCAAAAAAGAAACACGAACAGGAGTTATAAAGGGTATCCCGTCAGAGTAACCAGAGCTTTGGCGGGATTTTTCTATGGAGGATTTGATTATGGCAAACAGAGAAGAACAGTTAAAGCAGATTACAGAGCAGTTGGAACAGGGCGTTGCGGAAATATTCACATCAGAAAAATATACGGAATATCTGAACACAATGGCAAAGTTCCATAATTACAGTTTTAATAATACCCTGCTGATCGCCATGCAGAAACCGGAAGCGACACTGGTAGCCGGGTATCAGGCATGGCAGAAGAAATTTAACCGACAGGTAAAAAGAGGAGAAAAAGGCATCCAGATTATTGCCCCGGCTCCGTTTAAAGAGAAACAGGAGATTGAAAAAACAGATCCGGAAACAGGTGAGATTGTGATCGGGGAAGATGGACAGCCGGAAACAGAAGTGGTAGAGCGTGTCATTACAAAATTCCGGGTTACGACAGTATTTGATGTCCGCCAGACCACAGGAGAACCAATTCCAGAGTTTGAGGTATCAGAACTGGAGGGGGATGTTCTGATTTACCATGATTTTATGGAAGCACTGAAAACGGTTGCCCCAGTTCCCATCCGTTTTATTGAAATTGACGGGGAAGCGAAAGGCTTTTATCAGATTGTAGATAAATATATTGCTGTTCAGCCTGGTATGAGTGAGGCACAGACCATGAAAACTGCGGTGCATGAAACTGCACATGCAGTATTGCATGATCGTGACCAGATGGAAGCAGAGGGCGTCGTAAAAGACCAGCTTACAAAAGAAGTGGAAGCAGAAAGTGTTGCTTATGTGGTATGTAATCATTTTGGACTGGACACATCGGAGTATTCCTTTTCCTATATTGCGAGTTGGTCTTCTGGTAAAAATATGAAAGAACTTCGTGCTTCCATGGACACCGTCCGTAAGACATCTGCTGAACTGATCGGGCAGATTGAAGAAAAGGTAAAAGAACTTCAGGCAGAAAGATCGGAACAGGAGGCAACTGTTGGGGAGCAGACAGAAGAACTGAGTGCCATGCAGTATGCGGAGCAGACGATTAACCGTCTGGAACAGGAACGGACGGTTTTCAGCAATGACCAGAGAAATCTTATCGTAAATTTTGCTTATAAACTGGATGACAGGGATGCAACGGAAAAACTGGCAGAGAATCTTGCAGAGGCTATTCTGAATGGGAACAGAGAAGAGGTAATAAAACTGCTCGGAGAAGCAGAGGAACAGATTGACAGTCTGCCAGATTCGATGATCGGGTTATCTGAATTACATGAAGCTGGATTTTATTCGGAAAGTATGCTTCCGCTTACCAGAGAACGGGCAGTGGAACTGTACCATGATGGGGTAACGGTTTACGGATTGATCGGAGCAGTGGGAGTCCAGGAGCAGTCACAGAGGGTTATGGATCTGGAACTGGATATTTTACAGCATGACGGGTTATTCGGAGTGACGAAATTTGAATGGGAAAATTACCGGAGAAGTCAGGAAACGGTTATGACACCGGAAGAAAAAGCAAAGATCAAAGAAACACTTCTTCTGGAAAGTGATGGAAACCGCTATGGTATTTATCAGATCAACAGTGACCAGGAAGAAAGAGGGTATCAGTTTTTAAGTCTGGAAGCAGCAAAGGAAATGGGATTCACCGTAGATGGTAAAGACTATCAGATGGTTTACAGTGAAAGACTGAGAGATGCTACGACACTGGACAACCTCTTTGAGCGTTTTAATGTAGAACGTCCAAACGATTTTACCGGGCATTCCATGTCAGTCAGTGATGTGATCATTATGAACCGGGGCGGCAGATTAACCGCATACTATGTGGATTCCTTTGGTTTTGCAGAATTGCCGGACTTTGTGGCACAGAGAGTTGAAATATTAAATACCAATCCGGTAAAAGCATATCCGGAAGTTTATATGGGAACTTTGGAAAAGGCTATGCAGGAGAGAAATGTAGATGCTTACCTGGATTCCAGAAAACTGAATATTGACTGCAAAAATGCAATCGAACAGGCAATTGCAGAAAAATTTGATGGCATGAGTCTGAACCCGGATACTGCAACAGGTGTGATTGAAAAATATGGAGAGGAACGTGTTGCCTTTGTTCTGGCAAATACGTTAAAGCAGCTTTCCTATGATGGAAGATTTTCTGATGGCAATAAACGGTGGGCAGATGGCATTGATATTCCAGAAAATATTAGCCGGGGAATGGATCTGAACAGGGACTATATTGTGAGCAGTCATCCTGCAGTATTGAATGGCTTCATTGATATGGCGAGAAACGAAATCCGTACCCGGAAACTGGAAGAGGTGCTTGGTGTGAAAAATCAGCATATCACTGAAAATACAAGAGGGTATGAAGCAGACGGACATACAGGCACCTGGTATGCAGTGGATATGAAAACGTATCATGGGGAGCGATTCTTCCAGATGCGAAGTGAGGAATACGGTCAGGAAGTGGCAGATATTATTGTTTCAGAGAATGGAACACTGGTGGCAGAGGACATCTGGCATGGATTTGATGAAGGAGCCAGGGAAGCTATTTCAGAATATCTGGAAGAAAATGGTGCAACAGTATATGACTTGATGAATATTCCAGACCAGGCAACAGTTATCTTAGCAGATGGGACGGTTATGAAAATAACGGAACAGCAGACGATCAGTACAGATACATGGGAACCGACACTGACCGGACAGAATCAGCAGGGGGAAGAACAGAAATTTAGTTTCTTCGAGATACATAAAGTCAGAGAAAATAATGGCATTGACCTGAAAATGCCAGAAAATCATTATATTGACCAATATTATGTGATCGAAGATCTGGCAGCAAAAGGTGGAATGAAGATTGAACGATATAAGGATCTTGGAGCTGCCCTTGGAGCATATTACTCTCTGCCAAACCATAAAATGAAAGCTCTTGGAATTGAAAATACGGCACCGCTGAGAGGCAGTCTTGATTTTATCCAGTGCAAAAATGGAATAGATACATTGATTTATGATTGCCAGGAAGTGGAAGGATGGCTGAATCCGCAGATATACACTACCTTTAAGGACATACGAAATAGTCTGGCAGGACATGATACAGAGATTGCATACCAGATTGGAGAACAGTATTTTACAATCCAGACAGTAGAAGATGGGTATGATTATACGTTCTATGATAAGGATTACTTGGAAATGGATGGCGGTGTCTACGATAATCCGAATATTTCTATTTCAGAAGCAATCGAGAACATTTTAGAGGAAGAAGGATTGTCCATAGAAGATGCAAATGTGATGGATTATGAAGAAATGTATGCAGAAATTGAATATGCAGAAGAAGAGAGACTGGAGAAGATACAGTTTGAACGTAATTGTCCAAAGGCTTTTTTTGATGGTTATGACAGGGAAGCGGCATTAAAAAATTATGAGGGAATAACCGTACAATTTAAAATGTCTGGTATGTATTTAACAGTGCAGCCGACTGAGGAAGGCTATAAATATCTGGTTTATGATCAGGAACTTCATGAAATTTCAGGAGATGCCTGTGGAAATCCAGAAGATTCTATTCAGAAAGCAATGTATGCCAGTCTAAAAAATGAAGGATTGGAAGATGTTGAATGTGTAAAAGTTGATGACAGGGAGTTTCGGGATAAGGTAATCAGTCATTCTAAAGAGGTGTTGGCCAGTGGAGATGTTCGATTCACTTCAGAACTTGGCAGATGTGAAACAGCATTGAATGGGATGGGCAGGGCAGAAATTGAATATGAAGTTTTATTTCATGCAAGAGCTGTGCTGGAAGAAATGGGACTGGAAAATGAAGTTACATTGATTGGGGCGAGAGTACATGGTTCCAGAAGCAGAGATGACCTGTATCGTGCAGATTCTGATCTTGATGTGGTGCTTTCTTATCGAGGAAATATTCGGGAGGATAGTTTTTTTAATGAATTGAATTCGTATGGTATGGCAATAGCAGGCATTAAAGTAGACATTAACCCGATCTTAGAAGAAAGAATTACTCTGTCAGAGTATATAAAGGAATCGGAAGCCTATCTTGATCAGCAGGAAATCAAGAAACTTGCAGTGGACTTGGATAATTTTAGTTATGAGTATGATACTTATGAATATAAGGATACCGTTGAAAATAGGGAAGAACAGGTCGAGAAAATCACAGAGGATATTTTGAACAAGGATACAGCAGGCTTAAAAGACTGGCTGACTGAGGTGTCGGAAGAATCGGATATAGACAGTGATGTAGTCACAGCCCGGTCATTACTTTCACGTCTGGAAAATGCAGAAACACGCTCTGTTTTTACCAGACAGCCAGAGCAGGAACAGCCAGAAGCCACGATCACTTTTTATGTTGCGGAGTGTATGGAATTTCCTGTTATGGGTGAGTATCATGAGAACCTTACCTTGGAAGAAGCACTACGCATTTATGAAACAATTCCTGCAGATCGCATGAATGGAATAAAAGGTGTTGGATTTGAATTGCATGATGGAAGTGATTATGATGGACCGTATGATCTTATGCGACTGGGAAAAGTTGACCGGGAAGGTGTGGAGATGATCCGACATTATAAGGAAAGTCCATTAGTTCAAAAAGCAATGGACGATGTGGAAAAATATTTTGCTCAGAAGCAGGAGCTTACAAAAAGAACAGAGCAGGCAGTTGGAGATAAGCCTGTACAGAAAGAAAATGGTTCACAGCCAAAGAGCAGAAAAGAATCAGTTCTTCAGGCACTCAGAGAGCGTCAGGCGAAAATAAAAGAGCAGGAACAGAATGCAGCAAAAGAAAAATCCAGAACACATAAGAAGGGAGAGGTGTCATTATGATGGTAAGATTTGAGGAAGATGAATATACCGCTTTGGCAATTTTTGATGCAGGAAACAGGGTACAGACAATGGAAGCGATGGATGAGATTTTTTCCTATCTGGACGAAGATATGAAGCTGCTGATTTTTACAACGATTCAGAAACTCTACTATCTTAGTGATGAGGGATATGAAGAACTGCAGAAAACGGTAGAAATTTATAAAGCAGATTTGGAGGTGGATGGAGAATGAGTACAAGTCAGTTTGCAGTTTACCAGTTAAAAAGAAAGCCGGAATTGGGAAATCTTCTTTTCCGGATGTATGAAGAACTTGCACAGGAGCAGATCCCTGTGCAGGTGGCAAATTATGAACAGGTGTATCTTGGAACAATGAAATCGGGAGAAACACCAGAACAGATAAAAAAGGAGCTGGAGAAGAAACAGCCACATAATTATAAAGGTCATGCAGTCAGTACCAGTGATGTGCTGATCCTTAATGATAATGGTGTCACGACCACTTATTATGTAAATAAAGATACTTTTATAGAAATTCCAGATTTTATGAAAGTTACATCTTCAGAAAACGGTGGACTTACAAAAGATACAGTTGGATATGAAATAGAGGGAAAAGACGGGACATGGGAAGTAGTAGATTACCTGCTGGTAGAAGGAAAAAATTATTTTCTTATGGAACATGAGCAGTATGGAAAAGATGTTGCGTATGTAGTATTAGATCAGAAAGGCAATGTGCTTGTAGACAGTACCTACAATGGATTTGATGATGTAGTAAAACAGAAGATTCTTGATTCTCTGCACCCGCCAGTACAGGAGCAGTCCGGAAATAGTAAACCGAAACTGGATAACTGGCAGAAATATATGGAGAATGGGGAATACCTGCGAAGTGCGGAGATCACAGAGGAAGCAAATTACAATATGATTGACGGACTTAAAAATAATGCAGCACCGAAAGATAAAAAGCCCCGTCCAAAAGAATCTGTCCTTGCAAAACTGAATGAGAAAAAGGAAGAAGTCGCAAGGCGCAGCGGACAGAAAGCTATGCAGCAGGTAATGGGACAAGATATGGAACGCAAGAAAAGGTAAGTATATATCACAATTTTCAGAAAAAATCAATAGTCATATAGAAAAAAATATGTTAAAATGAAGCGAGCAACAAATGAGGAGAGTGGAGAAGCATGATGAATAAAGAGGTTTATTTAAAAAATATAGCTGAAAATTTAGCATTATTAAGTCGGGAAGTATCTATATTAAACGCAGTAAATCTCTATGACATTAACATCATTGCAGAAGACTTCTTTCCTGGGCTGTTGAATCTTATCTATGGTTATGAATTAAAAAATGCAAATCATTTGGAAAAAAACGCTCCGGCAATTGACTTAATTGATCAGAAGAATAGGATAGCAGTTCAAGTTACATCAGACAATAGTAGCACAAAAATCAAACATACGATAGAGGAATTTAATAAAAGTCAAGCGTATCATTTATACGACAGATTGGTTGTGCTAATTTTGACGCAGAAGAAAAAATATTCTTCTAATTTTGATACACAGGGGCTGTTTTCTTTTGAAAAGGCAAGAGATATTTGGGATGTTGAAAAGTTAATAAAAGATATTCGTGAATTAGAGACAGCGCAAATAAAAAATGTTAGTGATTATCTGTCAGAAGAATTGTATAACAAATATTATTCTGTGAGAGAAACTCAGGCGGGAGAAGTGGATACAATCATAGATTTGATAGAGTATATTTCACAACATAGAAAAGTAAACAAGGATCGTGAAACAACGGTAGATCCAGAGTATAAGATATATAAAAGATTTAAGAATTTTGCAGATAAATTAATTACGGAGTATACGACGCTTTATACAATTTATGGAGAGGCGTTGAATATTGTGAATGAAACGCTTGGAATAGATGAAGCTCAGGACATTATTATTATGTTCTATCTGCAAGATATTAGCGTACAATTTTTGGAAGAGGAACATGATAACCCGATTGCTGCTTTAAACAAATTAGTTACATATTTTGAAGAAAAATTAAGTATTAATGGGAAAAAATATGACCGTTCTGCGATAAAATTTTATCTTGTTAATGAAATGATTAAATGTAGGGTATTTCCAAACGAAAGGAGTGAGTATGATGCTGGCAAGTAGCAATGCACTAAAATCTTCTGCAATGTATATTGGTTATCTCATACTCAAAGAGATACAAAAGCGAGATACAGAAAAGGTTTCAATATATGATGTATCAAAAGCATTAAAAAAAGCAGGAATCACAAGTAGCAGGCAATTGATTTTAGGACTTTCTTTTTTATATTCTGTTAATATTATTGAGTTTGAGGAGGCGAATATATGGGTAAAGAAATAAATCGTATTCGTCTCAATCGACTTTATTCGGAAAATAATATTTTTGAAGAAATTATTTTTCATGATGGAGTTAATATTATATTAGGTGAGAAGTATGATGACAGATCTGTAAAAGGACGAAAAACAAATGGTGTTGGAAAATCCATGAGTATTGAATTTTTGGATTTTTGTTTTCTGAATGATTATGATAAATCCAGAATTGTAAAAATACCAAAAGAAGTTTTCCCAGTAGAAGAAAATGTAATCTTGGATTTAGACATAGGACTAGAAGCAGTTACCATAAAAAGAAATCGTAAACAAGCAGATAAACCTATAATTATCAGGGAGGGAAAAACAGTTTCCTTTGATAAAATTCAGGATGCAAGAGATTATCTAACTGGAATTATTTTTTCAAAGTTAAATGGTAAAAAAGTGCCTAGTTTTAGAAATCTTTTTTCAATTTTGATGAGGGATGAACGCTCTGAGTTTACAGATATTATAAAATGTCATGACTTGACAAAAAAGATTCCAGATGATTTAAGTGCTCATTTATATTTGTTAGGTTTTTCTTTAGAAGCATATAAGAATACAATTGAAACCATCAAGGAAATTGAGGCGGTTAGCACTGTCCTTACGAAAGAAAAAAAAGAACTGACGCAAGACGGAAAAAAGAAAATTTCAGATGTCAGAGCAGAGCTTAATGCGTTGGAAGATGAATTGCAAAAATTGGAGGATGCGATTGAGAGCTTTAAAACGAACGAGAGCTTTGATGCTATGGAAGCGGATTTAATTGAATTGGAGGATTTACTGGATCAATTAAGAAAACGGCAAAAGGCTTTGCGCTATGATTATGAAAAAATTAGAAAAATGCCAAAACCGGAACAAATTGATGACAGAGAAATTGAATTGGTCTACAATCAGTTTAAGAGTGAACTAGGAAATGCTATAGTAAAATCTCTGAATGAAGTGGTAGGGTTTAAGAATAAAATAGAAGAATTTCAAAGAATGCTAGTGAATCAAAAAGCAAAAGAATTGGAGGCTCAGTTAAAAAATATTGCGGAACAAATTCGGATATTGGATGATGAATATTCAGAAAAGCTGAAGATAATTGATAAAAAGGGAATTCTTAAAAATTTAAAGGTAAGTTTAAAAATTTACGAAGCAAAGAAAGAAGCCACTTCACATACAAAGTTTTTGTTTGAACAATACGAAAAGAACGAGAAAAAGAAAAGAATGCTAAACTTACAGAAAACGCAGCAACTCATGGAAATCGATAATGAGATTGAACAGAATAAAAAAATTATCGATGATTTTACTGATACTATTTTGCAAATTCATGAATTTATTATGGGAAATAAGGAATGTTCGTTTAGTATCCAGACAATTGACAAAGCTCGCAGAAAAACACCAGTTGAATTGACTCTTCGTATTTATGATGATGGAAGTCATAGCGTAGATAGAACAAAGGTATTTATTTATGATATGGCATTATTATTTAATCAATATACGAGAGACAGGCATCCACTGTTTTTAGTGCATGATAATATTTTTGATGTGGATCAGGATACACTTGTCCAATGTTTGAATTATCTTTATAAACAAGAAGAACAATATCAGGATTTTCAATATATTCTTACACTGAACCGAGATAAAATTGAAAGTGAAGAGCAGAGAAAATTGATCCAAATGAATATTGATGAGCATCAAGTGGCTGTTTTTACGAAGGAAAAGAAATTTTTGAGACGAGATTATCAGGAAAAATAATAGAAGATCCGCTATATGACAGACTATAAAATCGGTCATATAGCGGATTTTTTGTAAATAGTGAAAAATAACGGGAAAATTTCATAGCACTTTTTAGCGGAAACAGGAATGTTCTTGTGATGCTTCCGGCAGAGGCTCTTGGATATGTGGGTGACTAAGAATGATATCCACATTGGAGCATACTGTACGAAGTTCTCGTTCATATTCACGCTGGGTGTTAAACTCATCCCGCTGTACTGTCTGTAATTCTGTTAAACGATTCTTTTCTTCACGCAACATTTTCAGGGTAGGAAGTTTTTTGCCCTGTGATTTTTCTTTGAGTATTCGGAGAGCAGACTCATAAAGAGTGAGTTCTGCCCTGTGATTGTCATAAAATTTTTCTTTATTTCGACTTTTTCGGTAATCGGAATAGATGGATTTATTGGCAAGGTACTGTCCGGTGTAATGAATCTGTTCATTTATATTTTTTAAAGCGTCTTCTGTGGATTTCAGAGTATTTCTGGTATCAGTGCTTTGGGCAGAGGCATTGGAAAGGGCAGTATCTAAATCTTCCTTGCTCTGGAAACCATGTTCCTGTACATAGGCAACTGTCTGAGCCATCATCTTAAGATTAGACAGCTTTACCTTTTGTGCGTATGCCTGACTTTGCTGTGCCTTGATACAGTGCAGCAAATCTGTTACAAGTCGTAAATCAGATTTTATGAAAAGGAAAGAGTATGTAGTTTCGTCAGTTTGGACAGAAGCTGACGATTTTGACTGTTCTGAAAAATCTGTAACTGGTCTGTCAGTAGAATGTGACTTTTTAGCGTGTTGCCTGTTGGAGTTCTCCTGGAATACCTGCAGAAGATGATTTTCTTCATAAAGCGTTCCGAGATTTCTTCCAGTGATGTATTTTTGACGATTAGGATGCAGGTAGCTGTATCTGCCACGACTGACTTTAAATGTGATATTATATCTATCAGACAGCAATCTGGAAAATTCTTCCTGTGATGTTGCCTGTGAAGCAACTGCATCAATCGCATCACGAAGGTATTGCTTCTCCGTTTGAAATGTTGTCTGTCTTGGAGTAAGTCCTTTCTTTTTCAGTTCTGCATTGTGTTCATCGAGATTTTTTTGACCTCTGCGTTTTGCCCAGTATTCTTTTTCAGATATTTTCTTTTCTGCGGGGTTCAGAAGATCTACCTGGTTTAGTCCATTGGAACGGCACATATCCATAACTTTTTGCTTTAAGTAGATTCTGTATCTGTCAGAAAGATGATGTTTATATCCGGCTTTTGAATCCCGGTCAAATTCCATATAGGGCTGTGGCTCTGTATCATATTTTCGCACACTGTTGATTACAATATGCACATGAATATTTCCACTGCCATTATGACCATCAGTGTGGGTGCAGACAAGAGCCTGGTGTCCGGGAAAATTCTCTCGGGCATATTCCACGCCAAGTTTCTGTGCCTGTTCTCCACTTAAACCATGTTCGTCCCTGTCCTTTGGATCGAAGCTGATAATATAATGGTGAGATTTGATTTCGTTGAAGGATTGGTTCTTGTGGAAATAAGCATTTGTTTCCTGACATTCCACTGCAAAGGTAAACGGATCGCAGTTTACGCCATCAAGGTAGTATTCTTCACGAATGATCATATGCCCATTTTCGTCAAGGACAGGTTTCTGCGTATATTCGTCATGCTGAAAAATCAGATAACGTTCAGATTCTCCATAATCTGCATTTTTACTTGCGATGTGTTTCAGTATTGCCATGAAAGTCACCAGCCATTTCCATTACCTTATATTTCATTTCGTATAAATCTCGAAGTCGCTTATTTATTTCACCACGCATTTCCTGTGAAAGAATCCCACCCTGATTAAAATATTTTGCGATCTGATTGAGGTTGCTGCCTATCTTTCCAAACTCTGCGAGTAGCTTCTTTATTTCTGGAACGTCAGTAACGATTTCGATTTTGGTATGTACCTGTCCTTTTAAAACTTGTGTTCGTACATAAGCGGCCAGAGACATATTGGTTTGTCTGGCTGCAGTTTCAATAATTGAATATTCAAGATCTGTGAATCGAATAGTAATACGATGATTACGATACTTTTCAGTTTCTTTCTTTGGTCTTGCCATCTATTTTTATCCTTTCCGATAATATCGTTGGATTCCTTATAAATTTCACAGTTCACAGTGAAAGCCAAGTAATAAAAGTTTATTACGCTGTGACCATGCGAATGGGAACCAATAGAACAATCTTTGATTGTATTGAGGGTATGGGGAGCAAAATCCCCATCAAGTTGCCTGCTGACAAAATCCGGGAACCGGGTTTCTGGCAGCCAGGGCGAAACTTGCTCTAAAAATGATTGCTTTATATATAAGCCAATTTACACAAAAAAAGGAAAAGAGTAGTTCAAATATAGAATGTTTTTTGAATAAAATTTGATTATGGAGAATAGCCCAGTCGTTCCTGGAAGCCCCTACTTCATTATGACTTATGATACAGCAAAGAAACTGACAGGAATAACAGAGCAGACGGGTATTCTGGCAGTCAAAAATTCAGACGGACATCTTGACGAAGTTTTGACCGCAGTTCAGGAGATTGCGGATGAAAATGGAAAAATAGAAGTAAATATGATTGAGCAAACGATAAAAAATATTCAGCATCAATATAGAGCTTCTATAAATGCTCTGTATATGGCCTCTGCTATTCTGTTTGTCTTTGGAAGTATCAGTCTTATGAATATGCTTATGGTTGATTTTCAGAACAGGAAACGAGAGTTTGGCCTGCTGAAGGCCGTTGGAGCAACGCAGAAGCAGCTAAAATCAATGTTAGACCGAGAGATTGGTAGTTACCTTGGTGGCTCCCTGTTGGTTTCTCTTGCATTTGGAGGACTTATCAGCATCGCAGCATGTCAACGCTTGGATGCAGTAAACCATTGTATTTCGTTGAAATTGCCGTGGCTGTTCCTCATAGCGCTTGTTGCTGTTATGGGAGGTATTTATCTGATTTTTGTAGCATATGCCAAAGTTGAATTAAAGAAAGCGGAAATTTTGCCTGCCATACGGGAAGAATAGCAGTAAATCAGCGGAGTAATTAATAAATGCTGCTTCGCTGATTTTCAACTTTATCCGATTTCTTTGAATTAAGTGGTGTAGTGTGTTTACAATCATAGAAAGGAAAGCATAAAGGAAGGTGGTGCTTTTGGGAAGTTGCTGATTTTGTCCTTTGAAGATAACGAAGAACATATTATCAACAATATTTTATCATGTTTGAATGAGGAAACAGAAGTCTTACGACAGCAGATTGTCAATAAACGAAAACTGATATTTGATGGACTTCGCATTGATGAATATAAGCGGATTGTGGTTCGGGAAGATAATGAGATTGAGTTGACTTACACAGAGTTTGAAATCTTATTGTTGTTAGCACAAAATGCCGGAATAGTATTCAGTAAGGAGTAGATATACAATCGTGTTTGGAAAGAACCTTATTTTGGCAATCATAACATTGTCATGAGCCATATTCGTAACCTACGTGAGAAAATAGAAGATGATCCAAGTAAACCAATGTACATACAGACAGTGTGGGGAGTTGGGTATCGCTTTAATAAAAATTTAAGCAGTGGTCTGTGAAAATAATCCAGATTACTGTTTATTTTTTGCTTTTTCCGCAGGAGATATTCTCAAGATACATGAAAAATTTAACTTCATAGAAAATCAGAGGAAAAAGGTATTGAGAAGTAGTGGTATAGTTGAGGCTGGTGACTCAGACAGTTATAATAATAAAATATGCTTGAGGTTGAGTGCATAATTTATAAAATTTTTATTTGGACTATCTTTTTGCATATCTCAATCGTTATGCCTTATAGAACGGAATAAATATTTTGAACTTCTAATAATGAGAAAGGAGGATTTTGTGTATAATGATTTTCTACTAATTAGAAAAATGAAGCAAGGTGATGATAATGCTTTTGATTTGTTTGTCCACAAGTATTATCAAGAAATTTTAAGCTACTGTTATCATCATTGTTTTGATCAAACATATGCGGAGGATTTCACGCAGGAAACCTTTATACGTTTTTTTTCAAAATTACCCGACTATCATTATAAAGGGAAAACACTGAATTATTTATATACGATAGCAGGTAACCTATGCAAAGATTATTTGAAGAAAACAAAGGAAATGCTTCTGGAAGAAATTGAGCTTGTGGAAGAAAATCAAACAGAACAAATTTTGAATAGAGTTTTGATCGAACAGGTTTTAGAACAACTTCCAGATGAATCAAGAGAAGTACTTACTCTTTATTATTTTCAAGAACTAAAATTAACAGAAATTTCTGATACATTGCAAATTGGACTTCCACTGGTAAAGTATCGTTTGCAAAAAGCAAGGAAACAGTTGAGGGAACTTCTCGGGAAGGAGGAATTCGATGAATCAAAAAGAAAAGATAAAAAAATATAGGGAAAGCATACAAGTGGAAGCTAGCGAAGAAAAAATACAGGAAACAATTTGTAAATCTAAAAATGCCTTTTTTATGGCAGAGCAAGAACGAATGCTTTCTTATCATGACTTTTTGTGGACACAGCTTCGTGTGATACAAAAAAGGTGGTGGGTTCTTCAATTTATGATTTTAGTGGCATTATGGATTGCTTTAAGTTCTATTCATGATGAAATATATCTAAAAAGAAGTATGGGTGTTGTAGCCACGCTATTTGTAATCCTTATTATTCCGGAACTGTGGAAAAACAGATCATGTGAATGTATGGAAATAGAAGCTGCTTCCTATTATTCATTAAAACAGATATATGCTACACGTATGCTGTTATTTGGTATTACAGATATTTTTTTCATAACTGTATTTTTAGAAGTCGCTTCAGCAGGTTTGCATTATGAATTATCAGAATTAGTTGTCCAATTTCTTTTTCCGCTTTGTGTAACGGCCTGTATCTGTTTTGGAATTTTATGCAGTAAACACGCTTTCAGTGAAACAGTTGCGATTGTTCTGTGTGTGATATGGAGTGCAGTATGGCTTTTTATTGTTTTAAATGAAAAGGTATATATCATGGTTACTGTTCCCATCTGGTCAGCACTGCTGGGTGTAACAATACTTTTTATTGCTTTTGCGATATATCGTATTTTAAAGAATTGTAATCAATATTTGGAGGTGTCATTTGATGAAATTAGAGCTTGATGGTTTAACAAAAGAATTTGGAGATTTTACAGCAGTCAATCATATAAATCTTACTATGACAAATGGGGTATATGGTCTTTTAGGTGTAAATGGAGCAGGTAAAACAACTCTAATGAGAATGTTGTGTACCCTTTTAAAGCCAACAAGCGGAACGATATGCTGTAATGGAAAAGATATTTTCAGCATGGACAGTGAATATCGCAAGCTGTTGGGGTATTTACCACAGGATTTTGGATTTTATCCTGAATTTACGGTAGAGGATTATTTACTTTATATTGCTGCATTGAAAGGAATCCGTCCTGTTGTCGTAAAAAAACGTGTGAAAGAGTTGATTGCTAAGGTTGGTCTTTCAAAAGTAGCTCATAAAAAAATGAAAAAATTATCTGGTGGTATGAAGCGTAGAGCCGGAATTGCACAGGCTATGTTGAATAATCCTAAGATTTTAATACTTGATGAACCAACAGCAGGACTTGATCCAAATGAAAGAATCCGATTTCGCAATCTGATTAGCGAACTTTCAGAAGACAGACTGGTATTATTATCGACACATATCGTTTCAGATATCGAGTATATTGCGAATGAAATTTGGTTGATGAAAGACGGGGAAATTCTGCATAAAGGAAGTATTGACGAACTGATAAATTCTATGACAGAAACAGTATGGGAATGTCTTGTGCCGAAAAACAGGGTATCTGATTTTATGGAAAAATATAAAATTTCCAATATGAAATCAGAAATAAATCAGGTTATGCTGCGAATTATTTCTCACGAAAAACCGGTTGAGAATGCAATGCGTGTAGAAGCGTCACTGGAAGATGTATTTTTATATTATTTTGGAGAGAAAGCAGGTGATGAAAATGCTGCGTTATGAAATTAAAAAAGTGTTTTCTAAATCAAAAAATAGAATTGCTGTCATAGTGTTATTCGTAATACTTGCGATAACCAGTATATTAACGATTAACAGAGTGGAGTATGTTGATGAAAATGGAAATTCTTCTGTTGGAATTTCGGCTGCAAGAGATTTAAGAGAAGCCAAAAACCAATGGGCAGGTTATTTAACAGCAGATACATTAAGCAAGGTATTGGAAGAGAACAGGACAATTAACAGTTCGAAAGAGGCATTGTCGGATGACATTACAGAACAAAATAAGGCATATGCAAAAAAGCAAGGCATAGCAGGTATTATGGATGTCATTATTTATGCTTTCAGCGATTACAGAGATTATAATTATTATGTAACGGATCAGATTTCTGATGATGAAGTTGGAACAATCTATGAAAGAAGAATTTCTACTTTAAAAAATTGGCTTGAATCTGGAGAAGAAAGATTTACACAGGCAGAAAAAGATTTTATGATTCAGAAATATAAAGAACTGAAAACTCCATTTTACTATGAATATATGGACGGTTGGGCTGCATTACTACAAAATATATCAACCTTTATTCTGATGCTGGCATTAGTGATCGGTTTTCTTGTATCCGGGATATTTTCAGATGAATTTCAGACAAAAGCAGATTCCATTTTTTTCTCTGCACGATTTGGAAGAAGCAAGGGGATTTCCGCAAAGGTAGGAGCAGGTTTTTGTATTGCTACGGGATTTTATCTGATGTTTGTATTTCTATATACGTTTATTGTACTTTTTATATTAGGTGCAGACGGTGCAAACTGTCCAATCCAGTTGGATTTGTGGAGAAGTGTTTATAATATTACTTTTTTACAGGCATATCTGTTTATTGTTCTGGGTGGATATATAGGAACGATATTTGCAGCTACACTCGGAATGTTGGCATCAGCGTTTACACACTCTACGCCAACTGCCGTTATTGTACCATTCATTGTGCTATGTGCATTTCCATTTTTAAGCAGAATTATTACATTGCCTGGATTATGCTCTTTCTTTCCAGACCAGTTATTAGAAATTTATTTGGATATCAAAGAAGCTGGACTTATAACATTGGGAAGTAAAGTAACCACAATAGCAACTGTTATTGTTCCTGTATATGCAGTGGTATGCTTGATTTTTCAGCCGATACTGTACAGGGTATACCAAAAGGTGGAGATAAAATAATTGAAACGATATGCAAGACGAAAAAAATTTAAAGTAAAAAAACTTTTTATCCTGTTATTTACAGTAATGTTATGTGTGATGGCAGGAAAGGTTCTTCATTCATCTTTAACAACGCCTTTTCTTGGAAATATAACACACCATATGGCCAGTGAAGATCATGGCTGGAATCTGATTCTTGTAAATCGTGAGAATTATATTCCTGCTGATTATGAAGTACAGCTTACAGAATTATCAAATGGAAAAAAGGTTGATTCCAGAATTTACCCGGAGTTGCAGGAAATGTTTAATGCTGCAAGGGCGCAGGGATATGGTTTGTTTGTTAGAGAGGGATATAGGACACAGGAAGAACAGCAGCAACTAATGAACGAAAAAATAGAAGCATATGAAAATGAGGGAAAATCGAAGTCCGAAGCGAAAAAACTTGCAGAGCAATGGGTGGCAATTCCTGGAACAAGTGAACATCAGCTTGGTATTGCAGTCGATATAAACGCAGATACTACAAAAAGTTCAAGAGATGATGTTTATAACTGGCTTGAGGAAAATGCTCATACATATGGTTTTATAAAGCGTTATCCTTCAAATAAGACGGATATAACAGGTGTTATAAATGAACCTTGGCATTACAGATACGTCGGGAAAGAAGCTGCGTCGGCAATATACTCTCAAGGAATTTGTTTGGAAGAATATATAGAAACGCTGGAATAGAATTTCTTATATGGAATGGGTATATTGACCTATTTCCAAAAATAAAATCCAAACTAAAAAACGAAAAGATGGACGGGGGAATATACATAGAAGAATATTATAAGTAATTGACGAAGGAGGGCAGATTATAGCTAAGTTATTATTACTTTCTCTTGAGGAAAATGAGGACGAACTATTAAATGCAGTTATTTCAGTTTTAGATGGTTTTGAAAATAAAACGCAGATGATAAAAGAAAATTTTTGCACAAAATTAGTTTTTGAAGGAATGGAAATAGATGTTTCAAGACGAATACTATATCGAGGAAAAAAAGAAGTTAAAGTTACGAGTGTAGAGTTTCAAATTCTGCATTTATTAGCAAGAAATCCGGGCAGAGTATTTAGTAAGGAACAGATATATGACATTGTGTGGAAAGAGCCTTATTCCGGCGATCACAATATTGTTATGAGCCACATTAGAAATATTAGAAAAAAGATTGAAGATGATCCAAGTAAACCAATGTACATACAGACAGTGTGGGGAGTTGGGTATCGCTTTAATAAAAATTTAAGCAGTGATCTGTGAAAATATTCCAGATCACTGCTTATTTTTCCTTTTTAACACCCAAGAGATATTCACAAGATACATGAAAAAATTTAACTAATGATACAGACGGCGTGAAAAGTCAAGATATTCTAGCGGAAAATTGAAGAAAATCAGAAGAATGCAGGAAGACTTTCCTATGGAAATTTAATCGTACAGATGTTAGGAAAGTGTGGGAAATTTCGTCTGTGTCATGACATAGGAAGTGTTTGCTAAGTATCCTTTCATGCACTCCCGAAGGATGTGCCAATGTAGAAGGCATATGATTGTATTATTCGAAAGAACGAATTATAATAATATTCGGAGGAATTGATATGGATTATATGATATTAAAAGAAGCTAGTGCAAAATGGGGAGTAACACCTCGTTGGATAAATTATTTTTGCTCTGGTGGACGTATTCCAGGACCTGTAAAGATGGGAATGGTTTGGCTGATACCAAAATCAGCATAAAAACCTGTGGATGGTCGGACAAAACAAGGGAGAGAATTGTACCATGAATAGAATTTTGATTATAGATGATGACAGAGAACTGTGTGCCTTAATTAAGCGCAGCGTACAAACGGAAAATATAGCAGCCGATTTTTGTAATACCGGAAAAGAGGGCTTGCAGAAATTAAAAGAGCAGGAATATCAGCTTGTAATACTGGATGTGATGATGCCCGGTATGGATGGGTTTGAAACACTGGAAGAAATCCGTAAAGAGCATAGTTTGCCAATTTTAATGTTCACATCCAAAAATGACAGCATTTCTAAGGTGCGGGGGTTACGGGCCGGAGCGGACGATTATCTGACAAAGCCGTTTGATATGGATGAGCTGATTGCCCGTATTGTGTCCCTCATTCGCCGTTACACTCGCTTTAATCAGCAAGCCGGAACGGTGCAAAAGCTGAATTTTGATGGATTACAAATTGACCTTGAAAATCGTTCCGTTACTACGGGAAACGGCACTTTTGAACTTCCACCAAAGGAATTTGATTTGCTGATCTATTGTGTAAAAAATCAAGGAAGGATTTTAACAAAGCAGCAGATTTATGAAGAAGTATGGGGTGAAGAATATTTCTATGATGACAGTAACATTATGGCGATTATCAGTCGGCTTCGTAAAAAATTAGAAGTCAACCCCTCCAATCCAAAGTACATCCAAACTGTCAAAGGGATCGGTTATCGCTTTAACAAGGAGGTGTAGTCAGCATGGAAATCATCGTATTCTTGTCCATTGTGATTGCTGTTGTGGCTGTATTGACTTCCATCGTTCTCGTTCGGCGTATAAAAAAACAAATAGCAGAAATGACCGATGCATTGGTTGATGTGAAAAATGGAAATGGCAATCGGCGTATTTTGTCTGCAACAAATGAACTAACAGCCCCTCTTGCCTATGAAATCAATGAGATCGTTGTGGCTTATGAAAGCAGGCTTTCTGCTGTGCGACAGACGGAAGAAACCAACCGCCAGCTTATGACGAGCCTTTCTCACGATGTTCGGACGCCTCTTACCACTCTGATCGGGTATCTTGATGCTGCACACAAAGGTATTGTCACGGGAAAAGACCGGGATGATTATATTGAAACTGCTCGCCGGAAAGCCCACGATCTGAAAGAATATATTGATGTGCTTTTTGACTGGTTCAAGTTAAATTCCAACGAGTTTGCTTTGGAAATCCAGAGCATTGAGGCCGCAGAGTTTACAAGGAATATCCTGATTGACTGGATACCGATTTTTGAGGATAAACAGGTTGATTATGACATTGATATTTCCGAACAGCCTGTCCGGGTAAGATTGGATATAGAAAGCTATATGAGAATCATCAATAATCTCATTCAAAATGTCATCGCTCATAGCCATGCGGACAAAATTAAAATCTCCCTATCGAAGAAGGAAAACAGCATGGAGTTGCTGCTGGCAGATAATGGAGTTGGAATTGAGAAAGAAGATTTGAAACACATTTTTGAACGGCTTTATAAGTGCGATAAAGGTCGGTCTGAGAAAGGTAGCGGTCTTGGTCTTTCCATTGTCCATCAACTTGTAGAAAAAATGGGCGGAAGCATAGCTGTTGAAAGTATACCGGGAAAAGGAACTGAATTTTCTTTGCGTTTTCCCTTGGAGATTTAAGCGGGTTCCCGTCCTTGTGACGGGAACTTTTGTTTATTTTGTCGGATTTCAAATTGCAAGGTTAATGCAAGGTTGTGGCAAGGTTAATGCAAGGTTGGCGTGATAGAATACCTTACAGAACAGGAGGTTTTGAATATGGATTCAAATTATATTATTGAAACAAAAAATCTGACAAAGCAATACGGCTCACAAAAGAGTGTGGCGGACTTAAATATCCATGTCAAGCGTGGGAGAATTTATGGTCTGTTGGGTAGAAACGGAGCCGGAAAAACCACAACCATGAAAATGCTGTTGGGGCTAACGAAGCCGACTTCCGGTGAGGTCAAAATCTGGGGAAAGTCTTTGCAGGGAAATGAAAAGAAATTGCTGCCCCGCATTGGAAGTTTGATTGAGTCCCCTGGTTTTTATCCCAATCTGACCGGTACGGAGAATCTGCGTATCTTTGCTACCCTGCGTGGAGTACCAAACAACCATGCCATCAAAGACGCTCTGGATTTAGTCGGACTTCCTTACAAGGATAAAAAGCTGTTTTCGCAATACTCTCTTGGTATGAAGCAGCGGTTGGCGATTGCCCTTGCAGTCATGCACGATCCGGAACTTTTAATTTTGGACGAGCCTATCAACGGGCTTGACCCTATCGGTATTGCAGAAGTACGCTCTTTTATCCGTGAGCTTTGTGACGCAAGAGGAAAAACCATTTTAATCTCCAGTCACATTCTTTCGGAGATTTCCTTGCTGGCTGACGATATTGGAATTATTGACCACGGTGCACTGCTGGAAGAAGAAAGCCTTGCTGAGTTGGAGCAAAAAAGCAGTAAACATATCCGGTTTACGATCTCTGATACTGCACAGGCGGCAAGAATTTTGGAACGCAATTTCCATGAAACCCATTTTTCCATACAAGACGACCACAATCTGCGTCTACACAATATGGAGCTGCCTGTGGGGAAAATTGTAACTGCTTTTGTAGAAAACGGATTGGAGGTATCAGAAGCACATACCTGTGAAGAAAGTCTTGAAGATTACTTCAAGCGTGTGACAGGGGGCGAAGGAATTGCTTAAACTAATCAAATGCGAATTTTTGAAATTGAAACGGAAGAAATTTATTCCGCTGATTATTCTGGCTGCGTTCCTGTTTCCAATCCCGCTGACTTATCTGATGATAACGCCCTCTATGATGGAGCGATATACGGATCGGGCAGATGCTTTCGATGGACTATTTAACATGGTGTTGGGATATGGTATCCAGTTTTTACTGCCCTGCATTATCGGAGTGATTGCCGCCATCCTGTTTTTTATGGAACGCGACAACGATACATTCAAAAATTTGCGTACAATTCCAGTAACCAGCACGCAAATGGTACTTGCAAAGATCATTGTCCTTTTTATCTTTGGAATTGTTTTTTGCGTGGCTTCTACTATTGCAACAATTCTTTGCGGAATTGGAACATTAGAAGTTTATGGAATTGGTTATAAGCTGTTTTTGGCGGTTGAAACGGGGATCTTCATTACAGCAGGAACACTCCCGTTGATTGTCCTTGTTGTCTTTTTCAGTAAGACCTATGTTTTTTCCATTTTGCTGTGTGTCTTTTACAGCGTTCTGAACATGAGTGCTACGGCATTGTTTGACACACTGCCTAAAACCATGTTATGGCTTCTGCCCACGCCACTGACTACATTTTGGAGTGCGGGAGATATGGCGGCTCATGGAATAAAAATGGACTTGGAGCAAATGACAGGGCTAATTCCTTCAACATTTCAAGTTGTATTCATTCTTGGAATCATGGCATTCGTTTCGTTCTTACTGATTGACAGATTATATAAGCAGAGGGGGGAATAAACATGGTTCGCATTGTAAAAACAGAATTTTATAAATTGAAAAGGTATCATATCCTTTGGGCGGGCGTTGCACTCATGCTCCTATCCGTCCTGCTGACCTTGTTTACCTCTATGGCGAATGATGGTTCCGTTTGGGATTTCGCCTATCTTACAGAACAGGTCATCAAAAACAATATGTCCATGATTTTTCCGATGTGTATCAGCCTAATTGCTGGATATATGATTTCTCGTGAGCAGACGGATGACACACTGAAAAATATTCTGACTGTGCCGATTTCTTTTAAGAAGCTGCTGACCGGAAAATTGATTGTGTGCGGCGTATTGTCTATTACTTTCGGGCTGATATGCAGCTTGTTTACAATCATAGCGGAAATGATTGTGGGATTTCCAGGCTTTGAGATTTCCTTAGCTCTAAAAGCAGCCTTGCAGATTACTGCGGTTAATTTCTTTTTATATCTTGCGGTTCTGCCGATTATCGCTCTTACTTGTCGGAGGACAGGTAGCTTTTTAGTCGGTGTAATCATTGCTTTTGTCTATGGATATGGAGGGATGTTTGCCGCAGGAAATATGACATTAGCAAACCTTTATCCGATTACCGCAAGTCTTGGAATGGTAGGCTACCGCAGCTATGATACCGCAGTCAACTGGAATATCGGAAGCTGTTCTTGCAGTCTTGTGCTTGCTGTCGTTATTTCTGCCATCTTGATTTTGTGCATGAAAGAGCGAGAAGCAACCCAAACAAAGAAAAAGGCCAAAAAGGTAGCACCAAAGAAAGGCTGGTGATGATTTTATTAAGAAAATAGTTTTAGCATTGGCATTTGTCCTTTTGGGAAGTTTTATGATTTCTGGCTGTTCAAAAGATGAAATTCTCAATCATTATAATAATATCGTTCAGTCGGCTGGAGTCATAGAGCTTACAGGAAAGTTATCTTTGGAAGGAACAAAAGAAAAAGGGATTGATGATTATACGGGAACTTATACGGCTGATTATGAGAATTTTTCAGATTCAGAGTATTTGTTTGGAGGAACTTCTATAAAGCGAGAAGCTGGTAAGGATTTGTCTATTGATTGCACTTTGGAGGTTGCGGAGGGAACTGCAAAAGTATTTTGGATTTCTGGAGCTGATGAAGTAGTCACTTTGCTTGAAACAACCGGAACTTATAGTGACACAATTACACTTCCTGATGGTGGAAATTATGTCGGCATTGAGTGTGAGGAATTTACTGGAAACATTGAATTGAATATTGAATAATCTTTAGCTGTGTGATGGTAAAAGAAAAATGTCACAGTACGGCAGATTTGTTTTAGTTAAAAGTTTATGCATAAAAAATAAAGTAGGTGATTACATGGGAAAATGTTAATACTGACATTTGAAGATAGTGAGGAAGAAATCCTGAATCATATAATATCCTGTGTCAATACGGGAGCAAGAGCATTTCAAGTAATTGAAAATGCAAAAACAAATTTGAGTTTTAATGGATTAGAAATAGATAATATAAATCGTTTGGTAAGAAAGCAGAAACAGGAAATAGATTTGACATTTACAGAATTTGAAATCCTCTATCTGTTAGCCAACAATCTAGGTAGAGTGTTTAGCAAGGAGCAGATTTATGATATTGTCTGGAAGGAATCCTATTCCGGCGATTATAACATCGTCATGAGCCATATCCGTAATCTACGTGAGAAAATAGAAGATAACCCAAGTAAACCGATTTACATACAAACAGTATGGGGAGTTGGGTATCGCTTTAACAAAAATTTAAGCAGTGGTCTGTGAAAATATTCCAGATCACTGCTTATTTTTCCTTTTTAACACCCAAGAGATATTCACAAGATACATGAAAAAATTCTGCAAGAGCAACGACTTCATAATCCGGTACAAAACGTGTTCCTTGTTCGATACGAAGTACGGTAAGGTCACTGAATTCATATCCGGCCAGTTGTAGTTGTTCGGCTAATGCTTTTTGCGACATATGTTTTTCGATTCGTAGGGCTTTTACACGTTGTCCGATAAGGTTCTTGGAATTACTTTCCTGATTCCAGTAAATCTTCATTCAAACACCAACTTTCTAAAGATGAAGTGTTACATGATTGATTTTACGGAATATTATTGATAATATACTTCTAAAGATGAAGTATAAGAGAATAAAGTTGTTGAAAATAATGCAAGGACTGATAATACTGCCTGCAAAATGCAATACTTATATGGAAAGGTGGATACAAAAATGAACGAAGTATTTGAAATGGTGGCAGAGGTATTGGAGGAGCTTCGTAGCGAAGCAGGAGAGCGTGAGTATTCCGTTTGTACGAAAGAAGCGAAAAATGCAGCTAAAGAATTAAAAAAGGCAAATCAGGAATATGAGAAGTTGCTGGCAGAGATTTCAGGAGAACAGAGGGAGCTTTTGGAAAAATATATGGATATTGTGGATCATGCCCATTTTCAAGAAGAACAAAGAGCGTATTATCAGGGAATGATAGATACGATACAGATATTTGAAGGATTGGGAATTTTGAAAAAAAGAAATAAAGTAAAAGAACTGCTTATGCATACTGAAAAATAGTTCAAACGGGGTGGAAGGCTTACAGACAAGCTGACCACCCTGTTTTATCCAGAATTATTCAGAAATAATCCAGAAAAAATAGAAATCTTTCTGCTATTCTGTTTCATGGGTTTTATATGTACGAAGATAGGCTTCCACAAGTGCAAGGATGGTGGTTATCTGATCGGGAGTACATTCTGAAAGATAGATCAACAGCCTTTGGTAATCCAGATTATCGTTCAGAGCCGCTGGATAAAAAAATGGATCGGCAGAGATGTGTAAAGCACGAATGAGCTGTCCGAGTTTTTCAAGACTTGGAACATTGCCATGATTTTCAATCTCTTTAATATATCTTGATGAAACACCGGATTTTTCGGATAGCTCATCATAAGTCAGCTTTTGGTCTAATCTGGCTTTCTTCAGGCGAAAACCCATGTCTTTATCAATTTTCTTAGATTTAGCCATATCATACACCTCCATGTATAGTGTATATTTCACTTTAGAGAAAGAAAATGCACTAATAAATCACTATATTAGAGGGGTATCATGCACTTTTAGAAAAGGTAAGAAACTTTGGATATTGCATATAAAAAAACGCAATGTTCAAAGGCTTTTTTTCGTGTTTTTATCCTTTGAACATGTTTGGGAGAGCTATGTATTCTGAACTGTTGAAAGGATTTTTTGGTGCTAATCAAAGCCAATCCTGCGTAATGCGTGGAAAGGCAGATAAATAAGTTGCATTTTAAGCAATGTAAATAGTTATGCAGTTGAGAGTGCATTATACCCACTCGAGACATGTGGGGAAAATTTAATATCAGATATAAACAACGTCCTATGGGTATCGGCCTGTAAGGGCGTTTTTTATATAAAAAAATATTTTTTAAAAACAGTGTCGGGTGTTCGACGCTGGATATATATCCATTCGTGCTATGGAGTGAAAGGGAGATATTTCACTCTGCTTCAGGTGGTTACGGAAGGAGGTGATCTCTTATGAAGAAATCTTCTTCCGAACAGCAGTCAAGAATAAGGAAACAGTTTGACAGTTTCTGCAAAACCCTGTTGAAGAATGAAATGATAGATTATGAGAGAGAAAGAAATTATCGTTTAAAATATGAAATTTCTTTTTCGGAATTAACGCAGAAGGAACTACGACAACTGGAAATCATGGATGATTACATAGTTGAATCAGAAATGTTCCATGTCTTTGATTATGACATAGAAGTAAAAGATGAGTTGATTGGTGAAGCATTAAAGTCTTTGCCGGAAAAGAAGCGAAATGTAATTTTATTATCTTTTTTTCTGGATATGACAGATACAGAAATTGCAAAATATATGAATCTTGTAAGAAGTACCATTCATCATCATCGTACAAGTTCCCTTATAGCTTTAAAAAAGATTATGGAGGAGATCAGGACTGGAAAAAAGAAATAATACAAAGTTACTACCGTATCATATTATTGTGTCGGCAGCGTCCGGAGATGTGGAAGCAATTAACAGGATTTTGAAACATTATGAAGGTTATATTGCAGTGTTATCAACCAGAAAATTATATGATGAATACGGAAATTTACATTATTGTGTGGATGAAACATTGAGACGCAGACTTGAAACAAAATTGATTACTAAAATACTGAAATTTAAGATTGCATAATTTTTATCTGAACGACTCCCTTTCGTAAATTGATATAAAAAGAGCAATCATTGTACCTTGAAAATTTCATATTTATCCTGCAGGACGAATGAAACAGAGGAGCTATACAGTAGATACGCCAGGACTGTCTGCATTATTGCTTTGCGACATCGTGACGCAAAGTGGAAATGGTATCAAAATGATATGGAAGCAAAGGCATGAGCGATAAATATTTGACTGTGATCAGAAAGTGGGATTTTTGTAGCGAAGATACTGTTTTTGTTAATGATACTTCCGGGAAAGCTGCCCGGTCTGAGAAGATGGTGAAATACCAATGAGGCTGTTACCCGACAGCTACTGCAGGATTTTTGAATAAAAGTAGATGAGAAAGAATAGAGAGGGAAAATGAATAGTGCAAAATTGTTGAGATACAGTATGCAGCTGTCAATGTTGAAACAATTACGCTCGTTAAAACTTATAAGTGAAGCAGAGTATCAGCTGGTAGAGAAAAAGTTAAAAAAAGATTATGGTGTTATTTCTAATATTACCGCTTGACTATCGGAGTGTTGCGTTGTAAGATTATATCAACACTACGGTAGGAACACAAAAAGAAAGGGGCGGTGAAATGGAAGTTGAAATCATTAAGGCGAAGGGTGCTGGTGAGGATACTTCTACGGGAAGAAAGATTGATAGATTAAGAGTTGCCGCATATTGTCGTGTTAGTACTGATGATGAAGATCAGATTAAAAGTTATAATTCAATGGTCAGATATTACACGGACTTGATAAAGAGTAATAAGCAATGGGTTTTTGCAGGAGTTTTTGCTGATAAAGCAATTACAGGCACGAAAACAGATAAAAGAGAAGAATTCCAATTACTGATTCAGGAATGCCTTTCTGGTAATATTGATTTAGTGATTGCCAAAAGTATTCCTAGATTTGCACGAAATACATTAGATACATTAAAATATGTAAGAATGTTAAGAGAGAGAAATATAGCGGTATATTTTGAAGTCGAAAAAATTAATACCTTAAAAGATGGAGAATTTTTACTGACTATTTTAAGTTCTGTTGCACAGCAGGAAGTGGAAAATACATCTGCATATGTAAAAAAAGGTTTGAAAATGAAGATGAAACGTGGAGAACTTGTTGGTTTTCAGGGATGCCTTGGATATGATTACGATGTAGTAACAAAGTCGCTGTCTATTAACGAAGAAGGTGCGGAAACGGTCAGATACATATTTGACAGATATGTTGCAGGTGCTGGAAGTACGATGATTGCAAGGGAACTGAATGAACAGGGGATTCCAACTATTAAAGGGAATCCGTGGACTTCTTCCAGTGTAATGGGAATTATTAATAATGAAAAATACAAAGGTGATATTTTATTAGGAAAAACCTTTACCGTAGATCCGATATCAAAAAGAAGGCTGGAAAATCTTGGAGAAGAAGATCGGTTTTATATCAAAAATCATCATGAACCGATTATATCAGAAGAAAAATTTGCAAGAGCTCAGGAGATACGGGAACGCCGTAATGGAGGACGCAAAAAGGGAGTAGCACCTGGAAAACGAGAAAAATTCAGTAGACAATATGCTTTTAGTTGTATGCTTGAATGTGGATTTTGCGGTGCGAATTTATCAAGGAGAAGGTGGCATAGCAGTTCGAAATATACAAAAACTATTTGGCAATGTGTAGAATCAACAAAACATGGTAAAAGGTTTTGTCCAGATAGTAAAGGAATTCCAGAGCAGGTTATAGAAGATGCTTTTATTGAATCTTACCGTATGTTATGTACAGATCATAAAGATGTGTTGGAAGAATTTATTAAGAGAGTCGAGAAAACTTTATCAGAGGACTCGATAGAAGATAAAATTGAAAAACTCAATAGAAGTGTTTATAATATTCAATATAAGAGAAAAAAGTTGCTGGAAAACTATTTAGAGGGTGTTGTGGCTAAAGACATTTATGAGGAAACAGATGTGGGGTATGAAAAGAAATTGTCTGAAGCAAAAACACAGTTAAGTATGTTGGAACAACAATATGACAATGAAGGCAGCTTGCAAAGAAGACTGGCAGATTTTAGAAAAGCATTGTCAAAAAATCAGATTTTAGAAGAATTTGACAGAGGAATATTTGAAAGTATCATCGAAAAAGTTATTGTCGGTGGTTACGATGAAAATGGAGAGAAAGATCCCTATAAAATCATTTTCGTATATAAAACAGGATTCAAAAATGAAATTGGAAACGCAAAAGAACGATTTGGGAAGAAATCAAAAGCAGTAGAAAAAGCGAAAGAAATGTGTTCCCATATCGTAGACGAGGTAAAGGATGTGTGTTCCTATGTTAGTGACAACACACGTGGAGACGGTATGTTTACTCTCTAAGAAATGCCCAGTTTAAGCGGGGTTGAGGGCTATTTTTAAGGAAACATATCATAGAAATTTAAAGAAGAAAAATGTACATGATATGCACAAGGGTGAAGTACCTTTTAGCGAGAAAATACATCTGCTTGCTAAAAGGTATTTTTTTGATTTTGAGTTTGCGAATAGGTAACTGGTTGTACGCCGAAAGTTATGTAGGTTTAGATTGATTTTCGGCGTCTTGACGCTTATAATAGAAATTAAGGTAAAATGTCGTATTTTATAACTTTATTGAGGTAAGAAAATATGGAGTTTATGACTATTAAAGAAGCAGCAGAAAAGTGGAACCTATCAGTTAGAAGAGTGCAGACAATCTGCAATGAAGGAATGATAGAAGGGGCTATGAAGTTTGGTAATACTTGGGCCATTCCAAAGAATGCTGTAAAACCAGCGGATAAAAGGATTAAGTCCGGGAAGTATATCAAGTCCTGATTTTAGGACAACTGGTATGAGAGAATGGATTATAAAGGAAGAGTGTGCCTATGTTACCGGAAGAAAAAGCTCGTGTAAAAATAGATAAGCAATTAAGAAATGCCGGCTGGGATATAGTGGCTCGAAATGAATATCTGCCGAATAGCACATCTGCTGTTGAGGAAGCTTTGATGGGAGGAAACACAGAAAGTGACTACCTTCTCTTTATTGATGGAAAAGCTATTGCAGTGGTTGAGGCAAAAAGAGAAGATAATCCTCTAGGTGATGAAGTTAAGACGCAGGCAGAGGACTATGCTGTTTCTCCACAGGCCTGGTATGGTTTATGGTTTGAGAAACTTATTCCCTTAGTGTATATGGCTAATGGGAATAAGATATATTTCAAAAATATGCTTGAGATGCAGAGAGGTTATCTAGTAGAAAGGTTATTGAAATGGTATCTTCTGAGCAATGGTATATGATGGAAGGAGATTTTAAGGGTGCTATCTATGAGGGAATTCTTGAAAAGAATGGTCAGGATAAAAAGAGTGGAGCAGGTCAGTACTTTACTCCACGAGCACTTATCCAGGCAATCGTAGAAGTGGTTGATCCTAAGATTGATGAAACAGTAGCAGATCCACTATTGCCTATAACAAAAGGTAAGAATGTGTACAAAGTTTTATCGATTGGATTTGGTAATACAGGTACTCCTATGGTTACTATCGAAAATGGTAGGGAGACGGTGTGTTATAAACTTCCGTATGAATATTCAGAGTGGGCGATGACTGTGGTGGGATGTGTAAATATGGGAGAAAAACTTGTTCCTGGAGAAGTGGTCTTCTCGTTGGAAAATGGGAAATATTATGCAGATATTCTATAAATAATAGATGACAAAGTAAGAAAAACTTGGAGGATACTATGAAACAGGCGATTGTAAATTTTTGCAAGTCAACGGATACGGGATTGTTCTTGTTGGATATGCCGACCGGTTTTGGGAAAACATATAGTGTATTGGATTTTATGGTCGACAATTATGATGCGCCTGAATTCAAGGATAAGAAGATTTTCTTTGTTACAACACTTAAGAAAAATTTGCCGGATAAGGAGTTGCGTGAACATTTTGCAAAGCGCGGTAAAGCAGATGATTATGATAAATATTGTTTGCGAATAGAAGCTAATGCGGATATGGTTGTAGAAAAATTGGACGAGCTATATCGTGCAAGAAAAATACCGCCGGCAATCACTATGAAACAAGAATTTAAGGATTTACATGGTTCAGTAAAATTATTAAATGAATACAGAGATAAAAAGCGTGAATTAAAAGGAACCAGCAGGGACATTATAAATGTTTTATGCAAGAGCGCAGAGGATGCAATTCGCAAGCAGCAGGAAGGTGCTTTTCGTCGAGTAATAGAAAATGAACTGAAGCAGTTCAGGACACCAAAGGAAAAGTTAAAGAATATTGCTAATAATCCTGATTATCATTGGATAGGAGAATTGTATCCGGCAGTATATACGAGAGAGAAACGGATATTTTTTATGTCTATGGACAAGTTTTTCTTGGGGAATACTACGATAATTGAACCTACATACAGCTTTTACAATAATGATATTACAAAAAATGCAATTATTTTTATAGATGAGTTTGATGCAACAAGAGACAGGTTACTTAATCAGATTATAACAAGAGGCTTAGAAAATCATATTGATTATTTAGGTCTGTTTCATCGTGTATATGCATCTTTGAAGACTAGAGATTTTCCAGCAGAGCTTACTACTGCATCGAAGTTACAACAAGCATATCTTGATGAACACAAAAACGCGAAAAATCCTATGGAAATTATTGAAGGATTTGGTGGTGTGTTTGATGAAACATATGACCGTTTTGCGATGCAATATAGCTTCAAAACAGAAGAAGATGGTAAGGGCGATAGAAGTCGTAATTTTATTTTCAATAGATTCAAGTCATCCACTTTGGGATTATGTTAAAGATAAAGGTGGAGATGTTGCAGTAGCTGGAATTACTGCTGGTGTGCCTGTTTTATATAATGCAATTAAGATGTACTTGGCTTCAAAAGGAATACAGTTACCATAATAAATATTTTTGATTTATATTATAATTTCATATTCAATACCATAAGCAGTTAGTCTGTAAAAGATTAGCTGCTTTTTTCATGGAAAGGAGGATTTTATATGCCACAATTCAATAAACGTGGGAATCGAATCAGAGCCAGTGACAAATCACTGGTTTTTCGTTTCTCTTTTGGTTCACTGCTCCTGCTGTTCTTTGCGGTGGTTATGCTGCTGAACCTAAAGTCAATCATCACTACGGACTGGAAAGCAATCTCACTTTTTCAAGATGGCAGCGTCCATTTGACAATCATGCCATACAGGATAATGACTATCGTTGTGGCGGCTCTGGTCTGTGTGCTGGCTGCCCTTTTCTATCGCAGATTCCAGTATGACAGAGTGAAGCAGCTCTTTCACCGTCAAAAGCTGGCTCGTATGCTGTTGGAAAATGGCTGGTATGAATCGGAATCCACACAGGATAGCGGATTCTTCAAGGACTTGCCAGCTACTACTAAAAAAGAGAAAATCACCTATTTTCCAAAACTGTATTACCGTATGGAGCATGGACTTTTATATATCCGTACAGAAATCACATTGGGGAAATATCAAGAGCAGCTTTTACACTTGGAAAAGAAACTGGAAACAGGCTTGTACTGTGAGCTGGTTTCCAAAGAGCTGAAAGACAGCTATGTGGAATATGTGTTGCTCTATGATACGATTGCGAACAGAATCACTATCAATGAGGTACAGGCTGAACATGGCAGCTTGCGTCTGATGAAAAATGTCTGGTGGGAGTATGACAAGCTCCCACATATGCTAATTGCTGGCGGCACTGGTGGTGGTAAAACCTACTTTATCCTTACTATCATTGAAGCTCTGCTCCGCAGCAATGCGGTCATGTATATTTTAGACCCAAAGAACGCCGACCTTGCGGATTTGTCCGTTGTCATGTCGGAAGTCTGGTACAAGAAAGACGATATAACCGCCTGTATTGACAGGTTCTATGACGGTATGATGGCAAGAAGTGAAGCAATGAAACTCATGGAGAATTACAGGACAGGTGAAAACTATGCCTATTTAGGACTATCGCCCCACTTCCTTATCTTTGATGAATATGTGGCGTTCATGGAAATGCTCACCACAAAGGAAAATGCTGCTGTCCTTAACAAGCTGAAACAGATAGTCATGCTCGGACGACAGGCAGGATATTTTCTCATTCTCGCCTGTCAGCGTCCAGACGCAAAGTATCTCGGTGATGGAATCCGTGACCAGTTCAATTTCCGTGTGGCTCTTGGGCGTATGTCGGAGCTTGGATACTATGATATTTAAGAAAAAGGAGAAAGAACCGAAACCGAAGAAAGAGAAACGTGTGCCTGTGATGAAAGTCGGCACACACAAGAAAACCGTGATTGCCTTATGGCTGGTGCTGATTGCAAGCGTCAGTTTTGGGGTGTATAAGAACTTCACCGCTATTGATATGCACACGGTACATGAGAAAGAAGTCATTGAACAACGTATCGTTGATACCAACAAGATAGAGAATTTCGTCAAAGCATTTGCGAAGTCCTACTATTCTTGGAGTAATACGCAGGAATCCATTGAAAAAAGAACCACAGCTATCAACCAGTATCTTACAAAGAGCTTGCAGGATTTGAATGTTGATACGGTACGACAGGATATACCCACAAGCTCTACGGTGACAGACGTTAAGATTTGGGATATAAAACAGGCTGGAACAACCGACTTTACCGTTGTCTACTCGATAGATCAGACGGTAACGGAGGGAGAAACTTCTATCGTCTACACTTCCGCTTATATGGTGGTGGTTCATGTAGATGGTGACGGGAATCTGGTTATCATACAGAATCCAACCATCAGCAGCATACCAACAAAATCCAGCTATGAACCAAAAGCGCAGGAATCAGATGGAACGGTGGACGCTGCCACGACGGAGGAAGTGACAGAGTTCTTGGAAACATTCTTCAAGCTCTACCCTACCGCAACAGAAAAGGAGCTTGCTTATTATGTATCGGGGAATGTTCTTAAACCTGTGAATTGTGATTATGCGTTCTCGGAGCTGGTAAATCCCATCTTCATACAAGATGGGGAACAGATAAAAGCGTCAATATCGGTGAAATATCTCGACCAGAGGACGAAAGCAACGCAGATTTCACAGTTTGACTTGACGTTGGAAAAAGATAGTAACTGGAAGATTGTAAAATAGATTTTGAATAGGAAATTGTCAGCAAGGCTATGTAGGCAATTTCCTACTTTATTATGTTATAGTAAACATAGTCAACTAACAAATTGTAAATCGGAATGATTTATTATCAAGAAATTAGCGAACGCTATATAATATAAATTATAAAAATTTTTGCTATATTTAAATGTTTTTTCAAAGAAGCTTGTTTATTTAAAGTGAAGGATATCCTATTTATAAAGAAGGTGAAGGAAATTAATGATTATTTACTGATAGAGAAAATAAAGAAAGGGGATACAGATGCATGGGAAGTATTGGTTAATAAATATTATAATCAAATTTATTGCTATTGTGTTCGAAGATGCTATGGTAATCGAAGTGTGGCAGCCGATTTGACACAAGATATTTTTTTAAAACTTGTTACATCAATTAATACCTTTCGTTATTCGGGTAAGTTTTACAACTATCTATTCACAATAGCTGTAAATACCTGTAACAATTATTGTACCAAAAAATCTTTGAATCAAACAGAATTGAATGATTCGGTTTTCTCTATTGATGTAGAAAAGTCAATGATTGATAACATAATAGAAAATGAAAATAGTATTATTATCCAGAAAGCTTTAGATACACTTCCAGATATGCAACGTGAAGCAATCATTTTAAAGTACTATCATGATTTTAAAGTTAAAGATATTGCGAAAACTACGGGGGTAAGTGTTCCTACAGCTCAATCACGTATTCAACAAGGATTAAAAAAATTGAGTAAATTACTGGACAGAAAGGAGTTTTTAAAATGAATGAGGATATCATTAAAAAAATTAAAAACTATCCTATAGATATTGATGGACAAACACGTGAACATATTATTTCTCTAGGCAAAGAACAAATTATTACTAATCAGATAAAGCAACATTCATACTTTAATTTATTTCTATCTACGCTACGTTTTATTTCCGTACGTAGCTGGATAGCACAATTTATTATATTGATATGTGCTATTTTTATTACATCAAACCTTTCCTCTCTTCATTCAATAAATGAAATTATGCAAATCCTTACGTTTATTTTGATTGTATCCATACTTTTCTTTATTGATGAATTATTTAAAAGCTTTACAACAGGAATGTGGGAATTGGAGCAAACATTGAAGTATGAGTTACGTCAACATACAATAGTCAAGTTATTGATTATGGGATTAATAGATATGATACTTGTATTTTTGATGTCTATTATAGTACAACCCACACTTTCTATATCGCTATTAAACATATTATTATACTTGCTTGTTCCTTATAACTTAATTTGTATCATTTTGTTTTCGATTCTTACTATGTGGCGAAACAAAATGTACAATTATGTTTTATGGTTTGCTTCTGGTTCAATCGGAGTTGCATTTATTCTTGTTACAAATATTTTTAATGTTTATGAGCAAAAAATAGTTTATTGGGCCGTAACCTATTTGCTCACAACTATCATTCTAGGGCACATTATTTATTCACAGGCACGAACAATTAGATTGGAGGTTGCATAAAATGGAGCTTACTTTACAAAATATAACAAAAAAATATGAGAGGGTATTAGTGTTGAATGATATTTCTTTAACATTGAAACCGGGCATTTATGGCTTATTAGGAGCAAATGGTGCGGGAAAGACAACTTTATTTAGAATTATTTGCAGACTTATGGAGCCTACTCATGGAAGCATAAAATTCAATGGCAAAAATGTAAATCAGCAAGCGGAAGCATATAGAACAAATTTAGGATTTTTACCTCAAGATTTTAGTTATTATCCGGATTTTACGGGTATGAGATTTATGTTATACATTGCGGCTCTAAAGGGTCTGAATAATACTGTGGCAAAAAAACGTTCTTTAGAATTACTTAAGCAAGTTGGTTTGGAGGAAATGAAAGACATAAAAATAAGAAAATATTCTGGAGGAATGAAACAAAGACTTGGAATTGCACAAGCAATGCTCAATAATCCTCAAATTCTGATATTGGATGAGCCTACCGTTGGACTAGACCCAAAAGAAAGAGTTAAATTCAGAAAATTAATCAGTTCTTTTGCTAACAATAAAATCGTTATATTATCTACACACATTGTAGCTGATGTGGAATATATTGCGGATGAAATTATTGTACTGAAGAAGGGAATGATTTTGAATAAAGGTACAACAGATATACTCCTAAAAGAAATTCAAAATCATGTGTGGGAATGTTTCGTAAACATGGATCAAATAAATCTTTTTGAGGATAAATTTATTGTGAGTAATCGGAAATATACGGAAAATGGAGCGGTTCTCCGCATTGTTTCAACAAACCAACCAGCTTTAAATGCAAAAAAAGTTGAGCCATCATTAGAAGATTTATATTTATACTATTTTCGTGAGGAGGGAGAAAACTGATGAAAATTATAAAGTTTGAATTTGAAAAAGTCCTTAAAAATAAAATTGTCATAGGAAGTTTAGTAATAAGTTTTATTGTTCTTCTAGGTATTTTCTTTGTTGGATATAACTATTCACAATTCAAAATGAGTGAAAGAAATAATGTCAACAAAGGATTTCCTAAAAATATAGATACTATCATCAGTCAAAAATATGCGGGGGACTTTACAGACAAAAAAGTACAAATGATATTATCTGATTCTATGAATCAGTTTCAGGAAAATGAAGAGAAAGGAGTTACCGATAAACCTTTTTATTTATTCTACTGGCAAATGGGCGACAATTTTTTTGACGATGACAGCGAAAATATTTACACAGAAATGATTCAAAAAGTAAAATCCGGAGAAAGACTATTGCTAGATGATGTATCAGTTCATTCGATTCGTGATTTAGGATTCACAGAATTTGAAAAGCCTTTACAAATAGGTAATTATGTTCCGTGGACAGATTTCTTTTCAGTAATTGGAAATATAAACCTGCTCATATGTGTTTTGACTATTTTAATTTGCTCTACAATATTTTCCAATGATACTTCAAAGAATGTGAATCAAATTTTATTGATTACCAAATTAGGCAGAAATAAAATGATTTTTGCGAAGATTATTGTAGGAACGGTGATTCCTCTATGTACATTGATTTTATTTCATCTTCTGAACGCAGGCATTTTTTCGCTCATGTATGATACTAGCGGGTGGAATTCAAGTATTCAGACAAATTTGTCAATGGGGTTATTTCAGTTTCCTGTTGAATGGAATCATTTGCAAACATACTTAATTGTTGTGCTTTTGCAAAGTATAGGAATTGTATTTGTTTCTAGTTTTACATTATTGATTTCTTCCTTTGCAAAATCACCTATAACTTCACTTTCTGTTTCATTGGGTATGTTTTTACTACCACAACTACTTTTGCAGATATTCAGAAAAGGAATATTAAATAAGCTATTATATTTCTTTCCTATTAACAATTTAAATGCTCAAAAAACTCTGGAATTACTAAGTTCAGAAAAATCATTTTTGATGAGTTCATTTATTCAGAATTTAATGGTAGTCTTTTTGTTTTTGATTACTTTGAAAATTATTTTTGATTTTATCACTTACAGACATATGAAATCATGGCATTTTTCATAAAACTGAATTTTCAGAAAGGAAACAACAAACTCTGTTAATGATATTTATGAATCAAACAAAGGAAAAAATAGAATGGTTATTATGTCCAATCTGTAGTAATAAAACTAGATTGAAAGTACGAAAAGATACGGAATTAATAAATTTTCCTCTATTCTGTCCAAAATGCAAAAAAGAAAGCTTAATCAACGTAAACAATTTAAAAGTAACCATTGTAAAAGAGCCAGACGCAAAGACGCAGAGCCGATAATACCGAGAATGAGTTAAGAATTTCTTGGGTTATCGGCTTATTTTATTGAATATGCAAGGTGGAGGATTACTTGTCCTCCACTTCCTTTGATTTGATGATTCCGTCAGCAACGCTTTCCATGATAACCAAATCCTTATCGGACAAGTTATCAAGTCGTTTTTCCAACTGTCGTCTTCTGGTGCTTTTTTCCAGATCAGACGCAGGCAGGAAAAATTCATCAACGGAAACATTAAGTAATGATACAAGGTCATAGAACACCTGTAAACTTGGGTGTTGCCCTTTGTTTTCGATATTTGTTAAATAGCGTGGGTCAATCTCAATCATTGCTCCCACTTGCTCACGAGTTAATTTTTGCTTTTTACGAGCTTCTTTGATTGCAAGACCAAAAGCTCTAAAATCATATTTATCTTCTTTTTTACGCATATGTAATCACCTCACTATATTTTACTGTTAAACCGTTCTATGCTGGTTGAACTGATTGACAGTATATATGTGTATCAAGCAGAGGGAACCGGCAAAGAACGTACTCAAAAAGTGGAAATCAATTATAGATTTCTTTGTGAGTCCCAATGTGGTATTGCATGAGGGAAACACACGAACTACAGCAGTATTTTTTATTAAGTATCTTAGAACGCTAGGATTTGACGTAACCAATGATATTTTTGCGGAGAACGCATGGTATTTTAGGAATGCGCTTGTTAGAGCTAATTATAACGATTTAAAAAATGGTGTTCATGAGACAACTGAGTATTTGGAAATGTTTTTAAGAAATTTGTTGTTGGATGAGAAGAATGAACTTCATAATCGTTCGATGCATATTAGTGGAGTGTTTGAAGAAGTGGACATTGAAAACACAAAAGTGGATATTGAGAGTGAAGAAGTGGACATTGAAAACACAAAAGTGGACATTCGAAATAAATTACTTTCTTTCTCAGATACGATTTCAGAAAAAACAATAAATCATACAGTAGAAATATTCTCAAAACATGGAAAAGAAGATTACTTTGGAAGAACGATTGTAGAAGATATTACCGGATTAAAGCCATCAGGCGCTTCCAAGTTAATAAAACTGTTGGTTGATAGTGAAGTGATTGTGCCGGTAACTGGACATGGAAAAGGAAAATATCGGTTTCAATAAAAGGGGACGTTGAAAGGGTGTTAATGCCATTCGCAAAACTGCCCAAAACAAATCTGCGGACTGATATATTACCAAATTCGGTAGCAGTATTTATAATGATTTTGCATTATAAAAGTGTTACAAAATATCGGCATACCCGCCACACGTTTACAAAGTCAAACGGTCTGTACGCCATGTCTTAACCTTATGATTGCGGATGTTAGCAACATGTCAAGGGGGGGGGGAAAAACCAGTAACCATGCGGGTTCGCGTACTGTTAAAGCGGTGAAAAACGATTCCGCATGTCGAGACGGTAGTTTTGATGTCAAGGGTAAAATAGGCAAAGGCAGAAATGTCTGGAAATTAAGGGCTTTAAGACCAATAGTAGTAATTTGAAGTGCTGCTGTTGGTCTTTTTCTTTTGCCTTGCCACGAACATATCTGTTCAAAGATGTTCCTGTTGGAGGGTTGCTTTGAAGAACAACTATGGAAAATTGGTGGGGGTGAGAATATAAAATGAATGACAAATGATGAGAAAATGTTTGATAATATTCGTAAATGAGATTAAAATAAATAAAAGGAAGGACAAAACACCATGAAAATAGAACACACAATCGCACCCGTATACGATGAAAATTCAAGAATTCTGATACTTGGCAGCTTTCCATCGGTGAAGTCCCGAGAACAGAAGTTTTTCTACGGACATAAACAGAACCGATTCTGGAAGGTACTTGCAGGTATTCTTGGCTGTGAAGTACCACAGACAATCGAGGAGAAGAAAAAGATACTTCTTACACACCACATTGCAGTGTGGGATGTGATCCAAAGCTGCGAGATCGAAGGCTCTTCCGATGCCAGTATTCGTAATGTGATACCGAACGACCTTTCTGAAATTTTAAAGACTGCCGACATTCAGGTGATTTATACGAATGGTGGGAAAGCATATGAACTATATCAGAAATACATTTTTCCGGTAAATGGAATCAAGGCAGATAAACTCCCGTCAACCAGTCCTGCCAATGCCGGATATTCGCTGGAATGCCTGAAAGAAGCCTGGAGTAAAATATATAAGTCAGGTGATTAAAATCAGGAAGAACAGGAACAGATACAGGGTATCCAGACTAGCATCCCGCTTCTGGGATATCACCAGAGGACAGATCAAAGTCGGTGGTATGGACATCTCAAAAATAGATCCGAAAACCCTGATGTCTATCTATTCAATCGTATTTCAGGATGTCACGCTGTTTAATAACTCCATTATGGAAAATATCAGAATCGGTAAACAGAATGCAACGGATGAAGAAGTAATCGCAGCGGCAAAACTGGCTCACTGTGATGAATTTGCAGAGTTACTGTTCACACGACACTATCCCGCGAGGTGTTTTGGCATGAGAATGCCAAAATCCCGAGACATACCGCGCGAATTTATGCGAATAGCATAAATTCTGTGCATCGCGAAGCGTGTTACTGAGAACGGAGTGAACAGTAACTTTGCAGAAAAGCTGCCGGATGGAAATTGTAAAAGACTACTTGATAAACAATAATCAATATGATAGAATATGGACATTCTCCGCGAGGGAGTAATCGGCATATTCTAAAGGATATGTAGTACTATCGACATAATGGTGCAATGCGCACCCGGTATTACAGTAAACGATGAGACTCATGGACAGTTAGAACAACTGTCTGTGTGTCTCTTTTTTTATGTCACAGAAAATTACTCCGTAATGTTCCAGTGACATAAAAAAGCCCTCCGGGCAGTATCGCACTGCGGCGGAAAGGAATTATGTCGCTGAAGCGACCCGCCGCAGGCGAAGAATTCTGCCTGCAGGGTTCTTTCCTGTGCCGCGGCAGCAATTCTATAAAAATATTTTACACAGATAAAGGAGAGAAAAAGACATGAATATTTTTGAACTGTTTATACTGGCAATAGGGCTGTCCATGGATGCATTTGCGGTATCCATCTGTAAAGGACTTTCCCTTGGCAAAATCAAAGCAAAACATATGTGCATCGCAGGTGCATGGTTCGGCGGATTTCAGGCATTAATGCCTCTTATTGGATACTTCGGAGGACGATTCTTCGCAGACAAAGTAACCCGCTACAGCCATTGGGTAGCATTTGTACTTCTGTTATTTATCGGAATCAGCATGATCAAAGAATCCGGAGAAGAAGAACACGTCAATGCAGATATGGATGTCAAATCCATGTTTTTACTTGCAGTCGCAACCAGTATTGATGCACTTGCAGTAGGCGTAACATTCGCATTTCTCAAAGTAGCAATCGTCCCTGCTGTTTCCTTCATTGGAATAGTAACCTTCGTCTGTTCAGCCGCAGGCGTCAAGATTGGAAGCCTCTTTGGAATGAAATACAAATCCAAAGCAGAACTATGCGGTGGAATCATACTCATTCTTATTGGAGTGAAAATCCTGCTGGAGGGACTTGGAATTATTTAGAAAAGAACAATAAAAATTACAAATCCCCAACCAAACGTGCTATAATACCAATATCAATAAGAACACAAAATTCAATCAAAAATTGAACACATATCAGGGAGGTTTCTATTATGAAAAAAGCAAAATCCGCAGCCGCACTTTTATGCAGCGCATGCCTGGTACTTTCAGGAACAGCAGTACCGACAATGGCAGATTCCGTGAAAGTGGTAACACTGGGAGCAGATCTTTCCCAGGACCAGAAGAATACAATGATGAAATACTTTAACGTAGACAGCAGTCAGGTACAGATCCTTACCGTCACAAACCAGGATGAAAGAGATCACTTAAGTGCCTATGTACCAATCGAACAGATCGGAACCAGAACAGTAAGCTGCGCATACGTAAAACCAACCCAGTCCGGCGGAATCAAAGTAAGAACAGCCAACCTTAACTGGGTAACCTGTAACATGATTGCTACTTCACTTTCCACATCAGGAGTAAAGAACTGTGAAGTAGTTGCAGCCTGCCCGTTCGAAGTATCCGGTACAGGTGCGCTGACCGGTATCCAGATGGCATATGAGACAGCTACAGGCGAACAGCTTGACAGCACGAAGAAAGAACTTGCAACAGAGGAAATGGTAGTAACAGGAAATCTTGCAGATGAAGTCGGTAAGAATGATGCAACAACTGTTATGAACAATTCCAAGATGCAGGTTATCAAGGATAACGTTCAGAATGCAGATGAGATTTACAATATCGTAGTAAATGTTGCACAGCAGAACAATGTAAATCTGGATTCTGACCAGATCAATAAGATCGTAGAGCTTCTGAAGCAGATTGCACAGCAGGATTATAATTATGATGATGTAAAAGCAACTCTGGAACAGGTAGACCAGAATACATCCGGTGACAGTGGTGAACTCGGTGACATTGCTGACGAAGAAGACGACACTGTTAATGCAGGTGATACAGCAGATGGCGACGATATTCTTAACAGCGTTGATAACAGTGCTCTGGGTGGAGATATCGTAGAGAGTTCTACAGAGAATCCATCACTGGAACAGGAGTCTGGTCTGGTTGAGGATAACAGCAGTGATCAGGATGATGAAATGAATTCTACAGATATGCCGGAGGAAACAGCTGGTGACGAGACAACAGATGACAGCACACTTGGCAATATAGATGAAGAAGCGGATCAAACAGAGGGTGTTGAGAATGGAACTACAACAGATGAACTTGACACTTCCTCATTAACAGAGGATCAGCTGACATTATTTAATAAAGCTGAGAATTTCTGTAAAGGAGAATACGAGGGCGATACAGCTGCTCTTACAACAGCTATGGAAGATGAGACAGCAACCGCATCTGTAGTTCTTGACGCTGAAAATGGTGCAACACTTTCCAAAGATGTAGAGAAAGCATACCTGCAGATTCTTACTGAGGGAACAGATTCCTATCAGGCAGATGGAACTGAAATTTACATGAGCACAGAACTCAATATGGTAGATAAATCCATGAAAGAGATCTTTGGATTAAGCGCAGATACACAGGCAAGCCCGGAGCTTAGCGAACTTTCTGATGAAGACAGACAGACTTTATATAATGAGACAATGAAATTCTTCGAGAAACTCTACGGTGAGAGCAGCGAAACCTATAATACAGATGAGGCAGAGACAACTGAAACCGCAGACACAGAGAACAGCGAAGATTATGCAGAATAATCGAAAAGACCAGGAATATAAGCAGAACCAGAACCAGGATAGTGCTATGCAGGGGACGTTTCTGATACGGAAAGCAGACGAAACAGATGTTGTCGGAATTATGAAAGTTATGAATGAAGCACAGGGCGATAAAGAACATCCGGACTGGTTTGTAGCTGATAATGAAGATTATATCCGTGCGCATCTGAAAGAGCATGGTTTTGTAGTTGTAGCAGAATCTTCAGAAGAAGAGATTGCAGGATTCTTTCTTATTAAATATCCTGAAAATAAGGAAGATAATCTGGGGACTTATCTCGATTTTGATGAAGAACAGCTTGTACATGTAGCAGTCATGGATTCAGCAGTTGTAGGAAATACATACAGAGGCAATGGGCTGCAGGGACGGATGCTCGAAGCAGCAGAGAATTTCCTGAATTTGGAAGAATACTATTATCTGATGTGTACGATACATCCTGATAATCAGTTCAGCAGACATAACATGGAGAACCATGGATATGAAGTAAAGAAGATTGCACTCTGCTATGGTGGACTTCCAAGATGTATACTTCTGAAAAATGCAAAAAAAATCTGAAAAAATACTAAAAATAAAAGAAACAAACAGAAAACAGCCAGTGAAATTTTTGTGATTTCGCTGGCTGCTTTCCGTTATATGTGGAAAAAATAAAATGAATGTGATAGAATGGGTGATTAGAAATAGAAAATTTACTGCATATATAGCAGTGTCAACAAAGGGATATCAGGTTCAAAAACTTTGGCGCATGAGCTTGAACAGCTTTTTGAATTTGATATCATGAAATGTGATGAAAACATAACGAGGAGGAAGATAAATGGGTATAGCAGTTGTAACCCTGAAAAAAGGTGAGGGACGACTTCTGAAATCCGGCGGAATGTGGATTTTTGATAATGAAATAGATTCAATCATGGGAAGTTTTGAGAACGGAGACATAGTTCTTGTCCATGATTTTGACGGATATCCGATGGGAAGAGGATTTATTAATACGAACTCCAAGATTACAGTACGTCTGATGACCAGAGATGAGAATGTTGAAATCAATGAAGAACTTCTGGAGAAGCGCGTACGTGATGCATGGGAATATCGTAAAAAAGTGGTAGATATAAGCAGCTGTCGTCTGATTTTTGCAGAGGCAGATTTTCTTCCGGGACTTGTTGTGGATAAGTTTTCTGATGTGCTTGTTGTCCAGTCACTGGCGCTTGGAATCGACCGTTTCAAAGAGACGATCGTGGAGCTTATTAAGAAAGTTCTTGCGGAAGATGGAATTACGATCCGTGGTGTTTATGAGAGAAGTGATGTAAAGGTCCGTAAACAGGAAGGCATGGAACTGGTGAAAGGCTTCATCGGACCGGAATTCCCGACACTTGTACAGATTGAAGAAAACGGCGTAAAATACGAAGTAGATATCAAAGACGGACAGAAAACAGGCTTCTTCCTTGATCAAAAATATAACAGACTTGCAATTCAGAAATTATGTAAGGGTGCGAAAGTCCTGGACTGCTTCACACATACAGGCTCCTTTGCTCTGAATGCGGGAATCGCAGGTGCTGACAGTGTAACCGGTGTGGATGCATCTCAGCTTGCGGTAGATCAGGCGACAGCCAATGCCGCATTAAATGGCTTATCTGACAAAGTGAAATTTATCTGCGAGGATGTATTTGAGCTTCTTCCTGAACTGGAACAGAAAGGTGAGAAATTTGACGTTGTGATTCTGGATCCTCCGGCATTTACCAAGTCAAGAAACTCAATCAAGAATGCAGTAAAAGGATATAGAGAAATCAATCTGCGTGCTATGAAACTGGTCAAAGACGGAGGATTTCTGGCAACCTGTTCCTGCTCTCATTTTATGGATTACGAGTTATTCACCAGAACAATCGGACAGGCAGCAAAGAATGTACATAAGAGACTGCGCCAGGTAGAATACAGAACCCAGGCACCAGATCACCCGATTCTCTGGGCAGCAGATGAGTCTTACTATTTAAAATTTTATATTTTCCAGGTTTGCAATGACAGGTAATAGAAAGAGAGGACATTATTATGAGTTTTAAAGAAGTAAAAGCAGAAGAACTGACTATGAATCCATTTACTAAGATTGGAAAAGAATGGCTGCTGATCACAGCTGGAAATGAAGAAAAATGCAACACCATGACAGCCAGCTGGGGCGCAATGGGTGTTATGTGGGGAAAGAATGCAGTAACTGTATACATCCGTCCACAGAGATATACAAAAGAATTCGTAGACAGAGAAGATACATTTACGATTTCCGTGCTGGGAGAAGAGTATCGCAAAGCATTAAATTATTGTGGCAAGGTTTCCGGAAAAGGTGTGGATAAGATCAAAGACGCAGGTCTGACTCCATATTTCACAGATGGAACAGCAGGAATCGAGGAAGCAGATATGATCATGGTCTGCAAGAAAATGTATCATGATGAGATTAAACCGGAGTGCTTTGACGCACCGGAAAATGACGGCAAGTGGTATCCTCAGAAAGATTATCATACCATGTATATCGCAGAAATCGTGAAAGTTCTTGTGAGGGAATAAAAGAGGTAATCTATGAAAGATAAATTAAATAAATTTATGCAGGGACGTTATGGAGTAGACCAGTTCGCAAGATTTACTCTTGGAGTGGCACTTTTTGTTATCGTGATAGGATCTTTTCTCAGAAGAAATGTAGCAGGCGGCATTTTAGATACATTGGGATTTATTCTTATTATCTATACATATTTCAGGATTTTTTCCAGAAATGTCTCTGCCCGTTATGCGGAAAATCAGAAATATCTGGGTTATACGCAGAAAGTCCGCAGCCAGTTTGCCAGAGAGAAGAATATGATGGAACAGAGAAAGACACATCATATCTATACCTGCCCGGGCTGTGGACAGAAAATCCGTATTCCGAGAGGAAAAGGACAGAAAGTAGAAATTGAATGCCCGAAGTGCCACGCAAAATTTGTAAAAAGACGCTAGTACAGCGAATCAGTAGAACCCCGGCGAAGCATAAGCGGGAGAAAACTTTGAATAATCAAATAGAGTGCTAAATATAATGGAGGAATTATGTTTGGATATGTAGTAATGAATAAGCCGGAAATAAAGTTTAAGAATTTCGACCTTTACCGTTCCTTTTACTGCGGTCTGTGCAGAGAATTGAAAGACAGATATGGAATATCCGGACAGATTTCTCTGACTTATGATATGACGTTTGTTGTAATTTTGCTGAGTGCTCTTTATGAGCCGCCAACCCGGAAAGGAACAACCAGATGCATCATTCATCCGGTACGAAAACAGCCGTTCAGAAGAAATGCAGTGACCGGATATGCGGCAGATATGAATGTACTTCTTACCTATCATAAATGCCGGGATGACTGGGAAGATGAGAAGAAAGCGATGGCCCTTGGGTATTCAAAAGTTCTACAGGGAAAAGTCCGGAAGCTGGATAAGAAATATCCGGAGAAATCACGCCGGATACAGGAACTTCTAAAAGAGCTTTCTGAAATGGAAAAAGCCGGCGAACATGATATTGACAAGATGTCAGGCTGCTTTGGCAGGATCATGGAAGAAATTTTTGCATGGAAACAGGATGTGTGGGAGAATTCGCTGCGGAGAATGGGATTTTTTCTCGGAAAATTCATCTATCTTCTGGATGCATATGATGATGTGGAGGAGGATATAAAAAATAAAAATTACAATCCTTTTTCAGAACAATATATAATGGAAGGGTTTGAAGAGCAGGTACGGCAGATTCTGATCATGATGATGTCACAGACTTGCAGGGAGTTCGAGAAACTTCCTATTATAAAATATACCGATATTTTGAGAAATATTCTCTACTCTGGAGTGTGGGTGCGCTTTGAGGCGGTTCACAAACAGAGAAAAGAATCAGGGGAGAAAAAGAATGATTGATCCGTACAGTATACTTGGGATATCCAGGGATGCATCCGATGATGAGGTAAAGAAAGCATACCGTAAGCTGAGCAGAAAATATCATCCCGATGCCAATATAGACAATCCAAATAAAGAGCAGGCTGAGGAAAAATTCAAACAGGTTCAGCAGGCTTATGAACAGATCATGAAAGAAAGAGAGCAGGGAACTGGCTACGGAAATTACGGGGGCTATAATTATGGAGGCTTCGGAGGCTTTTCCGGTCAGACAGATTCCGGCTATCAGGATGAGGAGAGCATCCGCAGACAGGCAGCAGCCAATTATATTCAGAGTGGACACTACCGTGAAGCTATGAATGTACTGCAGTCACTTCAGCAGAAGAATGGACAGTGGTATTATCTTTCTGCTATGGCAAATATGGGACTTGGAAATAATGTAAATGCTCTGAATGATATTAAAGAAGCAGTTCGTTTAGAGCCAGATAATGCACAATACCGGATGCTGCAACAGCAGATGGAAGGCGGTGGAACCTGGTACCAGGAAATGCAGAATCCTTTTGGAGGCATGCCGACAGGCAGCGATGACTATTGTATGAAACTTTGCCTGGCAAATCTGGCATGCAGCTTATGCTGTCCGGGTGGCGGCGTGTTTTGTTGTTAAAAAAATTCAGTTAGTAATTGACAACTAAAAGTGAAAATATTACTATATTAAAGTGATTTGATATCGAATTGAAGTTCAAAAGTCTTATTGTACAGGCACGAACGACTTTCTGACCTTTTGACTCTGATATCATAATAAAGAATACAGGAGGAAATCAATAATGAGTATTCGTATTGGTATTTTAGGCTACGGTAATCTTGGCCGTGGTGTAGAGTGTGCAATTAAACATAATCCAGATACAGAGCTGGTGGCAGTATTTACACGTCGTGATCCGAAAACAGTTAAGATCCTTACAGAGACTGCTACAGTATATTCTGTAAATGATGCTGAGAAAATGAAAGACAAGATCGATGTACTGATCATCTGTGGAGGAAGTGCAACAGACCTTCCGAAACAGACACCGGAATATGCAAAGATGTTCAATGTAATTGACAGCTTTGACACACATGCAAGAATTCCGGAGCATTTTGATGCAGTAGATGCTGCTGCAAAAGAAAGCGGACATGTCGGAATTATCTCTGTAGGCTGGGATCCGGGAATGTTCTCACTGAACCGTCTCTATGCAAATGCAATCCTTACTAACGGTAAAGACTATACATTCTGGGGCAAAGGTGTAAGCCAGGGACATTCAGATGCTGTACGTCGTATCAAAGGTGTAAAAGATGCAAAACAGTATACAATCCCTGTAGAAGCAGCACTGGAAGCTGTAAGAAACGGAGAGAATCCAGATCTTACAACCAGACAGAAACATACAAGAGAATGCTTCGTAGTTGCAGAAGAAGGCGCAGACCTTGCACAGATCGAGAATGACATCAAGACTATGCCGAACTATTTCGCAGACTATGACACAACTGTACATTTTATCAGTGAAGAGGAACTGAAACGTGACCATAGCGGCATTCCACATGGTGGATTCGTGATCCGTTCCGGAAAAACAGGCTGGAATGATGAGAATAACCATGTAATCGAATACAGCCTGAAACTGGATTCCAATCCGGAATTTACATCTTCTGTACTTGTTGCATATGCAAGAGCTGCATATCGCATGAATAAAGAAGGACAGACTGGTGCGAAGACAGTATTCGATGTAGCGCCGGCTTATCTGTGTGCTGCTGACGGAGCTGAATTAAGAAAACACTTACTGTAATTTGGATGCGTTACTGAGAACAGGGGAAACAGTAACGTAATTTGCAATCAGATTAACTGAATAATCAGAGAATCGCTGATTGATACAGGACGATATATAATAATATTGTACAATTGGCTGTATTACTAAAAACAGAAAAAAGAGACAGGGTTTTTGTGGACTTTGTCTCTTTTTTGTGGATTGAAATGTGAAAAATTGGTGAATGTTTAACATAATTTTACTTGTCTGTTGACTGAATATTGAAAGTGTAATATAATATAGTCATAGAAACGTAACAACATTGTAAAAAACTTTGTTGAAGTTCAGAGCGTATCTGAGAGGTATAAGAGATATAGAGAGTATCCATGCGATACTGCAGACTGTACTTTTCAGACACGCTCTGATAATGAAAAGAAGAAAAGGAAGGTATGTATGCAAAACGTAAACAGGAAACTTAAAATCTGGGGGGTACTTCTGTTTCTGCTGTTTTTTGTCACAGGAATTTCAATGTATTTTACTGCGGCGAATGTACATGCTGAAACGAAAACCGGTTTTGTAACTATTAACGGGAAATCATACTACATAAACGAAGACGGATCTAAGCAGAAAGGCTGGCTTGAACTCAAGGGTAAGAAGTATTACTTTAATGCAACGACAGGCGTTCAGGTAAAAGGCTGGGCAACTGACAGTAAAGGGAGAAAGAGGTATTTCAGCAAGAATGCCGGAGTTATGTTGACTGGCTGGCTTACTGATTCAAAGGATCAGAAGAGATATTTTGATCCATCTACAGGATTCATGCAGACAAAATGGCTGACGCTGAATGGCAGGAAATATTATTTTTATAGCAACAGTGGTGTAGCTGCCTGCAAAACATTCCTTACAGACAGTAAAAATAACACGAGATATTTTACCAGTGCATGTTATATGCTTACCGGATGGACTAAGAATTCAAATAATGAGTACAGATATTTCGAAACAGAAGATGGAATCATGGCAAAAGGATTCCAGACACTTGACGGAAAGAAATATTATTTTAGTACAGGCAGCGGTAAGATGGCTGTAGGTTGGACGACTATCAGCGGAAACAAATATTATTTTGATAAAGAAACCGGTGTAATGGCCACAGGTGATGTGACTATTGATGGTACAAAATATCACTTTACTTCTGACGGTGTATTAAATAATACAACAACTCCTACAGGATCAAAGACAATCAAGAATTATCTTGCCGGTGCATTACAGCCGGTTGGACAGGCTCTGTATGTATGGGGTGGTGGCTGGAATGATTCCACAAGAAAAGGAACAAGCCAGACAATGACTGATTTCTATAACAGCCAGAGCAGCAGTTATGATTATAATAACTATCGAGACCTTAGCACTGCGAACCGCGCGAAAGGATTTGACTGTTCAGGATTTGTAGGCTGGGCAGCATATCAGGTAATGCAGAGTAAATCCGGTGTCGGAAGCGGATACACAGTTGTTTCCGGCGAGGTTGGTTCTTATTATAAATCTATGGGTTGGGGAAGTGTTCTCACTCAGGCAAATCTGGCAAGTGATGACTGGACGGTATATCCTGGTGATGTTGGATATGACAGTGGTCATACATGGATCATTCTCGGACAGTGTAAGGATAAGAGTGCGGTGATCGTACACTCTACACCGAATGCAGGTGTTCAGATCGCAGGTACACCAACACCGTCAGGTGATTATTCAAGCCAGGCAATTACATTGGCACAGAAATATATGTCAAGATATCCTGGATTTACGAAATATGCTTATCATACTTCATCAGGCAACTACATCAGAAGGGGTAATTATCTGAGATGGAACAGAAGTACACTTTCAGATCCGGATGGTTATCTGAATATGACAGCAGATCAGATTCTCGCAGATCTGTTTAGCTAAAAATGAAATAAAAAAGCAGCTTTCATGAGGAAGGCTGCTTTTTTATTTGCTGCAAATATGAAATTATAGCAATCTTCGTAAATAATGCATCTTAATCCAGCCCATCAGAGTGTGAAATCCTGCGTCAGATATCTTTGCCGTGCGTCAGCACGCCTGCAGATATCTTCCTTGTCTTTCGCACTCTGCTGAACTGTCTTAAATGCATTATTTACGAGGATTGCTATAGGATTGGCCACTTGCTTTTAACCAAATCAAGTAAGTCCCCTGCTTCAATTGCGAAGAGCAATAAGCAGTGGGTGGGGACTTGCTTGTATCAGAAGGGGTACAAGCCCCTTCTGATAAACTGCGAAGCAGTTATTTGGTTATGAGCAAGTAGCGAAAGCGGATTGCGAATATCCGATTGACATATTACAGAAGCACAATGAAATATGTTTGAATTGTGTGAAAAACTAATAAGAATCACAAAAAGATTACCAAATGTTACAGAAATATAAAATTTGTTGTAAATAACCCTTGCGTTTCTAAATGTGATATGTTAATATGTATAAGAATTAACTTAGATATTACAAAAGGATTACAAGATAGAAAGAAAATGTTACGAGGGTGAGAATTCATGAAGAAAAGAATTATATGTCTTACATTAGCACTGCTTATGACAGCAACACAGGTAGTCAGTGTAAGCGCTTCAAGAGAGGATGAATTAAGAGAAGAGCAGGCGATTACAAGCCAGCAGCTTGATGCAACTTATTCCAGAATGGATGAGCTGGCATATGCGAAATCACAGCTTGAGAATGAGATTTCCGAACTGGATTCCAATCTTGTAAGTGTTATGGTTTCTATCGATACTCTTAAAGGAGATATCGATAATAAAGAAGTAGATATTATCAGAACAAAACAGGATCTGGCGAAAGCTCAGAAGGCAAGAGATAAACAGTATGAGAGTATGAAGAAACGTATCCAGTGCTTATATGAACAGGGCGGAGATACAGCATGGTTCCAGATGATGCTTAATTCAGATGATCTCAGCGAGCTTCTTACACGTGCTGAGAACACACAGCAGATGTATGAACAGGACAGAAAGAACCTTGATAAATATGTAAATACGATCAATGAAGTAAATAATCTTAAGACACAGTATGAATCTGATAAGGCAGAGCTGGAGGAGATGAAGGCTTCTTATGAAGAACAGTCTTATAATCTTCAGTGTCAGATTGATGCGAAGAAAGCTGAATCTGCAGATTATGAAAATGAAATTGCCTATGCACAGCAGCAGGCTACAGAATATGCAAACCTGTTAGCAGAACAGACAGCTGAAATCCAGAGACTGGAAGCTGAGAGAATTGCAGCAGAAGAAGAGGCAAGACGTCAGGCTGAGGAAGAAGCTGCAAGACAGGCCGCAGAGGAAGCAGCTGCTGCAGAAGCCGCTGAACAGGAGCAGGAATCTGAATCAGAAGATAATGTGGAATATGACGAAGACGGAAATGTAATAGAGAACTCAGATGATGAGAGTGAAGAGTCCGATTCAGAAGAAGATGTAGAGTACGACGAGAACGGGGATGTTGTTGACAGTGGTACATCTTCTGATGATGTAGAGTACGATGAGTATGGCAATGTAATTGATTCTGATAATACAGTATCAGCAGATGATTACGAGAGTGAACAGTCATCTGGCTCAGACAGTTCTTCTTCCTATTCCGGATCAGGATCTTCTGTTGTAGATTATGCTACACAGTTTGTTGGTAATCCATATGTATGGGGAGGCACAAGCCTTACAAATGGAGCTGACTGTTCAGGATTTGTTCAGAGTGTATATGCAAACTTTGGTGTAAGCCTTCCGAGAACTTCTTATGAACAGCAGAACGCAGGTACAGAAGTTTCTTATGCAGATGCACAGCCGGGAGATCTGATCTGCTACGGTGGACATGTTGCAATTTACATGGGTAATGGACGTATCGTTCATGCATCCAACTCCGTAGATGGTATCAAGATCAGTGATAATGCAGCATACAGAACAATTGTTTCTGTAAGAAGACTGGTGTAATGACAGAGCGTATATTGATCTGATAATACATCGGGGTAATTAAATAAGTATAAATAATTAAATACAAATAGGGGTGAAAGGGAGTACTGATAAAAGGGGTCAGTGCTCCCTTTCGTTTTCTGCGTAAGATTTTACCAATTATTAAATGGATTTTACCTTGACATAAAATTATTTGGATAGTACAGTTTAAGTAACTGTTAGATAAATTCAGCCAGATTTCAGATAAACTCAGATAAGCTGTGGGATGTCTGACTGGCATGGAAAATGGCTGATATAGCAAAGTGCAGCAAAATAAAATGAGAATATCTGATTGAAGGTTACTGCGCGTTTGATTGTGGGATAGGAGTGTGTGAACAGTAATGCCAGATATCTCAATAGATAGAAGAGAGTGAAAGCGAGGAAAGACAGATGGCAAATGACCATGTAGAACATATAAGAATTGTACAGGAAACGGTTGCAGGTAAGGAAATTACCTTTGCACATGTAATGGGTGGTCCTGCTCCGATCATATATCAGAAGCTGGGATTGAATCCGCAGGTAGATTACCGTTCTTCTGCGATTGGAATCATGAATATGACACCGCCAGAATCTGCTGTGATCGCATCAGATATTGCAGTCAAGAGTGGAAATGTTTATCTGGGATTTGCAGACCGTTTTACAGGTACGCTGATTATTACAGGAGAGATTTCTGATGTAATGTCAGCAATGACAGAGGTTGTGGATTATTTCAGAGATACATTAGGCTATGTAGTCTGTGACATTACCAAGAGATAGGAAGTGCTTTGATGGCAGGGATGACGACAAAAGAATTATTGGAGAAGCTTTATCATGAGGACTATGAGAAGCTGAAAGGAAAGAAACTTCGCATGACCAGAGTGAGAGTTCCTGGCAAGGAAGTATGTCTGGCACATGTGATCAATCCATCTCAGAGTTGTATCTATCAGAATCTGGGACTTCATATAGGAGTCCATGAAGGAGAGGACCATACAGGGGAGGCGATAGGAATGATTCGCTTTACACCCTGGGAAGCAGTAGTTGTAGCGGCTGATGTGGCAGTAAAAAGTGCGAATGTAGAGATTGGCTTTATGGATCGTTTCAGTGGTTCACTGATTCTTACCGGAGGGCTGACAGAGGTTCAGACGGCAGTAGAAGAAGTCGTGAGATTTTTTAAAGAGGTATTAAAGTTTAAAACCTGTGCGATTCACAGAAGCTAGCACAGCCTATATTGGGAGAGCTGAAAGGAAAGAATACAAAATATGAAGAAGATATTTTTGATGGGCAGAAGCGAGGCTGGGAAAACTTCGCTTACGCAGGCTTTGAAAGGAGAAAAACTTCATTACATAAAAACACAGTATACAAATACGAATGATGATACGATTGATTCTCCAGGTGAGTATGCGGAATCTAAACATTTCAGTGTCGGGCTTGCATGCTTTTCATTTGAGGCAGATGTGATCGCTATGGTGCAGTCGGCAGATGAGCCTTTCAGCCTTTTTGGATATGGAAGTAATTCGTTTATTCTCAGACCACTGATTGGGATTATAACAAAGATAGATTCTCCATATGCAAATGTACCGATGGTACGCCAGTGGATGATTAATGCAGGATGTGAACGTATTTTTCTGGTAAATAATGTTACCGGAGAAGGGATCGATGAGCTGAAGGAATATCTGGAGGAAGACCTTCCGCAGATTAGTCTGGAAGAAGCGAAATACAGACAGAGCCTGGGTTTAAATGAATGGGAACCCTTGCCAGAGAATTAAATATTATTTACTTCATAAGTTGCCAGAGTAGGATGGAAGTAATTCGTCATTAGAATAAGGATAAACGAAGAAATATAAAATTATATTGATAAATAGTTGACATTCTCATTACAAAATGTTACTATACAGTCAGTATAATTCCATACAGAACATATTAAGTGCTGATACTGTTTAAGAAACAGTACAGAAAGAGGGAATCAGGTGAGAAACCTGAGCGATCCGGTCACTGTAACAGAGGAGCAAATCTCAGAATGTCCATTGTGCCATAGCATGAGAAGGAGAGAGGAGCGATGAGCCTGGAGCCAGGAAACCTGCTTGGTATGGCGAGGTTAAACTTCCGTGTAAAGTGTAACAACCAACTCCGTTGAATCCGCAGCTTCGGAGTGTTGTCTGCTTTATTTGAAAGCAGACATTTTTTATGGAATGCGCCTGTTCTTTATGAATTATACATGATTAAATGGCAGGCGATACTACTTCGGATTTATTCGTTCCCTCCGCGCACTCATGAACGGATTTTTTTCTACCCCGGGGTAGCATCGCTCCCTCTTATAATTACGTAATTTAAGAAATGCTGTAATGAATTTTTGATACTTTGTTATGCGAAGAGTGATTGATGATTCATTAGAGTATTTTTTATATTATGAGAAAGAAGGAAAAAGAAATGGAGAAACCTTATTGGGAGGGAAAAGAGTATTCTTATTTCAGCCATAAAAAATGCGAGTATTTTCCATGCCATAAGAATGCAGATCCGGATGATTTTAATTGTCTGTTCTGTTATTGTCCACTGTATGCGCTGGGAGATAAATGCGGAGGGAATTTTCGATATACAGAGAATGGGATAAAGGATTGCACAAATTGTATGCTTCCACATAAAAGAAAAAGTTATGGTTATATTACGGGAAAATATCAGGAACTGTCGACGCTGATGAAGAAAATAAGAGAAAATGAGCAGACAGAGACCAAAATACCTCGAGGAATAAAATAAATTTGTGTGAAAAGCGGGAATGTGTCAGATTAGCCCAGATAAACGGGAACGATTTTTATTGTAATATACAATTAAGTTTGTTAGAATAAATACAACAAAAGAGAAGATCTGAAATGAAATAATACAGTTGTTGGAACAACCGGCAGCTAATATCTTCTTAAATATCAAAAACTTGAACGGATTTTTGTGTAAATTATTTTACATACACTCATGCACCGTTCGCACACTTTTCACCTGAACAAAAGAGAATGCGGCACAGGCATTTGACATCTTTTCCTGCCGGTATTTTTTCTGACTGGCAGAACCGGACATTTCTATTTTCTATATGTTTCCTCCTTGAAGCAAGAGTTCCATTGCCGAGGAAAAATTTTTTGGAATTTTATGCATGATTTGTATAGAGGATAAGAGGAGGAGTTCTTTTACTGTTATTAACAGAAGAAAAATAGATTGTAAAGATACAAGGTTGGAAGATATATTTGCTACATAGAACCGCCGGAAAGCATGAAGTTGCTATCTGGCGGTTTTGGTGTAACAGGAAATTTTACAAAGCAGGATTCTATATTGAAAAATGAAATTAAAAATGATACAATGCTATTATCTTTAAACATGGAGGAATTATCAGACATATGAAAAAAAGAACTACTGCTATACGTGTGCTATCGGCTTTTTTGACATCTGCCATGATTTGCGGTTCGATACCTGTAAAAGGTCAGGAGATGTTTGGAACTGGTATATATCAGGAAACGGAAGCAGAGGATATAGAAGAATTTCAGGATTCTCAGACAAATGATTTTGAGACAAATACGGAATCAGATACGGAATCAGATACAGAAGTATTTTCGTCTGACGATACAGAACAGGATTTCCAGGATGGGGAGACGTCGCAGGAGAATACAGAGGGAATCCGATATATCAAAGGACGACCGTTAACAGAAGAGGAGAAAGAAGAGCAATTAGAACCGTTTAAAAATCTGACATTACTAGATCCGGGACCAGAGGTGGAAAGTGATCTGACATCTGTTTATGCTGCCTATGGAAGCAGGGCCGCAGCCTTTCCATCTTATTATGATTCCAGACAAAAGGGACTGGTTACTTCTGTAAAAGATCAGCATCCATTTGGAACGTGCTGGGCATTTGGAATGGCAGCAATCATGGAGTCCTCTTTGCTGGCACAGAACAAGGGGACGTATGACTTGTCAGAGGAGCATCTGTCATATTTCTTTTCCAACAGGCAGAATGATCCGTTAGGAAATACTGCCAATGATATAAATTCTGTATTGGGAAATTACCATAATATAGGTGGCAATGATTACCTGGCGGCAGTTTTTCTCAGCACATGGTCAGGTATGACTACAGAGACAGATGTGCCGTTTCCTACAGACTCCTCACATAAACAGGATCTGACTGAGGCAATATCCGAAGATAAAGCGTACCATGCGGCTGCATATCTGAAAAATGCATCGTTTTCTGAATATAGCGAGGAGCGTATGAAAGAAATGCTGATGAATGATCATGCAGTATCTATCATGCTGTATATGTCGGAAAATTATGTCAATGCAGATACAGCGGCGTATTGTTACCCTGTAAACAGAACTTCGGGAAAAATAATCAATCACATTGTAACAGTAGTGGGATGGGATGATAATTATTCCAAAAACAATTTCCTGTCCAGTTCTAATGTGACACAGGATGGTGCCTGGATTATAAAAAACAGCTGGGGAAATCAAAAAGGTGATGATGGATACTATTATCTTTCTTATCAGGATCCAAATATCAGCAACCTGGTAACGGCAGAGGCAGTGACGATTGCAGATCAGAAATATAAAAATAATTATTTTTATGATGGATCTTCAGCGATTTCTTCTATAAAAGTACAGCCGGGACAATCAGTGGCTGCTGTTTACGAGGCAAAGGCTGGTAATGGAAAAGAAGAGGCGTTGGGCGAAGTTAATGTAGTTACCATGAATGATAATGCTTCTTATAAGATTCAGATATACACAGATATCACAGATCCTTCTGATCCGGAAAGCGGTACAGCTGCATATGCGACACCTTATGAATTTGAACAGCCGATCGCCGGAGTGCAGACGATTACAGTGCCGGAAGTGGTTTTGAAACAGGGAAGCCGTTATTCGGTGGTGATTACAAATGCTGGAATCAGCTATATCAGCTTCGGAGTGGAAGCAAATGCCAGCTATAGGACTTCGGGAGGCAGTAACTGGTTTTCTTCCACGGCAGGGATAGAGAATAATCAGACATTTCATAAAAGCGCAGCGGCTACAGCGAAATGGTCAGATGGAAAGACTAAAAACTGGTCGGCAAGAATTAAGGCACATACAAGAACGTTAAGTCAATCCTGGGTACCGGATACACCGGTATTTCAGGTGAAGGCATATAATTCAGGATATAATCTTGTCTCATGGAAAGAAGTTCCTCAGGCGTCAGGATATTATGTTTACAGAAAACCTGCAACAGGTGGCTCATGGTCAAGAATTGCAACAGTTAAGAATTCAGTACTTCAATATAAAGACAGTAAGGTTACGGCGAATGCATCGTATCGATATACTGTACGGGCATACTATCAGGCAAATGGGAAAAATTATTTAAGTAAGTATACAACAGGCCCTGTGATTAAGGCGGCACCGGCATTACAGAAGGTTTCTTCTGTGAAATCAGAAACGAACGGAATCCGCATTCGTTGGAGTACACAGAAGAAATGTGACGGATATTACATTTATAGAAAGAAAAAAGGTGGATCTTATCAACTGATCAGGAAAATTTCTGATAAAAATTTCTCATCATATCTGGACAAAAAAGCCCAAAAAGGTGTATCATACTATTATGCGGTAAAAGCATATGTAAAAGAACCTTATGGAAACACTTACAGCAAATATAAGAGCTCATCTGCTGTAAAAAGAAAATAATAAATGATGAAGGAAAATGATTATGAAGAGAAAGTTAGGGGCAATAATAGCGACAGCTTTATGTTTTATCCTGACAGCGGTATCTGTTTACGCTGATGATGGGAAAAGCCAGAATCCGGATTATGTGACAGATTATTACATGATCGTGCAGAGTGCGCAGGGTGGCGTGGATATTTATGATGAGGCAGCTCCACAGAGCGTGAAATTAAATGACAAACAGATTCCAAATGGCACAGCGATTCATGTGCTTGGTGAAAAAAGCGGGACAGATAATAATGAATGGGCGTATACCCAATACCATGGAATGAATGGATATGTTCCGATGGGAGATTTGAATCCGGCTACCAGAGATGAAGCAATAGATAAGGAATATAATACTTTTGGCGGTAAAGATGTTGATTTCGAAGTAAAAATTCAGGGAAATGGTGTAAACGTACCGGTTTATAACGGACCTGGAGAGAAATTTGATGAAGTTTCAGGTTCAAATGGTATTGCGGATGAGACAACCGTACATATTTCTCAGTATGTCCAGGGCGAAGATGGAACAAACTGGGGAAAAGCAGATACACAGGGTGTTGATCAGGGTTGGATTAATCTTGACCGCGATACAGACTACGCAACTGAGAATGCTCCGGCAGCTGAGAATCTTCCGGATGCGACAGGTACATCAGGAAATGTTCCAGCGGCAGCTGATGAGGTTACACCGACGCCAACAGAGGCAGTAACCCCGACACCGGAAGCAACCCCGACACCGAAGGCAACGCCTACACCAGAAGCAACACCAACAGAAAAGGCAACCCCGACACCGGAGGCAACTCCGACGGAAGAAGCGACACCAACACCAGAGGCAACTCCGACAGAAGAAGCTACCCCGACACCGGAAACTGTAGAAACAGAGAAACCTGATTCAACAGATGAAAAGAAAGCCAGTGAAGAACAGACAGAGAAAACATCTGGAAAGAATGTGAAGTCAGATTCAGGAATGAAGAATCCTGTAATCTGGATCAGTGGTATTGGCATTATTCTGATTGTAATATTACTGATCTATTTCCTTAAGAAGAAAAAATAAATAAAGATTAATGAAATCAAAGAGCAGCTCACCGGATGGTGAAGCTGCTCTTTTTGGAAAAATGTGTGTGTATAATTGAGACATTCTGAGGAAACCTCGAATAGTCTTAATTAACAAAAAATGTTAACTTGTGTGTGCAAGTATAGTTTACAACTTTTTGCTGGATTAATCAAACTAAATTTTGAAGAAATTTTGGCTACGTTACTGAGAACGGAGTGAACAGTAATGTAACGCTTGCACAATACCGGAGGCGCACGTATAATAGGAGCAGGTGAAAATACAAGGGTGAGGTAGAAAAGACTATGAAAATAACGGAAGAACTGCTGGAGAAGATGAAAGTTGAAGATGAAAACTTTTCGGATGGACTGATTTTACCAGATGGCGATTACATAAGAATTCCAAAGGGCCATCTTCATGGCATGATGGCGCTGCTTCCATGGACGGAAGATGAAATATGGAAAATGATTCCTGAAAATGATTCTCCGTTATTCTGGCTGATTGAGAAAACGGGCTGTGTTCTGACTGATTATAATAATTCCATAGGAATGAAAATGACGGTTGCTCAGCAGAAAGTATTTGATGCAATGAGAAAACATGGGATACTTACAGATGACTATTACGATCTGACAAAACAAAGAGAGAAAGCCAGAAAAGAAAGAGAACAGAATACAAGAGTAGAAGCCTGAACAGTAGAAGATAACGGAAAAAACATTGGGGTATAAAATGAAAATAATGTGACGATCGATTAATTTTAAGAGATGGATCGTTATAAAGAAATAAATGTATGGAGGGTGTAATAAATGGAAAGACACGCATTTGCAATGCAGGTAAAGGACGGCATGATGAACGAAAAGCTACAGTGGAATGGGAAACCAGGCAACTTGGAATCATGGACTGGATTACCAATGATGTAGACTGGATGACAGGAGAATGGCATCCGGCAAGCAGAAGACTTGCGTGGCATAACTGACCCAGTAGTGTCCTGGGTGTGATGAGTTCAGAATAATTTGTAAAAGAAATTGTCTACAATCAAAAACAACAAAAACGGGCATAAAACAACATGCAGTCCAAAATAACAGATATCTGTATAGCTATCTGTTATTTTTTATTGTAAAAAGATTGAAAATTAATTGACAATATCTGAATTATTAGTAAAAATAACCAACCGATATTGGTATATATGAACAAGAAAAATGTTTTATTTGGTGATTATGACGGGAAAATAAAAATAAAACTAGGATTTTTGTTCAAAATATGAGATAAATAATTGGATAAAACTACTGAAAAGCAAAAAAACGGACAAAATAACACATTATTATGTTTACAAAATTGGTTATATATGTTAATATAAACTCACAAAAACAAAAAAGCTTCGGCAAAATATCCAAAAAGGAGGAATATCATGAAGAAAAAATTAATCGCAGCGTTACTCTCAGCAGCTATGGTGGTTTCTGCAGTTCCTGCATATGCAAGCGATGCAGCAGAAGAGGAAACAAACACAGAGAGCAGTACAGAATCTCCGTTAGCGGGTAAGAAGATAGCATATATCATGTACATGTCATCAGCAACTATCTTCCAGATGTGGTCAGATTCATTTACTGCAACAGCAGAGAAGCTTGGTATGGAAGCAAGCACTTTCTTCTGCAATGATAATGCAGATACATGGAAGAGTACAATTGAGCAGTGCGCACAGGGCGGATATGACGGATTAATGGTTTCTCATGGCGGTCAGGAATATGCATATGATTTCCTGACAGGAATTTTGGAACAGTATCCGGATTTAAAAATTGTTACATTTGATACTCCGTTTAAGGATGCAAATGGTGAAACAGCAAAGATCGATGGTGTTACACAGTTCTTCCAGCAGGATGCAGGATTTGCAGAATCTCTGGTTCAGTGTATCCTTGATATGTATCCGGATAAGACAGAGGCAGGTGAGCCTGTAAATATCCTTCAGGTACAGCAGGGCGCAGGATATAACAGCCCGTTTGATCGTCGTCAGGTAGGTTACGAGCCATTTGAAACAGATGGAAAGATCAAAACTGTTGAAAGAATCGCACCGATCGATGATCAGAATGCTACTTCATCTATGCGTGACGTTACAGCAGCTACATTACAGAAATACGGTGAGGGTGAGATCGATGGAATCTGGTGCTGCTATGATGCATATGCACAGGGTGTATATCAGGCGCTCCGTGAAGCAAATTCCGATATTCCGATGGTATCTGTAGATATCTGTAATGAAGATATTCAGTTTATGCAGGAAGGTGAGAACTGGAAAGCATGTGCTACTACAAACTGGACATCTAATGGAGAATTTGCATGTCGTGTATTAGCACTTGAGATGGCAGATCAGTACGAGGATATCGAAGCTGCTTCCTGTTATTACGCAGATCCGGGTGCTTGGATGGAAATTCCTTCAATTATTGTTACCCAGGAAATGGTTACATCTAAGGAAGGCATTAACATTGAAAATCTGGCAGAAGTTGCCGGAGAAGACTATTCCGATACTTCTTGGATGCCTACATGTGATTGGATGGTATCAGCACTTGGACACTAATCCTTTTTGGGAGACAGTAGTTAATACTGAAAATATCTAAGTAAAATGAGGCGTTGGAGTTAAATACTCCGACGCCGCTTTTTCCGTACTGGATTATCTGTGACGGAAAATGATTACGGAAAAGAGGGAATATATGGATAAAATCACACTTGGAACACGAAAAGTTTCCATAGAATTTCCTGGTGTAAAAGCTCTTTCAGATGTTGATTTTGAAATTCAGACTGGCATGATCCACGCTGTTATGGGAGCGAACGGAGCCGGTAAATCCACACTGATGAAAGTTCTTGCAGGTTCTAATCCAGATTACACAGGAGAGGTTTTATATAACGGAAACGTCGTGGAATTAAGAAATCCGGCTGCCGCAAAGAAGCTTGGCATCCAGATCGTATATCAGGAAGTTGATATGGCGCTGATCCCCACACTTTCAGTAGCTGAAAATGTAATGTTTAATGACATGGTCATGAACATGGGACATAAACAATTTATCAATTATGGAAAAATCAGAAGAGAGGCAAAAGAGGCTCTGGCCCGCCTAAACATTGACATTGATGTAAAAAGATGGTGTGGTACACTGACACTGGCGCAGAAACAGATGGTCCTGATAGCTCGTGCGGTTCAGAATTCATGTAATTTCCTGATATTGGATGAGCCTACAGCGCCGTTATCAGATACGGAAACAGAGGAATTGTTCCGTGTTGTAAGGCATTTAAGAGAAACAGAAAATATTGCTATTATTTTTATTACACATCGTATTCAGGAAGTTCTCCAGATCTGTGATTCTTATACGGTTATGAGAAACGGACAGATCGTGGATACAACTCCTATTACTTCAAAGACAACATCCAAAGAAATCGTTGATAAAATGCTTGGACGTTCTTTTGAAGAGAATTTTCCAAAAGAAACCTGTGAAATCGGAGAAAAATCATTTGTAATAGAACATCTGAATGAGCGGGAAAATCGTGTAAAAGATGTTTCTATGTATGTGAGAAAAGGAGAAATCGTCGGACTTGCCGGTCTGGTGGGAGCGGGAAAAACAGAACTTTGTAAAACAATTTTCGGTGCATACCACAAATCGGGAGGAACGCTTACACTAAACGGTAAGGAACTGAAAATCAAGAATCCGTCTGATGCCGTAAAAAACAGAATTGCGCTGGTGCCTGAAGAGAGACGTAAAGAGGGGGTGCTTGTTGCAGAAACAGTAACATTTAATGTATCTGCGGCATGTCTTGGAGATTTTTGCACCATGTCTTTCGTAAATGACCGCAAGACAGCGCAGAAAGCAAAAGAATATGTACAGAGTCTTAGTATTAAGACACCTTCGGTAAAACAGAGGGTTGCATATCTTTCAGGAGGAAATCAACAGAAAGTTGCAGTTGCCAAATGGCTGGCTGCAGACTGTGATGTATATATATTTGATGAACCTACAAAAGGTGTAGACGTTGGTGCGAAGCAGGAAATCTTCCATCTGATCAATCAGATCGCAAAAGATGGAAACTGCGTCATATATGCTACCTGCGAGAATTCGGAATTGTTATCAATAACAGATCGTATGTATGTTATGTTTGACGGAAGGATCATGGCAGAGCTTGAAACAGCAAAAACTACTGAAGATGAGATCATGCATTATGCCACTGGTTCAACAGAAAGATATGCAGGCTGATATCCGGTGAGAGATATCAGGCATCAATGTATTGGGAGGAAAATAATATGGTTCAAAATTCAAAGATGAAAACGATTGGGAAAGGATTGCTGAGCTGGGCTGCTGTAATTGTTCTGGTAGTTTCAGTCATAATCTTTACTATCATCAGAGGCACCGCATTTTTTTCGGTTAACAACCTGATGAATATTCTCCGTTCCATGTCTGTAGTTACGATTTTTGCTCTTGCAGCTACAGTATCCATGGCACCGGATGGATTTGATATGTCGGCCGGAACATTGGGTACATTCAGCGCATATGTTTTTGCAGCGCTGTTTCTGTGGTTTGGAGCACCACTGTGGCTGGCAATTGTTCTTACTATTGCATTTACAATGATAATGTATCTGCTGACAATGTTCCTGATCCTTGTATGTAAGATCCCGGATATGCTGGCTACCTGTGCATTACAGTTTGTGCATGCTGGTCTTGGGCTTGCGTTTACAGGTGGAAGTGCTGTTTCGGCAGGTCTGAGTGCTCCGAAATGGTTCGGTGCATTTCATGGAGGAGATATTACACCTCTGCGTAAAGGATGGACAACCGGTTCTATGAATATCGGAAAATCTCCTTATATCATTATTATTATGCTTCTCTGCGTAGTTGTCTGCTGGGTACTTTTGGAAAGAACAAAACATGGCCGTTATTTATATGCCATGGGCGGCAACAAAACAGCAGCAAAGCTTTCTGGTATCAATGTTAAAAAGTATAGATTTATGGCAGGTATGTTTGCTGCGGTATTTATTGCAGTTGCAGGTATTGTTGTTTGTTCCCGTAACTCAGCTGCCCAGATCAACAGCTGCGACAGTTATCTGATGAGTTCTCTGGCTGCAGTATTTATCGGACGTTCTGTAGGCGGAGCTGAAAGACCGAATGCTCTTGGAACAGTTGTAGGAGCTCTTCTTATTTCGACACTGGAAAATGGTCTGACAATGTGCGGAGTTGTTTATTATGTACTTCCTGCAGTTAAGGGTGCAGTTCTCTGTCTGGCACTGATTGCAGCATACATTACTGTAAAAGAAGACTGATAAGAGAAAATGATAAAGAATAATCTGTGAAAGATAACAGACAGATGATACGACAGAAAGAATATGGAGGAAAAAAACATGTCAAAGTTTGATACTTATTTTCTTATGAAAACAGATGATGCCATTGAATACGCTAAAGTGAAAGTTCCTCAGATCGACTGGGATGCTGATACTATGGAGTGCAGAGAAATCGGTGATGGCAATCTTAACTATGTATTTAAAGTAACTGATGGCAAGGGTCACAGCGTGATCGTTAAACAGGCGGGTGTAGAAGCACGTATCTCTGCAGATATGAAACTGGATACAGACAGAAACAGAATTGAATCAGAAATCCTTGTTCTGGAAGGAAAACTGGCTCCCGGATATGTACCGGAAATTTATTTCTATGATACAGTGATGAGTGCCTGCGGTATGGAAGATCTGAGTGATCATGAAATTATGCGTACAGCAATGCTGGAACACAAGATTTATCTTAAATTTGCAGATCAGATCTCAACATTTATGGCACAGGTTCTTATGGGAACTACAGATGTTGTGATGGATCATCAGGAGAAAAAAGAACTTCAGCGCAAATTTATTAATCCTGAATTATGCGATATCACTGAAGCTTTGGTTTATACAGAACCATACAATGATGAGAAAGAACGCAATCATGTCTTCTCTCCGATCGCGGATTTTGTGAAAGAAAAGCTTTATGATGACCAGGAACTTCACTGTGAAGTTGCCAAGCTGAAAATGGATTTTATGACAAGAGCCCAGTCTCTGATCCATGGAGATCTGCACACAGGTTCTATCTTTATTAATGAAGAAGATACAAAGGTATTTGATCCTGAGTTCTGCTTCTATGGACCGATGGGATATGACATAGGCAATGTGATTGCAAACATGATCTTTGCATGGGCAAATGGTGATGCAGCAGGCGCAGAAGACTTCTGTAAATGGGTAGAGAGCGTACTTGTAGATGTTGTCAATATGACAAAAGAGAAAATGGAAAAATACTATGATGAGCATGTAACAGATACCATGTGTAAGAATGCACTATATAAGAAGTATTACATGGATACGATTATTGAGGATACTTCTGCAGTTACAGGTCTGGAACTGATCCGCCGTATTGTTGGCATGGCTAATGTTAAAGATATCACTACAATTGCAGATGAAGCAAAACGTGCACGTGCAGAGAAAATCTGTATCACAGCAGCCATTGATTTTATCAAGAACAGAAATGATAAGAAATGTGGCAAGTGCTTCCTGAGGACTCTGAAAGATGCGATTGCTGAAATAGATGCATAAAAAACATAATTGATAAAAGGAGATGGACATTATGGAAAATGCACTTAATCTGGATACCGTAAAACTTGCGGAAAATAAAAAAGAAATAGTGATACTGGATCAGACACTTCTGCCAAATCAGTGTAAATATCTCAATATTTCCACAGCGGGAGATATCTGGGAAGCGATTTATTCTCTGAGAGTAAGAGGAGCACCGGCAATTGGAGTTACTGGCGCTTATGCATATTATGTACTTGCGGATCAGATTGAAACGGATGACAAAGATAAATTTGTGAAAGAATGTACAAAAATGATGGAGTACATAAATTCATCCAGACCTACAGCAGTAAATCTTTCCTGGGCACTGAATCGTATGCACAGTGTAATGCTTGCGGAGAAAGATCATATGAATATTCCGGAACTGAAAGTCCGTCTGATGAAAGAGGCGGATGATATCAGAGAAGAAGACATTCAGATCAGCAGGAATATTGGCACATATGGATTTGAACTTCTGGAGAAGCTTGGAAAAGGTGTTGGTATTATGACACATTGCAATGCAGGAACACTGGCAACAGCTAAATATGGAACTGCATTAGCGCCTATGTATATTGCTCTGGAACATGGCTGGGATCCAAAGAATGATCTCCATGTTTACTGCGATGAAACCCGTCCTCTTCTTCAGGGTGCAAGGTTGAGTGCATATGAGATGCAGGCGGCTGGTATTGATACTTATGTACAGTGTGATAATATGGCATCTTATACTATGAAGGAAGGCAAGGTCGGTATTATCTTTGTAGGTTGCGACCGTGTAGCGGCAAATGGAGATTTTGCGAATAAGATTGGTACAAGCGGAGTTGCTATTATTGCCAAACATTATGGTATTCCATTCTATGTATGTGCTCCGTCATCCACTATTGACATGACCCTGGAGTCTGGCGATGAGATTCATATTGAGCAGAGAAAAGGTGAAGAAGTTACTGAAATGTGGTATGAAAAACGTATGGCTCCTGAAGGAGTTGGCGTTGTAAATCCGGCTTTTGATGTAACGGATCACAGTCTGGTTACAGGAATTATTACAGAAAAAGGTATTGCTTATGAACCATTTAAGGAATCCTTTGAGAAAATGGGAATCAAACCAGTGGAGAAGTTTGTAGATAAAAAATAAGATACGTGATTTATAAAGAGAAGCTGCTGCTTTGGAGATTGAAGAATCGAGAAGCGCAGCTTTTTTTAGTTATAAAATAAAGCTGCCATCGGTGTAAAACCGGTGGCAGCTACAGGAATGTAGATGCATCAGTAATAACGGATATGGTGTTTATTCAGAAATTCTTTCCATTCAGGTGAGAATTCTGTATCCATGACAATACCGTCCAGATCTTCTAAAGGTGAGATGCTGGTAAAAGATATGTTATCTAGTTTTGAATGATCTACCACAAGATATTTTTGTTTGGCGTGTGAGAGTGCCAGGTGATGCATCACGGCAGAGTTATCGCTGGTATCTGTTATTCCGAACTCCATATTTACGCTTCTGCAAGAAATAAAAGCTTTATCAAAAAAATACTGTTTCAGGCTGCGGTGAGCGCTGCTTCCTTCAAAGCTTTTTGTGCGTGAAGAATATTCGCCGCCGATCATAAATAAGTGGATTGTCTGGGAGAAGGACAGAATATTGGCAATTTCCAGAGAATTTGTGACAACTGTCAGTTTTCTGTTGGAAATTTTGTTGGCAATAAACCATGCTGTGGTGGAGTTATCCAGATAAATAATCTCGCCTGTCTGGATCAAAGCGTCGCATTTAAGTGCGATTGTTTTCTTTTCCTCTGTTTTTAATACCTGTCTTGTGGAAATATCCAGATCGTTTTGGACTCCGTCCAGAATATAAGCTCCGCCATGAGTACGGATCAGGGCATGTTCTTTTTCCATGGCGCGCAGATCACGCCGTATTGTCTCGCGGGTTACGTTCATGCGCACTGCAAGATCTGCGATAGTGACGCTTTTGTTTTCCTGTAAAAGTTCTTTTATGAGATTTTGACGTGAAATTGCAAGCAAATAAGTTCCTCCTTTCTAGGATTAATAAGAAAATCCTGATGAAAAAATTGGCTGACATGTAAACAGCCGCAGTCCTTATTTTACTGGACTGCGGCTGTTTTGAAAAGCAGAATTATTTACAAATATAATTATTTAATCCCAGAATTTTGTAATAACCGGCCACAGCTCCCTGATCTTCGACTCCCTCACATTGTGCAGCGTGTACAGCAGCCTTTCCAAAAACCGGAACCATATTTTTTGTTGCTTCAACTCCGATCTTTGCAGCTTCAAGAGCTTTTGCGATCACTTCCTGTAAAGAAGCTCCTTCTTTTGCTGCCGCATCAGCTGCCTGAGCAGCTGGAAGAATGGAATCATAAATAGTACGCTGTCCCTGTTCACATTTACCTCTTTTCTGAACGCCTGCAGCGAAGCCTGTGAGATATGCAGCCAGCGCTGTGGCATCTATTTCAGTTTTTCCTTTCAGGGCTTTTCCACCTTCCATGATTCCGGTTGACATAAGAAAACCCATTGTTGAAGGGACCAGAGAGGACATTTTCATGCCGGATTTCATAAGAAGTTTTCCGATATCTCCGGCAGCGCCGGCGGATTCTTCGCGCATGATGTCGGGAAGAGAACCATATCCTTTGCTCATGGTAAGTCCCAGATCGCCATCGCCCAGACGGGCATCCATTTCGCATAATTCTTCTTTTTTTTCTACAAATAAATTTCCGATACTGGAAAATAAATCGGGAACCTGTTCAAAAAGGATTTTATCCATTTTTTATTCCTCCTCGGATATTTTATTTCTGACAGATGAATGGAGTGTTTACAGGGTGATCCATATATTTCTTTAATTCATCATTCATTTTACAGATAGAGATAGAAGCACCGGCCATTTCCATGGAAGTAGCGTATTCTCCTACGATTGTTCTGTAAACTTTGATTCCTCTGGAATTAAGAAGGTGTGTAACATCGTTGGACAGGATATATAACTCTTCGATAGAAGTAGCGCCAAGACCATTGATCAAAATGGAAACTTCTTCACCATCTGCTATAGGCATATCTTCAAGAAGTGTATTGAGAGATTCTTCTGCAATTTCGTGAGAAGTTTTGAGAGGTCCGTTCCATACACCCGGTTCTCCGTGAATACCCATACCCATGGCCATTTCGTTTTCTTTTAACTCAAAATTGGCATGTCCCACTTCTGGAATGATACAAGGGGTTAATGCAAAGCCTACTGTGCGGGTATTGTCCTTTGCCAGCTGTGCAGCTGCAAGAACTTCGTCAAGAGAACCTCCTTCATCGGCTCTGGCACCTGCTGCTTTGAACATAAAATAGATTCCTGCAACTCCGCGGCGTGTAGCAGGATCTTTGTGAGAATTTACATCATCTGCTCCGACAATGCTTTTACATTCGATATCATCCATATCACAGAGGTCTGTAGCCATATCAAAAGTCATAATATCTCCAGTATAATTTCCGTACAGATATAAAACGCCTGCGTCAGACGCCACTTCTTTTGCAATATTGTAGATCTGTTCAGGTGACGGAGACTGGAAAACACCGCCTACGCCGCAACCATCGATCATTCCATCTCCTACATAGCCCAGAAACAGTGGGAGATGTCCGGAGCCACCGCCTGTAATGATCGCTACTTTACCTGGTTTTTTCTCTGCTCTGCAATAGCAGCGGAGATCGCCGGCAGCATATTTGACCTGATCAGAATGAGCGGAATAGATGCCTTTAAGCATATCGTCTACATAGTTTTCCGGTGCATTGATAATTTTTTTCATGAGATGCCTCCTTATTAATAATGTGTGATAAAAATAAATAATAAAACGGTCTTAAAAGGTAAAAACCTTAGGTTTTATAACTGTAATTTTAAATGGTTGAGTGTGTTTTGTCAATTAAAATGTACTAAAATGTTGTGCTTTTTGGCAAGAAATTATAGAAAATAAACAAAATAACACAATGCAAAAAATAATACATAAAATAAAAGAATGTCCCTTTGAGGAACATTCTTTTAACGTGTCTGAAGAAAAACTTTTAATCTGGGAAGCTGGTTATTAAGGATAAGAGTTTCCGGAAACATGAGTTGGTGAACGAATTCTTCGGCATAGGTGAAATCTCCAACATGTTCTTTTCCATGGCTGTCACTGGACAAAATAACAGGAAGCTGATATTTCTGACAGAGATACAGGATTCTGGCGGCATTGGCTCTTGTGTCTCCCCGATATCCCCCGGGTGCGAGGGAAGCTTCGTTTATTTCAAAAATAACATTTTCCTGTAAAGCTGCTTTTGCCAGCGTTTCATAATCTGCAGGGAAATGTGTATCGTCGCAGTGGCCGAGTATTTTTACTGCAGGATGTTTCATTGCGTTGATGTAAGCTTCTGTATTCTGAGATACAGAACCTGAACGGTAGTTCTGCCGATGCATACTGATGATGGCGTAATCCAGGTTGTTCAATAGTTCGTCTGACAGATCGGTATGTCCTGCACTGTCCAGGATGTTTAGTTCAACTCCGTAAAGAATATCTATGCCGAATCTTTTTCTGGGATAAAAAGGAAGGCTTCTGAAATAAGAAGAAGTTCCGGAAGCCAGAGTTCCCGGGCCGTGGTCAGAAATCCCAAGGAGTTTCAGTCCTTTTTTGCTGGCTGTTTTTGCCATGTCAGAGATGGTACAGGTAGTTCCGTGACCGCTGGCGATAGAATGTGTGTGGATGTCAGAAAGATACATTGTTTGTCTCCTTTCCAGAGCGGTTTCTATATATGATAAGAGCCTTACGGAAGATGCAAAGCTGTTGTTTGATGGTAACATTCGTTATATTCAAGTATGACAGATGAGGATTTAAATGTCAATGAGGAAACAAAATAAAAACAACTGAAATACAACAAAAATTAAATAAAAAACAACATAAATAAACGGTTGATATATGTTGAATTATGTTGACTTCGGGAAAAAGATAAGGTATAATGGAACTATATGAAAACATGGGGGCTTATTGCTGATCAATGACAGCGATAGCACTGTTTACTTATGCGTAGACAGTTACTTCATGAGAAAGGAGCAACATGGAAAAATTTCAAACATCAGACATTCCCAAATCTCCCAGAATCCAGAAACTGGTAGATGCATTATATGCAAATATGCCAGTGATCGAGTCTGCCAGAGCGAAGCTGATCACGGAATCCTATAAGGAAACGGAAGGAGAACCTATTATTACCCGCAGAGCGAAAGCTTTTGCCCATATTCTTCGCAATATTCCTATTATTATCCGTGATGATGAACTGATCGTAGGAAGTAGTACGATCGCACCAAGAGGATGCCAGACATTCCCGGAATTCTCTTATGAATGGCTGGAGGCTGAACTGGATACTGTTGCAACAAGAACAGCAGATCCATTTGAAATCGCAGAGGAGACTAAGGCTGAACTGAGGGAGGCAGATAAGTACTGGAAGGGAAAAACAACCAGCGAGCTTGCTACTTCCTATATGGCACCGGAAGCGATCAGAGCGATCGAACACAATATTTTTACACCTGGTAATTATTTCTACAATGGAGTAGGACATGTTACTGTAAAATATTGGGAAGTGCTGGAAATTGGATTTGAGGGAATTATGGCTAAGGCTCAGAAAGAGCTGGATAACTGTAATGTGGGTGATGGCGATTATGCCAGAAAATCTCATTTCCTTGAGGCAGTGATCTTAAGCTGTCAGGCAGTGATGGACTATGCAGACAGATACGCACAGCTTGCAAGAGAAATGGCAGGACAGACCAGTGATCCGGTCAGAAGACAGGAATTACTTGTGATTGCAGAAAACTGCAGCAAGGTACCAGCAAAGGGTGCCCGGGGCTTCTATGAAGCATGCCAGTCTTTCTGGTTTGTACAGCAGTTGATTCAGATGGAGTCCAGCGGACATTCTATTTCACCGGGACGTTTTGACCAGTATATGTATCCATATTATAAGAAGGATATGGAAGCAGGTACGCTCACCCGTGAGTTTGCACAGGAACTGATGGATTGTATCTGGGTAAAATTCAATGATCTGAACAAATGTCGTGATGCAGCCTCAGCAGAGGGATTTGCAGGATACAGCCTTTTCCAGAATCTGATCGCAGGAGGTCAGAATAAAGAGGGAGAAGATGTAACAAACGATCTTTCTATTATGTGTATCCAGGCATCTATGCATGTTCATCTGCCGGCACCATCACTTTCAGTGAGAGTATGGAATGGTTCCCCGCATGAATTCCTGATCAAGGCAGCAGAGCTTACCAGAACAGGAATTGGGCTTCCGGCATACTACAATGATGAAGTGATCATTCCGTCATTGCAGAACAGAGGATTATCCCTGGCTGATGCCAGAGAGTACAATATCATTGGCTGTGTAGAACCTCAGAAAGCAGGTAAGACAGAGGGATGGCATGATGCGGCATTCTTTAACATGTGCAGACCACTGGAACTTGTTTTTGCCAATGGTATGGATAAAGGTGAGATGGTGGGAATCCCTACAGGTGATGTCACAGAGATGAAAACTTTTGATGAGTTTTTTGATGCATATAAGAAACAGATGGAATACTGTATTTCACTACTTGTAAATGCAGACAATGCTATTGATGTGGCTCACGCTGAGAGATGTCCGCTGCCATTCCTTTCCTGTATGATAGATGATTGTCTGAAAGAAGGCAAATCTGTTCAGGAAGGCGGAGCTGTTTATAACTTTACAGGTCCTCAGGGATTTGGAATTGCCAATATGGCAGATGGGCTTTTTGCAGTCCGTAAACTGGTCTATGAGGATAAGAAAGTGTCCATGAAAGAACTGAAAGAAGCACTTGCATGGAATTATGATCAGGGACTTGATGCTCAGTCAGCAGGAGATATTGCCCAGCTTGTTATGAAGGCAATGCAGAAGGCTGGCAAAAATGTAGATGCTTCTACAGCAGAAACACTTCTGAGAACGCTTATCGGAATGAAACCGGGAGAACAGAAGACTCAGAGATTTAAAGAGATCCATGATATGATCGATGAGGTTCCGAAGTTTGGAAATGATATTCCGGAAATTGATTATTTCGCAAGAGAGGTTGCCTATACATATACAAAACCGCTTCAGAATTACAGCAATCCAAGAGGCGGTATGTTCCAGGCTGGTTTATACCCTGTATCTGCCAATGTACCGCTGGGCGGACAGACAGGTGCCACACCTGATGGAAGATATGCGCATACACCTGTTGCAGATGGTGTTTCGCCGTCTGCGGGCAAGGATGTGAAAGGACCTACAGCTGCAGCAACTTCTGTATCCAGACTGGATCATTTTATTGTATCCAACGGAACGCTCTTTAACCAGAAATTTCATCCATCTGCATTGTCAGGAAGAGAAGGACTGGAGAAATTTGTTGCGTTGATCCGTTCCTATTTCGATCAGAAGGGAATGCATATGCAGTTTAATGTAGTAGACAGAGAGACTTTGCTGGATGCACAGAAACATCCTGAGAAATACAAACATCTGGTAGTGCGTGTGGCTGGCTACAGTGCACTGTTCACTACACTTTCCCGTTCGCTCCAGGATGATATCATTCGCCGTACAGAACAGGGATTCTGATCCGAACGATAAGAATATATAAGAGCTGAAGAGAGGAAAAAGCATGGACTATTTGGATACAAAGGGCAGAGTGTTTGATGTCCAGCGATATTCCATTCATGATGGACCGGGCATAAGGACAATCGTATTTCTGAAGGGATGTGTCCTGCGGTGCAAATGGTGCTGTAATCCGGAATCTCAGGAATATAAGATCCAGACAATGAAGGTTCTGGGAGAAGATAAGATCATCGGACGTGACGTGACAGTCAGAGAGATGATTGAAGAGGTGGAGAAAGACAGGGCATATTATTACCGCTCAGGTGGAGGAATGACTCTTTCAGGTGGAGAGTGTCTGTGTCAGCCCGAGTTTGCGGCGGCTCTTCTGAGAGCTGCAAAGGAGAGAGGAATTTCTACTGCGATTGAGAGTATGGCCTGTGCGAAATGGGAAACCATCGAGATGATCCTGCCGTATCTTAATACTTATTTAATGGATATCAAACATACAAATACAGAGAAACATAAAAAATTTACAGGACGTTCCAATGAATTGATGATGGAAAATGCCAGAAAGGTGGCCCTTTCAGGAAAGACAAATCTGGTAATCCGCGTGCCTGTGATACCTACGTTTAATGACACAGTTGAAGAAATCCAGGGGATTGCAAGGTTTGCGGATACTCTTCCCGGAGTAAATAAGATCCATCTGCTTCCATATCACAGACTTGGACAGGATAAATATGAAGGACTGGGGAGAGCGTATCCCATGGGAGATATTGAACCGCCGTCTAAAGAACATATGGAAACGCTGAAAAAAGCAGTGCATGCAGTCAGCGGCCTGGACTGTCAGATTGGTGGCTGAGGATATGCAGCCCGAAAACATATGTGATAGCAGATGAAGTGTCGAAAAACAAAAAAACAAACAAAAACAACATAAAATAAAATACAAAAACAACATAAAACAACGGAATCGTATTGACTTTTTATGACTGGTGATGTATAATCTCAAATAGAAATGCCAACCAAACAAATGCCTTAAGGAGGAAAAAAAGCATGGTAAACGAATACGAAATCAAAAAACAGATCTGTGACATCGGAAGAAGAATTTACAACCGTAACATGGTAGCTGCAAATGATGGAAACATCTCTGTAAAACTGAATGACAATGAATTCCTTTGTACACCTACAGGTGTATCCAAAGGTTTCATGACACCGGACTTTATCTGTAAAGTAGACAGAGAAGGAAATGTGATCCAGGCAAATCCGGGATTCAAACCATCTTCTGAAATCAAAATGCACATGAGAGTTTATGAGAAGAGACCGGATGTTGGTTCTGTTGTACATGCTCATCCGATTTATGCAACATCTTTTGCAATTGCAGGTATTCCGCTGACACAGCCGATCATGCCGGAAGCTGTTATCTCTCTTGGATGCGTTCCGATCGCTGAATATGGTACACCATCTACAATGGAGATCCCGGACAACCTTGAGAAATATCTTCCATATTTCGATGCAGTTCTTCTTGAAAATCACGGAGCACTGACATGGAGCACAGACTTAAATGCAGCTTACATGAAAATGGAATCTGTAGAGTTCTACGCACAGCTTCTGTATCAGTCAAAAGTTCTTGGCGGACCTAAGGAATTTGATGAGAAGAACATTGAGAAACTTTATGAAATTCGTCGTAAATTCGGTATGGCTGGTAAACATCCGGCAAACCTCTGCCTGAACAAAGACGGCAAGAACTGCCATAACTGCGGTGGAGCATGTCAGGACGGAGAATTCAAGAAATTCCCTGGATATCAGTATGATTTCGTTGGTGGCGATTCCAAACCGGCAGAGAATAATGCTGCATCTGATGCACAGTTAGTTGCTGAGATTACAAAACAGGTAATGGCTCAGTTAGGAATGAAATAAGAGCATAGATAATCAAGGAGGACAGTCTCATGCCAATTAATGAGAATATGGTACAGGAAATTGTACAGGAAGTTATGGCAAAAATGCAGATAGCAGACGCTCCGACTGGCAAACATGGCATTTTTAAAGAAATGAATGATGCAATTGAAGCTGCCAAGAAATCACAGCTTATTGTAAAGAAAATGTCCATGGATCAGAGAGAAAAAATTATTACCTGCATTCGTAAGAAAATAAAAGAAAATGCAGAAGTAATGGCACGTATGGGTGTGGAAGAAACCGGTATGGGAAATGTAGGAGATAAGATTCTCAAACATCATCTCGTAGCTGATAAGACACCAGGAACAGAAGTTATTACAACAACTGCATGGTCAGGAGACAGAGGATTAACTCTTATTGAAATGGGACCTTTCGGTGTGATCGGTGCTATTACTCCATGTACTAATCCAAGTGAAACAATTTTATGTAATACAATGGGAATGCTTGCAGGAGGAAATACAGTTGTATTTAATCCTCATCCGGCAGCAATCAAGACTTCCATTTATGCGATCAATCTTCTGAATGAAGCATCATTAGAGTCCGGCGGACCGGATAATATTGCGGTTACTGTAGAGAAACCTACTCTTGAAACCAGCAATGTAATGATGAAACATAAAGACATCCCGCTTATTGCAGCAACCGGCGGACCTGGAGTTGTAACTGCAGTTCTTTCTTCAGGCAAACGTGGCATTGGTGCAGGTGCAGGAAATCCTCCGGCACTTGTTGATGAAACAGCTGACATTCGTAAAGCGGCAACAGACATTGTAAACGGATGTACATTTGATAACAATCTTCCATGTATCGCAGAGAAAGAGATCGTAGCAGTTTCTTCTATCGTAGATGAGCTGATGCATTATCTTGTAACTGAGAATGACTGTTATCTTGCATCTAAAGAAGAACAGGATAAACTTACAGAAGTAGTTCTGGCAGGCGGAAAACTGAACCGTAAATGTGTTGGACGTGATGCAAGAACACTCCTTTCCATGATCGGAGTAAATGCACCTGCAAATATCCGCTGCATCGTGTTTGAGGGACCAAAGGAACATCCTCTGATCACTACAGAGCTTATGATGCCAATCCTTGGTGTTGTAAGAGCGAGAGATTTCGATGATGCAGTAGAGCAGGCAGTATGGTTAGAGCATGGCAATCGTCATTCAGCACATATTCATTCAAAGAATATTGATAATATCACAAAATATGCGAAAGCAATCGATACAGCAATCCTTGTAAAGAATGCTCCATCTTATGCAGCATTAGGATTTGGCGGTGAAGGTTATTGTACATTTACGATCGCAAGCCGCACAGGTGAAGGTCTTACATGCGCAAGTACATTTACCAAGAGAAGACGCTGCGTAATGGCAGACAGTCTCTGCATTCGCTAAAAACAGAATGTCAGGGTCAGAAAGCATTTGCTCTTTTGGCCCTGGTATCAGAAAAGTAAGGGAGAAAGAACATGGACATGAATAATGTAAATATAGAAGAAATCGTGAAACAGGTTCTCTCCGGCATGACAGGAAACGCACCGGCAGCAACAGCAGCACCGGCAGCATCAACTGGAATCCCGAAGACAGCCAGAGTAGCTGTATTAACTGAAAAAGAGCATTTTGAACTGAAAGAATATCCAATCCCTCCACTTGGAGATGATGACATTCTTGTTAAAGTTGAAGGATGCGGTGTGTGCGGTACAGATGCACATGAATTCAAGAGAGATCCATTTAACCTGATCCCTGTAGCACTTGGACATGAAGGTACAGGTGAGATCGTGGCAATGGGTAAAAACGTTAAAGTGGATACAGCAGGAAAACCTGTAAAGGTTGGCGATAAAGTCGTTACCTGTATGATCTTCAAAGATGATCCTGATATCACAATGTTCGACCTGAACAAGAAAAATGTAGGCGGAGCTGATGTATATGGTCTTCTTCCGGATGATGATGTACATCTTAACGGATGGTTCTCTGATTACATCTTCTTAAGAGGTGGAAACTTCGGAACAACATTCTTTAATGTAAGCGATCTGGATCTGGATTCAAGAATCCTTATCGAGCCATGTGCAGTACTTGTACATGCAGTAGAGAGAGCTAAAACAACAGGAATCCTGCGTTTCAACAGCAGAGTTGTAGTTCAGGGCTGCGGACCTATCGGTCTGATCTGTATCGCAGTACTTCGTACTCTGGGTATTGAGAATATCTGCGCAGTAGACGGAAATGAAAAACGTCTTGAGTTTGCCAAGAAAATGGGAGCTGATACAAGCGTTAACTTCATGAACTGCAAAGGTATCGATGAACTGACAGAAGCTGTAAAGGAAGCACAGGGTGGACATCTTGCAGACTTTGCATTCCAGTGTACAGGAAATCCGAAAGCTCATGCAAATATCTACAAATTTATCCGCAATGGCGGTGGTCTCTGTGAACTTGGCTTCTTCATCAATGGTGGAGATGCTACTATCAATCCACACTTTGACCTCTGCTCCAAAGAAATCAACCTGGTTGGTTCCTGGGTTTACACACTCAGAGATTATGTAACAACATTTGATTTCCTTAAGAGAGCAAAAGCAATCGGCCTTCCAATGTCTGAACTGATCACAGATAAATTCCCGTTAGAGCAGATCAATGAAGCTCTTCAGACTAATCTGGCAATGACAGGACTTAAGATTGCGGTTGTGAATAAATAACAGACCTGGCAATAGAGGAGAAACAAAATGGCAGAAGCTGTAGGAATTTTAGAGGTATTCGGGCTGGTAACAGCCTTTGTAGCAGGCGATGCCGGATGTAAGGCGGCAAATGTCCGCATGGAGGTTTTTGATAAGAATAAACCAGCCAATGCTGACAGCCTGCCGGTACCGCTCCTTGTCTGCATTAAATTCAGAGGAAGTGTAACTGATGTTACAGCAGCTGTGGAAGCAGGCATGGAAGTTGCAAACAGAATGACTGGTGTGGTACAGCACTATGTAATTCCGAACCCGGAAGAGGGAACGGCAAAAATGCTGAAAATCAGTGCCCTGGATAAGGAATAGCAGTTGCATATCCTTCGGGTATCAGTTAGAATAGAAACAGACAATTAGTGTAGATTCAGGAGGAAGATAAAATGGCACAGGAAGCATTAGGAATGGTAGAAACCAGAGGACTTACAGCAGCGATCGAAGCTGCAGATGCAATGACAAAGGCAGCTGAAGTCGCATTAGTAGGAACAGAGAAGATCGGATCCGGACTTGTAACAGTTATGGTTCGCGGAGATGTTGGAGCTGTTAAGGCTGCAGTAGAAAGCGGAAGTGCAGCTGCTTCCAGACTTGGTGAATTAGTAGCTACACATGTAATCCCGAGACCTCATACAGACGTAGAGAAAATCCTTCCAAGCATCTGACCAGCAGATTAAGAAATAAAGGAGTTCGCTCATGAGTAAATCATACGGATTTATAGAAATCACAGGTGTTGTTGCAGCAATCGATGCTCTGGACATCATGTGCAAAACTGCAGACGTTGAGCTGGCGTCATGGGAACGTAAGCTGGGCGGACGACTGGTTACTATTATAGTTGAGGGCGATGTATCTGCAGTAACAGAGGCAGTAAATGCAGCTGTGGCAGGTGCAATCAAGAAACCGGCAAGTTATGCAGTGATTGCCCGTCCCCATGAAGAAACAGTCAAAATGGTGGAACTGAGTGCAAGTCGTTGGAAGAACAAGGATATGCAGGGGGATGAATGATGGCTGAAGAAAAGAAACCGGGAACAGGTGATACAGCCCCTGGAAAAGCGGCCGCTCGCAAAAAGACCAGGAGTACGGCAGGAAGAGCAAAAGCTTCTGTGAAAAAAGAAGAAAAAGTTCAGAAACCGGGTACAGCGGCTAAGGCAACAGATAAAACAGAATCCCAGATAGAAAAGATAACAGAAACATCATCTCATAAGGAGGAAAAAAGAATGACACAGGAAGCATTAGGAATGGTAGAAACCAGAGGACTTACAGCAGCTATCGAAGCAGCAGACCAGATGTGTAAAGCAGCTAACGTAGCATTAGTAGGAACAGAGAAAATCGGATCCGGACTTGTAACAGTTATGGTTCGCGGAGACGTTGGAGCTGTTAAATCAGCAGTAGAAAGCGGAAGCGCAGCTGCATCCAGACTTGGTGAATTAGTAGCTACACACGTAATTCCGAGACCACATACAGATGTAGAGAAAATCCTGCCTGTATTAAAATAATAGATCCGTCATTTCTGACAGAAAGCAGGTGTATTCTTGGAAACAAATAATATTGAACTGATTACCAGAATGGTTCTTCAGGCAATCGATAAGAATGAGAAAAAAGGCGATGGTTTCGTAGTTCCTATCGGAGTTTCTGCAAGACACATTCACCTGACACAGGAACATGTAGAAGCATTATTCGGACCTGGATATCAGCTTACAAAGAAAAAAGATCTGATGGGCGGTCAGTTTGCTTCTAATGAGACAGTTACCATTGTGGGACTGAAACTTCGTGCCATTGAGAATGTAAGAATCCTTGGACCTGTACGTAAAGCTTCACAGGTTGAAGTATCTGCTACAGATGCCATCAAACTTGGAATGAATGTTCCGGTCCGTGAATCAGGAGATGTTGCAGGAAGTGCACCGATAGCAATTGTAGGACCAAAAGGTGCTATTTATCTGAAAGAGGGATGTATCGTGGCAATGCGCCATATACACATGTCTCCGAAAGATGCACAGGCTGCAGGTGTTAAAGATGGTCAGATCGTATCAGTAAAAGCAGATAACGAAAGAGGAACAATTTTTAATCAGGTTAAGATCCGTGTGGATGACAGTTTTACACTGGAAATGCACATTGATACAGATGAAGCGAATGCAGCAAAAATTGCCACAGGCAATACAGTAACAATTATTAAATAACAATATCGGAGGGCCAAAGGTCAGAAAGCCGTTCGTGCCTGCACGATAAGGCTTTGGCCGGAAACCCTTGAATATTAATTTGGGGGCAGAATCTTTTGCCCCCAAAAGTCATTATAAGAAATAATTTGGAGGCTCATATGATCGTAGGCAAAGTTGTGGGAAGCGTGGTATCCACGCGAAAATGTGAAAAACTGATAGGAAGCAAATTTATGATTATCGAGCCTGTGCATCATATGAAAGGTGACCTCAGCCAGCTGGTGGCGATCGATATGATTGGAGCCGGAGTTGGTGAATATGTATTGGTGGCACAGGGAAGCGCAGCAAGAATTGGCTGCGGCGTAGAAACAGCACCGGTGGATGCGGCAATTGTTGGTATCATCGATGACGGTGCAGGATTGGAGTAACGCCATGGAAATCAAAGAATTACAAGATATTATACAGCAGAATGGTGTAGTGGGTGCCGGTGGAGCCGGATTCCCTACTTATATGAAGCTTACAGATAAAGCTGATACCATTCTTATGAACTGTGCAGAGTGTGAACCATTGCTGAAGTTACACAGACAGTTATTGGAGAAACATGCATATGAAATTATGAAAACATTCCATATGATCCAGGAGACTGTAGGTGCTTCTGAGGCAATTATTGGAATCAAGAAATCTTATGTACAGACAATCCAGGCATTAAATCAGCATATTGAAGAATTTCCTGGAATGAGACTCCATCTTCTGGATGAAGTTTATCCTATGGGAGATGAAGTTGTGCTTATTTATGAGGCAACAGGACGTGTTGTAAGACCGGGAGGACTGCCGATCGAGCAGGGTGTGGCTGTATTTAATGTCGAAACAGTTTATAATGTATATCGTGCTGTAGAAGAAAAACAGCCGGTTACAGACAAATATGTGTCTGTTGTTGCAGAAGTAAGTGATCCTGTTACAGTACGGGTTCCGCTGGGATGCACCCTGGAGGAAGTTGTAGCTCAGGCAGGCAGCACAACAGTGAAGGATCCTGTTTATTTCGTAGGTGGTCCGATGATGGGCCGTATTGGAAATGGATCAGATCCTGTGACAAAGACAACAAATGCTATTCTGGTTTTACCAAAAGACCATCTTATTGTAGCGAAGAAACAGCGTACTTCTGCTATAGATTTAAAACGTGCAGCATCTATCTGCTGCCAGTGTAATACATGTACAGATTTATGTCCGCGACATAATCTGGGACATCCGATCGACCCTGCAAGATTTATGCGGGCTGCGTCAAACAATGATTTCAGAGATGTGAACCCATATATTGATGCTTCTTTCTGCAGCTCCTGTGGTGTGTGTGAAATGTATGCATGTCCTCAGAGTCTTGCACCAAGAACTCTTCTGGCAGATATGAAGGGTGGACTGAGAAAAGCAGGCATCCGCCCGCCTCAGGGAGTACAGCCAAAACCGGTACAGGAATCCAGAGAATACCGTAAGGTTCCGGAAGAACGTCTGATGGCACGTCTGGGACTTACAAAGTATGATAAGGATGCACCTCTGAAAGAAGAACTTGTACAGGTTAATAAAGTAAAAGTATTGCTGAGCCAGCATATCGGAGCACCTGCGCAGGCAGTTGTCAAAGCTGGTGATCAGGTAAGCAGAGGACAGATGATCGCACAGCCTGCACAGGGACTGAGCGTTGGAATCCATGCTTCTGTCAGCGGTAAAGTCACAGAAGTCACAGATAGTTATATTATCATTGCAGTAAAGTAGAAAGGACGTGCACAAAATGAGTAAAGCAATCGGAATGATTGAATTTAAAACCACAGCTACAGGCGTTACTGCAGCAGATGCTATGGTAAAAACATCTGAGGTAGAGATCGTCGAGGCACAGACCGTATGTCCTGGTAAATATATTGCAATTATTACCGGTGACTTAAGTGCTGTAAAAGCAGCCGTTGATACGGCAACAACTACATATGAGGATAAATGTATTGACAGTTTTGTACTGGGTAATCCTCATGAGTCAATTTTCCCTGCAATTTATGGAACCACACAGGTGGAAGATATCAGTGCGCTGGGAATTCTTGAAACATATGATGCGGCTTCCATTATTGAGGCAGCAGATCAGGCAGCGAAGACTGCGATCGTAGATCTGATCGAACTTCGTATTGCAAAAGGTATGTGTGGAAAATCTTATATGATGATCACAGGAGAAGTTTCAGCAGTAGAAGCATCCATAGAGAGAGCAAAAGAGTTTGTTGCTTCAAAGGGAATGTATCTGGATTCTTCAGTTATCGCACATCCTGACAGAAGAATGATAGACAGCTTATTATAAAAATTCCTGAGACTGTTCGGTGCTTATGCTGACAGATGATGCCGGACAGTTACAGAGTCTTCGAAAAAAGGAGGCAAAAAAGATGCTTGCGTTAGAGAGAAGAAATCAGATTCTTGAGAAACTGCAGATAGAGAAGCGGGTGGTGGTAAGTGAACTGAGCCAGCTGTATAAGGTTTCTGAAGAGACGATACGCCGTGATCTTGATAAACTGGAAAAAGAGGGACTTGCAATTAAAAGCTATGGCGGTGCTGTGATTAATGAGGATGTGAGTATCGATTTGCCTTTTAATGTCCGCAAGAATCAGAATGTAACAGGAAAGCAGAGAATGGCAGAACTGGCTGCTTCCCTTGTGAAGGACGGTGACCATATTTTTCTTGATGCCAGTACTACTGCAGTGTTTATTGCAAAGGCTTTGAAGGAAAGAGAAAGGCTTACTGTGATTACCAATTCCCTGGAGATATTGTTGGAATTGGCTGATGTATCCGGCTGGAATATTATTTCCACAGGAGGGGTCATGCAGGAAGGGTATCTTGCTTTTCTTGGATCTAAAACAGATGAGTCCATACGCTCTTATTATGTAGACAAAGTCTTTATCTCATGCAAGGCACTGGATCGGGAGTGGGGCATTATGGAATCTCAGGAAGCATTTGGTTCCACAAAGAGAGCAATGCTGAATTCCGGACGAAAAAGAATTCTGGTTATTGACAGTTCTAAATTTGATCAGACAGCATTTTCTGTCTGCGGCAGTGTGAAAGATATAGACGTTGTGGTGACAGATAAGAAACCTGCAGAACGCTGGAGAGCGTACTTCGAAGAAAAAGGAGTAGAGTGCAAGTATCCTGTCTGATACGGAAAAAAGGAGTATTAAATAATGAATACTTTCGAGATGAAAACAGCGATACATTTTGGTGATAATGCGCTGGAAAGATTAAAACAGATCCCGTATAAAAGGGTTCTGATCATTACAGATCCATTTGTTGTACAGAGTGGGATGATTGATTTGATCACTACTCCTTTAAACAGTGCTGGTATTGAGTATGACATTTTCCATGATGTTGTGCCGGATGCCCCTGTAGATAAGATTGCAGTAGGGGTAAAGAAATTTCTTGAGTATCAGCCGGAGGCTGTTGTCGCAGTTGGCGGAGGTTCTGCAATCGATTCCTCCAAAGCAATCAGAGAATTTGCATTAAAGATCAACAATTATGGAAAAGTAGGCCTGATCGCAATCCCGACTACAAGTGGTACAGGATCAGAGGTGACTTCTTTTGCAGTGGTAAATGATACAGCGGCACATGTGAAGTATCCGTTGATTTCAGACAGTCTGACTGCAGATGAAGCAATTCTGGATGCAGAGCTTGTAAAGAGTGTTCCGCCATCTATTACAGCGGATACAGGCATGGATGTATTCACACATGCGCTGGAATCTTATGTAAGTACAGCACATAATGAATTTTCTTCAGCACTTGCAGAGAAGGCGATAGAAATCTGCGGCGTATTTTTGTTGAGAGCATATCTGGACGGCAGTGATATGCATGCTCGTAATAAGATGCATGTAGCTTCCTGTCTGGCTGGGTTATCATTTAACACTGCCGGACTGGGAATCACCCACAGTATGGCACATCAGCTGGGAGCAATGTTCCATATTCCGCATGGAAGAGCAAATGCGATGCTTCTTCCGCATATCGTAGAATTTAATGCTGATATTAATAAACACAGTAAGAGTCAGAAAGAATATCTTCCGGCCGTAAAGAGATATGCAAATATTGCGCATATTCTTGGCCTGAGTAATTACAATAAGGTAATGACAGTGCGTTCTCTGGTGAACTGGATTCAGTTTATGCAGAAAGAAATGAATATTCCTCTGACGATACAGGAACTTGGAACGATTGCACCGGAAGAGTATTTCGCAGCAATTGACAAGATGGCAGAGGCAGCACTTGCAGATGCCTGTACTGTGAACAATCCAAGAGTTCCTACAAAAGAAGATATTGTAAAGATTTATACAAAATTATGGTCATTCTAAGGGAAGTGGGTCTGGCCTGAAATAAACCAGACCTTTTTTCCTGACTACAGGCAGATGCGGACTGCCGCTGATACCAGATACAGGAGTGGAGTGTATATGAGTATTTATACAAAACGGGGAGACAGAGGAATTACAGATATGGCTCATACCAGTAATATTTCCAAGTCCGATGATCGTATCCGGTTGCTGGGTACTATTGATGAGTTGAACAGCCATATTGATCTTGTGAGAAGTATGCTTTCTCAGGCAGAAGTGATCTCATTATTGGAAAATATACAGAATAACCTGAATCTGATCGCAGCGGGAGTCAGCAATCCCTACGACAGGAACAGCAGGATCAGTGAGAAAGAAACAGCATTTCTGGAAACTGAGACAGACAGGATGGAGGCACTTTGTGCACAGCCGGTTCCGGAGAAGCTTACAGGAAAGAATCGCCTGGCAGCGGAGATTGAGATCACCCGTGCTGTTGCCAGAAGAGCAGAGCGTTGTCTGGCGCAGGTCAGTGTAAAATTCGGAGCAGATAATGAGAGTAAAAAATTTCTAAACCGTCTTTCGGACTATCTGTATATTCTTGCCAGATATACAGAGAATGAGTCAGGATCTGTGCATGCAGAACAGACAGGAGACAGAGTTCAGACTTTAAGCGCAGAAAATACAGGAAGTGAAGCTGTATCTACAGCAGAGCAGCCTGATAATACTGCAGATGCTGTGCAAAAAGCAGCAGACATCAATGAGGCAGTTATTCAGGAGGTTCTTAAACGTATGGGAATACAGAGCAGAATTACATTAAATACAGCAAAGAAACTGATAGAGAAGCTGGAGCAGGAGGCACTGCGCAGGGGACAGCATGCAGTGATCGCTGTCTGCAATCCGGAAGGAAATCCGGTAGCAGTCCATGTTATGGATGGGGCTTTCATTGTCAGCTTTGATGTGGCAATGAAGAAAGCATACACTGCTGTTGCTGTTAAGATGTCCACTATGGAACTGTCAAAGCTTGCACAGCCAGGGGAAACTTTTTATGGAGTTGACAAACTGGATGGGGGCAGGATTGTTATTTTCGGTGGAGGTATTCCGCTGAAATCTGGTGACACTATTATTGGCGGTCTGGGGATCAGCGGCGGTACAGGCAAAGAAGATCACAGTCTGGCAGAGTATGGACAGGCTGTTTTGAATGAACTGATGTAAGCGGAGAAATCCAGTTAAAATCGTATCAATAGTAAACAGAATAAAAACAAAAAAGAAATGAAAAAAGATCAGAACAGTTGAGGGAAACACTGCTCTGATCTTTTGTGTTATCTTCGTTTATATTTTCCGGGAGTAATGCCTTTGTATTTTTTGAAAGTACGGATGAAATAGCTGAGATCATTAAAACCATTCCTGTAAGCAATTTCAGTAATTGAATCGTCAGTGGTGGTCAACTGATAGCATGCTTCTTCAATTCTTTGTCTGTTAAGATAATCCATAGGAGTCTGATGGGTCATTTCCGAGAAAAATCTGCAGAAATATTTTGGGGACATGGAGACAGAGGCTGACAGTTCCTGAAGAGTGATAGAATTGGTATAGTTTTTCTCAATAAATTCAAGAACCTGTTTTAACTGCAAAATGCGCTTATAATCCCTGCGTGTTTTCTGGGGATTTTCAATAAAGTAATGATTGCTAAAAATCAAACCAAAAAAGTGGTAAAATTGTCCAAATACAGTCAGCTCATATCCTGGCTTTTTTTCATATACAGCCTGAAATAAGGTGGAAATACAATCAAGGATCTTAGGATGTTCTGCTGTGAAATATGGAAAAAGCATCATTTCCTGGTGAAGGATCTTCTGAATATATTCTCCGCATACAGGATTATTTTTCAGAAATGTATTGATATCAAAAACAATGCACTGATAAACACAATCATGAGGAATTCCGGAATGAAGAATCCCGCTATGTACAAAAATAACATCATTTTCTGATGCAGTAAAACTTTTTTCGTCTAAAGTGACGGTGATAGAGCCTTTCAGAATGCGAATAATTTCATATTCTACGTGCCAGTGGTAGGACATGACATATCTTGGATGTGTGTGGTCAATATGATGAAATTCAAATGGAAACTCATAAGTGCCTCTTGGACGATCTTCGTTATGGTCTAAATCATGCAAAATAAATTGCCTCCTCTTTAAAATTTACAGAAATTTTGAACTTAAAACAGAAAAGGTGAATATTATACTATTTTTTGCTATTATAACACAAGTAATTTCAGGAATGCAATTATATAATAGATATCAGTAACAAAGGTGAGTTATTGGTTACTGTTCACTTGTAATATCCCGCGTAGCGTGTTACTGAGAACGGAGTGAACAGCAACAGTTGTTGAGAACGAAATAACAGTAACTTACTGAGGAACAGCAGAGGTGTAATCTTAGGGGTAATATCAGGAAGGATATTCCTGTGATAAGATTATAACAATTAATTTCAGGAGGTATTTTATTATGGCAAAGAGCAGATTAATCGGCAGCTATCCGGTAATCGGAATCAGACCTACTATCGATGGTCGTAGAGGAGCATTGGATGTTCGTGGATCTCTGGAAGATCAGACAATGAACATGGCAAAATCAGCTGCTAAATTATTCGAAGAGAATTTAAGATATTCCAACGGTGAACCTGTTAAGGTTGTAATCGCTGATACAACAATCGGACGTGTTGGTGAGAGCGCTGCATGTGCAGATAAATTCCGCAGAGAAGGCGTTGATATCACTCTTACAGTTACACCATGCTGGTGCTACGGTGCTGAGACAATGGATATGGATCCACAGACAATCAAAGCTGTATGGGGATTCAACGGAACAGAAAGACCTGGTGCTGTATATCTTGCATCTGTACTTGCAACACATGCACAGAAGGGACTTCCGGCATTCGGTATCTATGGACATGATGTTCAGGAAGCTGATGACACATCTATTCCGGAAGACGTTAAAGAAAAACTGTTAAGATTCGGCCGCGCAGCAGTTGCTGCAGCATCCATGAGAGGAAAATCCTATCTGCAGATCGGTTCTGTAACAATGGGTATCGGTGGATCTATCATTGATTCCGATTTCATCGAATCTTATCTTGGAATGAGAGTTGAGTCTGTTGATGAGGTAGAGATCATCCGTCGTATGACAGAAGGTATCTATGATCACGCAGAATTTGAGAAAGCTTTGAAATGGGCAAAAGAAAACTGCAAGATCGGCTGGGACAAGAACCCTGAAGAACTTCAGTTCTCAGCTGAAAAGAAAGAAGAGCAGTTCGAGTTTGTTGTTAAGATGGCAGTTATCATCAAAGAACTGATGAACGGCTGTGACAACCTTGATCCTGCATTCTCTGAAGAAGCAATCGGACACAATGCTCTGGCAGCTGGTTTCCAGGGACAGAGACAGTGGACAGACTTCTATCCGAACGGTGACTTTGCAGAAGCTATGCTGAATACTTCCTTTGACTGGAACGGAGCACGTGAGCCATACATCCTGGCTACAGAGAACGATGTTCTTAACGGACTTGGAATGATGTTCATGAAACTTCTCACAAACAGAGCACAGATCTTCGCTGATGTTCGTACATACTGGAGCCCGGAGGCTGTTAAGAAAGCTACAGGATATGATCTTGAAGGCGTTGCTAAAGAAAACGGTGGATTCCTGCATCTGATCAACTCTGGTGCTGCATGCCTTGATGCTAATGCACGTGCTAAAGAAGCTGATGGAACACCGGTTATGAAACAGTGGTGGGATATTACAGAAGAAGACCAGAAAGCAATCATGGAAAACACAGAATGGTGTATGGCTGATAACGGATACTTCCGTGGCGGCGGATACTCCAGCCGTTATGAGACAGTTGCTCAGATGCCTGCAACAATGATCCGTCTTAACCTTGTGAAAGGACTTGGACCGGTTCTGCAGATCGCTGAAGGATGGACAGTAGCTCTTCCTGAAGAAGTATCTGATAAACTTTGGAAACGTACAGACTATACATGGCCATGTACATGGTTCGCTCCAAGATGTGATGGCAAAGAAGGACCGTTCAAGACAGCTTATGATGTAATGAACAACTGGGGTGCAAACCACGGTGCAATCTCCTACGGACACATCGGTGCAGACCTTATCACAATGTGCTCTATGCTGAGAATCCCGGTATCCATGCACAATGTTCCTGAGAAAGATATTTATCGTCCGGCAGCATGGAATGCATTCGGAATGGATAAAGAAGGTGCTGACTTCAGAGCCTGCAAGAACTATGGACCTCTTTACAAATAATAGAATAAATTAATAAAATGAAATAATAATAAATCCACTGTTTTATCAGCAAAATGCGATAGACAGTGGATTTATTTTAAAATCTTTTTTGAGTGGTTTTATATATAATAAATGCGGCACCTGCCGAATGACAGATGCCGCATTTATGAATATATATTATGTGTATGTGTGTATAGTATTTGAGGCGTTAATATTTACACTGTAAATATTAACAATTGATTGTCAATTATTATTTATTTGCGAAGAAAAGATGAAGATTAAAATCAGTCGTTGATCACAACGCCTTTCTGAAGCATAATGTTTGCATACAGAGCTTTTTCACCTGTAGAGATAATGCAGTATGCAGTTTTAGCTTCGTCATAGAATGCAAAACGCTCGATATTTCCAACAGCCTTATCGCCACGCTCATCATGTTTTGCTATGATTTCTTTGTAAGTATCCCAGATAGGGGTTTCTACAGTGTCACCAGGCATTACTTCCATAAGATTTACAGGATGTTCTACATATGTATCCAATGGGAAGAGCTTTAAGATTGCATCAAGGATTTCAGGTACGCCATGTCCGTCGCAACGGATTGTGATCGCATTTTTTCCCATAGACTCAACCGGGAAGTTGCCGTCTGCGATAACAAGGCGGTCGCTGTGGCCCATTTCACATAAAACCTTGAGTAATTCCGGTGATAAAATTTCAGGAATTCCTTTTAACATATTTATATTCTCCTTTCAAAAAAGAATTTCCACAGATAAAAATCTATGTAACATCTATAAAATAGTTTAGTAGGACAAATAAGATTAATCAAGGCAATATTTTACAGAAAAAGTGTAAATTTTTATGCTTTTGCCGGATAGGGGGGAGGGTTATTCAGAATGGGGAGAACAGTGTCATTTCAATTATGTAAGGTTCACAAAATCTTATAAATATGGTATTATATTAACATCAGATAGCAGAGGATGCAGCGAGTATCTGAAGGATTATGAGGCATTGAAATGCGGGGCAATGCCAAAGCTAATGGGGGATAAAAATTTAATATGTACAAGATATTATTGGTGGATGATGAAATCCTGGTCAGGGATGCGATCAGGGAGAACATTGACTGGAAAAGTCTGGACTGCGAGCTTGTGGGGGATTGCGAAAATGGCAGACAGGCCGTAGAATTTATTCAGACGCATGAAGTGGATATTGTATTGACAGATATCTGTATGCCATATATGGATGGTATGGAGTTGAGTGAGTTTCTTCATGATAACTATCCGGATATTCTTATTGTGATATTCAGTGGTTTTGGAGAATTTGAATATGCGAAAAAAGCAATACGCTATAATGTAAGCGAATATATGCTTAAACCTGTCACTGCATCTGAACTGACAAAGGTGATACGGAATATGAAAGAGAAACTGGATTCCAGAAAGAAAGAACAAAGGAAAATAGAATCTCTTGCACAAACTTCTCAGGATTATCATAAAAATGCAGACATTATCAGGTCAAAGGCACTGGAAACTCTTGTGAACTGTACAAGAGACGTACAGGTAAGCCTTCAGGAACTGAAGAAGCTGGGAATTTGTTTTGACTGTTCCAGTTACAGAGTGGCTGTTTTTGATATGGATACTTATTCAGAATTATATCAGGTTGATATGAATAAACAACAGGAAAGTGCATTGATGGCATTTGTACTTTTTAATGTAAGCAATGAAATTTTAACAAAAGAGAAGGCTGGTGTTGCATATCAGGAAGGCAGCAATCGTGTCTGTATTATATTTACAGGCAACAAGTCAAGAGAATTTGGTGCAAAAATACATAATATCTGTCAGGAAATTCAACAGAAAGTAAAAGAAGTAATAGGGATCGAGACATCTATAGGGATCGGAAGCTGGGTCAGATCTCCTCAGGATATGATTTATTCCTATAAACTTGCTGAGAAAGCTCTCCGTTATCGATATCTTCTGGGCGGTAGTCTTCTTTTTGATATGGAAGAGAAGAAAACTGACAACAGTATCAATATTGTAAGAGAACTGGAAATTCTGACGGATGAGATGAAGGCAGGAAACAGACAGGAGGTAACAGAAATTCTGGAGGAGATAGAGAATGAGATAAAGGGTGCGCTGGTAGAGAAAAGTTATGCCTGTATTTATCTTCAACAGGTGATTCGTGCCATTGGAAATACCTGTCAGTCTTTGAGTGATGATCCTGAGGAAGTCATTGCTCAGAGAGAGAAACTTCTGAAAGATGTTTCCCAGGCAAAAACTTTTGATAATGCAGCTGCACTTGTAAGGCAATATGCCGGAAATGTATTTGAATCCCTTCAGGATCTTAACAGTTCCAGTGGACAGAGACAGGGAATGCTTGCAATGGATTATATCCAGAATAATTATATGGATACAAACCTCAGCCTGAACAGCATCTGTTCTTATCTTAATATCAGTACCAGTTATTTCAGCACTATTTTTAAGGAGATGACAGGGGAGACATTTATTGAGGCACTTACCAGGACCAGGATGGAGAAAGCTAAGGAGCTGCTGGAAAATACAACAATGAAGAATTATGAGATTGCTGAGAAAGTGGGATTTTCGGATCCCCATTATTTTGGGATCTCCTTTAAAAAGATGACAGGAAAAACGCCTACCGAATATGCAAGGGAGAAACGTCGATGAAGGGGAGTGGAATGACCGGAAGGATTCCTTCAAAATTTAAAAGTATCCAGAGCTCGATCTTCTGTGCAGTTTCAATCTTGGTATTAAGTGCAGTTCTGGTTGTGACACTGGTATCTCTTCGATATACGAATTCCTCAATTTATGAGAATTCTGTTATGTATACACAAACGATCATTAAACAGCTGAATCAGAATATAGATTCATATATCAGTTATATGGATAATATTGCATCTGTGATCGCAGGAAGCGGAGATGCCTATAAATATCTGTACAGAGAGAATGTACATGGTTCCACAGAGGACGAGAATTACAGTGCTTACAGGCAGCGCCTGGTGGAGCAGTTTAAGACCATCCTGAAAGGAAGGGATGATATCAGAAATATCGGAATTGTCCGGGCGGATAAGAACAGTCCGTCTTTATTTGACAATGGAGTATCTGTGAGAAATGCATATTTGGATCTTAATACACAGGCATGGTATGCAGACGCAGTGGGAAAATACGATCAGTATAATCTCACATCTTCTCATGTGCAGAATGTGATAAAGGGTGAAAGACCATGGGTGATCACACTCAGCAGAGGAATCCGCAATTATACAGGAACAACAGCAGATGACGGAGTTGTTTTTCTGGATCTGAACTACAGTGCCATCAGTGAGCTTTGTGCACAGAGCAGTATGGGCGATAAGGGTTATGTTTTTATTCTTGATCAGGATGGAAATATTGTTTATCATCCCAGACAACAGCAGCTTTATAATGAATTGCAGACAGAGAATATTTCTCTTGTTATGAATGCAGAATCAGATATTGTAACTGTGGGAAAGGGAGATGATGAAAAAATTTATGCACTGTCTCATTCTGAAATCACAGGATGGACGATCGTAGGATGTATGAATATGTCTGAACTTCTCAGAAACAGCAGACAGACAAGAAGTATCTATGTACTGGTGGCATTGGGGCTGATCATTGTAGCACTTCTGATCTCAAGTGTGATCGCCCGTAATATTACAATGCCGATCCAGAAGCTTCGTGATTCCATGAAAAGTGTTCAGAAAGGGAATTTTGATATTGAGGATATTGAAGTACTCACAGACAATGAAATAGGAAGTCTTACCCGGTCATTTAATGTGATGACCCACAGGATCCGTGAGCTGATGGAACAGAATATACAGGAGCAGGAACAGAAACGAAAAATAGAATTGAAAGCACTTCAGTCTCAGATTAATCCACATTTTCTGTATAATACACTGGATTCTATTATATGGATGGCTGAGGGAAAGAAGAATGAAGAAGTGGTAGTTATGACAGCTTCTCTTGCAAGACTGCTCAGGCAGAGCATCAGTAATGAGGATGAGCTCGTTACGATCGGGAAGGAAGTTGAATATGTGAGAAGTTATCTTACCATCCAGAAAATGCGTTATAAGGATAAGCTGGAGTTTGAGATAGAGGTGGAACCGTGTATTGCCCATGTTCCGATCATTCGTCTTGTATTGCAGCCGATCGTGGAGAATGCGATCTATCATGGACTGAAGTATAAGGACAGTAAAGGACTTCTTAAAGTTCATGGATATATGAAAGGTGAGAATGTGGTAATTGATATCATAGATGATGGTGTGGGCATGGATGAGGAGACTCTGAAACATATTTATGATAAGCATAAGGTCAATTACCGTTCCAACGGAGTAGGTGTTTACAATGTGCAGCAGCGTCTGGTTTTATATTATGGAAAAGATTACGGTATTATCTATCACAGCGAGAAAGGAAAGGGAACCACAGCTTCTGTTGTAATTCCCGGAATGCAGGAGGGATTCCATGAAAGGTCATAAAAAAGTTTTTATAATGGCTGTTATCCTTATAGTGGCATCAGTGGTGATTTTTATTGGACTTTTGAAACCTGAGGCCACCCAGACTAGAAAATGTTCTCTTATTTATATTCCTAAGATCAGAGATGATACAAATGATTTCTGGACCTCAGTAATATCAGGATGCAGGATGGCAGCAGAGGAATATGAATCAGAACTTGAGATCATGGCGCCTGATAAAGAAGAGAATGTGGAGGAGCAGAACAGGCTTCTGAGAGCAGCAATAGAGAAGAAGCCGGATGCGATTCTTTTTTCCCCGTCCAGTATGAATGCATCTGATGAACTTCTGAAAGAAGCTAAGGATAAGGGGATACGCATTACTTATATTGATTCTTATACAAAAGAAGATCTGCAGGATCTGACTGTTGCCACAGATAATGTGAATGCAGGAAGGATGATGGGAGAATATGCCAGGACATTGCTTGATAAGGACTCAAAGATTGCTATTGTAAGTCATGTAAAGGGTGTTTCTACAGCTGTTGAGAGAGAACAGGGATTTCGGGAAGGTCTTGGTGACTATGCTGAAAATATAGTGGAAACTGTTTACTGTAATTCGCTTTATGAGAAATCCTATGAACTGGCACAGAAACTGATGGAAAAATACCCTGATCTGGAGATGATCGCAGGAATGAACGAATATTCTGCAGTCGGCGTGGGAAGAGCTGTCAGCGACGCAGGAGTGAAGGATAGAATTGATGTAGTCGGTGTGGACTGTTCCCAGGAAGCGATAAATCTTATGGAAATGGGAGTTTATAAGGGAATCATTGTGCAGAAAGCATTTCGAATGGGTTATATAGGAGTGGAAGAAACCATACATATGCTTAATGGGGACGCAGTGGAAAAGAATATTGATTCAGGATGTGAACTGGTCACACCTGAGAATATGTATGACAGTGATATTGAGAGACTGATCTTTCCGTTTGGCTGACTGACGCATTGAGATGGCTGCGTAATATTAAGAATAAAAGAAACAAAAAGGTTAAATATTTCCGGACACAGGACTGGAAATATTTAACCTTTTTTTGGAAGATATTTCATTACAATTATTCGACAGGTAAGGTAAGATATAGAAAGAAAAGAGAAATACAAAGAAACGTAAGGAGGGTGAAAGACTTGGAAAAGTTGAAACAAAATCCAATCGTGAAGAAGCTTGGCCTGAACAGAATCCTGTTAGCATGTATTCTGGTTCTCATGTTCGTAGTCTTCAAAGTAGTTCTGGGAAGTAAGTTCCCTGTAGGTGACAGTA